>WNFJ01158367.1_pt1 | contig 11394 bp, 11 predicted proteins | sample 5400461 | NCBI WGS metagenome assembly WNFJ01 (sample SAMN13153349, study PRJNA577476) | soil metagenome | isolation source: 115 cm saprolite on Douglas fir-dominated hillslope | place: USA:California | collected 2013-09-17 | reverse complement strand
CTTCGCCCTCAGTCCATGGACGACGATCGAGTTTTCCGGTGATGAGAGAACAGTCGCGTGGGTTTCGAGATCGGCTCTCACTACCGCACCGTCCGAGTTGCACCTCGCAAAGCTCGACTCGCCGAATCCACAGATGATCGCGACCGGCATCCCATTCACCGGAAATTACTGTTTGTCCGATGATGGTTCGCGTGCGGCCGTTTCATTTGGCAGCCTGATCACAGTCTACGATCTGGCATCGCGGGCATCCATCGGATCGGTACGCGTGCCGAACGCGCGGTGGCTGATTCCGCTTTTCGTGTCGAACGATGTAGTCCGTATCTTTGACCACGTGAACAACGCGACCCGTATCTTCGAATATGACGTCGCGAAGAAGATTTTTCGCCAGACCGGCGAGGCTCCTGCCGAATTCTGGCGCTTCACCGCCGACAAGACGCGCGCCATCGCGTATCGGAAGCGCTCCGACATCACCATTCGCGATGCGCGGACGGGCCAGCTCCTGACGACGATCCCGATCAAAGCGGCCTCGGCGAAGTTTCTTAGGGACGGACGCGTCGTGGCAATCGACGATCGAAATGTCCTGCACGTTTACACAGCGGACGGCGCGCCGATTCGGTCGATTTCTCTCCCGGCGGAACCCGTTTCGCCGATGTGGGACATCAGTGGCGGCCTCGTTGTTGTCGTGGTCAAGATGCGTCAGACCGATCTGGTGATCGACATCGACCGCGGCGCGGTCGTGCGCACTGAAACCGGACTGTTGCCGGCATACAACGGTCAGGGCTCTCTTCTTCTGTGTTCGAACAAGGCGCACGATCTCCTGGTGTGGAATCCAGCGACGGGCGAGAAGCGCGTGGTCCTGAAAAGGTCATGACCGCGCGCACGGCGATCGCGACTCTCGTTTTCGTGATCGTGACCTCGCCCGCGATGGGCGCGATCCGTGTGACGCGAAACGGCGAGCCCGCTCTGCGCGCGCAGCTTTGCTACTACGCCGTGGCAGGCACTGGAAATCCGTTCGCGCAACAGTTCGCGTCCGCTGATGTGAAGTGCTCCGCCACATTGCAGCCCGGTCACTGGAATGTCTACGCACGCGAAGCAGATCAATTCATCAGTGCGCGCACGGTCCTGAGTGACGTGCCGGACGCCGAGCTGCGCCTCGAGCCTGCGGCAACGATCGAGCTGCCTGCTGCCGGCGGCGCTTACCTGACCGACACCGTCAGTTTCTTTCCGGGCACCGGCAGGATTCTCGTTCCGGCCGAACGCGATGTCCTTCCGCTGCTCGTCGATAAGAAGAAGATTGTCGGCATCGGTCCGATCGTCCATTTGCGCGCCGGCGAAACCAAGCGTGTCGATGTGTTCACTTCGCGCGCTCTCGTAACGTGGCTGTCGATCGCGCCTGCGGATCTCGAAGCTCTGCGCACAGCGCGGAAGCGGCGGCCGCCGAACATTGTCGCCAACAAGAAAATCAAGCCGGTCAATGCGATCACCGGCACGATCAATATCGACAAGGCGCTCCAGATTTTTTCAAACCTGCCGGCCGGAGATGTCGCGATCGATTTGGGGGGCGTGCCCTGGAAGTCGCAGCAACTTCGCGCCACGCAGGAAAACCGCGTGGTCACCATCGACGAACCGCTGCGCCTGTCGCCGGCCTCCTCGGCGCTCATCGATTGGTACACGACCTCCGATCTGGCGAGTCTTGCCGATCGCCTCATCAGCGACTGTAAGAAGACGAAATCGAAGGATGCGACGACGTTCTCGCTCTCTCTGCTGAAATGCAGCGGTGCCGACCGCGACCAATGCGCAACCGTCAAGGAGAACGGAGTCTCGATCAACGAACGATCCGGCCGCGTTCTGTTCGATGACCTGAATCCGTCTCAGTACATCCTCGAATTCCGCTATCGGAATCTTCCGCCACTGCGCAAGGCCATCACTGTCGGAAAATTCGATCAGGCCGTCGAGCGCTTTCCGATCGATTACGCGACGCTCCTCGGAAGAGTGACGATCGGAGGGAAAGACCCCGACAGCACGATGCGAATCGACTTCGACTGGAACGGACCGAAGACCGCGGTGACCGACGCGCATGGCGAGTACTTCGCTGCGATCGAAAAGCCACCGGCGAAAGATCGCGTGATTCGCGTTCGCAAGTGCGACGGCGGGCTCGACGCGCAGTACATCGTCGACCGCGACATTGCTCCGAATTCGCGGCTCGACATCGATCTCCCGTCGAACAAGGCGCTGATCGAGGCTGTCGATGCGAAAACCGGCGGGCCGGTGTCCGGAGCTCGCGTGCGCTACGGAGCGTTTCGCGGCGAGGAGATGTCGTCGACGTACTACTTCCGGCTCGCGATTGAAAACGATGCGCCCGCGCGCACGGATCAGGACGGCCACTACGCGGTCGAGAACATCTCACCCGACAAGACGATCCACGTCTGCCTGGAGCATGACGACTACGAACGGACGTGTCCCGACACTTTCAAGTTGACATCGAACGAGACGAAAACGCTGCGGGTCCCCATGCAACCGCGCAGCGCTTTTCGTGGCCGCGTCATCACGCCGCAGGCCATCGCGTCCGGGCAGATCTACTGGTACAGCCCGGACGGGCAAGAGACCGAACAGGTTCCGGTGAAGGACGACGGATCGTTTCGATTCAATCGCGAGCATCGACCGGAGGAGGTCCTCGTCGTCGTCTCGATTAATCTTCCGCTTTACATCCAGCGGCAGCCGATGATGCTCCCCGTTGATTCGCTCGACATCACGATACCGGCCGCGCCCGTGCGCCGCTTCGAAGTTCAGACATCCGAGGAAACGTCGCAGGCGGATGCGATTGTGACGATCGCGATCGGCGATCTGATCGTGCCGTACCCGGCGTTCTCGCAGCATCTCGCGCTTCACGGGTCGACGCTGGTCCTGCGAAACCGGGGACCGCTGCTCATTCCTGACATCCTCGAAACCGGGCCGATCTCGGTTCTCCTCGGCCCTCCGCCGTCGGCGGTCGCGCCGAGTCGCAATGATCTTTTCCGGCTGCCGCAATATCGGGGCATTCCGCGAAAGATCGTCGGCGGGCCTTTGGTGGTTTTCAGCGCACCAGGATCGATCGCTTCGCGGTGATCGCGATCATGACTTCTTAACCGAGCCAGACGAGAAGCAACGCGATCGCTGCCGGCAGGGCCTGCACCCAGAGAATCGTTCGCTTCGCGGTGATCGCGCCGAAGATGCCCGCGATGATCACGCACGTCAGGAAAAAAACTTGCGCACGGATTCCGTCACACAGCGACCAGATCAAACCAGCCGCGAGGAATCCGTTGTAGAGACCCTGATTCGCAGCGAGAGCTCGCGACCCCTGCGCGACCTCTGCCGACAGTCCGAAGATCCGGCGGCCAGCGGGTTTCGTCCACAGGAACATCTCGAGAATGAGAAACAACAGGTGCTCGAAGGCGACCAAGATAATTGCAAGTTTGGCAAGCATCAGAACTGTTGCAGCACGCGCAGGTCATTCTCGAACAGCGTGCGGATGTTCGGGATGTCGTACTTGATCATTGCCGCGCGATCGAGGCCGAAGCCAAACGCGAATCCGCTCCACTCGTCGGGATCGATGCCGACGTTCCGTAGCACCTGGGGATGAATCATGCCGCTGCCGAGGATTTCCATCCAGCCGGTGTAGGAGCAGGTGCCGCATCCTTTTCCGCGGCAGAACGCGCACGACATGTCGACTTCCGCCGACGGCTCGGTGAAGGGGAAGTAACTCGGACGCATCCGCATCGCGAGATCGGAGCCGAAGAGTCGCTTGATGAATTGCTCGAGCGTGGCCCGCAGATGTCCGATGTGAATGCCGCGGTCGACAAGCAAGCCTTCGGCCTGATGGAACACCGGCGACTTGCGCATCGTGATCTCATCGCGCCGATAGACGCGGCCGCACGAGAGCACACGCAGCGGCGGTTTGATCCGCTCCATCGTTCGGATCTGCACGTTCGAGGTGTGCGTGCGCAGCAGGAGTTGATCGACATCGAGGAAGAACGTGTCCTGCATGTCGCGTGCGGGGTGGTCGGGCGTGAAGTTGAGCGCCTCGAAGTTGTACCAGTCGGTCTCGACTTCCGGGCCGGGATCGAGCGAGTAGCCCATCTCGACGAAGATTTCCTCGAGCTCGCGGCGCACCAGGGTCGTTGGATGGAGGTGGCCGAGGCGCGGGACGCGGCCGGGGAGAGTGACGTCGAGAGGCGTCTCACCGACCAGCGTGTTTGCGACAAGCTGTGCTGTCTTCTCTTTGAGCGCGACTTCGGCGCGATCGCGAAGTTTGTTGAGCGCGTCGCCGACCTCGCGCTTCTGTTCCTTAGGTACCTCTTTCAGACGCGCGAAAAGCGCCGGAATGAGCCCAGCCTTCCGGCCGAAGTAATGCACTCGCACTTCTTCGAGTGCAGGACCGGAATTCGCTGCCGCGAGATCGCGGTCGAAATCCGCGCCGGCTCGGGTGATGTCGTCGATCACGACGACATCTTAGCGTGCGGCGGCGGCCTTCAACTTATCGAGCGCGCCGCGGGCGGTGTCGACGAACGCCGTGAACGCCGCGCTGTCGCGAACGGCGATGTCCGCGAGCACTTTGCGATCGATCGTCGAGCCGGCGGCTTTCAGGCCCGCCATCAGTTGCGAATACGAAATGCCATTCGCTCGGGCGGCGGCGTTGATGCGCGCAATCCACAACTTTCGAAAATCGCCTTTGCGGTCCTTGCGACCGGCATAGGCCATGTTGAGACCGCGCTCGACCTGCTGCTTGGCGATGCGGTGGCCGCGCGACTTCATCCCCCAAAAGCCTTTGGCGGCTTTCAGGATCTTGGCGCGACGATTCTTTCTTTTGGGACCGCGTTTTACTCTGGGCATGTTCTCCTCGTTTTTATGATTTCGAGCGGCCGGGTCAGGAGTGGTGAGGAACCCGGACGCGCTCCGTTGAAACTACAGGTAGGGCACCATCTTCTTGACGGTCTTCCTGTTCGCTTTCGAGACCTCGGTCTCCGACGCCAGCGCTGCTTTGCGGCCCGGGCGCTTCTTGGTCAGGATGTGCGAATGGAAGGCATGACTCCGCTGCAGCTTTCCGCTGCCGGTCTTTTTGAACCGCTTGGCGGCTCCGCGGTGAGTCTTCAATTTGGGCATAGCGGGTCTGCTAACTCACTGAACACACGATGAATTCCCGGGGTGTTAGGTCTTAGGCCTTAGGCGTTAGTATGCGCCTTTCCTAACACCTAACATCTAACTACTAACGCCTATTTATTCGGCGCGATAACGATATTCATGCGGTTCCCCTGGACATCGGGATTCGGGCTCTCGGAAGTGCCGAACTCCTTGATGTCCTGCAGCAGCCGGTCGAGTACGGCCCTACCGAGCTCCATGTGGCTCATCTCGCGGCCGCGGAACCGAATCGAGGCCTTGACCTTATCGCCGTGCTGCAGAAAACGGATGATGTTGTTTTTCTTGAACTCGAAGTCGTGCTCGTCGATCCGAGGGCGGAACTGCACCTCTTTGACGACGATGACCTTCTGCTTTTTCTTCGCTTCGGTCTGCTTTTTCTTCTGCTGGAAGACGTACTTGCCGTAATCCATGATCTTGCAGACTGGCGGGTTGGCGGTTGGGGAGATCTCGACCAGGTCGAGGTCCTTTTCCCGGGCAAGATCCTGTGCCTGTTGCAGAGGCACGACTCCGACCTGCTTACCTTCATGGTCGATCAGCCGGACCTCGGCGGACCGGATCAGGTCATTGATTCTGGATTGGGGTTCTGCTGGTTTGCGGTCGAATCGCGATCCTCTACGTGGCGGAAAAATACTTTAGTCCTCCTGTTGTCGAGCGCCCGAATCTACGGACAAAGATTTACAAAGTCAAGGCGCGGGAGGCGATGCGCTGCCGCGCTTCGGAAATGAATTGATCGAGGCTGACCGAACCCTGGTCGCCGCCGGTGCGTTTGCGCAAACTGACCGTTCCCGCCGAGGCTTCCTTCTCGCCGACGATGAGCATGTACGGGATCTTCTTCAACTGCGCGTTGCGGATCTTGGCCCCCAGCTTCTCGTTGCTGGCATCGATCTCGACACGCAGTCCGGCCGCCCGCAGTTTGCGAGTGGTCTCGTTCGCGTAGTCGGTGAATTTTTCGGATAGCGGTAATACGGTTGCCTGTACCGGCGCGAGCCAAACCGGGAACGCGCCTGCAAAGTGTTCGATGATGATGCCGATGAACCGCTCTAGCGACCCGAGAATTGCACGGTGGATCATGACGGGCCGATGTTCGGCGTTATCGGCCCCGATGTAGGTGAGCTTGAAATTCTCCGGCAGAGCGTAATCCAGCTGCACGGTTCCGAGCTGCCAGGGACGGCCGATCGCGTCGGTCACGTTGAAATCGAGCTTCGGTCCGTAGAACGCGCCGTCACCCCGATTGGTGTTGTAGGCGAGCCCTCGCTTCTTTAGCGCCTGCTCGAGCCCGGTTTCGGCGGCGTCCCACATCGCATCGGTCCCCATTCGCTTTTCGGGACGGGTCGACAGGTTGATCTTGACGTCCGCGAAGCCGAAGACGTCATAGATCTCCTTGATGAGGTTCAGCTCGCGCTCGATCTCCGGCTGGATTTGCTCCTGCGTGACGAAAAGATGCGCGTCGTCCTGCGCGAAGGAGCGGACGCGGGTGAGTCCGTGGGTGACGCCGGACCGTTCGTAGCGATGCAGTCGTGCGAAGTTCGCGAGGCGAATCGGCAGATCGCGATACGAGTGTCGCTCCATCGCGTAAATCTGAATGTCTCCCGGACAGTTCATGGGCTTGAGCGCGTACTCGCGCTCTTCGACCTCGGTGAAGAACATGTTCTCTTTGTAGTTCTCGTAATGACCGGAGGTATGAAACAACTCGGTATCCCACACGAGCGGGGTCACGACTTCCTGGTATCCATCGCGGCGATAAAACTCGCGCACGAAGTCGATCAGTGCGTTGTAAATGACGGCGCCCTTCGGCAGGAAGATCGGCATAGCGGGAGCGAGATTCGAGAAGTGCACGAGGCCCAGCTCTTTCCCGAGCTTCCGGTGATCGCGAGCTCTGGCCTCTTCGATCCGCGTGAGGTATTCCTGCAGCTCTTTCTCATCCGACCACGCGGTGCCGTAGATGCGTTGCAACATCGCGTTGCGTTCATCGCCGCGCCAGTACGCGCCGGCGACTGAAGTCAGTTTGAAGGCGCCGAGGCGGCCGGTGGACGGGACGTGAGGACCGCGGCAGAGATCGAACCAGTCGCCCTGGCGATAAACGGAAAGCGTCTCGTTTCCCGGAATGCTTTTGATGATCTCGACTTTGTACTTTTCGCCTAACTTGTCGAAGGTCTTGATCGCTTCATCGCGACTCCATTCTTCGCGCCGGATCGGCAGATCGCGTTTCACGATCTCGCTCATCTTCTCCTCGATCCTGCGCAGATCTTCGTCAGTGAAGGGTCGATCGGTGCCGAAGTCGTAGTAGAAACCGTTCTCGATCACCGGTCCGATGGTGACTTGAGTTCCCGGAAACAGTTCCTGGACCGCCATTGCCATGAGGTGCGCCGTCGAGTGGCGAATCGTGTCGAGTCCGGCCTCGGATTTCGGCGTGACGATTTCGACTCTCGCGCCTGCCGGCACTTTCGCATACACGTCGACGACTTTGCCGTTCACCTTTCCGGCGAGTGCGTCCTTCGCGAGGCGCTTGCCGATTGAAGCGGCGACATCGGCCACGGTGGCGTTATCTGCCACTTCCTTTTTTGATCCGTCGGGTAGTTCTACTTGCATTGAAAACCTCTGAAGTTCGAAGTTCGAAGTTCGAACGAAGAACTTTGAAGCGTGTTGATTTCTTACTTCTTAATTCGCACTTCGAACTTCGAACTTCGAACTTCTCCCCAAAATCAAACAGGGCCGATTGCTCGGCCCTGTCAATGATGTCGTCTATGGAGATTCATCGACAGGGCGGTGAGCCCGTCGTCGTGCGCGTCAGACTCATCGTCGTACGCTTCATGGCTCCGGAGTATACAACACGAAATCCTTGATCGCTGTCGCGACGTCCGGGTAAGTCCGAAGCACATTCGTGAGGTGCGCGATCTCCAGCAGAGTCTGGAATCGCCGCGCGACGCGAGCGAGGCGTACATCTCCTGCGGCGTCGCGCGCCCGCTGACATGCGGTCAAAAGAGTCTCGATTCCCGAGCTGTCGATCTTCTTGACTTCGCCGAGGTCGATGACCAGGCGGGTGCGGCCATCGGCGAGGAGGCGCGTAACCGTCTCATTGATCGCCTGCTCCGGCTGGCCGATCACCAGTGAGCCGACCGGGACAATAACCGTCACGTCATTCTCGTTGTGGACTTCGACTTTCATCGAGCTAACCGGCACTGTGCCTATCAGTCTAATCGACCATGAAGACGAAGATGCTGGCGATCCTTTTTCTTGTTACCCCGCTGTACGCCGCTCCGCCCCGCATTACGAACGGCGCCGTCCAGAGCCTCGGTTCGCTCTCGCAGGCGGAGGCTCTTCCCTCATCCTCGTGGGTCGGCTACACGATCACGTCGGCGCGGCCGCTCTCGATCAATTGCTGCGGCAACTGGTCGGCGAACTGTACGAGCTGCCGGCTGAATAACGACGACGGCATGTCGATCAGTCACCGCGATCCCGACGATCTCGGCCCCTCCGACACCCGCGTTCTCGCGTTCCAGGTCGATCGCATTCGACTGTTTTCGCCCGAGTGCAAAGTCGACGCGAATGGCCAGTCGATTTCCTGGATCGATAATGTCAGCCAGGCCGACAGCATCCTTTTTCTCAGAACTACCGCCGATCGAGGCACGGAGCGGGGTCGCAACGGTGCTCTGCTCGCCTTATCGCTGCAGGCCGGCGCGACCGACGCGCTGATCGACATCGCCCGTAACAACTCGAGCGGCCACACGCGCGGAAAGGCGCTCTTCTGGCTCTCGCAGCAGGCGGGAAGGAAGGCGGCCGAGGCGCTGCGCGATGCCGTCGACAACGATCCCGAAGCGGAAGTGAAGTCGAAAGCCGTGTTCGGCATCTCGCAACTTCCGAACGACCAATCGATTCCGCTGCTCATCGATCTGCTCAAGCATCACCGCAGCCGCGAAGTGCGCAAGAAGGCGGCCTTCTGGCTGGGACAGAAGAATGATCCGCGCGCGCTCGACGCGATCGCGGACATTCTCAAACAGTAGCGCGCGACGCCAACCTGACGTACCTTGTACGCATGCGTCATCGCTGCGGGTTCATTCCGCCGCACATCCTGCGGCATCTGGCGGAGCACACGGACGACGATGCCGTGCGCGACGGCGCGTACGCGACGCTCGAAGAATCGACGCAGATTCGCGGCGAGCGACTGGCGCTCGCGACGCTGGCATCCGTGATCGGCGTGCCGGCAGGCGAGAAGCGGCGCACGATTTACGACGCGCGCAACGGACAGACATTGCCCGGCAAGTTGGTGCGCGGTGAAGGAGATGAGCCGACGCGCGACATCGCGGTCAACGAGGCTTACGACGGCGCCGGCAAGACCTACGACTTCTACCAGAAGGTTTATCGCCGCAATTCTGTCGACGACAAAGGCCTCCGGCTCGACTCGACCGTTCACTTCGGCGTGGACTTCGACAACGCGCAATGGAACGGCCGTCAGATGATCTACGGCGACGGCGATCGGAAGCTCTTCGAAAGATTTACGAAATGTGTTGATGTCATCGGTCACGAATTAACGCACGGCGTGACGCAGTACAGCGCCGCACTTCAGTACAACGACCAGTCAGGCGCGTTGAACGAACACTTCTCCGACGTTTTCGGCGTTCTCGTGAAGCAATACTCGCTGAAGCAGACCGCCGGCAAAGCGGATTGGCTGGTGGGTGCGGGCCTGTTCACGAGTCGCGTTCATGGCGTGGCAATACGATCGATGAAAGCGCCGGGAACGGCGTACGACGATCCGCAGATCGGCAAGGACCCGCAGCCGGCACACTTCCGCGACTACCAGAAAATGCGGAGCGACAACGGCGGCGTCCACATCAACAACGGCATTCCCAATCATGCGTTCTACCTCGCCGCGACTCTGCTGGGCGGAAAAGCGTGGGAAGTTGCCGGAAAAATCTGGTACGTGACGCTGACGCGCGAGCTGCGCTCGAGCGCACAGTTCAACGATTGCGCCGACGCGACTTACAAAGCCGCCGGAGATCTTTTCGGGGCCGGCAGCGCGCCGCAGCACGCCGTTGCCGAAGCGTGGAAGAGCGTGGGAGTGCCGGTGTCGGCAAGTGTCGTTGCGGGCGGTCCCCGCTTGCCGGTGCGCGAAGCGGCGTTCACTCCACCGACGGCGGCCGGCGAATTCGCCGCCAATCTTCCGCGCGTGCGAAGGCGGCCGGCGAGTCGGTAATGCGGATCGCACTGGTGCGGAGCGGAGGATTCTCCGGCATCACGCTGCGGCGCGAAATCGACACCACACGGCTCCCAGCCGGCGAGCGCCAGCGGATCGAGCACCTTGCCTTGCGCGCGCGCACGGAACGCGCGTCGACGCATGACGCGCCGGACGCCTTCGAATACGAGATCGACATCGATGGCGCGCGCTACGTCGTCGACGGCTCTTCGCCGGCATGGCATTCGCTGATCGAGTGCATCACCACTCGATGAGGCGATCCGGCAGACGCGTGCGCGCACCACTGCCGTCGATGATCTCCACCTGGACGTCGCTGTATTTCGGAACGCCGGGCGGCCGCTTCGGAATCGTGATCGTGTAGCCGGCCCGCTGCACTTTCGGATACCACGGAAACATCGCCTGCACGTCGCCGCGATCGGTGAGGATCGCGGGCATCCGGACCGTTCCGCTGTGCAGCAGGACGTCGACGCCCCGGATGCCGTTTGGCGAGAGCGCCCAACCCGCGACGGTCAGACTCTTGGCGACTCGCTCGTCGCGCGGAAAGTCGACTACGCCAAATGTGCGGCCAACGTACGTCGCCTGTCCGTTGAGCGCTCGCTCGAGATTCTGCTGCGGAAGAAATCCGGCTGCATCGCGGCGGTTGGGTGGGCGGAGACGCGCGCAGTCGGGGCAATTGGCGGGAATTGCGAAAACGAAATCGCTGCCGATCCGATGATCGAATTGGCGCAGGAACACGAGCCTCCCGGCAGTCAGCTCGCGACGGAGCCAGTCGTGGATCTCGTTGGTCTGCGCGCGCAGCCAGTCATTGTGCACCACGACGATCGACGCGCCGAGCGACGTGATGTGCGGCATGATCTCGTCCCACTTCCTATTGAGGATGAGCTTGCGGAGGCGCCAGTGCATCGGAGGCTCGAATCCCGAAGTGCCGTTGACGGTCAATCGGTGATGGTTCGTATGGCCAAGCAGATAAAGCGTCTCGCTCAGACCTCCGTCAATCGGAAGCTCGAGAAATGCTCCGCGATACGGCG
>WNFJ01102209.1_pt1 | contig 11394 bp, 9 predicted proteins | sample 5400461 | NCBI WGS metagenome assembly WNFJ01 (sample SAMN13153349, study PRJNA577476) | soil metagenome | isolation source: 115 cm saprolite on Douglas fir-dominated hillslope | place: USA:California | collected 2013-09-17 | reverse complement strand
TAGTCACAAATTCCAGCGGATTCTACGCGGCGCCGAATTTGCTTCCGGGGACCTATGAGCTTTCCGCGTCTGCCCCCGGATTTTCTACGACCGTGCTGAAGAACATTCAAGTCGCGGTTGGAGACGAGTTGGCGGTGAATCTCACCTTAAAGGTGGGCGCCGTTTCAGAAAAGGTCGAGGTCGCCGCTCTTCCGCCTCAGGTGGATTTGGCGTCGTCGGCCATCAGCAATCAGGTGGATTCGGTTACAGTGCGCGAACTGCCACTCAACGGCCGCGACTGGACCCAGTTGGCCACTCTGGAAACAGGCGTCAATAGCGTTCATACTCAGTTTGCACTCACAAGCGGCGCGAATCGGGGAAACCGCGGATTCGGAACTCAGCTCACCATTAGCGGCGGCCGGCCGGCTCAGAACAACTACCGCCTGGACGGTGTAAGCATCAACGACTATTCCAATGGCGCGCCGGGCAGCGTTCTCGGCTCCAATCTTGGAGTCGACGCCGTAGAAGAGTTCTCGGTTTTGACCAGCAACTATTCGTCGGAATACGGCCGGACTTCCGGTGGAATCGTCAACGCAGTGACCAAGTCCGGCACCAATAAATTCCACGGCACGGCTTACGAGTTTATTCGCAACAGCGCGCTGGATGCTCGCAACTACTTCGACACCATTTCCAGCGTCGACCAAAGTGGCAACGTGGTTTCTACGAGCGGGAAACCTCCGTTCAAACGCAATCAGTTTGGGGCGTCGGCGGGCGGTCCGATCTTCAAGGACCGGACGTTCATCTTCGGCGATTACGAAGGAAATCGGCAGTCTACCAACATGAGTCAACCCATCCAGGTACCGACGAATGCCTGGTGGAACGGCATTGACGGGACGTTGGACCCCAAAGTGCTGCCCTTTCAGAAGCTCTTTCCGAGCGTCGGTCAGCAATGCTCCAATGCACCCGCGGACACCGGCTGTGCGACCGCCGTCCTAAAAGAAATCATCAACGAAAATTACTTCACCATCCGTGGCGATCACAGGCTCACGAGTAAGAATAGTCTGGCTGCTACCTACGTGTTCGACAAGGCCATTCAAACGATTCCCGATCAGTTCAACGATGTCGCGCACGGCAATAGTACGAAGAGGCAAATCGTCACGGCGGAAGACACCCACACGTTCAGCCCAAGCGTACTCAACACGGTCCGCTTCGGCCTCAGCCGCATCGTGGCTTTCGCCGGACAAAATGCCACCGCTATCAATCCGCTCGCTAACGATACCAGCAGTACCTACAGCGCCGTGCCTGGACAAGCTGCTCCGGGGATCACCATTGGCGGTAATTTCACGGCTTTCCAGGGCGGGGTCGGAGGAACTCCGGTCTATCGCTTCCGATGGAACTCGTTTCAATTCTACGATGACGCCTTTGTCACCAAAGGCAAGCACTTCCTTAAATTTGGTTTTTCCACGGAGTATATACAGGACAACATTCTGGGCAAGTCCGACGCCAGTGGAATCGTGCATTTCGCGAGCTTGGATAAGTTTCGCCAGAATCTACCCGCCAGGTTTGATGCCGAACTGGGTAGCCTGACCGAGCGCCAGGTGCGCCAACACATCTATGCCGGCTATGTGCAAGACGACATACACTGGAAACCAAACCTTACTTTGAATGCTGGCGTGCGCTACGAAATGTCCACCGTCCCGACGGAAAACCACGGGCAACTCTCCACCTTACGACACCTGACAGACGCGCAGCCGCATTTGGGGAATCCCTACTTCAACAACCCCACGCTCCGTAATTTTGAACCTCGCGTAGGTTTCGCTTGGGACCCATTCAAAACTGGCAGGACGTCGGTGCGAGGCGGTTTTGGAATGTTCGATGTCCTTCCGCTGCCCTATCTGTTTGAGACCATTGTCACCCTGTCCGCTCCGTTCTTTGAGCTGGGCACCGGCTCCAGTTTCCAACAGGGCTCCTTCCCGAACTGCGCCAGTCCTTGCGTATCGTTGATTCAGGCGATCAGCGCTCCTAATAATATTCGGCAGGGCTACGTGCAGCCAGACCCGCGCCGGAATTACGCCATGCAGTGGAATTTCAACCTGCAGCGGGAAATTGTCAGCAATGTGACCGGCATGGTTGCTTATGTCGGTTCGCGCACTGTGCACAATGCCTTCCGGGCGGACGATCTCAATACCACGGTCCCCTTGACCCCGCTAAACATGTTGGGGCCCATCTACCCGGGGGCGAGCCCGGTTGATGGTAGCCCCCTGGGGACCTTGTTGAACCCCAACGCTGGGCAGATCTCCTCCATGTTGTGGATTGGCGACGCACATTACAACGCGTTGCAAGCGAAATTGACAGCCCGAATAGCGTCGCGGCTGCAAGGCCAGCTTTCGTATACTTGGGGCAAGGGAATCGATACCGGGTCGGCAACCGTGGGCGGCGACTCCTTCGCGAATTCCATAAGCAGCTTGCCTTACTTCAATACCCGTCTGTTTCGAGGTCCGTCGGACTTCAATATCACTCACAATCTCACCGCCAGTTACACTTGGTATCTACCGAAGGGCGATAAGCTTCCTACAGCTGCCAAACGGTTGTTCGGTAACTGGCAGCTCGGCGGCGTTGTGAACTTGAGCTCGGGAACTCCGTTCACCGCTACCATTGACCCGAACACCGATCCCCTGGGATTGGGCAGCTCCGATCCGTGGGATTTCCCCGATCGCGTGGCCGGGTCGAATTGCGACTCTCTGGTGCGCCCCGGAAATGTGAACCATTACATAAAAACGGAATGTCTGACGATTCCGGCCGCGCCTGCCTCGTTTTCGTCGATCTGCGTGCAGCAAACGCTAGCAACGAATCCCCCTTTTGCGCCGCCTCCGCCGGGTCAGATCACTTGCACGAACCGCCGCGGCAACCTCGGCCGCAATGCGCTGACTGGTCCTGCGCTGCGAACCGTTGATTTGTCATTGTTTAAGAATGTGCCCTTGGAGAGGTTAAGTATCCAATTCCGCATGGAAGCTTTCAATATCTTCAATCATGCGAATTTCGGACCTCCGTTAGATTTCGCTGCCGTCTATACTCAGGATACCAATCCGGGTACCTCCAACCAACTCGACGCGGTCAGCAGTGCGGGTCAGATCGATTCCACCGTCACGACTTCACGTCAGATTCAATTCGGGCTGAAAATCATTTGGTAAGCAATGTCGTCTTTCAAGGCTCGGCAGTGATTGTCAAGTTCGCGGTTGGAAGATCCGAGGTTGCGAATAAGCGGACCCTGCTGTCCCGACGATGTTTCACAAGACGACGTTGACTTCACCCTTATCCATGTCATAAGGAGATCGTAATGACCGCAGTGAAAAGAATGACCACCGTTTTCCGGGAGATGTTAGCAAGCCCTGGGATCATTCACGCCCCGATTGCTCACGACCCGCTCACGGCCAAGATCGCAGAGCGCGTTGGATTCCGCTGTCTGGACCTCGGTGGCTACGCTCTCGGCGCGAGCTCCTGTGTTCCGGAACCGTTGCTCAGCTTGGAAGAAGTCTTGATCGCTACCCGTCGTATCACCGCGGCGGTGGGAATTCCCTTAATGGTGGACGGCGGAGCCGGCTACGGCGATCCAACTCACGTCATTCGAACCATCACGGAACTCGAACGAAGTGGCGCCGCTGCCGTACATATCGAAGACCAGGTCTATCCGAAGCGTATTCACTACCACAAGGGAATTGAGCACGTCATCTCGGCCGAAGAAATGTGCGAGAAGATTCAATACGCTGCAAGAGCTCGCCGCGATCCTGACTTTGTAATCGCAGCCCGTACCGATGCGATGCGCACTCACGACTATGCCGAAGGCATTCGGCGAGCCAACCTGTACGTTCAAGCGGGTGCCGATATGGTCATGGTCTTTCCCAATAGTGCGGAAGAGGCTCGCCGGGCGCCCGGCGAAGTGAAGGCTCCGTTGATTTACGTGAACAGCGAGGGAAACCGGCTCGGCCGGCCGATACTTGCGATCCAGGAACTGGAAGCGGCGGGCTACAAGATGGTGAACGACGCTATCGCTGCGATAACCGTTTTTTATGAAAGCATTTACGAATTGTTTTCGCGCATGAAGCAAACGGGCCGGACCGGCCTGGACCCGGCCGCGACGATAAAGATTCGCAAAGACATCGAAGACACTATGGGTCTGGACGAATATTATCGGATCGAAGCGGAGACCGTCGAGGCCAGATCGCAGAGCTGCTAGGTCCAGCTTCCGCTGGCAGCCTACGTCTTCGACAGATCTCCAACTTTGGTTAATTCGACAGCTATACGGGAGAACAGGATATGAGGAAGTACGGTCCAACTTGTCCGATAACACTTTTGATTATGACCCTGGCATTCGCAGCCGCGTCTGCAGCCCAGGACAGCGCCGTTTGGAAACTGATTGACACGATCCCGTTGCCTGCAGTGCGCGACGGCGATTTCGACCATTTTGCCAAAGACGTTGAAGGCCATCGTTTGTTCCTCACCGCTGAGGCGAATGGAACGCTCGAGGTTTTCGATAGCACGTCGAACAAACTCATCCATACCATTACCGGATTGAAATCGCCCCACGCCTTGCTCTACCGAAGGGATGCCAACAGATTATTCGTCGTAGATGGAGATGCCTCGCAAATCAAGATCTATGACGGTACGACATTTCGACTCTTGGAACATATAACTGTCGCCCTTGATGCGGACTCTATGGCATATGACCCTGATACGAAATACCTGTATGTCGTCAATGGAGGCCGGGCGGCTAAGACTCCTTATTCTTTCATTACCGCGATAGATACGAACAGCTCGAAGAAAGTACGCGACATAAAGATCGATACCAACTGGGTTGAGGCGCTGGCGCTGGAGAAGTCAGGCCCGCGAATGTTCTGCGTATTGACAGCCCGGAATGCCATCGGAGTTATGGACCGCGCCGGAACGTCGCTAACGGCCACATGGACCCTGCCACCTGACGTCAAACATCCCGTGTCAATAGGATTGGACGAGGCGAATCACCGCTTGTTTGTCGCTGCCCGAGAGCCTGGTCAACTGATCGTTTTGAATTCCGACACTGGGAGAGTGGTGGCGCAACTCGAGTCAGTCGGCATGGTCGATGATCTCTCCTTCGATTCGAGCCTGAAGCGGATCTACCTGGCCGGCGACGGTTCCATCGATATTTATGGACAAAAAGACGCCGATCATTACAGCCTGCTGGCCAGAGTTCCAACCAGGTTCCGCGCCAAGACAGGACTCCTCGTGCCTGAATGGGATCGCTACTATCTGGCCGTTCCACGTCATCAAGCGCAGCCAGCCGAGGTGCGCGTATACGAGGTTCAGCCCTAGGTTGCGCGACCCTGACAGGAGTTTGCAAATTGCCTGAGAGTTCCTTGAGCCTCAAAGCCGGTCGCATCACCTCTCAACCAAATACGCCGACTCACGTTCGATGGCGTGTGGTCGTGTTTCTTGCGATCACCGCGGGCCTCACCTACATCGATCGACTCAATCTAGGCGTGGCCGGCAAATACATCCAGGACGAGTTCAAGTTTGATACCCAAACCATGGGTTGGATATTGGGAGCCTTTAGCTTGGGTTACGCACTATTTCATGTTCCGGGGGGCTGGCTGGCCGACCGCTTCGGGGCTCGTCGCGTTCTGGCAACGGCCATTCTTTGGTTCTCTGTCTTCACCGCAGCTACCGCAATCGCGCCGAACCTTCCACTCCTGAAATTACTAGGCCCCGCGTGGGCATTTGTGATTGTTCGCTTTGTCATGGGTATCGGCGAGGCCGCGGCATTGCCGGTGGGCAACAAGATGATGGCCTACTGGCTTCCCGAAAAGGAACGTGCCTTTGGTACCAGTGTTTTCTTAGCCGGCATTGGTGCCGGCGGGATCGCGGCTCCATTTCTTATCAACTGGATTGTCAAAGGCTGGGGTTGGCGGCCCGCCTTTGTTTTCCTGGGAATCGTCGGTGTCGTGGTCTCGGTGTTATGGTACACACTGATAACGGATCGGCCAGAAGAACATCCCAACATTAACGATGCTGAATTGGCGATTATCGGCCGCCTCGGCACCGCTGAATCAAAGGCAGCTCAGATTTCGGACAAGGTTAATGTTCCATGGCGGCGCTTGCTGTCTAGTCCATCGATGTGGGGACTGATGATAAGTCACTTTTGCTTGGTTTATCCGGTGTACATATTTGTTACCTGGTTCTTTATCTATATGGTGCGAGTTCGAGGCGTGACCATCTCTCGAGCTAGTCTGTGGACGTCGGCGCCGTTTACGGCGAATTTTCTGATGGTTCCATTATGGGGCTGGCTCTCCGACCGCATCGCCGATCGAATGGGAAAGCGTCGAGGACGCCAAGTTGCCGCATGGTTGGGAATAGCGTGCTCTGCCGTACTTCTCTTCTCAGGAAGTCATACGACCAGCAACAGCCTGGCGCTCCTGCAACTGACATTGGCGGCCGGCTTTAACTTCGCTGCGTCCGCGGTACTTTTTACCACCTGCAACGATATCTCCGCAAAATGTTCCGGATCCATTTCCGGTATCATGACGACCTTCGGCAGCCTGGGTGGTTGGCTCTCGCCAGTCGTAACCGCCGGAATCGCAACCCGATTTGGGTGGACTTATGGTCTGGATTTTGCCGCGCTCATTACCGTGGTCAGTGGCCTCGCATGGCTATTCATAGACGCTGACCAGTGCCTGGAATAGCGTCCGATGCGGTTTGACCGGTGGCCAGAGTGTGGTTGCCACCTTTGCTCTCCGCCTATTGCCTATCTTGTTTGCGTACTTTTGGTTAAATTCTGAATATTGAGGATATCCGATGAAATGCAAGACGACTCTATTGCTGGTGGGACTGATGTGGTTCGGGATCACCGCAGGTGCACAGAAACCCGCCCCACTTCACCTGGTACAAACGATCACGATGGACGCAGGAGTCCAGGGAAAATTTGACCATTTAGCCGCGGATGTCAATGGTAACCGTTTGTTTCTGACCGCGCCCCAACACCACTCCGTCGAAGTATTCGACTTGAAATCTGCGAAGTGGATGCGCAGCATCACCGGCCTGGGCAAGCCGGCGGGGATCGTCTATCTTCCGAAAACTGACCAGGGATTGGTTTCCGACGGAGAGCCGGGTTCGTGCAAGATTATCGACGGGTCCACCTATCAGGTAATCGGCGATGTGAAACTCGTCGCCGACGCCGACTCGCTCGGCTACGACGCCGCCGCGGCCCTTCTTTACGTTGTGAACGGAGGTAAGGATGTCGGTGAAAAATTTTCGCGAGTGAGCATCATGGATGTGAAAGCTCGTAAAAACCTGGCCGACATCAAAATCGACGGTGAAACGCTGGAGGCGATGGCGCTCGAAAAATCCGGGCCTCGACTGTTCGTAAACGTCACCTCGCTAAATAAAGTGGCCGTTATTGATCGGGCAAAGCGGAAGCAGGTTGCGACGTGGGACGTCCCAGAGGCCAAGAATAATGTAGCCATGGGACTAGACGAATCGGAGCACCGCCTTTTTCTCGCCACTCGAGCGCCGGCCATGTTAGTGGTCCTCGACACTGAGACCGGCAAATCCGTTGCGCATCTTCCGGCAGTAGGAGGAGTAGATGATCTGGCTTATGACGCTCAGCGCAAGCGAATCTATATGAGCGGTGCGGAAGGTTTTGTGAACGTGTACCAGCAAAAGAACGCAGATACATATGAGGCCGTCTCCAAAATCCCCACCGGCGCCGGCGCGCGGACTTCAAGGTTTGTGCCCGAACAGGATCGGCTATACGTCGCAGTCCCAGCTATTAAAGGTGGCAAACCCGCAGAGATCCAAGTCTACGAGGTCACTCCGTAGGCTCTCCGGAATTCCTCAGCGGCAAATGCAGACTTATGAATGTCATGGCTAAGTTGTAAGGATAGCACCGCGATGTTATTGATCCTCGGTTATTGGGAAAGAGCTATGCAAACACACATGGGAGACAGGAAATGAAAACGTATCTAGTGGTCGCGGGGGTTGTTCTGGTGCTCTTGATCTCGGGGGCGCAAGCTCAAACGGGCGCGCCGCTGAAGCTGATCCAGAGTGTCCCCTTGCCAAATGTCGAAGGTTACTTCGATCACATGGCGGTGGACGTAAGAGGCCAACGCTTGTTTGTTCCTGGTGAGCACCAGAGGACAATTGAGGTTGTAGACCTGCGCACTGGCAAACTGATCCACACCATCAATGCATTGGACGGAAATCCTCGCAAGACCATCTATATTCCACAGGCCAACCAGATTTGGGTCGACACGGGAAACGGCACCTGCAAAGCGTTCAGCGGAGATTCGTACGAACTGCTGAAGAACGTAAAGTTAAACCCCGATTCACCTCCGGAAGCGAACAGGGAACCGGACAACGGTGTTTACGATCCTGGCGCGCAGCTGTTTTACATTGGAGACAGAGGGGACCGTTCGATTGAAGGCTCCAAGGGTTCCATCGAAATCGTTGACACCAAAACCGGCACTTACGCCGGGAGCATTATGCTGGATGACAACGATCCCGCGGGCCTCGCACTCGATCCGGTGACGACGAGAATGTATGTCGTTCTCGGTGCGACAAGTAGAGTTGCGGTCATTGACCTCAAAAAACGCGAGGTCGTTGCCACATGGCCGATCACCGGTGGGCCGCTGCCTCATGCCCTGACCCTGGATGCGACCCATCACCGGCTGTTTATCGGCAGCCGCGTGAAAAAGGGGCATCTGTATAAGCCGGGAAAAATGGTGGTTATGGATGCGGACACGGGCAAAGTAATTGATGCATTGGATAGCGAGGGTGGAGTCGACGAACTTGTATATGACGCGCCCAGTAAACGAGTGTATTTTACCGGCACAACCGGTGCTATCGATGTGTTCATGCAGGTCGATCCAGACCACTATCAACGGCTGGGGTTAGTCCCCTCCGGGGCCCTAGCCAAGACCTCGCTGCTTGTTCCCGAACTGAAGCGGTTCTATGTGGCCGTTCCAAAGCACGTCATTTTGACACCCCCGATCCCCGAAGCGAAAGAAGCAACGATCGAAGATGCCAAGATATTGGTCTACGAGGTTATGCCATAGGCGGATTGCGTTCTTCGCCCAGACGTCACCACAATCGTTTCAAACACGTCTACGCGCTTGGGCGGTTGAACTGCATGGTCCGCGAGTCCTGGTCGGTGTAGTTCTGTGAACGGAGAGTTTCCCAACATCAGAGCTGCGGGTTAGCTTCGCTTGACGACCTTGGGCAGCTCGCCAACAACACATGATACTCCGGAGGGTGGAAACGTTGTACGATGATTGTACGAGTCCAAAAATACTCTTCTATTTCATTGATTATAAACGAGTTATTGATGCGGAAGGGGAATTTGAACTAGTTGATCACATTGATAACACGTAACTTGACTTATTCATTTTGCATCCGGCCTAAAGGCACAAATGCCCCACAATCCGACTTCCATTGTACGTTTTTTGTACGATGCCCATGGGGCAGAACACAAACCCGACGGGTCTGACGGGTCGGATGGAATGGCCAAATCTGGCTGACGACAATTTGCAGCAGCAGCAAATGACTGTCGATAGTCTGTTTGTCCCGATCAAATGTTTCGTACGGAAGCCGTCTCCTTTTCGCAAAGTCCGAGGTATTGTCGTTGATGTTGAGCGTCGCCATATTGTCTGCAACCAGATCGTCCGCATACCAGAAGACACGGACGATGCAGCTCTTCCACTCTTCCTGACGCGCAATGATGATCTTCGGAAGTTGTGGATGAAGAAATCTCCTCAGTAGGTGGTCGTGGTGAGAGCGGAATGCGCTGCTGCTGATGCTCAGTATCGTCGTGCTCGTTGTTCTGGCGCGTTACTGTCGCCCGGTGCACGAAGAATCGACACACTGCCCAGACTAATTCCCGTCCTTCACTCACGAATGTGCCATCTTGGCGGGCCCCGTTGTTTTCCTGCTTCGGCTTCTTTTCGTTGCGCGCTTGGCCTCGGCCGGCATGGGGGCCGAACGCCGGGCTTTGGCGGCAGGGCTCGCACCCATATCCAATCCAAAAAGTTCGGAAAGGTCTTCTCCGACGAGGACCTTTGCTGCCGGTCCCTTCTTAGCCAGCGGAAATGCCACGTCGGCGTGGGCGATCAGCTCTTTTTCGTCGACGCGGTCTAGGCGGGCCCCAATGCCGTAAAGGACCGCCGCAACGTGCTTGCACATTTCGGCCCAGTCCGGGCAACTGCACGAGAGCTTAATCTCTTTCGGCGATGGGAACAGGCCGCTATTCGGTAGGCAGATACGTTCCATGACACCGGTGGACAGGCGCCCTTGCAGAAGCTCGATCAACGAATCAATCGCGCCAGCGCAGTCCTTACACATGGACCGCCAGCGCGCCTTATTGACCGGGGCGACTTTTACCGCTACCTCGTAAATCTCCGAACCGCTGACCAACGCCTTGATCTCGCCTGGCGAAATCTGAAGATCAATGACCGAACCATTGCGCACGTAAGTCCGCCCGCGCGGCAAGCGGTTGGCAAAGTCGCTATAGCGCTCGAGGTTATCGCACCACGACTTGCCCCAGAAGGTCTTGACGATCGTCCGACCTTCAACCGTCACCGGCGAAACGACGTGTCCTTTCTTTCTGCGTTTGTCCATTTCGCGCAAGGCTTGCAGCCGTCGCTCCGCCGCTGACACATAAGGTCTCCATCCCCAACCGTCATACACGAATCACGCCTCCTTAAGCGCTGCATTGAGATCCAGCGCCACCAACTTTAGCAGGTCTTCGTCTTGCAACTCAGTGAGGAGCAGCTCGGCGCCGCCCTCGATCAAATCCTTCGAAAGCTGCCGTTTCGATTCGATCATCTGGTCGATCTTTTCCTCGACGGTTCCCCGGCAGACGAACTTGTGCACCAGCACGTTCTTGCTCTGTCCAATGCGGAAAGCGCGATCCGTGGCTTGGTTCTCAACCGCGGGGTTCCACCAGCGGTCGAAGTGAACCACATGGGATGCGGCAGTGAGATTCAGGCCCGCGCCGCCCGCTTTGAGAGAAAGCACGAAGAAAGGCACAGCTTCCTCTTCTTGAAACCGGCGGACCAGATCCCTGCGCTTCTTGACTTCGGTTTCCCCGTGAAGAACCAGCCCGGCGCGCCCGAAAATCGATCCCAGAAACGCCGCGAGCGGAGCCGTCATCTCCCGAAACTGAGTGAAGACGAGAACCTTCTCTTGTTTGGCGGCGATAACTTCTACGATGTCGCGCAAGCGTGCCCACTTCCCACTATCCTCTTCACTCCAAGCGCCGTCACCCAGCCACTGCGACGGATGGTTGCAAATCTGCTTGAACCGCATCAGGAATGACAGTACTAGACCTTTGCGACGGATGCCATCGGCTCCATCGAGCGCCTCCGCTAGTTCTTCCACTGCCTGTTTGTA
>WNFJ01424400.1_pt1 | contig 11395 bp, 13 predicted proteins | sample 5400461 | NCBI WGS metagenome assembly WNFJ01 (sample SAMN13153349, study PRJNA577476) | soil metagenome | isolation source: 115 cm saprolite on Douglas fir-dominated hillslope | place: USA:California | collected 2013-09-17 | reverse complement strand
GCCGCGGACGCGGTGGTCACCGTGGCCGACGCGCTCCGCGACGAGGATGTCCAGCGCGTGCTCACCGCCGAACTGACCCGGGTGATCGACGCCGTCGAGGTGGCGCCGCTGGCCGGGCGGGCGCTGCGGGTCGTCATCGCGGGCGGCCACCACGCCGAGCTGTTCAACGCCGTCCTGTCCGGCGCCGACAGCTACCTCGCCGACCACTACACGGAGCTTCGTGACCTGTTCGAGGGCGAGTCGCCGCGCTGGGTGCCGGACGCGCTGTACCGCCGGGTCTTCGACCGGCTGTTCCACCGGCTGCGCCAGCGGCTGGCGGCGATGGCCGCCGATCCCGGCGACCCGACCCGGCACCAGTTCGACGCGTGGATCGCCGGGCTCCCCGACCGCCTGGAGACATCTCCGGAGCTGCGCGAGCGCGGGGAGCGCCTCAAGCGCGACATCCTGGGCAGCGCCGGGCTGCGGGACTGGTCGTCCACACTGTGGCAGAAGGCCAAGGAGGCGCTGCGGGTCCAGGCGGCCGACCCGGAGTCCGAGCTGCGCCGCCGGATGGCCGACCTGCTGGTGGCGGTCGGCGAGCGCCTCGGGTCCGAACCCCGCCTGGCCGACGGCCTGGAGCGGATGGTGGAGTCGGGCGCCCGGGCCCTGGCCGACCAGTTCCACGACGAGCTCGCCGGCCTGGTCACCGGGACCATCGAACGGTGGGACGCCGCCGAGACGTCGAACCAGCTGGAACTGCTCCTCGGGCACGATCTGCAGTACATCCGCATCAACGGCACGGTGGTCGGGGCGGGCGTGGGGCTGATCCTGCACGCCATCGGCCTCGCCCTGGCCTAACGCGGGTCCCGCGCGTCGAACCCGGCGCACTCGCTGACCGGAAGCCGCGGATAGCGGACCAGCCGGTCGTCCCATTCCGCCCGGGTGCAGCGAAGATACGCGGTGCCCCGGCGCGTCTCGTTGATCTTGGCGTGCCGGCAGTCCTGGCACAGCCCCGGCTGCTCGCCAAGCCTGGCCCAGGCGGGACCGGGCGACTGCTCGTGATCCTGTGCGGCCACGGGTCAAGCCTCGCATCCTTGACCTGGCAAATAATCTAGTGTTCTGCTATCTGGCACCGCACTAAGGCGGTCCGCAGAGGAGGCCCGGCCGTAGCGTGGACTTCACCGAGGACCCGGAGCACCGGGTCATCCGCGAGGCGGTCCGGGAGATCTGCGCCAGGTTTCCCGACGAGTACTGGGCCGAGCTCGACCAGAGCCACACATTTCCCTGGGAGTTCTACCAGGCCATGGCCAGGGGCGGCTGGATCGGCGTGGCCAGCCTCGATCGTGCTGGAGGAGGTCGCGGCGTCCGGCGCGTGCATGAACGGGGCGAGCAGCATCCACCTGTCGATCTTCGGCATGCACCCGGTCGTCCGGCACGGCTCAGACGAGCTCAAGCGGAAATACCTGCCCCGCGTCGCGACCGGCGAGCTGCACGTGGCGTTCGGCGTCACCGAGCCGGACGCGGGCCTCGACAGCACGGCCATCCGCACCAAGGCCGAACGCGACGGCGGGGGATACCGCGTCACCGGCCGCAAGGTGTGGACGTCCAAGGCGCTGGAGTCCGAACGGGTCCTGCTGCTCACCCGCACCACCCCGGCCGGGGAATGCGCCAGGCGCACCGACGGCCTGACTCTGTTCCTGGCGCCGCTCCGCGACCCCGCGGTGACCATCCGGCCGATCCCCAAGCTCGGCCGCAACGCCGTCGCCTCCTGCGAGGTCAGCTACGACGGCCTGTACGTCGACGAGGGCGACCGGGTCGGCGGGGAGGGCCAGGGCTTCCGCTGCCTGCTCGACGGGCTGAACGCCGAGCGGGTCCTGATCGGAGCCGAGGCGCTGGGCACCGGCCGGGCGGCGCTGCGCCGCGCCACGGCCTACGCCAGGGAACGGACCGTGTTCGGCCGCGAGGCCCGGCTGCTCAAGATCGCCCCGATCCCGCAGGAGATGGTGCTGAACTACCTCGCCGAGCACGTCCTAGGCCTGCCCCGGTCCTACTAGCAGCGCTCCCTCATGGCGATCGACGACCCTCTGGCCCTCACCGAGGACCAGCGTGCCCTGCGGGACACCCTGCACGGCTTCCTCGCCGACCGGCTCCCGCCCGCCGCGCTGCGCGCCATGCTGGAGACCGAGGCCGGCTACAGCCCCGACCTGCACGCCCGGCTGGCCGGCGAGCTGGGCCTGGCCGGGCTGGCGGTGCCCGAGGAGTTCGGCGGCCTCGGCCTGTCCCAGGCCGAGGCGAGCGTGGTGCACACCGAACTCGGCTACGCCCTGTACCCGGGCCCGTACCTGTCCAGCGCCCTGGCCGCGAGCGCGGTGATCGCGGCCGGTGACCGCGCGGCGGCCGAACGCTGGCTGCCGCTCCTGGCCGACGGGTCGGTGACCGGGACGGTCGCGACCGCCGACAAGGACGGCCTGTGGTCGCCGGCCACCGGCGGCTGTACGGCCGCTGCTGGTACGTCATCGCGGCGCACGTGGCGGGCATCGTGGTGGTGTCGGCCATGGCCGGATCCGCGCCCGCGATGTTCCTGGTGGAAGGCGGGGCCCAGGGACTGAAGGTCTCCGGCCTGCCCGGCATGGACCTGACCAGGCGGGTCAGCGCCGTCACGTTCGACGCCACCCCGGCCGTCCTGCTCGGCCAGGGCGAGGCCGCCGCCGCCGCGCTGGACCGGGCCGAGCGGGACTTCCTGCTCGCCATCGCCGCGGAAGCGGCCGGCGGCATCGGCTGGTGCCTGGACGCGGCCGTCGCGTACGCCAGGGACCGAGAACAATCGGGCCGCCCGGCCGGCTCCTTCGAGGCCGTCGCGCACGCCTGCGTCGACATGCTCGCGGCCTTCCAGTCCGCCTCGTCGGCGGCCAGGTACGCCGCGAACGCGGACGCGGATGGCGCGGCCGAGGCCCCGGAGGCGGCCCGGGTGGCGGCGCTGCGGGCCGGCCGGGCTTACCGTGCCGTGGCCGAGTCGGCCATCCGCCTGTTCGGCGGCATCGGGTTCACCTGGCAACAGGGTTCGGGCTCGGTGACGTCTCCGCGGAAACCGCCCGCCGGGTCACAGCCGACCTGCGCAAGGTCCGCGAGACCCTGGGCGATCTCGGCTGACCGCGGTCCCGGGCCGCCGGTCCCGGTCCGCTCCCGGTAGGTTCGGCGACGTGGAGCAGAACCTATGGTGACGCCGCTGGCGGGGCGCGTGGTGGCGGCGGTGATCGGCGGGCTGATCGTGCTCACGTCGGTGTCCAGCGTCACCGGGACGCTGATCGTGTCCCGCTCGGTCAGCAGCCGGCTGACCCGGTGGGTGGACCGGACAGTCGACCGGGGCTATCAGCTGGTGGCGGCGCGAGCCGGCTACCGCCGCCGCGACCGGATTCTCGCCACCCAGGCAGCGGCCATCTTGCTGGCCCAGCTGGCGACGTGGCTCGTCGTGGCCTACGTCGGGTTCGCCTTGCTGCTGTGGCCGTTCGCCACCCGCGGCGTGGCGTCCGCCTTCGTCGACGCCGGGTCCTCGCTGTTCACCCTGGGCTTCGCCGTGCCCGCCGGGGCGGCGCCATCCGTGATCGTGTTCCTGGCCGCGGCGATCGGCCTGGTGATCATCGCGTTGCAGATCGCCTACCTGCCGACCCTGTACGCGGCGTTCAACCGCAGGGAAACCGAGGTAGCGCTGCTGAACGCGCGGGGCGGTGTCCCGTCCTGGGGCCCGGAACTGCTGGCCCGCACCCACTACGCGCTGGGTTCTGGCACCTCGACCCTGGATACGATGCCGGAGTTGTACGCCCAGTGGGAACGCTGGGCCGCTGACGTCGCCGAGAGCCACACCACCTACCTGCCCCTGGTCCGGTTCCGCTCCCCCGGGCCGCTGTCGTCATGGGTCACGGCGCTGCTGGCCGTGCTGGACTCCGCCGCGCTGTTCCTGGCCTTGTCGCCCGGCATCGCGCCGGCGGTACCGGCCCGTCTGTGCCTGCGCAGCGGATTCCTGTGCTTCAACCGGATCGCCCGGGCCATGGGCTTCGACATCCCCGATGAGGCCGACCCCGCCGCCGGGATCAGCCTGACCTACGCCGAGTTCCTCGCCGCGGTGGCCCGGATGAGCGAGGTCAAGTTCCCGATCGAACGTGAGCCCGAGCAGGCCTGGCGAGACTTCGTCGGGTGGCGGGTCAACTACGAGCGTGCCGCCTTTGCGGTCGCTTCCGCCGTCGACGCCGTCCCGGCCCTGTGGTCGGGTCCGCGCCGACACCCCGCGAAACCTCTCCCGCCCATCCGCCCGCCGCTCGGGCGGCCGCCTCAGTAGGGCGGTGGCGTTCGGGACGGACCGGGCATATCCGGCCATGGGTAGACTTACTACTGCCCGGTAACCCTCTACCCCCCCAGGGTACCGGGTATGGCCCGGCCTGGGCGCCCAGGCCGGGCCTCCTCAGCACCGGCAGCAGCCGAAACCGAGGCGCGGATGACCGCGAGGCCCCTGGGTAAGCTCTAATTCCGGACCACGACGATGACAGTGAACCGCGTCTGGTCCGGCATGCACCGCAGAGCCTCGCCGCAGGCAGAACGGCTGGCCGTGATGGCAGCCCTGCCGTGGGTGAGGGCAGTGAAATCGGCCCGCACGGGGGTGCAGCCGAGGCCGGCTGAGAATCACTCGGCCGAGCGGTCATCCGAAGCCGGTCGCGCCGCCGTCGATTACCAGCGGGTGCGCGTTGATGTAGCTGGATTCTCCGGACAGCAGCCACACCGTGGCGTAGGCCACTTCCCAGGCCGTCGCCTGCCGGCCGAACGGCAGGCTCCGCGCGGTGCGGCCCGGATTGAGCCGCGACGCCTCCCGCCCGAGCGGCGTGTCCACCAGGCTGGGCACCACGAGGTTGGCCCGGATTCCCCGGGCCATTCCCTCCCGCGCGACCTGCCGGCAGACGCCGAGCAGTGCCGCCTTCGACGCGTCATAGGCCGGGATCCCGGTCGCCGCCCGCAGGCTCGCCGCCGAGCTGATGAACACGATCGCCGAACCGGGATCCAGCACCAGCAACGCGGCCGCAGCCACCAGGAAGTGCGCCCTGGTATTGACGGCGAACGTCTCGTCCCACTGGGCGGCGGTCGTCCCGGCCATGCCGTAGGGAATCCGAGAAACAATAGCCATCGCCCATAACGGTCTGTGGTTCCTTGTCCCGGTCACGCCGCAGAGTCTTCCGGGCGGCGCCTGATCCGGGTGAAGCCGAGGGTGACCAGGCACGCGGCGGCGAGCAGCGCGTAGGGGACCAGGTCCGAGGTGGCCTGGGCCAGGGCCCCGCTGCCCGAGGCGGCCACGGCCTGGCCCGCGGCCCAGGCGAGGTTGCCCAGGCCGAAGGCCAGCCCCTGGTCGAGCCGCTGATGCTGGGCGCCCTCGCTCACCAGCGTCATGGCCGGGGTGAACAGCGTGCCGAAGGCGGGCATGCCCACGATCAGCACCGGGATGAGCACCCGCGCCGACGCCAGCGTGGGCGCCAGCAGGCTGATCGCCACGGCGGCGGTCAGCGAGCACCTGATCGGCACGATGGCGCCCCGCCGGTCGGCCGCCCGCCCGGCGACCGGTGCCAATGCCGCCTCCACCCCGGCTGACGCCAGGAACGTCCCCGCGATGACCAGGGCCGTGACCCCGAGATTCGCCATCCGCAGCGGCGCGAGCACGTCCAGCACGCCGAACGCCAGGCCCGCCAGCATCGTCAGCCACAGCCCGACGCCCAGCCGGGGGTCACGTGCCGCCGTGAACGCCTCCCGCAGCCCCTGCGGGACCGCTTCGCGCGGGGTCGGCAGGGTGAACGCCACCGCCATCAGCACCCCGCCTGCCACCGCGGCGCTGGCGAACGCGGGCCCGGTGCCGATCCCGTCCGCGATCGCGCCCACGACCGGCCCGAACAGCGCACCGCCGACGGCCGCTCCCATGGCCGTCCCGATCATCTCCCCGCGCCGTTCCTGCGGCGCCTCGGTCGCCAGCCAGGCCATGCCCCCGGCCCAGGTGCACGCCCCGCCCAGCCCCTGCACGAACCGGGCGGAGTCCAGGACCGTCGCCGCCGAGGCCCAGCCGAACACCAGCGTCGAGACTCCCATGAGCGCCAGCCCGAGCAGAACGGTCCTGCGGTAGCCCAGGTGCCCCGTGAGCAGCCCGCCTGGCAGCGCCCCGGCCAGGGTGCCCAGCGGGTAGCCCGCGACCAGGATCCCCGCCCCGGCCTTGGACAGGTGAGCCGCGTGCGTGTAGTGCGGCAGCAGCGGCGTCAGCGCGGTGAAGAACATCGTGTCGACCAGCACGAGCACGCACACGAACCACAGCAGCGCCCGCAGCGACCGAGTCAGTGGCAATCCGCGTCACGCCCCGTTCCGGCAGGCGATAAAGGCCGGCATACTGTGATCTTCACACACGGTTGCGGGACTCAGTGATCCCAGTGCGGCGGGCGTTCCCGGCGCAGGCGCTCGTCATCGTCTGGCTCGGGAGCCTCGCCCCAGCCGATGCCGGTCTCTTCCTCGCTCTGCCCCGGCCGCGCCGGCTGGTCATCTGGGTCAGATTGCATAACCCCATCATCTCGCCGTCTCGGCCGGGCGACGGGTGAGTTGCCGGCTTGACGGTCAGGGTGGCCGGCGCCGGAGGGCACCTGGACGGCGGGCGCCTGGCCGCTTAGTCTCGGGCTGGTGATGGCGACGATGTCCGCCGCATCGTCCGGCCAGAACGTGGCCCGGCGGCTGACGGACGACGGCTACGTGGTCGTGACCGGCATGATGACCCCGGAGGGCGTGCAGAACGCCCGCGCCGATCTGGACCGGGTGCTGCGGACCACCCGGACCGGGCGGAACTCCTTCGAGGGGTTCGACACACAGCGGATCTACGCGCTGTTCGCCAAGACCCGCGTGTTCGACGCGCACGCCACCGGTCCGCTGCTGCTCGGCGTCCTGGACCAGGTGCTGGGCCATTACCAGCTCAGCGCCCCGGTCGGCATCTGCATCGGGCCTGGCGAGAAGGCGCAGGTCCTGCACAGGGACGACGCCATCTACCCGGTGCCCGAGCCGCATCCGCCGCTGGTGGTCAACACCATGTGGCCGCTCGATGAGTTCACCGCGGAGAACGGGGCCACCAGGTTCATCCCCGGCAGCCACCGGTGGGAGCCGGGCCGGCGGCCGGACCCGGACGATCCGGTGGAGACGGCCGTGATGTCACCCGGATCGGCCCTATTCTACCTGGGCAGCCTCTGGCACGGAGGGGGCGCGAACCAGACCCTCCGGCCGCGGCTCGGGGTGATCTTGGAGTACGCGGCCGGCTGGCTGCGGCCACAGGAGAACCACTGCCTGGCCGTGCCCCGTGACATCGCCCGTGAGCTGCCGGAACGGCTGCAGGAACTGCTCGGCTACAACATCTACCCGCCGTTCGTCGGGTACGTCGACGGTCGCCACCCGCGCCGGGTGCTATCGGCAGATCCCTAACCGCTCCGGCAGCCGCTTGTCGCACCGTCGGGCACGCTCGCGCTCGCGTACCTGGGCCGAGCGGGTACCGAGGAGGACGCGGGCGCTCCCGGCGGCCGTACCGACAACGAGAACGCCGTGGTCGGCCTCGCGGAGCGCGGCGTGCGGTCATCGGCCGTGCGCATCCCGCCCTCCAACCTCATGACAAAGCGGATCATCGGATGGGAACTGACCCACCCCGGCCTCATCGCCGACTTCGGCAACGGCGACTACTTCACCGCACCCACGCCACACGACTAGCTGCCGGAACTCACCCGGGCGGACTGCCCGCGGCTACCGCCGCAGGCAGCGGGCGGCGAAGTAGAACGGTACGGGCACGGCGCCCGGCGGGCGCCGCTCTTCCATCTCCGGACTAGGGGGCGGTTCGGCGGCCCGGTCCAGCGCCAGCACGTGCCGGGTCAGGGAGTTGAGGTAGGTCGAGATCATCCGGTGGCTGGAGCCGACCCGGCCGCGGTACCCGGTATTGCCGGCCAGCCACCAGCCTTCCTGGTAGTACCCCTGACCGGGCGGCCAGCTACTGGGCGCGTCGCTGTCCCAGCCGGGAAAGCAGGGATGCAGCAGGGAAAACACGAACCAGCCGCCCGGGCACAGCAGCCGGGCCACGTTGGCCAGCAGGCCGTCGAGGTCATCGATGTCGGACAGCCCGTAATTGCACACCACGCCGTCGAACACCTGGCCTTCCAGCACACCGCCGGCAGTCACGTCCGCGTGCAGGTAGCAGATGCCCAGCGGTTCTGCGGCCTCGCAGGCCTGCGCCCTGGCCAGCATGGCCGCGGAAATGTCCAGCCCGGTCAGCGCGGCGCCGCGGCGCGCCAGTTCTCGCGCCACCCGTCCTTGCCCGCAGGCGACCTCCAGCAGCCGCAGCCCGCTGACGTCCCCGGCCAGGTCCAGCAGGGCCGCGGTAGCCGGATCGCGGACGGTCTTGCCGGATCTCTGCTCGTAGAAATCGGCGATTTCGTCATAACGCGCCACCGGACCACTCACCCCCCGACCGTAACGCCTATCCTGCGCTCAGCCGCCCTGCCCACGGCCAGGTCAGATACTGGCGAACGGCAGACCCCGGCAACCGCAATGTTCACGATGGTGCCGCCAGTACGACAGTCCCGGTTTGTGATCTAGTGGTCTGTAAGAGCGCTTGCCCTGATCTTCGGGGGGCGACTCAGGTCAGCTGCTAGCCCGGTCCGGGAGCCGACAGAGCCATGGGGCTGCCCTGCGTGGGCGCGAACGTGCGCAACGGCCCGGCGCCGGTCCAGAATCCGAGCTGGTAGTAGCCGTCGTAGGGACTCGTCGCCAGCACCCACAGCAGCCCCTGCCGGTCCCACGAGCCGGCCAGGTGAACGGGCTGTGTCGTGGTGGGCCCGGGATCATGCGCAGCGTCCGTGCCGCGGTGTCGGCGGTGAACAAGTCCTCCGCGACGGCGTTACCCGAGGAGTCGATGCGATCAAGGGGAAGAGCGAGCCGCTGGCCCGGCGGGTCGAAACTGGCCAGGGCCGGCGGGTATGTCTGTGACGCCGGCAGCCAGTGCCCCGGCAGCGGCACGGCAGCATCGGTGCCAGTGGTCAGGTCGGTGACCTGCAGCCGGCAGGAGGCACCGCACGACCACCAGATCACCCGGTCGCGCCCCGCCGCGACGAAATTCGCGTCCGCGGGCACGTTCAGGGGGATCAGCCGGCCGGTCGCGCCGTTCCACAGCTGTACCTGCCCGGTGCTGAGATTCTGCGTCAACGGCCCGTTGAACAGGAACCCGGCGGCAACGGCCCGCGGCTGGCGGGCGACCCACCAGAAATTCTCGCCCCCGGATCCGGCCGCGCCAGCGGCCCGGCACCGGGCCGTGCGGCTCAGCCGCGCGGTGGATCTGCGCGAGACCCTGGGCGCGCGGAATACTGGGATCCGAACCTGTTGCCGCATCGTCCTCGAGGGAGAGACCATGAGCTACGCCCGGCGGATGCTCGACACCTACCCGCGAACCCTGGACCTTGACCGCGGCCTGCTGGCCGCCACCATCGACGCGGTAAGCGACTGCGCCCAGGCCTGTACCGCCGACACCGACGCTGACCTGAGCGAGCAGAACCTGGCCGAGATGGTGACGTGCATCCGGCTGTGCCTGGACTGCACGGACGTCTGCAACGCCACCGGCGGCGTCCTCAGCCGCCTGGCCCAATACGACCCCGATGCCACCAGGCCGCTGCTCGAGGCCTGCGTCGCCATCTGCAAGAGCTGCGGCGACGAATGCGAGCGGCATGCCCCGCACCACGAGCACTGCCGGGTCTGCGCCGAGGCCTGCCGCCGCTGCGAACGCGCCTGCCAGGACCTGTTGGACGCCCTGAGGTAAAAAATCCGGCGCTAGCTGACCGGCGCCGAGGGGAGGATCCCCGCCGCGGCAGCGATCCTCGCGGCCTCCGCCTCCGGGTCGCCGCGCTCGGGCGCACAGATGACGAGGCGGCTGAAACGTCCCGACGCCACGTCCACCCGGACCGCCGGCCAGTCGCGGTGCAGGATGCAGAAATCGTAGCCATCACCGTGCCGGCGGGTGCCCAGCACGGCATGCCCGGTAAAGCTGATCCCCGCCATCCGCCACCCTCGCAGGCCCAGCCACGGCTGAGGATCGGGCGCCACAGAGACGATGGAGGAGAGGCGGACCCGGATATCACCGTGCAAACCCCAGATCTTCTCGCCCAGGGTGAGATGGACCACCAGGTCCTCGTCGTCGACAATCAGTTCGGCCATCAGGTCGAGGATACGCGCGTCGGCCGGGCGTCACGATCCGGATGGCTACTGGAGCCCGGCGCGGACCGATGTGATGCGCTGCGTGTTGAAGCCGAGCCAGTGCATCCGGCCTACGTAGCGCGCGTGCTCAACCTTCAGGCAGCGGTCCATGATCACGGTCACGCCGCCGTCCTCGGCGATCCGCGCGCCTTCCTCATTGATCACACCGAACTGGCACCACAGGGCGCCGGCATGAATAGCCACAGCGTCCCGGGCGATCCCCGGCAATGCATCAGGCGCGCGGAAGACGTTCACGACGTCCACCGGCTCGGGTACGTCCAGCAGGCTCGGGTAGCACTTCTGTCCGAGGATCTCCGTCTGGAGGGGATTCACGGGGATCACGCGGTAGCCGTGCCGCTTGAGGTAGTAGCCGACGAAGTAGCTGGCCCGCAGCTCGTTGTTCGACAGGCCCACGATCGCGATCGTCTTGGCTGCGTGGAGCACGCGCTGGATCGTCAGCGGGTCCTGGTACCGCGCGAGATCGCTCATGTGGTCGCCACCTTCTTTCCCGCTGTCGCGGCGACGAGCGCGAAACCCTGCTGCAGATCCCAGATCAGGTCCTGGACGGACTCGGTGCCGACCGACAGCCGCACCGTCCCCGGCCCGACGCCGGCCGCCCGCAGCTCGTCGTCGCCCAGCTGGCGGTGTGTCGTGCTGGCGGGGTGGATGATCAGGCTCTTCGCGTCGCCGACGTTCGCCAGGTGGGACCAGAGCGTCACGCCCCGGATGAGGTCCTGCCCGCCGTCCCGGCCGCCGGCGCAGTCGAACGAGAACACCGCGCCGGCGCCGCGCGGCAGGTACTTCTCCACGAGCGGCCGGTACCTGCTCGAAGGCAGGCCGGGGTAGGTCACGTTCGACGCCAGTTCGTGGGACTCCAGGAACGCCGCGACCGCCACCGCGTTTTCGACGTGACGTTCCATCCGCAGCGACAGCGTCTCAAGCCCCTGCAGGAACAGGAAGGCGTTGAACGGCGAGAGCGCCGCGCCCAGGTCGCGCAGGGTCTCTGCCCGGAGTTTCATCAGATAGCCGTACGTCCCGAACGTCTCGTGGAACTGCAGGCCGTGGTAGGCCGGCGACGGATCCGCGACCACGGGAAACCGCCCGTTGGACCAGTTGAACGTGCCAGCCTCGA
>WNFJ01263249.1_pt1 | contig 11397 bp, 10 predicted proteins | sample 5400461 | NCBI WGS metagenome assembly WNFJ01 (sample SAMN13153349, study PRJNA577476) | soil metagenome | isolation source: 115 cm saprolite on Douglas fir-dominated hillslope | place: USA:California | collected 2013-09-17 | reverse complement strand
GATCGCGTGGCGATAGGCCGTGCCCTTGACGCCCTCCATCGAGCTCCGCGTCTCGAGCCGGTGGAGGACCTCGGAGAACGTGACCTCGCCCTCCTCCTGCACCACCACGTCCACCGGCAGCCGCTTGACCATGAACTCGGGCATCGAGGAGGCGATGCCGCCGCCGAGCACGATCGGCACGTCGGGGTGGACGCGCTTGCAGAGGTCGGCGATGCGCCTGATCCACGAGTACTGGGTGATGATGCCGCCGAGCCCGATCACGTCCGGCCGGTCACGCCCGAGCTTCTCGGTCACGCGCGCCTCGACCCATCCGACGAACGCCTCGGGGGAGCTCTTGACCGGCCCCCGCCGCTCGGCGTTCAGGTCGAGCACGTCCACGGTGTGACCGTCCATCGCGGCGACGGCCGCGACGTAGGCGTGGCCGATCGGCAGGATGTTGGGGTAGGACCACTCGCGAATCGGCGCGTTGATGAAGAGGACGCGCAGCCCATCGCGCCGCGGCTCGAGCGACCGCTCGGAGGCCTCGGCGGTGATGCGAGACCAGCTCGTCTCGCGCACGTGGCCGTCGTCGCCGAACCGCTGGTAGAACCGTGGTGGGGCCGGGGATCCCGACGCTCCTGGCTGCAGGAGCGGGAGCCCGAGCGTCCTGGTGCTCGCGTCGCGGATCGTCGCCATGTTTGCCTCGCTCGGAGTTCCGGTCATTTACGATAGCACGCGGGCGAGCTCCAGCACGACCACCTGCTCGCCGCTGTCGCACCGACTCGTGGAGACGACCTCGAACCCGCACGCCTTGAACAGCCGGAGCGACGCCGCGTTGCGCGCGAGGACCGACGCCCGCGGCCGCACGTGGTCCCCTGTCTCCTCGCGGATGCGGCGGAGCCCCTCGGCGAGCATCGCCTTGCCGTAGCCTCGGCCGCGTCGCTCCGGCGCGACCGTGATCCCGATCTCGGCGACGCCGCTCGAGATCTCGAAGCGCACCTGTCCGACCGGCACGTCGCCGTCCGTGCAGATCCAGATCCGCGTCGCCTCGGAGGCGAGCCGGGGCTCGAGCCACGCGAGGTGATCCCCATACGGGATCGCCGCCTTGCTGAATGAGTTCGCGCGCGTCTCCCGGTCGTTCGCCCACCGCCAGAGCAGCGCCGAGTCGCTCATCTGGGCGTCACGCAGGGCGAGGCTCATGGCGCACCATCTCCGCGGTGACCGCACTGTCGCCCGCGATGTCGCGGGCCGCCCGGGCGCCGAGCAGGCGGGGGTACTCCTCGGGCGGCAGGCCGGGCGGATTCGTGCCGTTGCGCAGCACCCCGATGTTCTCCTCGGAGAAGGCCTCGCCGGCCTTGATGGCGCGCACCGAGAAGATCGACCGGCGCGCGAAGCCGTGCAGCTCGGTCTCGATCGTGAGAACCGCCTTCACGCCCGTGCCGAGCACCGCCTGCGCCTGCCGGACGGACCTCACGAGCGCCTTCAGCTCGCCCGGCTCGACGGCGAAGCCCTGATCGGGTCCCGGCAGCCGGTTCGACAACGTGAAGTGCTTCTCGATCGCGACCGCGCCGAGGGCGACCGCGACGACGGGCGCGAGGACCGGATCGCGCGAGTGGTCCGAGAGGCCGACGTGACAACCCGTCGCCTCCCGCAGGGTGACGATCGCGCGGGCATTGACGTCTCCCGGCGGCGTCGGGTAGGCCGCGGTGCACTGGAGAAACACGATCTGCCGGTTGCCCACCTCACGCGCCAGCGCGGCCACCCGCCGCACCTCGTCGAGGACGGATGCCCCGGTCGAGATGAAGGTGGGCTTGCGCCGCTCGAGCACTTTTCTGACGAGCGGCGTGTGGCTCAGCTCGTAGGAGGCCACCTTGAACGCCGGCACGTACGGGTCGAGCGCGTCGACCCACGCCTCGTCGAACGGCGTGCAGAGGAAATCGACGCCGCGGACGCCGCAGTGGTCGGCGAGGCTGGGCAGCCACTCGAAGGGCATCTCCATCGCCTCGATGACGTCGTAGATCGAGCGCGAGTCCTTCAGGTAGTCCGACCGGCCGGCGGTCCGCGGGTAGAGCGTCCGGGCACGGAAGCCCTGGAACTTCACCGCGTCGGCGCCCGCCTCGGCCGCCACGTCGATGAGCGCCCGCGCCTCCCCGAGGCTGCCGTTGTGGTTCGAGCCCGCCTCGGCGATCACGTAGCAGGGCTCCCCGGCCCCGATCCACCGGTCGCCGATCCGGATGCGCGCGGGCGCCGGGTCGCTCACCGCGGCCCTCCCCGTTCGACCAGTGACTGGACCGCGTCGAGGACGCGGTCCGAGCTTTTGCCGTCGTCGAAGCCGACGAATTTGTCCACGTACTGCGCACGGGCGACGGGATCCAGCGGGAAGTCCGCGAGCCGCCTGCCGGCGAACTCGCCGACGAGCTCCGGCAGCCCCATCGGATACACCGCGCCGCGGAAGTTGAAGCTCGATCCTGGTTCGATGCTGAGGAACCACTCCCGCAGGACCGGAGCGAGCCCGAGGTCGCCGACGTCCGGGGCGATGCAGATAGAGGGCACGCTGGCATACGCGGCTTCGTACGCCACCGTGCTGAAGAAGTGCAGGCACAGGGCGCTGATCTTCAGCAGCTCGAGGATCGTCGCCGGATAGTGGTGCTCGTCGTACAGCACGCGGTCCGCGCATCGCGTGAGATACTGCGGGACCGGGTCCTTCGCCCGGGCCTTGACCACCAGCGCGGCTCCGTTCCGGTCGCAGAACGCGCGGACGGCGCGCACGACGCTCCGGTCATCGAGACCGCCGGCGATGTGTGGCCGGTACTCCGGACGGTCCGCGAGGCGGACCGCGAGTCGGCCGTGGACCGGGCGCGCGCCGTACACGTGGCGCACCCAGAACGTCCGCGGATTCGACCGGAACGGGAATGGACAATAGAGAACGACCGGCCGCGAGGGATCGAGGCCGAGTCGCCGCCGCACGTCCGACGGCTCGATCCAGTGGCACTGGTCCATTTCGGGGATCCCGACGATCCGTCCCAGACGACCCAGGGCCTCGCCGATCGCAGCGTCATCGACCGCGCCGGCGGCCACACCGGTCGCGCCGCGACGGGTGTAGGTCCTGATTCTGAGACAATCCGGCGTGCGCTCCGCCCAGTACTGGCTGTGGAGCCCGATGGCGTCACAACCCGTCCGGCCCGATCCGTCGATGAGCTCGGCGACGTCCAGCGTGTACTGGAGGCCGAACCACCGCGTCGCGCCGAGCTTTTCGACCTCCGTCGGACGGTGCATCGCAACGATCGCGTCCGGCGGCGCCGACGCGAGCAGCGCGCCGAGCGTGGCCGGACCCCGATACGTTCGGACGCGAGGCCCGCCGTGACGGAAGGTCGGCGCGGCGTCCGGGAATTCCGATCCCTTCGGTCCCGTCCGCGGCTGGCCCCAGTCGTGCCAGCATTCGGTCTCCCACCCGCGCTCGAGCGCGCGCTCGACGATCGGACCGAAGAGCCGGTAGAAGTTCCGCCGCTCGATCAGGAAGGCGATGCGCATCACACCCTCCGCGCGGCGCCCACGGCGAGTCGCGCGCGCACGAGCGCGGTCGCGACGCGGGACGCCCCCGCGCCGTCCACCGCCGCGCGGCCGCGCGCGGCCAGAACGGTCCGCAGCTCCGCGTCGCCGATGAGACGCGCGAGCGCCTCCGCGAGCGACGGCCCGCCGGGAAGGATCAGCCCCGCCCGGCCCAGCGCATCGACGTTCGGGCGCTGATTGTCGGCGAGGCAGGACGCGATGATCGGCGTCGCGCTCCAAGGATGAGCGGGCGGAGCGAGGCGAGGCCCCGATGGACCGTGACCCGTTCGCCCGCCGAGACAACGCCCGGCGCGTACGGCCCGACGGCGACGTCGACCGACGCCTCCGGGGCCGCGTGACGCACCGCCGCAGCCACCGCTTCGAGCCGCGCCGCGGGCGCGTCACCACCGAGCGTGACCAGGACGCGCCGCACCGCGCCGCGCGGGCGACGCGGCGGCTCGACGGCGAACGCCGGGTCGAGCAGTGCGTAAGCCGGCCCGAGCAGGAGCGTCGTGTCGGGGCGGACCCGATAGGTCAGCCCGGCGGCGGCGTAGCCGCTGTTCACGACGAGAGCGACCGGCAGTTCCCGGTCGGCGAGGTCGTCGACGACCGTGACCTGCGGCACCACGCCGACGAGCTCCGTCAGGAACTCCGTCGTCGCCGCGTACGAGTCCACGACGACGACCTCCGGCCGCCACGCGGCCAGCAGTTCGATGACCCGCCGAGGCTCACGGAGCCAGTCGAGCGCCCGCGCGTCCGTCACGTGGTCATCCGGGAGCGCGGTGGCGCCGCCGATCACCGTACGAGGCTCGGCGCCGACCGTCGCGAGCGCGACGGCGAGCGCCTGGCAGCGGCGGAGGTGGCCCAGCCCGACGCCCGCGCCCGCCACGGTCAGGATCGCGACGCGCGCCGCGGCGGTCATCGCGCGTAGTGCCTCGTGACCTTGTCGAGCGCGGCGACGACGTCGTCCACGTCCGCGTCCGTCATCCCCGGGAAGATCGGCAGCGTCAGCAGCCGGCTCGACGCGGCCTCGGCCACGGGGCACAGCCCGCGCCGGTAGCCGAGCCGCTCGTAGTAGGGATGCCAGTAGGCCGGAACATAGTGGAGCGCGACGCCGATGTTCTCGGCACGGAGCGCGGCGAAGATCGTAGCGCGATCGACGGCGAGCAGATCGAGCTCGAGCAGCACGGGAAAGATGTGCCAGGCGTGACGGGTCTCGGGCGCGACGGCCGGCACGCTCAGCGCCGTGAGCTCCTTGAGCGCCGCCGCGTACCGCTCGGCGATCGCCTCCCGGCGGGCGACGAAGCGCGAGAGCTTCTCGAGCTGGCTGAGGCCGAGCGCGCACTGGATGTCGGTGAGCCGATAGTTGAAGCCGAGGTCGACCATCTCAGCAAAGAGAAGGCCGCGTGCCTGGCGGTCCTGCGCGTCCATGCTGAGGCCGTGGTTCCGGAAGCGCCGGAGCCGCTCCGCGAGCCGCGGGTCGTTGGTCGTGACGACGCCCCCTTCGCCTGTCGTGATGTGCTTGACCGGGTGCAGGCTGAAGGTCGTGAGGTCGCTGAGGGCGCCGATGGGCCGGCCCCGGTACTCGGACCCGAGCGCGTGCGCGCCGTCTTCGATCACGGCGATCCCGCGGGGATGCGCCGCGGCGTGGATCGCGTCCAGGTCGCAGGGCTGTCCGGCGAAGTGCACGGGGATCACCGCTTTCGTCCGCCGCGTGAGGCACGACGTGAGCCGCGCCGGATCCAGGTTGAGCGTGTCGGCGCGGATCTCCGAGAAGACGGGACGACCGCCGAGGTACAGCACCGCGTTCGAGGTCGCGACGAACGTGAGCGGCGTGGTGACGACGTCGTCGCCGGGGCCGATCCCCGCGGCAAACACCGCCGCGTGGAGCGCGGCGGTGCCGGAGCTCACCGCGATCGCGTGGCGCGCGCCAACGCGCTCGGCGAAGCGTCGCTCGAACTCCGCCACCATCGGGCCGGTCGTGATGAAATCCGCGCGCAGGGTCTCGATGACCGCACGGACGTCGTCATCGTCGATCCGCTGCCGTCCATAGGGCAGCAGGCTCGCGCGCACGGGACGGCCGCCGTCGATAGCGAGACGATCACTCACGCGCCAGCTCGCTCATCTGCGCGGGCGACAGCCACCACGAGTTCGCGTCGCTCGAGTAGCGGAACCCGGCGGCCGGCCGCTTCCCGCCCTCGGGACTCTGGAAGGCCCACGACGGATAGATGGGCTCGAGCACGAACATGTCCTCGAACTCGAGCGCCTGTCGGCACTCCTCCTCGGCGATCAGGATCTCGTGGAGCTTCTCCCCGGGCCGGATGCCGATGAACTCGACCCGGCACCCCGGCGCCACCGCCTCCACCAGGTCCATGACCCGCATGCTGGGGATCTTCGGCACGAAGATCTCGCCGCCATGCATGACCTCCGCGCACCGGATCGCGAACCGCACGCCCTGCTCGAGCTTGATCCAGAACCGGGTCATGCCGGGGTCCGTGACGGTCACCGTGCCCGCGGCGCGCTGGGCGGCGAAGAGCGGGATCACGCTGCCGCGGCTGCCGATGACGTTGCCGTAGCGGACGGCGCCGAAGACCGTGCCCCGCGCGTAACCATAGGCGTTGCCCTGCACGAAGAGCTTCTCGGCGCAGAGCTTGGTGGCCCCGTAGAGGTTGACCGGGTTCACGGCCTTGTCCGTGCTGATCGCGATCACCCGCTTGACGCCCTGATCGATCGCCGCGCTGATCACGTTCTCGGCGCCGATCACGTTGGTCTGGATCGCCTCGAAGGGGTTGTACTCGCACGACGGGATCTGCTTCAGCGCCGCGGCGTGGAAGACCATGTCGATGCCGTGCATCGCCCGCTCGAGACGGTCGCGGTCGCGCACGTCGCCGACGAAGAACCGGAGCGACTCGTCCTTGAAGCGTGCCATCATCTCCGACTGCTTCAGCTCGTCTCGGCTCAAGACGACGAGCCGACGCGGATGGTACGTCGTCAGCATCGTCTCGACGAACTTGTGGCCGAACGAGCCGGTGCCGCCGGTGATCAACACCGACGCGTCGCGCCAGCTCAGCGGTCCGTGTGTCGCTATCGTGCCCACGCGAGTCTCTCGCCTCCTGTGTCTCGGTCAGTGATTCCCCAGCGCCTCGACCTCGGCGAACTGGAGCCGGTAGAGTCGTCCGTACGCCTCGTTCGTCGCGAGCAGGTCCGCGTGACGCCCGACCGCCTCCACCGTGCCGCGGTTGACGACGACGATCCTGTCCGCGTGGAGCACCGTGGACAGGCGGTGGGCGATCACGATGGACGTGGTTCCCTCGATCACCCGGTCGATCGCCTGCTGCACCAGCCGCTCGGACTCGCTGTCGAGCGAGCTCGTGGCCTCGTCGAGGATCAGGATCTGCGGTCGGCCCACGATGGCGCGAGCGATCGCGATCCGCTGACGCTGCCCGCCGGAGAGCCGCACGCCGCGGTCGCCGACGACCGTCGCGTATCCGTCCGGGAACTCCGAAATGAAGGCGTGGGCGTTGGCGATCTGGGCGGCCCGGATGATCTCGGTGTCCGAGAGCCCGTCGCGCCCGTAGGCGATGTTCTCCCGGATCGTGGCATGGAACAGGAGCGCCTCCTGCGAGACGACGCCGAAGAGCCGCCGGTAGGGCGCCTGACGGAGCGTCCGCAGATCGGGGCCGTCGATCGTGATCGCACCACTGAGCGGGTCGTAGAGGCGCAGGATGAGGTCGGCGAGCGTCGACTTGCCCGCCCCGCTCGGGCCGACGAGCGCCACGACCTCGCCCTTGAGGATCTCGAAGCTCACGCCGGCGAGCACCCGTTCGCCACCGTAGTCGAAGGCGACGTCCCGGAGGACGATCCGGTCGCGGAACTCCGCGAGCGTGTCGGGGCCGTCCTTCACCGACGGCTCGATCGCGAGCAGCTCGTCGATGCGGGCCGTCGCGGCGAGCGTGGTCTGCATGGACGTGAATGCCCCCCCGAGGAGTCCGAACTGCACCATCGCGGCGCGCCCCACGTAGAGAAAGAGGAAGAACGCGGGCGCTCCGAGGTTGCCGAGGAGCAGCTCCCGCGCGGCGAGCGCCAGGAGCGTCGCCTCCGCCACGTAGTTGACCACCGAGCGCGCGGGCTCCTCCACGTGCTTGTAGGCGCCGTACTTCACGTTGACGCGCACCACGGCCCCGAGCGCGCGACGGAGCCTGGCCAGCTCGAACGCCTCGGCGCCGAACGACTTGATCACGCGCACGCTGAGGATCGATTCCTGGAAGCGCGCGGCGAGGTCCGCGAACGCAGAGAACTGATCCGTCGCCAGCCGCCGGATGGGGCCCCGCACGATGCGGGTCAGGCCGTAATGCAGGATGGCGGCGGCCGCCGCGGCGAGGACCAGCTTGGGGCTCGTGCGAACGAGCAAGTATCCGTAGAACGCGATGAGCACGGGAGCCGTCAGGACCGTGCCCGCGATGGTCTCGAGGCCGCTCGCGGCGGAGTTGCTATCGGTCCCGAGCCGCGAGACCAGCTCGCCGGTCCGTTGCCGGGTGAAGAAGCTCATCGGCAACGCCAGGAGGTGGCGGTAGAGATCGCCCTGGAGCGCGGCCGCCGCCCGCACCCGGATCCAGAGCGCGAGCAGGTAGTTGCCGAAGTCGAGCCACCCCTTGAGGAACCCGGTCGCCACGTAGACCACGCAGAGGATGAGGATCGCGCGGACCGAGCCACTGGAAGACCGTCGCGCCGAGATTCCGAAGCGAGAGCGCGGCCGACGCCGCATCGCCGGCGCCCGCGGCGCCACCCACCGGCGCGCCGAGCGCCAGGTCGAGGATGGGCGCCATGAGAACGGGGAAGATCGCGGCGAGCGCCGCGGCCAGGTAACTCGCCAGGAGCAGCACGCCAACGGCCCACCAGTACGGCGCGGTGTAGGCGCGCAGCAGCCCGGCGAAGCACCGGAGGTCGCTCGCGTGCCTCATCCCCGTCTCCACTCGGACGCGGGCAGCGGCCGGCGCAGCGTCAGGAGCTTCGCGGCCGAGATCCCGAGGCTCACGAGCTCGGCCAGGTGCGGCTCGGGTCGGTCGAAGGTCGCGACGATGATTCCATCGACCTGCTCGTCGAGGACCTCGACGATTTTCCGCACCGGAAAGCCGAGGAATTCGCCGCCCGCCTCGCGAGCGAAGACGCCGACCGGCTCGAGGCCAAGCTCTTTCAGCGTGACGTACGCGAGCTCGGCGGCCTCGCCGACGCCGTAGAGGACGACGCGCTTCGTGCCGTCGCCTGGTAGGTGGCTGAGGGTGTCGCGCAGCGTCCCGCGCGTCCGGCGGTAGACACCGAGGGAGTACGTCATGTAGTCGTACGTGAGGCGCGTCTTTTCCAGGAGGCCCTTGGGCGTCACCGCGTAACGGAGACGCTTGCGCGCCGAGGGCTTCCGGGGAAACTCGGTGATCTTGATCAGGCCCTTCTTGGCCAGACGCTTGAGATAGAGGTTCGTCAGGCCGAGCGCCACCCCGAGGCGCTGCGCGAGTGCCCGCTGGGTGAGCGGCCGCCCCTCGCCGATGGCCGTGAGAATCTCGAGGTCTCGCTCCTGGTGTCGCTCCATGGTGGGGTGTAGTGTTCAACATTTGAACACGCCGACGAACGCGGAGTAAAGCTGTTTTTCGGCGGCCCGGGGCGGGCGGCACCCGAGCGTCGAGAAGTGCGCCTCGGCGAACGCGCGGCGCTGGTCGTCAGCTCCGACCGACGACGCGGCGCAGGAGTGCCCGACCCCGCGGCCCGATGGCGCGGGTCACGGCGTGGCGCAGCCGCTTCGCGTAGTCGGTCGGCCGCGGCCGGTAGTCGGTGGTGTGCAGGCGCGGCGGCGTACGACCGTCGAGCCAGTCACGGTAGTAGTAGAGCTGGAGAGCGTTGCGCTGGCGCTCAGGCGGGCAGGCCAGTGGCTCGGGCAGTCCATGGAAGGACACGTCGCTAATCCGCTGCACGCAGCGCTTCATATCCGCTGACCATAGCTCGAGGTCGCCCCGCCACGCGGGCTCCCAGCCAGGGTTGACGTAGATGAGCAGATTGAGGATCCGCTGCTTCCGCGTGATCGGGTGCTCGTTGAAGTCCGCGTGGACGTCGAGAAAGCCCCCCGGACCCGAGGCGTGCATGCCTTCGCCGAAGCGATGCGGATCCGGCTCGAGGCCGGCCATTCCCGTCGCGCGCTCGAGCCAGGCGAGGAACCGCGGCCCGTGCAGCTCATCCATCGCCATCCGGACGACCGGCGGGAACTGCGCCTCGTCCTGCACCGAGTACTTGTCGGAGTGCAGGTGCCGGTGGGAGCGAAAGCCCGCCCGGACCGGCGGGAAGGCTGCGCCGATCTCGGCAGCGAGGTTCGCGTCGAAGAGTCCATCGATGACGAGGTGCGGGAACGGCGATGCCTCATGGAACCGCTCGCGCCACCGGTCGGCGGCCGCGTCGAGCTTAGCGTAGTCGATCATCGCTTTTGGCACCACCCGAGGTTCACCGCGTGCTGGCCGAAGCCGTAGCCAGCGCCGTAGAGCATCGGCGGGCATTCACCCAACGTCTTGTGCCACCACACCGGATCGAAGACGGCGCGGGTGAACGTGTCGACGCTCGCCTCATGCGTGAACAGCTTCGCGCTCTCCGGCATTCGCGGCCATAGGTGCTCGAAGACCGTGCGTCCGGACCGGATCAGGTCCGCATCCTCGAAGACCACCGCAGGCGCCACGTCGAGCTTCGGCAGCGTCTCCTCATAGAGGCCGGGCACGAATTCGCAGCACTCGATCGCGCCCCATGTGCGGACGTTCTCCCGAACCGTCTCCAGCGTGCCGCGATAGGCGCCCACCTCGTACCGTTTCACTCGCCCGGTGAGGACGCGGTGCACCTCGTCGTCCGCTTCCGGTGCCGGCAGCCCCTCGAAGCTGTCACACACGATCAGGCGCCGTCCGGTATGTCGGCAGGCGAGCGACAGCTTGGCGGTCGACCCGCCGAGGTAGCAGCCGAGCTCGACCACCGGCCCCGCGACCGGAGACGTGAGGATCGCCTCCGCAACGATGAGGAGCTCGGCTTCTTGATGCGCGCAGCGCACGTGGCGATGAACCTTGCGGAATCGACGGACGAGCTCGCGCCGGCTTGCAGGCGTGTCCGCACCGCCCATCGCCCGATGGATGAAGTCGTGCACGAAGATCCGCAGCCGGATCGCCTGCAGCGAGTTGCCTACTACTGCTCGTGCGCTCGTCACCGGCCCCCCGTCGCCGTCGATCCCTCGACGACGCGTACCCGACGCAAGCGGGACAGTGTTCGCCACGACTGCCTAGGTCCCCTGAAGCTCTTGTGGGGTGACTGGTCCAAGAAGTCCTCGGTTCAGCCCGGCCGCGTAGATTGCCGGGATTGTACCATCCGCGAGCATCACGCCCGCCGTCCTTCCCCTTCACCGGACGCCCTCGAGGAGGGCGGCCAGCGCCCGGTCGAGACGGTCGAGCGAAAAGTGCGCCTCGACGAACGCGCGGGCGCGCGCGCCCATCTCGCTCGCCCGCTCGGGGCTCCGGGAGAGCTCGAGGACCGCGTCGGCGATCGCCCGCGCATCGCGAAGGGGCACGAGCCGCGCCTCGACGCCGTCGCGCAACATCACCGCCCGCTCGCTGGTGCGGCCCGTGATCACCGGCAGCCCGAGTGCCATGCTCTGGACCAGCGTCGAGGAGAAGGTCCGCTCGCCCCGGGTGTCGCTATCGAACCCGCTGCACCAGGCGTCGGCCATCTGGAGGTAGACGGGCAGGCGCTCGAAGAGCTGCTCCTCCACGAAGAGGAGGTTCTTCCGGTCGGGCTCGTGGTCCTTAGGGATCACGACGAAGACAATCCGTGGGTCGTCCTCGAGGAGACGCGCGG
>WNFJ01051206.1_pt1 | contig 11397 bp, 12 predicted proteins | sample 5400461 | NCBI WGS metagenome assembly WNFJ01 (sample SAMN13153349, study PRJNA577476) | soil metagenome | isolation source: 115 cm saprolite on Douglas fir-dominated hillslope | place: USA:California | collected 2013-09-17 | reverse complement strand
GTATGGCTCACCACGCCACTAGCCCACAAACTCACCATCCCTGTCGATAAACCCGATGCCTTGGACATCGGTGCGAACTTCTTTCCGACAAGCTCCTAGTGCTGCCATCTCACTCTCCTGTTGTCTGACCGACAACGAAACTTTGCCCTGAGGGGCCGAAAATCCCACCTACGTTACGCCTTTACCGCAGCTGGCGAAAGACACATTGCTGCCCGCCAATGCAAATACCGGGGCGGTCGCACCTTTCTCGAAGCTTTGTGAAAAATCGCTTGTAGGTGTGTAGTTCCCCCGGCGACGCGTCATCTTGGTTCTTAACGTATGGCACCAGGCATGAGGAAACCGTGTAGTTTTTGTCAGGAGACCCTGAGAAGGCAGGAATTGTTTGGTTGGCTTCCATGAACTTTTTGAATTGCGAAATTGGGAAAGACACTACGCCACAGTGCGGAACGTCTGTAGCTTATTACAGCGTAATATTATGTTGAGGTAATACCGCAGACTCTATTTGGGCTCTCGCAACTCGTAGCCAACCCATGAATGCGTCAACAAGTACTGCGGCTCTGCCGGATCCGCTTCAATCTTCTTCCTGAGTTGCTTCACCACGGTCCGAAGCTGATCCAGCTCGTCGCCGTAATCCGGCCCCCAGATCGTCCGCAGGATTTCGCGGTGCTGAACTATTTTGTTCAAGCGGTTGGCGAGGTATTGCAGCAGTTCGAATTCCTTCGGCGTTAGATGGACTCCATGTCCACGAACCATCACCTCGCGGGCCTCAAAATCCACCTCCAGATCTCTCAGCCTGAGTCGTTGCACTTCCCTGTCGGCACCGTGCCGCCGCAGTACTGCTCGAATGCGCGCAAACAGTTCCGGCGTGCTGAATGGCTTGGTGACGTAGTCATTGGCGCCGCAGTCCAGCGCCGCTACCTTGTCGGCCTCGTTGTTGCGCACCGTCAACATAATAATTCCAACGTCGGAAGTTGCACGGATGGTACGGCAGACATCGGTACCTTTCATGTCGGGCAGGTTTATGTCCAGCAGGATGACGTCATATTTTTCTTCGCGCAGTTTCTCAAAGGCTTCGTCGCCGCCGCTGGCATCGTTGACCTCGTATCCTTTGGCAACCAGCGCGGTTCGCAGCGCGCGGCGAATTTGCGGCTGGTCATCCACGATCAGGATCCTGCCCCGGGACGCGCTCGCTCCCATTGAAATAGACTGATCCAATTGACGTGCCTCGCTGGTGGTATGAATGACGCCTCCAATCGAACAGCGGTAAGTCTAAACTGTGGCGCGTAAAGAAACCGTAAGCAACCCCGGAGCACAGAACAGCAGCGCTGGTCCCTCTCTCACGTCATGACAGCTCCGAGCCAGCCTCGCAACATGGGTCCAGTCGCAGGCTGAAGGTGAAGACCGACCCGTATCAAAACCGGCTGACTACATCGATCGTTCCTCCGTGCGCCTCGGCAATTGCCTTGGCAATCGGCAGTCCCATGCCCGTGCCATTCGCGCGGATCTTTTGATCCTTGCAACGATAAAATCTCTCGAAAATCCTCGCCGCTTCCGCTTTTTCGATTCCCGGTCCCTGATCCGCCACGCTGAGCAGCGCAAAACCGCCTTTCCTCTCGGAGCTGATGGTAATCAGTTGACCCGGCCAGGAATACAGGTGCGCGTTCACGATCAACTGCACCAGCACACTCCTCGCCCACGGCAAATCTGCCAGCACCTGCAAATCCTCATGCTTCACTTCGCTGTGAATTGGGCGGACGCGCGAAACGCGTTTGCAATCCGCCAGCGCCGTTGACACTAGTTCGCCGATGGCATGAGGCGCCATCTCCAATTTCACTTCACCGGATTCCAACCGCGCGATCTCCGATGCTTTGTCGAGCAACTGGTCAATGCGGTCACTTTCCTCATCGATGATGGCAAGTAGTTCCTTTTTTTTCTCTCGGTCGAACTCCAGGTCGGTAAGCAACGCGGTTACCGATGTCTTGATGCCGGTCAGCGGCGTCCGGAAGTCGTGCGCGATGGCGTCCAGCATCACGGACTTGAACTGCTCGCTCTGCCGCGCGGCCTCCATCTTCGCCGCACGATCGATTGCGCTGGCGCGTTCGATCGCGGCGGCTACCAAACTTCCCAAAGCGCCCATCGTTCCCTTGGAAACGGGCGGGCCGGATATGCCCACGCTACCGATCATGTTCGCACCCATTCGCAACGGCGCGAACCAAGTATTACTCTGTGCGTCGGCCGGCAGCTCTTTGCCCCTTGCGGCAACTTTCAAGCGCGTCTCGTCGATTTGCGGGACGCCGGTTCCCGCGCGATGAATCTCGTGCTTACCGGCGAGGAAGATTGCCGCGGAGTCAGCATCGAACGATTCCACAATGTGTCGCGGGATGGCTGCGGATAGCGCCAGCAGGTTTCCCTCGCCCAACAGGGACTGGCTAAGCGCGTAAAGCCGTTCCACTTCCAGACGGTGGCGATTTGCATCGAGTGCCCGGCTATGCGCGCGCGCAGACAGACTGCTGCCCAGAACCGCTGTAACCACAAACGAAAAAAGCGCCACCCAGTCCTGCGGGTCAGCAATGTCCAGTGAGCCGACTGGCGGCAAAAAGAAATAGTCGAAGGCGAGTGTTGCGGCCACCGACATCATGCAGGAAACCCCCAGGCCCCAAATCGTGGATGCACTCAGAATCACCAGCAGAAACGTGAATCCTACCGTGGTCGCGCTGGCGCTCACGCCGCGCACATAGAACAGCGTAACCAGAAGGATGAGCGCAAAGCCAGGAAGGTAATGGCCTATCGATTTAAGGGCTCGGCGTAGCGTAACGGAATGGTAACTCGCTGAAGCTGGAAGGCGATTCCAGGGATTCGGTCGAAACAGAAAGAAACGCCAATGCCCTTCATCGAAAGAGCTCAAGGACTCTGGACTTGCGAACCTGGAAGTCATGTGACTGCTCCTTGTGCTGCATTCTCCTCGACGATTTCTCTGGTTTACCACCACCCAGGAGGCCGCCTTACAGCGCTGTGTCTCCGCGATCTCCGTTGCGAACCCGTACGGCCTCCTCAATTTTTGACANNNTCGCGGTCTTCAAAATTGTCGCTACGGCGTTCTCCGCCAGCGCATCGGGCAGCACAATCTCCAGCTTGACCTTCGGCAGCAGGTCCACCACGTATTCGCGGCCCCGATACACCTCCGTGTGACCTTTCTGGCGTCCATGGCCCCGTACTTCCGTCACCGTCATGCCCTCCACGCCAATTTCGAGCAATGCCTCTTTCACCGAGTCAAATCGTGACGGCTGGATAATCGCCTCGATTTTCTTCATGCCTTCCCCTTTCCATGGAGGAGCAGACTGAATGTGAATTGGCCCGGATGCGCCACAAGTTGTGACTTAGTGGTTGCGAAGATTAATGCACAAGCGCGCTCTTCCGGCGAACCACAAAATTTTCATTTGTCAAATTGGTTTTTTTTGTTGGCCTTTCCACAGCTTCACCGCTTACAGTCCCAGCCCAAGCGACCATTGGCTTTTTCGATCCGGCGGCCCAGGGCTTGAAGGACCTTATATACATCAGCTACTGCGCACTGACGTTGGGACTCAGTGGCACTCTTTGCCGCGCGGCGAAGCCTTGCCTCGAGCGCACATGACTGCTCAACATTCTGAAAACTGGAGGGACGACAACGGCAATGGGAGCTAATTCCACGCAGGCGCTAGGCGTCGCCATATTCTTACTGGCATTTACGTGCTTGCCCGTTGGACTTGTTGGCGGAGGGATCATTTTCTATCTGTTGGGGCTCGCTCTCCTGGGCGTTTCCCTGGCAATTTTTGTGAAATGTAAACCGCTGGAAAACGCGGAGAATTTAGGCAAACAAATCATGATTCTCGTCGGAGTACTTCTGGCGTTCCTGGGATTCGTAATCAGTGAGCTTAGTCTGGCGGTAACATCCTCGGTTACCGGCCGGTTGGTCATCGTGCTCGTCGGAATGGCCGTGAGCCTCTTCGGTATTCTCGGCATACTCAACAAGGCCTATCTGAGAAACGCAATTTGGAAAAAGGGGTGAGCGTCAGGATGAAAAACTCAATCAGGCGGTTGCTCGTGGTGTTGCTCGCGGCGCTTTGCATCTCGCCGCTGGCTTTTGCGCAGACGCCGACAACCGCCCCGCCTGCTGCCACCACTCCCGCCACACCGCCGCTTGCGCCGAAACCAATTACGGACGCCGATCTGGCGAACATACCCGTGCCGTCGGCCGATGCTCGCGCCAAAGGTGATCCGGACGGCTCGCTCACCGGCAACGCCAGCGATATCACCGTGACCGACCCCAAAAAGGGATTGACGGTCGTCGATTTGGCCAACCAGGTTGGCCAAAACAAAATCGCCATCAATTTTGTCTGGACGCTCATCACCGGCTACCTCGTCATGTTTATGCAGCTAGGTTTCGCGCTGCTGGAGACGGGGTTGGCGCGGGCCAAAAATGCCAACCACACCATGATGATGAACATGGTCGTCTATGGTGTTGGAATGTTCGCTTATTGGCTGATTGGTTTCGCCATTCAGATGGGCGGCGTGGGCGCCGTTGCCAACCTCGGCGGCACTCCTCCTCTCAACGCAGAGTACGTAGTTCATCTATTTGGGAAGGACTTTGGACTGTTCGGCCAGCATGGGCTATTCCTGATGCATAAAGGCACCTACGACGTGGGCGTGATGGTGCTCTTCCTTTTCCAGATGGTTTTCATGGACACCGGAGCGACGATACCGACAGGCGCGGCGGTCGAACGATGGAAGTTCTCCGCTTTCATTGTCACTTCCTTCCTGTTTGCGGCTTTCACCTATCCCCTGTTTGCCAACTGGGCCTGGGGAGGCGGGTGGCTCGCCAATCTCGGCACCAATTTTGGTCTCGGTAAGGGATATTGCGATTTCGCCGGGTCCGGTGTGGTGCACGCTGTAGGTGGACTCAGCGCCCTCGCGATTGCCATGATCCTCGGCCCGCGAATCGGAAAGTTCTCTCGTGATGGCAAACCGCAGGTGATTCTGGCTCACGATATCGTGCTGGTAATTACCGGCTGCCTGATCCTCGCTTTTGGATGGTTCGGCTTCAATCCCGGCTCCACCCTCGGTGCCTCCGGCAACGGCAACCTGCGCATCAGTTCCATCGCTGTTAACACCATGCTGGCAAGCGCCATGGGACTCATCAGCGCCATGCTCTACATGTGGATGATGTATGGCAAGCCGGACGCTTCCATGACCGGCAACGGATTCCTCGCGGGCTTGGTGGCGATTACTGCTCCATCCGGATTTGTGAATCCGTTGGGCTCCGTGATCATCGGACTCATCGCCGGCGTTCTGGTATGCCTCTCCGTGGCGTTCGTCGAACGTGTGCTGCAAATCGACGACCCAGTGGGCGCCGTATCCGTCCATGGCACTTGTGGTATCTGGGGAGTGATTTCGCTCGGGCTGTTTGCCGATGGCAAGAGCAACTACGGCGGCGCGTGGAACGGCGTAAACGGGTCGGTGACCGGCTTGTTCTATGGCGACGCCAGTCAGCTTGTGGCGCAACTCATCGGTGTGGCCACGTTGCTCGGCTTCGTGTTTACCCTGAGCTTCATCTTCGCCTTCGTGGTCGACCTCCTGGTCGGGCAACGCGTTTCTGCCAAATCCGAACTTGAAGGCCTGGATATTCCCGAGATGGGTGCACTGGCCTATCCCGAATTCGAACTGAAGTCTCCGTCGTAGAAAGGGCGCACGCACATGGATGCCACGACAACCGCAATTCAACTCAGGCCGGAAGCGCTCGCTCCTCGTTTCAGGTCCAGCCGTTTGCCGACACTTCCCTGGCGCGATCCACATTCCGTCCCGCCAGAACAGCTCGCGGGGTTCATCGCCTCGCTCAAAGAAGCCTGTGCGAAGAATCCAGACAATGCCGACTTGCGCACCTGCCTGGGCATCGCCTATGCGATGAACTACGAAGTCTATCCGTCGATGGACGCGCTCGAGGAAGCACGCCGCATCGAGCCGGACAATTTCTTTGCCCAACTCAAGTACTCCGAGCTGCTTTTCCGTCTCAGGATAATTGACCGCGCCGAGCAGGAAACCATTGCGGCGCTCAACCTCGCTGGCAATAACTGGGAGATGTCCCTCGCGCGCAAGCAACTCTCTGAAGTCCGGCAGCTAAGGCGCAAGGGCATGACCCGGCCGCGCTGGACCAAATCGCTCAAAGCTCCTGCTATCGGGTTTCTATTTTTGTTAGTAGGAATCTCCTGGATGTACATGGTTTGGAAATGAAATACAAATGGCACTACTTTCTGGCAGCTTGCTTCTTCGCGTCATACCTTCTGATTTCACGGGGCGTGCCGCCGTTTCCGGTTTTGGCGGGCTGTGGCTTCGCTGCGTTGCTGACCTGGCGTCAAATCTCGCGCGAGCCCTCCGCGCGGCGTTGATCATATTTCGCGGTTCGTTGCTGTTACCTTCGGATTGCTCACTTTCGATGAGTTTGGTCGCTATCGAACTTTGAGAGAGGCTGCTTGAACACACTCACACTCTTTGGATTCTTCGCCGTGAGCACCATGGTGGTGTTCTATGCCCTCGAGAATCGCAACACTTGGTTCATCCTGGCGTTCGCCGTGTCCTGCGTGATGGGCTCGCTCTACGGCTTTCTCCAAGGCTCTTGGCCATTCGGGATGGTAGAGGCCGTTTGGGCGCTGCTGGCGATGCGCCGCTGGAAGCTGGCGCACACTCAATCCTCCCAACCGGAAAAACAAACAAACTAAGTCAACACACAAATGGAAGTAAAATCCACCCTGTGTGGCGGCAGACCCTCTCCAGACAATCGCCGCTCAGACTACTCCACGGCGATCTTGGTGCCGCGCTGAGCAGTGTTGGACAGGTGCTCGATGCGGCTATCGATGACGGCGCGAATGCCCTTCAGAAACTCGATCCGGGAATTGGTGAAGTGCTCCCGCACTTTGGGAGGCACCTCAAAGACTTCCCGGAATTGATTCACAATTTCGCGGCACAGACAGCGCAGTTCAGTAACGGGTTGCGTCGCATTCTGCTGAGTTCCTTCTTGCACGCTCATTGTGCCTCCTTCATTTCGACCGTCAGAATCCGATTTTCGAGCCGTGCTCGAGCGGGTACCAGCGTGGCCATCGAGCGGGGCAGGCCAATGTGCCGCCTCAGCGTGCCGATCTCCACAACCAGTTCGTCACCCTTCTTGAACAGCCCGATATCGCCCTTGGTCGCGAACGGTAACCGTAGCCGCACTTCGTACCTTCCGTCCCGCTTCTCGAACACGTAGGGTTTCTCGGTCTGGGTCACGGCGGACGGGTCTTCCCCCTCAGCATACAGCACTTTCGCGAGATCCTGCAGGCGCTGTTTTCCCAATACCTCGTGCGCGAATAGGGGCACACGTTTCACCGGCACGGGCGCAAAATACTCCTCAAGCTCGCGCGACACATTGTTCTGGGAGTTGTGCCACTCGTTAAACCATGCGTCGCGGATCTCTGGCGGTAAGACGCGGTTGACGATCACGCTATCCACCGTCAATCCATGCAGCGAAAAATATACAAACGCACGCTGCGTCTCACGCAGCACCATCTTTTCTGGATTGGTGACCAGCCGGACGGAGGTGGTGTGGGGATCCTCCATGATTTCGTCAACGCCTTCCAGTTTCTCGAAGAGATCTCGGATGTTTGCGAAATAGCTGTCAGTGGGCAGTTCAAACGGTGCGACGCGATTGGCAATCGGACGCACGGCCTTAAGTAAGGTCCGCTGAAACGGAAAGATATGCTTCATGTACCAGTCCAGCGTCGTGGGCATGCTGATGAAACGCATGGACTCCGCAGTGGGGGCCGCATCAAGCACGACGACGTCGTAGCGGTTCTCGCGTCGATATTCGTTGATGTACATCATGGCGCTTAGCTCTTCCATGCCCGGCAAAATCGCCAATTCTTCCGCTTCGACGTCGCTAATTCCCGTCGTTCGCAATACCGAAATGACATAGGAGGATATCTGCTGCCAGTGGCGCTTGACCTCCTTCTGGATGTTCAGTTCGAAAATGGACAAACCATTCTGAATCGGAAACGGATCCGAGGTCTGCATCTGAAATAACTCGACGTCCAGATCGAACGAGTCAGCCAGGCTGTGCGCCGGATCGATGCTCATGACCAGCGTCCGGTATCCCAGTTCGGCTAGTCTGATGCCTGTGGCCGCCGCCAGGCTCGTTTTGCCTACGCCGCCTTTACCGCTGAATAGCAAAATTCTCATACACGCATTGTACGCAAAAGACATGCCTGGCGTTACGGGTTGGACCGCTCGTTTTTGGCATGCCTGTCCCACGCCAAATTACCGGAAAACCCTGATGGACCTGCTGCACCCCCTGGCGTAAGAACAAGCACGTGTTGCGTGTCCTGATCGGGGCCAGCGATACCTCGGTTCTCGCTTCAACCCGTAATGGATTATTTGCGCGGCAGGAGACTTCGACAGAGCGCTGTGGCAATGATTTTAGAAACCGTATTTCGCGTGGAATTGATTGGCAATCAGTTCCGAGTGATTGACGCCGGTGGTGAAGAAATGGGGACATACCCTACCGAAGACGCGGCCAGGCAAGTTATGGAGCGTTGTGAGAAAGACGCCGCGATGTTGAGTACCGCCGAACTGTTGGTGAATATCGCCGTCAAGACGCACATGCTTACACACGGCGTTGATCGCGAAACGGCCCTGCGGTGGGTGCGCTGTGCGTCAGAAATGGCGTGAGCACAAGGTCCCGTTTCGATTCTTTCGCAAGCAATGTCAACCATGTTAAGGTGTCCGCCAGTACTCTGGAGGGCCCAAGTGTCACACTCAAGAGCCGACACGCTTAAGGGAGATTGCAGCCTCAACGGCGATTGGGAATTCCGCGCCTTGGTTGATCAGGCCCCCGTGGGGGTCGCGCTTGAAAACATACAGGGCGAGATTTTCTACGTGAACTCTGCCTTTTGTCGCATGCTCGGATACGAGGAAGAAGAGCTGCGGAGAATGCGCTGCCCTGAATTCACTCACCCCGAGGACGAGCAAACCGAAATGGCGCTCTTCGAGGAGCTTCGCGACGGCCGCAGATTGGCCTATCAAGTGGACAAGCGCTTCCGCCACAAAAACAACCAGTGGGTCTGGGCGCGTGTCTCCATTTCCCTGCTCAAAGCAGACACAACCAGTACCGCCTTGGTCGTAGGAATTGTCGAAGACATTAAGGAACGGCGGGTCGCGGAAGAGGAAGCCAAGAGCACGAAAATGGAGCTCGAGCAGCTTGCCGGGCGTTTGCTTCGCGCCCACGACATTGGTCAGCGAATGGTGCTGATAGGCCTGGAGATCGAGCGTTTGAAACAACAGCTCCATGACGGCAACAACACCCCCCTTTCACAAAAGGCCGCCGATTTAAGTCTGCACCTCCAGGAGTTGGCCTCGACCATCCACGACATGTGCCGCGACCTGCATTCAACCAAGCTCGACCACCTGGGTTTGCGCGCCGCCCTCAGCGAACTTTGCGGCAACGTCTTTCAACATAGCGGCATTGTCGTCAGTCTCGAAGTTGACGAACACGCCGATCGACTTCCCAAAGAAGTGGCTCGTTGTCTCTTCAGGGTCGCGCAAGAAGCACTGAATAACGCTTCAAAACACAGCGGGGCGCGCAGCGCTCAAGTATTTGTCCGGCGAGAGGGCGAAATCGTATGCCTGACCATTCGAGACTTTGGAAAGGGATTCGATTCTTTGATCTCGCGCGACTCGACCGGCATCGGTCTGGCTTCGATGCGTGAACGCGTGCGCAGCGTAGGCGGCACCTTCGCGATCCACTCCTCAAACGGTCAGGGTACTCAGGTGCTAGCCAGAGTGAGTTGTACTGCGGCGCGCATCGCGACGGCCGGAACATAAAACCTATCGCAAACATTGACCGCGACGCGATCAGCTAGCTCTAGCGGTTACTGATCGGCTCCAAGGGCATAGCACCGGGCGAGCGCAGGGTGCGAATATCCCGCATGGGTGGTTGGCCGAAGAAACGACGATATTCGCGATTGAATTGGCTGGCACTTTCGTATCCGACCTCAAATGCCACGCTGGCGGCGTCCAGACCATCCATCAGCATGCGTTCCCGGGCTGCATGCAACCGCAGTTGCTTTTGATACTGAAGAGGACTCATGGCGGTCAGCGCCCGAAAATGGTGGTGCAGCGTTGAGACTCCCATGCCGGCGATTTTCGCAAGATCTTCCACGCGTAGCGGCTTCGCGTAGTTCGTCCTGACCCACGCGATGGCCTTTGCGGTCCGGTGGCTCTGGTCTCCCAGGGTCGCAATCGCACGCAGGCGCGCCCCCTCCGGTCCCCGCAAGATTCGGTAGATGATCTCGTGTTGAATCAGTCCCGAAAGAAACGGAATGTCCTGTGGCGTTTCCAGCAGGTCCACCAGCCGGCAGCATGCCTCCAGCAACTCGGCCGTGGTCTCGCCGGTGGCCATGGCAGGGTGTTGCGGCGGCAGCGCAGGCGTCTGAATCTCCTCGCGGGTCAGCAGCTCGCGGACTACAGGCATTTCGAGCTTCGTGGCAAATGACGGGCAAATCGAGCGACGTCAGCAGGTATCGCGACTCATCAAAAATGAACGTGGTTCCGCCGAGGTCTGCCTGCTTGCGTCCTTGCGCCACCACGGCCAGGCTCGGCTCGTAGGTCGCTGAGGTCGGTGCCGTCGGGGCGGTCCGCCGGCTCAGCAGTACGCCGGGAACGTCAGTGCTCAGCCTCTCTCTGGACCCAATGAAAAAGGCAATCTTATTAGCCAGCTCCTTGCGCAATTCGCGGGCTCGGTCTAGTGTCGGGGTGGCGTTTTTGCTGGGGTTTTTCATGTATTGGCTTCCTGGTCCCTTGCTCTAAGATATCCGCTCGGTTCCGGATGTGCCAATGATTTTTCACGTGACCAGAGGAATAGGCAATAAATCGGAAGGATCGGGCTACCGCTTCGACGCCCTTTGCCCCTAATCTCGGTATGAGAGAAGCGCTCCGGAAGGAGAAACAATGCAAAAGCGCAAACTTGGCAAAAGCAATCTGGAAGTCTCGGCCCTTGGCCTCGGCTGCATGGGCCTGAGCTTCGGCTATGGGCCCGCCGTGGACAAGAAGGACGGAATCGCGCTGATTCGAGCGGCAGTCGAACGTGGCGTCACCTTCTTCGACACGGCAGAGGTATATGGCCCGTACACGAACGAAGAACTCGTGGGCGAAGCCCTCGCTCCACTTCGCGACCAGGTGGTGATCGCGACCAAGTTCGGGTTCAAAATTGATCCGAGCACCGGCAAACAGGCCGGGGTAGATAGTCGGCCCGAGCACATCAAGGAAGTCGCCGAGGGCTCACTGAAGCGCCTGAAGACCGATGTCATCGATTTGTATTATCAGCACCGCGTTGAT
>WNFJ01138906.1_pt1 | contig 11398 bp, 7 predicted proteins | sample 5400461 | NCBI WGS metagenome assembly WNFJ01 (sample SAMN13153349, study PRJNA577476) | soil metagenome | isolation source: 115 cm saprolite on Douglas fir-dominated hillslope | place: USA:California | collected 2013-09-17 | reverse complement strand
TACGTAACGCATGTCAAGAAGTCAAACCGAAACAGATTCCGTTTCCCTTTGGACGCGCATCGGATCAGATTGGAACCTACTCGGCGGACGTTCCGATGGTGCCGGGGGACCGGTATGCACGATTCTGCCACAAGCTAAGTTCTTTGCAGACTTGAGGAATTCCCGCTTTGACGCGATATCCTAGAACTGGGATAATTACATGACAAGACCGAAGAGGGTCCCCGGCGAGAAGCCACTGTTCTGGACCGGATCCAGCAAGGATGACCTGTTGGCTTTTCCAGAGGCGGTGATCGATGAAATTGGAACCGCTCTCAGCGTTGCGCAGTTTGGTGGCAAGCACCCAAGCGCAAAACCTTGGCGAGGGGAAGGACCAGGGGTCTTCGAGGTAGTCGAGGACAATCGCGGAGACACCTATCGAGCGGTATACACGGTCAAATTTGAGAGCGCCGTCTACGTACTGCATGCGTTCCAAAAGAAGTCCACGAGAGGGATAAAAGACGACACGGAAAGATGCCGAGCTGATTGGTAGACGGCTTAACGATGCCACGGCCGACTATGAGGTGCGATATGCAAAAGGGAAGAGTTAAGCCTGAGGTGATTCCAAGTTCCGGCAATGTCTTCGCCGATCTTGGTGTTGCCAGCGCGGGAGAAAAACAGACGAAGGTTCGACTCGCCGTCGCGATCAACCATATAATTCAGGGTCGGAAACTCTCGCAAACCGCAGCGGCACGCCGACTGAATGTGAATCAACCCAAAGTGTCCGCTTTGTCCAATTACCAGCTGGACGGTTTTTCTGTCGAACGACTAATGAATTTTCTCACCGCCCTGGATCGTGACGTGGATATCATAATCCGCCGCGCGCCAAGATCGGGGAAAGGCGGTCGTATCCTAGTGACGGCTGCTTAGGCATGGCCTTCCGCTTTATCTCTAAGACCAATGCGGCTCGTCTTTTGGATCAAATAGGAATCCGCCGGGGCAAACCGGATCGACCATCGGCTGTCTCTGGCGAATTGTTATTTCGCCCATGATTCCTCATGATTCCCCGTCCTGCTACCATTCCGCGATGCAACAGGGCGTTATAGAGTTTTGGCGAACGACAACAGCTGGATAAAAGCCTTGTCCCGAAACTGCATGCATTTGACTCGTTCCCCAAACAGTCTGAATCGGGATCCACCAATCGTGTGGGTCTTAAAGAAAGTTGGCCGCTTCAAGTCAGCTGTCCTGTCTTGGGCAGGTTGCCGACTGCAGATCCTACATCCAGCACTTCGCGAACTTTATGCAACAAGCTATCCAAAGAGAACGGCTTCTGGAGCCAAACCGAGTTCTGGTCTAGGATGCCAGACTCGGCCGCACTGTTTTCCGCGTACCCCGACATGTAGAGGACCTTGATCAGAGGGCGCACAGCGGATAGGCGATGGGCTAACTCGCGGCCACCCATTTTCGGCATCACGACATCAGTCACCAGCAAATCGATCGCGCTCTCGTACCGCTCGGCGAGCTGAAGGGCCTCGCTACCATCTCTCGCGTCTAACATCGTGTAGCCGCTACCCTTCAGGAACTCGCGAGTCAGCTCCCGGATGCTGTCTTGGTCTTCCACCACTAAGATCGTCTCGGTGCCTCCCGGGGCTAGCGAGCGGGTCTTACTTGACTCAGGTGGCTGAACACGCTCGTCGACCTGGGGCAAGTAAATCTTGAACGTTGTGCCTTTCCCCACTTCACTGTAAACCCAGATCCAACCACTGCTCTGCTTGACGATCCCATAGACCGTTGCCAAGCCAAGCCCCGTGCCTTTGCCGAGTTCCTTCGTCGTAAAAAAGGGTTCGAAGATGTGGGCCTGAGTTTCCGAGTCCATCCCCACTCCGGTATCTGACACAGCCAGCATTGCATACTTCCCCGGTTGGACCCCAGTATGCCCACGGGCATATTCATCGTTGAGTTCGGCGCTCGCCGTTTCGATAGTCAACTTACCGCCCCGGGGCATAGCGTCGCGGCCATTTACTAGTAGGTTTAGGATCACCTGCTCGATCTGGCTCTGATCAGCTTTCACATTCCCAAGAGATGCGCCTGGCACGATCCGCAGTTCAATGTCTTCCCTGATTAAGCGGGGCAGCATCTTACCCATCTCTGCCAACACGGCATTCAGGTCCAGGATCTTGGGGCGGAGCACCTGCATCCTGCTGAAAGCCAGCAGTTGTCTGGTTAGCGAAGCGGCTCGTTCGGTAGCCTTCTGGATCTCCTCAGCGTTCTTGCGCAGGGGCTCGGCTGGGTCCAGGCGCGCCAGCATTACTTCGCTGTAACCCTGGATGACCATGAGCAGGTTGTTGAAGTCGTGGGCCACTCCCCCGGCCAGCTGTCCGACGGCCTCCATCTTCTGCGCTCGGCGAAGTTGGTCCTCGAGCCGCTTGCGCTCGGTAATGTCCTCGACCATCCCTTCATAGTAGAGAATCGCACCGGTAGAATCCCGGACGGCCCGAACATTCTCTGATAGCCAGATCTTGATACGGTCCTTTCGATAGACCTGATACTCAAAACCATGGACGACGTTCTGCTCTTCCATTAGCCGCTTGAATTCTTCCCGGCGGCTGGGGTCGACATAGACTTCACGGCCGATGTCTTTCACGGAGGCCATTAGTTCCTCGGGCAACTCGTATCCATACATGCGTGCGAGGGCAGGATTCACGGTGAGGTAGCCTCCTCCCGGAGTCGTTTGGAAGATTCCCTCGCTGGCGTTTTCAACAATGCTGCGGTACTTGTTTTCGGCTTGCTGAAGTGCGTCCTCAGATCGCTTGCGCTCGATCGCAATCCCAGCCAGATGAGTGGCTCGTTCGACGACTTGCAGCTCCAGCGGGTCAGGGCTGCGAGGCTCACGGTAATATATCGCAAAAGTGCCTAAGACCTTGCCGTGCTTCGGCCTGATTGGCGTGGACCAACAGGCTCGCAGCCCGTCGGCTAGAGCCAACTTCCGAAACTCAGACCAAAGCGGATCGCAGGAAATGTCTGAAACAATTACGGGTTCTCCCCGATAAGCAGCAGTGCCGCAGGAACCAGCGCTCGGACCGATGGTGAGACCGTCGATTGCTTTCTTATAGCTTTCAGAGAGGCTGGGAGCGGCCCCATGCCGCAGGGTTCTTCCATCGGGATCAAGAAGAAGGACAGAACAGACTAGCTCGGGAAACTGCTCTTCAATAATCCGGCATAGAACAGTCAACACATCGCACAGCGGCGCCCCGCTGCTGATCATTGCGAGCACCGTATTATCTATGGCTGGGCAGATCTCAAGCTTGGACTCAGAGATGCCGATTTGGTTGCCCTTCTCCATATGATTGCCTTAGCGCCTGGCCGACACTTCTATTTGGATTTTAACCGGGACCTACTGAACGAGATGAAGCAACCGGAGCAGGGGACACTGAAGCGTTACCCTAGATCACAATGCTCGTACGGTGGTTCCGGTTCCGGCACGAGGATTAGGCGGGGGCGCCAGGACGGTATTGCATTGTGTTGTCCTTCGCCAAAACACAAAACGGCAAAATTGACGGAAACTAACGGTGGGAGAAAGACTCTGGTGACCCTTCGCGATCCACATCAAGAAACTTGAAAGCTGGAAGAAGTACGCAAACACTGTCTCGAATGGGATTTTGGCGAAGGACAACATCACCCACATGATCGCAGCCGATCGCACGACGTAACGTTGTTCTCATGGGTCTCTACGCTCAGCGATCCACTTATCTAAAACCAACAAAGTACACGTCAGGTCGGCGCTTCCGACTTTCTTTCCATGCCTGTAGGCCAGCCACGGCACGAGCAAGAGGATGACGTGAATGGAGACGAAAGAAACGAGAATCAGCCAAGGCAGCGAAAGTAGTCAAAGGTTCCTAAAAGGGGCCAGTGTTACCGGCTGTTCCGGCTGCACTTCTTCGACTATCTCGGCGGCATATTCCGGGCAGGCCAGTTCGAGGCACGCCCTCGCATAGCTTTCCAAGTTATCCAGTCGTCTTATTTCGTTCCTCGCTTCTTCGGTGTCCTGCCCTCTGCCGATTCCCCTCGCTCGGTCATAGATGCGTTCGAGGGCGTTCGCCCAATAGACCTCCGCCTGACTATTGATCTTGACACCATCCCAGCCCGAATGTGGACCCGGCAGCGGCCCGTGGCGCTCACCAACGCCTAGCTCGATAGCCAGATGGTCTCCAACCGCTGTCGGGTCGTACTCCGCGCATTCTTCCTCTTCGTGACGCTTCTTGCAAAGCGCTTCAAGGTCCTCATCGAGTTCTACGCCGAGGCGAGCATAACTGTCGTGATGCACATGGAGAGTGGTGCCGTACACCCTTCTGTACTCATCGTTGTCCATCCCACAACGATTGCAGAGAGCGTGTTTCTTCAAGTAGGCGCGTCGCCGCCTGCGCCATTCCTGGCTGTTGATGTACTCGTTATAATTCACCGAGCCGTCGAAATTGCGCCAGAGTTCGTCCATTGGAGTGGGACACAGACCGCAATTCTACACTTGTGTGCGAGCAGTTTGCCTAACCACTGCCTAACCACTTTTCCTGCCATCCGTGGCACTTTTGGGTGTTACGATCTCAACCGACAACGTGTTTTCAACAAGTTACGCGCCATCAACACGCATTTACCAAAGGGCAGATCATCTGGAACACTAAACGCAAGGTACGCGTTCCGGGAACTGGCCGAAGAATCTATCGGCGCCGGCCAGAATCCGAGTGGATTGTGACTTCCGCACCCCATTTGCAGATCGTGTCAGAAGAACTGTTCGCTGCAGTTGAGCGTCGATTCGAGACCACACAGAGACTTTGGGGCATCGGAAGCTCGGGCTTGGCACGCGGCCAGCAGAAGCAGGTCTACTTGTTCTCTGGATTGCTCCAGTGCGGAGAATGCGGCGGCAGCATTTGCAAGAATAATCTCAGGGTCCAGCGCCAACAGATAGAGCAGCGTCTTCTGGCGGGATTACAGGACAAGGTGCTCCGCGAGGAGTTCATCGATTACGTGATTTGCGGGCTGGAAGAGGAGATTCGGCAGCGGCATGAAACATTCGATTCAAGGCTCAAGGCTCTCCGGGATGAGAAGCAGCAGATCGAGACGGAACTGAGGCGCTTAGTTGAAATGATCGCCGTGGGAAACAGTTCATCCACCGTAATGGCTGCGATCACTGAGCGCGAGGCTCGGCTTCGGGAAATCATGAATCTGGTGATTGAGCCCGGTCCTGGGTCGCTCCAAGAAAAACTCGGGGAGTTGAGGGGATTTGCTGTTTCGCGGTTGACGCGCTTGCGCGAGCTGCTGGCGAACCCGACGGCGATTCATGAAGCGAGGGCACTCCTCGCGGAGCAGATCGGAAAGTTCACACTTGAGCGCGCCGAGGAAAATGGAAAGGTCAGCTTTAAAGCCAACATAGACTTCTTCGGGGAAGAGGCTCTTACACGCGTGGGTGGTGCCGGGGGCCGGAATAGCACCCTAGCTCCATCACTAGAATTCCGACTCGAACTTGTTGCGTGAGTATTTCCTTCTCAGCATACGCATGCGGTTTGTAAAGCGCTTGGAATCAGGTGGGTTGGTGTCGCGCGCCACGCGTCTTCGAGGTGCTCACTACGGCCTTCGACCTTAGGCCCCAGCTTAGTTAGCCGAGGTGTCCACATCGGCCAAACGAGCCTTCCAAAAAGCCTCGTTTTTATTGGGAATTTAGTGTACGAGAGCCGCTGACCCATGTCTGCGATGCGGGTCGCCGGTTGTGGATCCCGCAAATCACGTCCGTGACGAATGCCATTGAAATCAGCGACATGCGGAAGGGAACTGGAGGCTGGGTTAAGAAGGCGACCAGGAAGTAACAATGTGACGTTTGACGGGAAACCGCTGGATGGAGTTTTCGTTATGCACAATTCATTCTAAGACATTTGTGCCTCGCGGGCACTCTGTTTTAGGTGCATTGACCCTCTACGTGAAAGCCAGACGTTCTATCGTAACAAGCAGAGCGGTCGCAGAAAATGTTCCAGAGCTTCTCCGGGTGATGCGCCTCCTCCCACTTCGGTGTTCGGGCATCCTTAGTCTCCTTCGTCGACTGGTGTCAAAAGAAAAGCGTGGGTCTGACCGGACCCTCTATTCGTCAATTACTATTTGATCAGTCGTATCGGATTGTCCGCATCGGATTCGATGCTGCCGCGCGCCAGGCAGGCAGCGCGCACGCCACGGCGGCCAACAGTGCCATCACCCCGGTGGCGGCGAGCAGCAGAAGGGGGCTGCGCGAACTCTCGGCATGCCAGCCCGCCAGCACCCTATTAAGCGCCAGAGTGAGTAAGACACCGGCGAGAATTCCGGCGCCCACGCTTACGATCGTTGAGTTGAAAACAAGACCCAGCACATGGCTTCGGGGAGCGCCCAGCGCAATGCGAATGCCGAACTCATTTGTGCGCTGGACGACCGTATAGGAGACCACGCTGAACAGCCCCACAGCGGCCAGTGCCAGAGCCAAGGCGGCAAATGCGCCGAAGAGCCAGGAGATCAGGTGGCCTCGCGCCCACTCGGGCTGTTCCTGAATCCAGCCGTCCAGGTCGCGGACATCGTTACTGGTCTGCTGATCGCGGTCCACCGAGTTGACCGCAAGCTGTACCGCATGGAGCAATCGAAGCGGCGGGATCTGGGACCGGACCAGCAACTGCGTTCCCATTACCTCGATCAGCGTGTCGGGAACGAACACTTCCGATCGCACCGGCTTGGAGAGACCGTCATTGAGCTTGTCCTCGACCACGCCGACGATCCGCAGCCAACCATCCGCTCCAGGCGCCAGCATGTTGTAAGGCGGCTGCACCGCTAGCCCGGGCCACTTGATCGAATGACCCACGGCATCCTCTCCGGGAAAATACCGCCGAGCCAGCGTTTGATTCACCACAGCGACCGAGGCGCCGCGATAGTCCTCCGTCTGGTCCCAAATTCGGCCCTCGAGAAGCGGAATGCGCAGCAAAGGGAAGTACTCCTGGCTGACCATGCTCAAACGCGCGGCTTGATCGTGCCCCGACGGCTTGCCAAGAATCTCGAATTTGGTCTCGAAGCCGTTCGATGGCGGCGTAGCGTTGGTGGATAGCGCCGCCATCGTCACCCCAGGAACCTCTGCCACATTCTCTCGCAGCTGATCGAAATAAGCGGCGCGTCCGGCCCAGGTGGTGTATGCCCCATCGCGCAAGGGAATGCCCACCGCCATAACGTTGTGCGGATCGTAGCCCAGGGGAATATGAGCCAGGCGCAAGAATCCCTCGATCGCGGCACCCGCTCCGGACAGCAGAATCAGCGTGAGCGCGATTTGCCCCGCGATCAACGCGCCGTGCGCGCGCCGCCCGCTCACCCCGCCTGTCATTTTGCGCGCGCTTGCCTGCATCACCTGACTCACCTCTGTCCGCGACAGTTGCAGGGCTGGCCAAAGGCCAAAGAGGACGCCCGTGCCCATCGCCGCGGCGATCGAAAACAACAGCACCGCCAGGTTGATATGAATGGAAGCCTCATGCGGAAACGAACTCTCCGGCAGGTTGGCCACAATGGTATTCAGAGACAGGGTGGCTAGAACTACTCCGGCGACAGCTCCGCTAACCGAGAGCAACAACGATTCGGTAAGCAACTGGCGAACGATCCGGCGGCGGCTGGCTCCAATGGCTGCGCGCACCGCGAACTCGTGCCGCCGCGCGGTTGCACGCGCCAGCAGGAGAATCGAAACGTTTCCGCATCCGATCAGCAGCAGCAGGGTGACCGCGCCGAAGAGCAGATACAGCGTTCCACCCAATTGCTGTACGAATTCTTCGTTGATCCCCATCACATGCAGGCGGAATGTATTCGGCGGGAAGTGTTTGGGCGTCTCCTTCGCAAACTGGTAAATCAGCGGTTGCAGGGCGGCGTCAGCCTGGACGTGGGTCACGCCCGGCTTAAGGCGAATCTCTGTGAAGTAGGACAGAGCTTGATTGGAATCTGTTTTCAACGGAAGGTACACGTCTCCGTCTTGCCAGGTAAACCGAGGCGCCGCCACTCCCACGATCAAATAGCTTTTATGATCCAGTCGGATCGTCTTTCCCACGACGGCGGGGCTGGCGTTAAAATGCCGCTGCCAGAATTTGTGGCCGAGTTCGGCCACTGGTTGCGGGTCCTGCCCGTCGATGGCGTCAGAGGGTTGCAGGTTCCGGCCGAGCGCCGGGGCAACACCCAGGAACTCGAAGGCGTTCGAACTCATGGACGCCGCCTGGATGTTTTCCGGCAAATCTCCTCCGCTCACCGTCATGTCCCGGATGTCAGAGAGAAAGGAGTCTTCCACCGCCGGAGACTTGCGGATTTGTCGCCATTGGGAGGGGGTCAGATTCGCAAACCAACCCGTGAATCCCTTCTGCGTGACCAGAGCCAGATGGATCATGCGGTCCGGCGCCTGATAAGGAAACGGGTCCAGCAGAATGGCGTAGACAACGCTGAACACGGCGGCCGTAGCACCAATGCCCAGGGCCAGCGAGATCACTGCGGTGAGAGTGAACCCTGGCATTTTAACCAGTTGCCGTAGTGAGTAGCGCAGATCGTGCAGCAGCGTATGCACATGGGCTCCTTAGGGTAAAAGTGGTTTGCGTCGTCCAAGGTACTACATCTTAAAATCCGATGGCCAGATAGGAAAGTTCCTCGCAGCAGACGAGTGGGTGCAATCGGGCGTTCGCGTCCGGCTGCCTGGGATGGTCAAACACGAAATGGGTATCATCATTGCAGTCGGGCGATCTTCCTTTGAATTATCTTTACCCAGATCGCTTCGGAGCTGGGCTCCATCGTCTTCGCGGTTGCGAGCGCCGCCTGGTATGCGGGCTTTGCGGCCAGCCTCCGGCCGAGCGCAGTCAATGTATCGCCCAGAACCATTTGTGCCTGCAACTCATCGGGGTCGATGGCAACGGCCGTCTGCGCCTCCGCCAGCGCGGACGCTAACTGCCCGGCCGCAGTGAGATCTTTGGCCCGCGTTACGTGGCCGAGGGCGGAGGCGGAACGCATGTCAAACGTCCCATCGTAGACAAAGACGCCGTCCTGAATGAAAGTAACCGGTTTCAGCTTCTGAAACTCTCGGTAAGGATTCAGCACGTTGGAACCCCACTCGTAGCCCGTGAGCGTTCCCGCGCTGATCAGTAGAGTTCCCGTGATCGTCTGCGGCGTATCGATTTGATAATCCGTCCACCCGCTGTCAGCTGTCGGCAACGGTTTGCATGGGATTCCATACGCGCTGAAATGGATGGAGGGCTCGGCGAAGTATGCAAACCAGCAGTCCTTCACCCCGCGATTGTCGAGATATTTCTTGACCGCCTTCAACTGTTGACCCCAGTCCGTATTGGAGTCGGTCAGGTACTTATAAGTGTTCGCGGGACCGCCCCAGAATTCGTTCGAGTAGGCAAGGTAGTTCGGATAAGCTCGCGCCGAAGAAACCACGTGCCATGCCAGCAACAATCCCACGACGTAGGCCCAGCGCCGGTCCTTATGCGCCAGTGCGAGCGTGGCGCCCCCAATCAGCACGGAGAGAAACGGATACATCGGCAGGATGTGCCTTGCGCCGATGTTCAGGCCAGTGCCAGTCGCGATCAGCAAATAGAGAACCGGAGGAATGGTGAGAAAGAAGACCTCGCGCCGAGCGCGCAATTTTCCAGTAACAATCGCGAAGCCGGTCAGCAGCAGCAAGCCCATGAATGCCGCCGTGGACTTGATGATGAAGGCCGCAGGAAAGTAGAACCAGACTCCGTGCGCGTATACTTTGCCGAAGATGTAGGTTGAGAACGAATCTGAGATCAGGCGCACGTCCACCAACCCGTAAAGATAAGACTCGGGCAGGAGGTGCAAGCGCGCGAGCGCGAGATAAACCTGCGGCTCGAGCCCTTTTAATCCCCTCGCGTACTCAGCGAGCGAGGGACTCAACTGCATTCCACCTGGCCGTGCGGCATAGCGAAAACCGTAGAAAGCCCAGAGCACCACGATGGCGATGGTCGACGCAGCCAGAAAGGCGCCAGTCAGGCGCAATGCTACTCTCCTTTTGTTGGTCCGCGTTTCGGGCGAGGACCACAATATCTCAGTAATAATGAGTGCTAAGCCGAATGGGAGGAGAAGCACACCTGAGTGTTTCGACGCCAGAGCAAGTCCACTGACCAGGCCGAGAACGATCAGCCTCCCGACCGAAGGCGCCTTCACGTAGCGGTAGAAGGCATAGATGCTGGCGAACATGAAGCAGGAGATACCCATGTCCGTTGTGACATAGGCGCCGTGCGCGATCATGTTTGGCTCAAAAACCACCAGCGCCAATGCGAACAGCGCCGCACCGTCGCCAAACATCTCTCGCGCTGCCAGAAAGACGAGCAGTCCCAGCAAAAGACTGAGGGATGCCGCCGCCATCCGGGCGCGAAAAATGATGCGATCCGCTTCGGCCTCTCCACCATTGCCGAAGATGAAATCCCGTCCATCGAAGTATGCTTCGTCTTTGAATGATGCAAGGCCCTTGGGATCTGGCACCTTGAGGTGTATCGGCAGAAGTGGGATCGCCGCTAGCGCCTTCACCAAGGGTGGATGTTCCGGATTGATGCCAAAGTCTACCTTCTTCCATGACATATAGCCGGCGAAGATATGGTCACCTTCATCCCAAGACAATGATTGCTGTCGGATCGAGAATGTCAGTTCCCCCAAGAACACCAGCAAAAGCAACACTGCTCCCGCGCTTCCATAGTGTTTTCGTAAGTTCAGTTCAAACACATCTCACCCCTGGGCCATAAAACTAGAAGTTGCTGTCCTGGATCTGTTTTGACAGCATACATGGGCTTCGCGAATCGTGCCGTTGGCAACGGGTTGATCGTTGCGGAAGCGTCCAGAAAGTCGACTTTGCGTCAGGGCGGTTTCGCAATCACGGGTCCGGACCCTAATCGCCGCTAAGGCGGTTTTACGTCCAGGTGGACTAGATTTGTAAACACTGTCCATGTCAGTAGTAATTGCAGTCAAGGCTTGCTGCGCCGTGCGGAATCGGTTCGCTCCAGAGGGGGCCGCCGCCTTCTCTGGAGCTGCCGGGCGATTCCGGACAAATGACGACAGCACCTTATGTATGAAATGATTATGTGGACGGCTCGCAGATTTCGCAACGGGACATTCTCAAATACAGCCTGCATCCCATCCTGAAGAATTTGGAACTGGAACAGGGTGGACTCAACATCTTTCGGCGCTTCCGCATTACCGCAATGGAGACAGCCGAAGTTCCCCAAGCACTACAGCACACCTGGTCCGGACATGCCAGAACACACGTTTCGGAGCGCTATAAAAAGCTGCTGGAGCGCCGGGATAAACCGGTCTGAAGCAGGGGATGAAAGAGCCCTACGAGAAAGGAATAACGAACCGCTCGGCCCCGAGTTTGGCGATGAGCTGCCGC
>WNFJ01647331.1_pt2 | contig 11399 bp, 10 predicted proteins | sample 5400461 | NCBI WGS metagenome assembly WNFJ01 (sample SAMN13153349, study PRJNA577476) | soil metagenome | isolation source: 115 cm saprolite on Douglas fir-dominated hillslope | place: USA:California | collected 2013-09-17 | reverse complement strand
TTTCATCAATGCGGAAACTGCGCAATCCATAAGTGTTTGCGAACTGGCCGAGATGGCGCAATTGCTCTACTGTCAGGGGAGATTGCAATTCATACGTAACGTCGACGAGTGTCATGTCGGCATTATAGCAGCCCGCCGCGCGTGAGGCGTTCTTCGGAACGACAGTCACTTGACTCTGGATAGGGGGTAGGGCTATAAATAGGGGTGGAGGGGATCATGCCAGCAAACGCACTGAAGCAGGTTCGCGGCAACTCAAAGAGGCACGGCGCACTTTCTTTGGCCGACTGCGCTTGCGCGTCGGCGCCTGGCGAACGCAAAGCTGCCGGCGTGGACCCTGAGCTGAAGGACGCCAACAGGAAACGTTTGCGCCGCATCGAAGGGCAGATTCGCGGCTTGCAAAAAATGGTGGAGGAAGACCGCTACTGCGCGGACATTATCACGCAGGTCGCTTCCGTGCAGGAAGCGTTGCGCCGCGTCGCGCGAAACCTGATGAAGAATCACTTGCATCATTGCGCGGCCAAGGCCTTACGAAGCGGGAAAAAAGAAGAAGCCGAGGCTATGTACGACGAGCTGCTCGAATTGATCTACGCGCACCTGCGATAGACCGCCAGGAAAAGAGGAGAACATCACATGAGTTCCGAGAATGCAGCCAAAACGTCACTCGCGATTTTGCAGGGGCCAGTCAAACACAAGGATCCTGTCTGCGGGATGACGGTTGTTCCGGAAAAAGCGGCCGGCCAAGCTGAGCACGAAGGAAAGACGTATTACTTCTGCTCGAAGGGTTGTGTTGCAAAGTTTGAAAAAGAGCCGCAGAAGTATTTAGCGGCACGCGACGAGGCCGCCCAGCGCGAAGCGAAGCAACCGTCCAGAAGTTCTACATCGCGCGCCGCGATTGACGAGGAAAAGATTCGTTACACCTGCCCCATGCATCCGGAAATCGTTCAGCTGGGTCCGGGAAGCTGCCCGATTTGCGGCATGGCGCTCGAGCCGATGGATGCATTCGCTGAAGTAGAAGCTGACCCCGAATATGACTCGATGTTGCGCCGATTCTGGTTGAGCGCCGCACTCTCTCTGCCGGTCTTGCTAATTGCCATGTTTGGCAATGCGCTCAAGCTCCCCCTCTCGGGCGGCACGCGAAACTGGATCGAATTCGTTCTAGCGACGCCTGTCGTGCTTTGGGGAGGCTGGCCATTTTTCCAGCGCTTCTGGGCGTCCGTCGTAAATCGCACCCCCAACATGTTTACGTTAATCGGTTTGGGAACAGGGGCAGCTTACCTAGACAGCTTTGCAGCGACGCTCTTTCCCCAATTTTTTCCCGCCTCGTTTCGCGACATGCACGGGGCTGTGCCAACGTACTTTGAAGCTGCGGCTGTAATCACCACCCTGGTTTTGCTCGGCCAAGTGCTCGAGCTGCGTGCGCGCCAGCAGACGAGCGGCGCGATTCGTTCTCTTCTCAATTTAGCACCCAAGCAAGCACACTTGATCGCGCCTGACGATATGGAAGAAGATGTCGCGCTCGACCTTGTCAAAGCCGGCGACCGCTTGCGCGTCCGCCCGGGAGAGAGCGTTCCGGTAGACGGCGTGATCCTCGACGGAGCCAGCGCCGTCGACGAATCGATGGTTACCGGCGAGCCCATGCCCGTCGAAAAGTCTGCTGGTGACAAAGTCACCGGAGGCACGCTGAACACCAGCGGAAGTTTCATGATGCGCGCTGAACGCGTTGGCAACGAAACGTTCCTCGCGCAAATCGTTAAACTCGTCAGCGAAGCACAGCGCAGCCGCGCTCCGATGCAGCGCCTCGCGGGCAGAGTGGCTAGCTATTTTGTGCCCGCCGTAATCATCGCCGCTGTGCTGGCGTTTGTCGGCTGGGCGCTCTTTGGTCCCGAGCCGCGCTTTGCGCACGCGCTCATCGCTGCGGTAGCCGTGCTGATCATCGCCTGCCCCTGCGCCCTCGGCCTTGCCACCCCCATGTCCGTCATGGTCGCGGTCGGCCGGGGCGCTCATGCAGGCGTCCTCGTTCGAAACGCCGAAGCCCTCGAAACGCTCGCCAAAGTCGACACCCTCGTCGTCGACAAAACCGGCACGCTCACCGAAGGCAAGCCGCGCGTGGTAAAGGTAATTGCGTATGAGCATGGGGGACTCTCCGAGAACGCCATCGTACGTCTAGCTGCCAGCGTCGAAAGCGCCAGCGAGCACCCGCTGGCTCGTGCCATCGTGCAAGCGGCGAAGGATTCGCAGCTCGAATTAATCCCCGTCGCCAACTTTCAAAGCACTCCGGGCGGCGGCGCAGAAGGGCGCGCCTTGCAAGACCACGTGTTAGTCGGCACGATAAAATTTCTCCAGGAGCGCGGCGTGGCGCCCGAGACGGGCAAGCCGATTCAATATTTCTATTTTGATACGCCAGAAGAGCGGGGGGCCGCTCCGGGTCTTGTTATGGTGGCTGTCAACGGAAAACTAGCCGGGGCATTGGTATTGTCCGACCAAATCAAGAAGTCGACGCCTGAAGCGATTCGCGAATTGCGTGCGGAAGGTCTGCGCATCGTCATGGTAACTGGAGACCGGCGCGAGTTCGCTTTGAAGATAGCCAAAGAACTCGGCATTGAGGACGTCGAGGCCGATGTAGAGCCTCAGCGGAAAAGTGAGATTGTAAAACGCCTGCGCGATCAAGGCCGCATCGTGGCGATGGCGGGCGATGGCGTAAATGACGCTCCCGCGATAGCCGCAGCGGACGTCGGCATCGCCATGGGCACCGGCACCGACGTGGCCATCGAGAGCGCCGGCGTCACGCTGGTGCGCGGCGAGCTCGGCGGTCTGGTGCGCGCGCGCCGCCGCGTGGCCATCCGAAACATTAAACAGAATTTGGCTTTTGCTTTTCTTTATAACGCGCTGGGAATCCCCATCGCCGCCGGCGTTTTCTATCCACTTTTCGGCTGGCTTCTCAGCCCCATGCTGGCTAGCGCGGCCATGAGCTTCAGCTCCGTCTCAGTCATCGCCAACGCACTGCGCCTTCGCAAAGTCTCGCTCTAAGAAGCGACAGACAGGAATGTCCGTCCCACCGCTCCGTTTTCAACTCTTACCCAGGATCGAATCAAAGTATGCGAGCATTTCCGGCGAGTCCCATTCCTGGAATCCGATGATCTTGCGTGCAATCTTCCCTTGACGGTCGATGATGTAGGTTTCCGGAACCATGACCGTGCCGTACGATTGGGCGATAGGCGAGTGATTGTCTTTCGTAGCCGGATCGCGGTAAGTCTGGAAAATCACTCCGTGCTCGCGAAGAAATTGTTCGTAAACGGCGGGATCTTCGTCGGCAGCGACGCCCAGAACAATGCCATTGCGTGAAGCAATGTATTTCTGCAAGCGGTTCAGTGCGGGAGTTTCTTCAATGCACGGCGGGCACCATGTGCCCCAGAAATTCAACACCACAACCTTGCCGCGCAAGTCGGAAAGATGCGCCGGCTTGCCGCCAATCTCCATTGAAAAATCTTCCGCCCGCTTCCCGGCGATGGACGCTTCACCATGGCGGTAACTTGGCAGCGCAAAAATCACGATGATCCCCAGCAAGGCGGCCAAGCCTCCCCAAGCCACAATTTTCGGGCCAATTTTCATCGAATGCTATACTAACGTATCCGCTTGGCATCGGAAACCGGTCCTTGCTTCCAGACTGTACCGTGACCAACAAATCGCCAAATTCGAGCGCGCCCTCGGGCGTTGTGCCTCCGTCGATCAGCGCGATTGTGCCCGCACGAAATGAGGAAGCTGTCATCGCTTCTTGTGTGGAATCGCTGGCGTTACAGCCGGAAGTCGCGGAGATTCTCGTAGTCAATGACCAGTCCACAGACAAAACTGCGGAAATTGTCCTCGGCCTGATAGCCAAAATCCCTCACCTCCGCCTGCTTGAAACGCAGGAACTACCGTTCGGCTGGGTTGGAAAAAACAACGCCGTCTACCTCGGCGCGAAGGAAGCCAAGGGCCCCTGGCTGCTCTTCACCGATGCCGACGCCGAATTGCAACCCGGCGCGACGGATCGCGCCCTGCAAATCGCACAAGAAACGAGCGCTGCGCTGATTTCCTTTTCGCCCGAGCAAGTCACGCAATCCTGGTACGAGAAGGCGCTCATTCCGTTTGTCTACAGCCGCCTGGCGAAGCATTTCTCCTACGATGACGTAAACAATCCCGTCGCGCACGCCGCGGCTGCCAACGGCCAGTTCCTTATGATCCAGCGAGACGCCTACAATTCCATCGGAGGCCACGCGAGCGTCGCGGCAGAAGTTCTTGAAGACGTGGCCCTCGCCAAGCGCGCGAAGGCCGCTGGATTCGACCTATGGTTTGGTTCGGGGCAGGGAATCGTGCGCGTGCGAATGTACAGATCGTTTCGCGCGATGTGGCAAGGCTGGAAGAAAAATCTGTATGTACTCGTCGGCGGCAGTCCGCGCGCCGTGTTTCACGAGCTGGAGTCCACGATTCCGTGGGCGGCGCTGATTATCATTGTTCTCGGGATCAGAATCCCCTTCGCCACTTTTTTGGGTGTCTGTCTCCTCCTTCTCCGCCAATTCACCTACGGTTTGGAGATTTCTCGTAACCATTACCCCTTCAAATTCATCGTTTATTACGTGCCCGCGGTGGCGTTGTACGCGGGTGTGCTCTGGGCCTCGTACCGAGGCCACGCCAAGGGGAAGGTACAATGGAAAGGACGGGAAGTCCCGGTAACTCTTCCCGGCGCGCCCAAATAAAGGAAAAGATAGGCCAAACGCCATGGTCCTGCTCACGCGCAAAATCGAGTTCGCCGCCTCGCACCTCTATCACAATCCGGATTTCTCGCCGGAAGAAAACCGGCGCATCTTCGGCAAATGTAATAATCAGCACGGACATGGACACAACTACACTCTGGAAGTGACCGTTGCGGGAGAACCCGACCCTGTAACGGGAATGGTCTTGGACCTGAAAGATTTGAAAGAAATTCTCGAACGCGAAGTGATGCAGCGCATGGACCACCGCTTCTTGAATTACGAAGTTCTCGAACTCGCCAGGCAGATACCGACGTGCGAGAACATTGCGCTCGTGATTTGGAACTTACTCGACCCGAAAATCAAGCAAGGAAAGCTGCATCGCGTGCGGTTGTATGAGACGCCGGATCTATTTGCGGACTGTTATCGCAATGGCGCAGCGGGAGCCAAACCGTCATGAGTCTCGGAACGCAATATGGCGACGTCAAGGTCGAGCTGGGGCGCCGCTATCGTTTCGCCGCGTCGCACAGGCTGCACAATCCCGATCTCAGCGAGGAAGAAAACTGGCGTCTCTACGGGAAGTGCAACAATCCGTACGGACATGGTCACAACTATGTAGTGGAAGTCCTTGTATCGGGAAGCGTCGATCCAGCTACAGGCATGATCGCTAATCTCGCGGACCTTGACAGCTTTGTCGAACGCGAAGTGCTCGAGCCATTCGACCACAAGTCTCTCAACGAAGATGTGGCCGCGTTTCGCGCCACGGTTCCCACGACGGAAAATTTGTGCATCGAGATTTTCCGCCGCCTGAAACCGTTTCCCAAGGCGAAGCTCGAACGCGTGCGCATCCAGGAAACGTCGAACAACAGTTTCGAATATGCCGGAGATAATCCAGAAGGATTTGAGAGGTAATACTCATGGCCAAGCCGACCGAAGAAATAATCTTGAACGAAGAGAAACCGCTGGACGCGCCGAGAATCGCGTGCCACGTTCGCGAAATCATCAAACTAATCGGCGAAGACCCCAATCGCGAAGGACTGCGCAAGACACCGGAGCGCTATGAAAAAGCGCTGAAATTTTTGACCAGCGGGTACCTCCAAAACGCGGAGAACATCCTCAATGGCGCCACGTTCAGCGTTTCCTATGACGAAATGGTGGTCGTGAAAGACATCGAGTTCTTCAGCCTCTGCGAGCACCATTTATTGCCGTTCTTTGGCAAGTGCCACGTCGCGTATATGCCCAATAAGCGCGTCATCGGCCTGAGTAAGGTCGCGCGCCTCGTCAATATGTTTGCGCGCCGCTTGCAGATACAAGAGCGTCTCACCAGTCAAATCGCTGCAGCCATTCAGGAAAAAATCAGCCCCGAAGGCGTCGGCGTGATCATCGAGGCGCGTCACTTGTGCATGCAGATGCGCGGTGTCGAAAAGCAGCACGGGCAGGCTGTGACCAGCGCCATGCTCGGCGGCTTTCGCCACGACAAGCAGACACGCGACGAATTTCTATCGCTGGTCCGCACGAAAAATAACTGACAGAGAGGGACAGACATCGTATCTGTCTCTTTCTTTTTTTCCTGCCTTTATGTGTTTGAAACCCCGACAGGCAAGAATGCCTGTCCTACTATTTCTTGGCGATTTCCACCGAAGCGCTAGTCGTTTCCCACTCCATTCGCATCGTGCAGCGGCTGGCGCTCTTGTCGAACGCGATCGTAAAGTTCTCAACCATCGACGGCGTCTTGGATGACTTCATGTCCACACGCATGAAGTCCGAGTCAGCCCCCGGATACGGTATTCCCCATTCTCCCGTCTTCTTACTGATGATCAGAGTCCATTTGTCCGCAGTGGGAATCGCAAAGAGCGTGTAGTTGCCTGCAGGCACATCTTTTCCGCCAACCTTTAGATCCGCTGTCGTTACAAAGGTCGTCGCCTTATTTGCTCCCGCGCGCCACACTTCTCCGTAAGGCACCAGCCCTCCATAGATTTTGCGCCCATCTGCTCGCGGGCTAGAATAATCCACCGTAATAGTCTTGCCGCCGCCCAGATCACACTGTGCGTTCGCCGGCGGGCTCACTCGTTTTTGCCCGCCGGATGCCTGCGCCGTCAGCAAACCCAACCCTGCCAGTCCGATTATCACCAGTGACCTTTGCATTGTTCTGTCTCCTCTCGAATCTTTCTTCACTCGGCACAAGCATTCAACCCAATTTGCCGCCGCAACGCAACTCCCAAAGCATGCAACCGCGAAAACTGAGGTTAGCGAAGAATGTTTACATTCCTTTACACTCAAAACATATTTGTGTTAGCCTGAATGAGTCGAAGAGAAGAGGAAAAATTCAGGGGACGACGGAGAGGGGCACTTGAGCACAGCCAAAGCGGTGTTGATCGAACAATTCCGGCGAGAAGTGAAAGATACTGGCTCACCGGAAGTACAAATAGCACTTTTGAGCGAGCGGATCAGCTACCTCACGACGCACCTCAAGTCCCACGTTAAAGACCATGCATCCCGGCGCGGCTTGATCATGATGGTCAATAAGCGCCGCCGCCTGCTGGACTACCTAAACCGTCGAGACCCGGATCGGTACCGCGAGATTGTTGAACGTCTTAGCCTGCGCAAGTAACTGCCTTACATTTAAGAGTCTTAACGGGCAGAAGCCTCTGCGTTTTCACACAATGACAACTTCCAACCGAAGTCTGTCTGATGCCGCTCGTGTCGGCTGCGTCGTCAGTGAAATTATCAGGCCCCCGGCTGTATTTGGTCCGGCGTTTCTCGTGGTCTAGTCCGGTTCGCTTTTCACGTCTCCCTCGTATTTCTCGCCTCTTTTCTTTTCTGGGGTTATCCAGGCCAGGCGTTTGCCGACATACTCGAAGCAGGGAATTTGTTTCAGTGCCGCAGAGCGGCGCTTTACTGCTGCACAGTTGGCTCTCCTGTAGACGCTCTGAACATGCTCCGAATGAATCGGAGCCAAAGGAAATGATCACTTATGTCTGAAAATACGCATATTTCCGCACCACACCAAGTTTCTGTTGAAGTCGGGGGACGCGCCCTCATTCTCGAAACTGGAAAGATTGCCAAGCAAGCGAACGGCGCCATCACCGCGCGTTACGGTGACACTGTCGTGCTCACCACGGCTTGCATGGCGCCCAACGCCAACGACCGCGATTTCCTTCCGCTGACCGTCGACTATCGCGAAAATACCTATTCGGCTGGAAAAATTCCCGGAGGCTTCTTCAAGCGCGAAGGCCGCCCTTCGGAAAAGGAAATTCTCACCTCGCGTTTGATTGACCGTCCGATGCGTCCGCTCTTCCCGGAGTCCTGGCGCAACGAAACACAAATCGTCGCGATGGTGCTTTCCGCGGATAGCGACAACGACCCGGACGTCATTGCCGTCACCGCTGCCTCCGCTGCCTCCTATTGTTCCGATCTGCCGTTTGAAAAGCCCATTGCCTGCGTCCGCGTCGGACTTCTCGATGGCCAGCTCGTTGCCAACCCGACCGTTGCTGAACAGAAGAAAAGCTTGCTCAACATCGTTATCGCCGGCACGGAAGAAGCCATTGTCATGGTCGAGTCCGGCGCTCTCGAAGTCTCTGAAGAAGCCGTCGTCGACGCTCTCGAATTCGGCCACGTGCAGGTCAAGAAAATTGTCGCGGCCATCAAGGAGTTGCACGCGCAGCTCAAGCCGGTGAAGGTTGTCGTTCCGCCGCTTCCTTTCGACCAAACGATCTACAAAGACCTCGAGAAGAAATACGGCGCGAAGCTCCACGACGCTCTGAATACCGAAAAGCATCCAAAAAAAGAGAGCTATCACCTTGTTGATGACCTGAAGGATGAAATCATCAAAGCCATCCCCGAAGAGCCTAAAAAGGAGATGGACGAAAAGCGTGCCCTGACCAAGCGTGCGTTTGAGCGCCTCCGCGAAAATATCTTCCGCGAGGACGTTCTGAACGCCCGCCGCCGTCCCGATGGCCGCGCCTTCGACCAGATTCGCCACATTTCCTGCGAAGTCGGCTTGCTTCCCCGCGTACACGGTTCCGCGCTCTTTACTCGCGGCGAAACGCAAGCTCTCGCGACTCTGACCCTCGGTACCAAGGAAGATATGCAGCGCCTTGACTTGCTCTTCGAGCAAGATCAATTCAACCGCTTCATGCTGCATTACAACTTCCCGCCGTTCAGCGTCGGCGAAGTGAAGTTCCTCCGCGGCCCGGGTCGCCGCGAAATTGGCCACGGCGCCCTAGCGCAGCGTGCTCTCGTCAACCTGCTTCCTCCCGAGGCGGATTTTCCGTACGCCATGCGCCTCGTTTCCGACATTCTCGAATCCAACGGTTCTTCTTCGATGGCCACCGTTTGCGGCGGCTCGTTGGCTCTCATGGATGCCGGCGTTCCCATGAAGGCGCCTTGCGCTGGTATCGCCATGGGCCTTGTCGTTGGCGATGACAAGAAGTATTCGATTCTCACGGACATCGCCGGAGCAGAAGACCACTACGGCGACATGGACTTCAAAGTCGCGGGCACACGCGCAGGTATCACCGCGCTGCAGATGGACATCAAGGTTTTGGGCATCAGCATTGCGATGATGCGCGAAGCACTGGCCCAGGCGAAAAAAGCCCGCCTGCAAATTCTCGACACCATGGAGAAGACGCTCAGCGAAGCACGCACACAAATTTCCGCCTACGCTCCGCGCCTCTTTAAGCTGAAGATTCCCCAGGACAAGATCCGCGACCTCATCGGTCCGGGCGGCAAGAAGATCAAGTCCATCATCGAGGCCACGGGCGTCAAGATCGACGTCCTCGAAGACGGAACCGTGCACATCTTCTCGACCAGCGGCGCTGGCGGCGATGCCGCTCTGCAAATGGTTCGCGACGTCACCGCCTCCGCCGAAATCGGCAAGACCTATCTCGGCAAAGTCGTTCGCCTCGCGGAGTTCGGCGCTTTCGTCGAACTCTTCCCCGGCACCGACGGCCTCCTGCACATCAGCGAAATCTCCGAACATCGCATCCGCGACGTTCGGGACGAGCTGAAGCTAGGTGATCAGGTCCTCGTAAAGGTTCTTTCCATCGAGGGCAACAAAGTCCGCCTCTCGCGCAAAGCCCTAATCAAGGAAGCCCGCGAGAAGCAGCAAAAAGCAGCCGCCAGCGGCGGCCAACAAGCCTCTTCCGTCGGTGAAGGAAGCTCCGGCGGCGATTCCGGCAGCCACGAATAGCTCTCGTCACTTGTGGGGGCGGGGCTTGCCACGCCCTTGTTCTATCATCCCTAATCGCAGGCGCAAATAAGAACGCCCTCGGTGATCCCGAGGGCCTTTTTATTTCCTCAACAGACCTTTAACCTACGCGCTCCACATTTCCCTGTTTCCTTTTATTATCCGGCGGCTGCCTGTTTTTCCTCGCCGTGCATCAGCAAATAGTATGGAATATTACATCCCAAGCCCCGCGAAATATTCGTCATGCGTGTAAAGAAATCCCAACTTCACCATGACTTCGAATTCGCCTTTTCAGGGTGGTGACCTGCCGCCAATCCATTCGCGCCAATCGTCTCGCATGCAAAATGGATAACGGCGCGCGCAGCTTCGACCGCTAAGCCTTGCCCTAAAAACTTCGGCCGAAGATGAAACCCAAGCTCAGGAATAGCGGTATCTGTCCCGTAAGGCCGCAGCTCATAAAAACCCGCCAGTATTGAAAGTTGTGCACCTTCATCCGTTCGATCTCGCGCTCCAACCGCACTTCCTCGTCGGAGAACGGCCCCCAAAAAAGCGCGGCACCCGTATGTCTCCCCACAATTCGCGCGCCAGCGGATAGTCTTCGAGCGACCAGCAGCGAAACGCGAGCCGCTCACTTTTCAAAAAATAAGGATCGATGAGCGCTTCGCTCATCCTCATGTCCCCTGATTAGGCATGGAAATGTGAGAGCCCGAGCCATGCAACCGTTCGATGTCAGCGCCCACGGCCCGCAATTTTTCGACAATGCCCTCATATCCGCGATCAATGTGATATACGCGATCGATTACCGTCTCTCCGCTCGCCACCAGCCCAGCCAGCACCAATCCCGCGCTGGCCCGCAAATCGGAAGCCTGCACAATCGATCCAGACAACGCCGCCGGGCCACGCACAACTGCTCGCCTGCCATCGACTGAAAGATTCGCGCCCATTCGAATCATCTCGCTGGCATGCATAAACCTGTTTTCAAAAATCGTCTCCGTTATCACGGAGGTGCCTTCCGCCTGCGTCGCCAGCGCCATATATTGTGCCTGCATGTCCGTCGCGAATCCGGGAAACTCCTCCGTGGTCATGTCCGCGGCCACCAGCTTTTTCCCTCCGCGCGCCCGCAAGGTCGTCTTATCCACCGTTTCGACGCACGCACCCGCTTCTCGCAATTTCGCGATCACCGCGCCCTGATGCTCCGGCTCACAATTCGTAATAGTTAAGTCTCCGCCGGTTATCGCTCCCGCCACCAAAAAAGTTCCCGTCTCAATACGGTCCGGAATCACACGATGCTCCGTCCCCTGCAATTCGCGGACGCCGCGAATCCGCAGCGTCGCCGTTCCCTCACCTTCGATCTGCGCTCCCATTTTCCGAAGCATCACCACAAGGTCCGTCACTTCGGGCTCCCGTGCACAATTCTCTAAAATCGTCTCCCCGTCCGCCAAAGTCGCCGCCATCAAAATATTTTCCGTCCCCGTCACCGTAAT
>WNFJ01069376.1_pt1 | contig 11399 bp, 10 predicted proteins | sample 5400461 | NCBI WGS metagenome assembly WNFJ01 (sample SAMN13153349, study PRJNA577476) | soil metagenome | isolation source: 115 cm saprolite on Douglas fir-dominated hillslope | place: USA:California | collected 2013-09-17 | reverse complement strand
GGTCGAATCACGGCTGAAGGGGCTTCCCGGGACGAGCGGGCTCGTGACGTCGCGTCTCTCGCGACTCGAGTGCCGTTCGAAGCCGCTACGGGATCGAAATGCCGCGCTGCTCGCGCAGTACGATGCCGCGCTCGCGACGACGCGCATCGTCGATGTTTCGGCGGCGATCATCGAGCGGGCGACGGAGATACGCGCGCGGTACGGTTTTCGTTCGCCTGACGCGATTCATCTCGCCACCGCGATCGACGAGGGCGCGGATGTCTTCGTCACCGGCGACGCAGCGCTCGGCCGCTGCGCGGAGATCACCGTGGACGTGCTCTCGCCCGTGGCAACACCGTAAACGCCTGTCAGCGCCCGTCCGCGTGCTCGGCGTCCCGTCTGTCGAGTAGCCCCCTGCCGACTGCTCCGGGGGCCCTCCCATCGCTTCCTCCTCACCCAGGCTTTGCCTGGTGCACCCAATTTCGTCTCCTAGAACTGGTCGATTCGGGGAGACTCGGCGGGACTAGCGAGGAGTCTGCAGCCACCGAAAGACAAGCGATTCTCGAACCCTAAATACGAAAGACGAGCAGCATCATCATGTTGACGAAATGGCGCTTGCTAGGGTTCGAGACTCGTGTCGCGTCAATCGAAATCATTGAGGATTTCCGAACTCGAGCCGAAGGTCATGGTCGGCTTGCATCGCGCGTCAATCAAGTCGAGTCCCGCACGCACACTCATGGCTCTCCTTCCCGGAAAAGACTGGTCTGAGTGTCGAGTACCGCACGTCGCCACCGTAGGAGTGCCTTTGCCCTGCGAAGGGCGGTCGCGGCCGATAGCCCTGTTTTCTGCTCCAACCGATGAGCGAGTTCGCGAGCCGTCGGTGCGCGCCTCGCAAGGAGATTGGGAGCAACGCTCCGCAATATCGCGCTTTCGCGCATGGCGCGCTCCCAGGCGCCTCGCTCTGCGAGCCCCCCACGTCCCGCTCGAACCGCCTCGCGACCGCGCTCGGTAAGGGAAGCGATGTTTCTTCCCATCGTGACGAGGCCAAGAACTCTGGCCGCGTGGAGACGGTAGTGAACATGTCTCAGCGAAAACCCTGTCGCGGCAACGACGTCCTCTGGAGTCGTTCCGCCGGCCGCCAACGCGTCCATCACGTCCCGCACTCGCGCGAGACTGTCTGCTTGGGGAACGTCAGACCGCTTGAGTCGCCCGGAAAGCCCGGTGTGAGTTAGGGTTCGCGCACGCAAAGAGTACTCCACGACGGTTTCAACCAGCCGTCGGACGTCCTCCTTGCACCCGTGAAACTCGAGAAGCTCGAGCACTTCCTCTCCCCGGGTCCGAACGGCTTCCGACAGGCAGGCATGAATGAAGGATTGAGTGGTCGTCGCGACCTTCGAGAAATCCAGCCGCACGCCACGCCCCTCTGCGAGTGCCGGAAGTATCTGCCGTTCACGAACCTCGCGGGCGAAATCCTTGTCCTCGGCTACGGGGCCCTGGATTGCGACCACTTCCACGGCTTTCACGTGAAGCGTATCTTGGACTTCGTCTCGCGAAGACCGTCGTCCGGGTTGGCGGCAGCACCGATGGCTCTCAACATCTGTCCATGGCTTGCACCCACCGGTGCAATGTCGATGGCGACCACCGTACCTTGCCACGGGGCCCCGTCGTACAGGTTATGTGCGTCCGCCCGAGGGTTTCGCGCGGGAACTCTCACGGTCTGCTTCCGTTTCAACCGGTAACCGCGGTTACCCGACACGATGAGAAAGTATTGGGCCGTCCACTTAGCGAGTCCGCGGGAGTAAAATAGGCCGAGGCCCGCGTTGTCGGCGGACCCATACGGCCTTGGCATCGCCCCCGTAACGCCTGGCCGAAGTGCCCCGACGATGGCGTCCTCGTCTGATTTGAAATCATACGCCGTCCGCAAAGCTTCACGGACGCCGCGACCGCAGTCCGCGATGCCGAGCGAAACGCGGTTTGGCTTCCTGTAGTGCTGCACGCAGATGTACGCGTCGGCGCCCGCGTGCTCGAGCACGTTTCTGGTCACCTCCACCACGAGATACTGCACGGTCTCGATGAGCTCCGGCGTGCGCAGGATACCCCCAAGGTCACCCACCAGCTTTGTTAGGTCGGGTTGCCTGCGAATCTGCTGCAACGCGACGAAGCGCCCGGCCTCTTCGTGTTCCTCGACGGACGTATTGGGGCCGCCTGGCACGAAGTTGAACAAGCCGAGTCTTTGAGCGTACGCGACACCTTTTGCAGCGAGATTCTCGCAACGAATCTCTGCACCGCGCTCGCTCCAGTATGCGGCCCACGCAGCGAGCATCGACAGTGCGAGCGGCTCGAACTGCGAGTATCTCGGATGGAATCTCAGCACAACGCGGGTCGGCTCCGTCGCCGGGAAGAAGTCGCAAGCGCGCAAGAGGTTGCCGATGGAGTGCACCTTCATGGACGAGGGCAGGTCGACGATGTGTTCACGTGCCCCGCCCGAATGACTCATGGCGACGTCTTTGTGCGCCCCTGCTCACGAACGAACCGCGCCACGGCACGCGCGCATTCGGGTGCCTCGACCTCGATGCAAGAACTCGTCCTTGTCCGTCTCAGCACGGCGGCCCTCTCGTTTCCACATGCCATCTATCGGCTCTCGTAGGCCGCAACGTCCCCGCGCTCTTTGGCGTCCAGAAGGTCGCGAACGACAATGATGACAAGGTGGCACAAGGCCTGCGCCGTGGTGTCGTCCACCAGGATTCGGCCTCGTGCTTCTGCGTGAGGGTGAATCAGGTCGCGATGGTCGGTCACCGCTTTGGCCAAGGCGACCGATGTTGGCGTGAGCAGGTGCCGCGGAGGGTCCAGCAGCGCTGCATCTCCCGCGATAGCGACGAGGTCCTGGAGGCTGGCGTCGTCCGGGAAGCGCCGCTTCTTCATATAGGTGGCCGCGAGCGCGCGGTTTCGGTCAAGCACATCGATGAGGATGCCCTCGAGAATCGAACCGCCGAGGAGCATGATGGACTTGGCAAGTCCGGCCTCGACGGCCCGCCCCAACTCGGCAACGTCGCGGGTAACGATATCGCGAAGCTCGTCGTTGGCCAGCAGGTCGCCGACGTTCGCCAGCACTGCAAGCTCGAAGGTCTTCGTCTCGGGCCCCCGCCCTCGACCGGCGTCGCTATCAATAGGCAGCTCATGTTCTAGGGTCTCCGGGTGGTCGCAAGCGCTGACCCCGTACTCGGTGATTTTGAAGGCGTCGTGCCGCTTTTGCTCCGCTAGTCCCTTGGCTGCCAGGATGAGCAGGGCCTTCCGGGCGCCGTCCTCATCCAGCCCCACGCTCGAAAAATTGTTCTGGCCGTCCTTGACTGGGGAAATGCTCCAGTTCCGATGGCCATGGTGGAGAAAGTAGTGGTGCAGCACCTTGAGGACCTCGCGGGCCGCCTCGTACGGGTGTCTGTGGGGCGAAGTGCTGGCACTCTCCACGCCTGCGATTTCTGCCGTCACGAGCCTCAGGTTGAGCTGCGCGATACTGCTTTCCAACGAGACCAGTTTCGCCTCGAGTTCATCGCGTCGGTATTTGCCCCAGAACCGCTCGTCCTCTCCGGCCCTGCCCGGATAGGCCGGCGATGCCTCCTCAAATCGCGAGACGTTGTCGGATGGGTCGCCGAATGTCGCAACCAATACCGCGTGCGTAGTTTGCTCCCACCCCTCAAAGACGAGTCGGTCCACCTGCGGGTTGGCAAGGAGGGGGCGGGCCACATCGACCTGCGTCCGGAGTAGGGGCGCTGCCCGCGCGGCGCTCAGCGTCGCGGCCTTCGCGGCGGACACCGGCGACGCCTTCCGCGAGGCCATCAGAGCACCTCCTCGCGCCCCGCGTGGCGTGCCAGCTTCGTCTTCTCTTTGAGCCCGTTGGAGACGGATACCTTCTCACCCCGCACCCGCGCCAGCATCGCCTCGGCAGACTCGTCGTTGGGGTCCTGGGGGACGAGCTCACCGCGGAAGGCTTTGGCGAGAATGGACCGGTCGAGGGCGCCAAGCTCCTCTCGCTGGCGGTCCAAAACGCTCGCCAATGCGGCGAGGTCGGCGAGACGGCTCGCAGTCTTTGCAACAATCGCCCGCTGCTCCGCTAGAGGGGGAACCACCGTAGGCAAGTGAATGACGTCGTGACAATTGAGATGTCTCAGCGTCATGCCCTTCTCGATGGAGCCAAAGGCGCGCTGCGTCGCCGGCGAGCCGAAGAAGAGCGAGAGGTAGTTTCCGTCAAGGATTCGTTCGACTGGCGAGATGACAATCATCGCGTGGCAGTTGTGCCCTTCGTGCTCGGGCGGGACGACGGCCGACTCCCCGACGTGGCCGGTCTGCACCAGTAGGACGTCTCCTTCATTGAGGATAGACTTCCGGTTCCGCTGGTTGAACTCGTCAGTGATGAAGGTCTCGCCGTCGAAGCGAAGGACGTTCTTCTTTACGTGCTTCGACAGAAGATAGGGCACGCCTGCCTGGACGTAGATTTCCCGCGTCGGCCCGACGTATCCGTTGGTTAGGCGCCACACTACCTCGCCGAGTTCGACGACGCACCACCCGTTCGGCAGCTGAGGCAGACCCGTTGCATCGACCGGGTCCGGGGCCGTGTACTTCGACTTCCAATCGTCGCTCTTCGGCGTCTTCCCCTTCGCCTTCATCTTGGCGAGCTCGGCCTCTTCCCACTTCTTCCGCCGCTCGATGCGGATGCGCTTCAGGAGCTCACTCGCGGGCTCTACATCCTTGTGCTTTGCGCGCCAGTCCTTCGTAAGGTCCCCGCGAAAGGCCGCCGCGAGAATCGACTGGCGTAGCTTCTCGAGCAGTGGCGGTACGGCGTCGAGCGCCTCGCGTGCGCGAAGGCTTCGGGCCTGGAGGGCCTCGAGCTTGGCGACGATGCGGCGTTGCTCGTTGAGGGGCGGGAGGTCAACTCGAACTTCCGAGACCTGCTGCAGATTCAGATTCTGCAGTCCAACGCCGCGACCACCATGAACAGCGCGACCGGTATTGGTGCCGTGGTGCAGCGCAAGAGCTAGATACGACGACTCTACTGCGGAAGTCGGTCGCACGATCGCGACGGCTTGATTCGTGTTTGCGGGCACGTCCTCGTCCGAGACAACGGCGACGCGCCCCAACGTGCCGGCGATAGAGAAGAGCACGTCACGCGCTTGAAGACGGGACCGTTTGAGCTCAGCGTCGGCCTCGATTGAGATGAAGGCGCATCGGTCGTGTCGCACGCGCATTCCCTCAAGGCTTTCGACCTTCACGAAGCGAATGCCGGACTTCGTGTAGTCGAACCCAAGCGTTGTCGGCGTGGTGCCCTTTGTGACCCTCTCGGTAACCGTGTGGAAGCTCCTCACTCACGCGGCGCTCCAAGTTCCTCTTGCAGCGCCTGCATCTCCTCGAGCGCCGTCTGCAGCTGAAGGACAATCTCCGCCGCAATCTCCTCCGGCTCCGGCAGGTCCGCGTTGTCGGTTACGCTGTCGTCCTTGAGCCACGAGATGTCAAGGTTGTCTCCGCGCTTCGCAATCTCGTCGCGCGTGAACTTGCGGAAACGCCCTCCTTCACCCTGGTCCTTGCGCCTGCTCTTGCCGAGCGGGTCCTCGCCGTAGGCCGTCTCGAACTCGGCAAAGTGCCCTCGCGTAAATGGCGTCCGCTTTCCGAAGGACGGCATGTTCGTGCGCATGTCGTAAAACCAGACCGCCTTGGTGTTGCCCTTGTCCTTCTCGCCACGGGTGAAGAAGAGCACGTTCGTCTTGACGCCCTGCGCGTAGAAGATGCCCGTCGGGAGACGCAGAATCGTGTGGGCGTCGCACTTGTCCATCAGGTCGGCGCGGACCTTCTGGCCGACCCCTTCCTCGAAAAGGACGTTGTCGGGAAGTACAACGGCAGCGCGTCCACCGGGCTTCAAGCCACGATAGACATGCTGCAGGAACACTAGCTGCTTGTTGCTCGTCGGGTATGTGATGTCGTCGCGCGTCGGCCCACCGCCCCCACGCTTGGTGCCAAACGGCGGGTTCGTGAGAATGACCTCGGCCTTGGGCAGGTTCCCGCCCGTGGGCCCGAGCGTGTCGCCGAGAATGATGTCGCCCTCGATGCCGTGCAGCATCGCGTTCATGAGGGCCAGGCGCTGCACGTCAGGCACGAGCTCCACCCCGTAGAACGCCTCGCGACGCTGGAAGTTCTGCTTGGCAACGGGAAGGTCGTGGTAGTCGTCCGTCTTCGAGCGGACGTAGCGGTCGGCGATAATGAGAAAGCCGCCCGTGCCGGCCGCCGGGTCCTGTACGCGCTCGCCAGGTTGCGGCTTGACGAGAGCCACGATGCTCTCGATGAGCGGGCGCGGCGTGAAGTACTGACCGGCGCCGCTCTTGGTCTCCTCGGCGTTCTTTTCGAGCAGGCCTTCGTAGAGGTCTCCAAGCCCCTCGTGCTTCGCCGAGTACCAGTCGAGGGCGTCAATCGATTCGATGACTGCGCGAAGGTGACGTGGCTGGCGGAAAGACGTCGAGGCGTTCGCGAAGATGGCTTGCACGCGGTTCGAGCCCTTGCTTCCCAGGTCAAGGAGCTGCTTCTTGTAGAACTCGAGCAGCTCAATGCCGTCCCTCTTCGTGAGCTCGTCCCAGCGGTAGCCCTTCGGAATCTGCTCCTCGGTGCCCGTCTCTTTCGCCATCTTGAGAAAGAGCAGGAACGTCAGCTCAGTCACGTATTCGTGGTACGTGATGCCGTCGTCGCGGAGGATGTGGCAAAGGTTCCAGAGCTTCTGGACGATGTCTTGGGTCGTGGGCATGGTCAGGGCAGCGGCAGTACCACGCTGAAGCGCAGGAGCAGCTCGAAACAGGACTCTATGCGCGGGCGGAAGCTGAGTTCAGCATAAAGCCTGTCCCGGGCCCGCAAAACGGCTTGGTCCTCGGTCAGGAAGACGTCCGCGTTATGGTCATGCGCGTTCACTAAGTGCATGACGTCATGTACCGAGTTTTGCCCAGGCTCAAAGATGCTGCGCCCGTGCGGGTCGTACGGCATCGGGCTCTTCGGAAAGACGGCGCGCCAGACCGCGCCCAGATCGAGAGACTCGGGGTCCGTAACGCTTCCCCACACGGCGCCAACGCTGTCGTCGTAGACGCTCCCCATCGGCGAGATGTTCCAGCGAAAGTACTCGGGGACTACCTCGAACCTTTCGAGATGCGTACGAGCCTTCCTCTTGTACGGTCCGTCGCACTGAGGGTCGCCGAGTTCCCAGCGGTTTCGTGCGCTGGCGACGAGCGCAATCATGCCCGTGTCGTGAAGCTTTTGTACTTGATTCAATGCGGCACTCTTGGCCTTGGCATTGATGCAGTTCTGGTCGAAATGAACGCGCAGGCGCTTCATCCCGCGTCCCTCCAGACTTCCTCGGCGAGCTCGCCGAGAAGCGACTCGAGCCTGCCATCGAACACTTTATTCAAGCGCGCGAACCCGCCGTCCGCCTTGAATTGACCCGCATCGAGTGAGCCTTTGTCGACTACGGTTTCGAGCTTCACTTGCTTCGCGATGCGGTCGAGCCACTTCGCCTGGGGGTCGGTGAACTTGTGGGTCTTCTTGAGTCGCTGAAGCGCCCGGTCGACGCGCTCGGCGTACGGAAGCAAGGGCGACCCGAGCGCGAGCTGGCGGATGTAGCCCACGATGGTGGCCGCGATGTCTTCGTTCCTTTGCTCGCGCCACGCGGTCTGTACGGACTTTTCGCTGAACCCCTCGTGGTCAAGCGTGAGCCGCAGCTGCCGCAGGTCCTCGCGCGTCAGTTCCTTGGGCCGTTGAGTGACGACGAGCAGCGCCGGCAGCTTATTCATGTTGTCGGAAACGAAGGAGCGGAACGCGTCGAGATAGTCGGCCGGCCGCCGATTGCCGTCTTTTCCGTAGCCGCGTGCGACGTCGACGAGCTGGTCGACCTTTTCGGAGATGACCAGCTTGGCGGGACCGCTGCCCGACGTGCGGTCCAGCCATCCGACGAGCGCCGGATGCTTTTGGAAGTAGTCTGCGACGTCGCCCACGCTGCTCCTCTTCAAAAAGCCCACGAGCTCCTTGAACCCCATGCCCGCCGCCGCTTCGAGCTGCTCTTGCGCGTAGCCCGTGAGAGCTGCGCGCTTGCGCTGCAGCTTGGCCAAGAACTCCTCGACCGAAGTCCGTCGGAAGTCGTCTTCTTTCCCCTCGGCCACTTCCTTCGCGAGCTGCTCGAAGCTCACGAGTGGATTGACCACGACTGGTTTCATGTCCGTCACGTTCTGCAGGCCGGAGTAAAGGTCCACCGCGTCGAAGATGCGGAAGCGCTCTTTGCCAATGTCCGGGCAGAGGCGGGTCGCGCGCCCAATCATCTGCTCGTAGAGGATTCGGCTTCGCACACGGCGCAAGAAGACGAGGTTAGCAATCTTGGGCACGTCGACACCGGTCGTGAGCAAATCTACCGTGACAGCGATGTTCGGCTCGTGCTCGTTGCGGTAGCGTCGAATCGCCTCAAGCGGACGGTCGGTTGCACCCGTAATCTTCATGACGGCGTCGTCATCGACCGAGCCGTACTTGTCCTTGAGCGCTTCTTTCAGCAAAAGAACGACCATGTCGGCGTGCTCGTCGGTCGCGCAGAAGATGAGCGTCTTCTCTTCCTGCTCGGGGTCGATGTGATTGACGAGCTCGTGAAGCACCGCGCGGTTGAAGGGCTCGGTGATGACGCGCTTGTTGAAGGCGTCCACGGCGAACTGAATCTCGTCGGGAAGTAGCTCCTTCATCACGAGCTGCGTGCTGCGGTTGAGAACGAGCACTTCTTCGCGAGCGTTGTAGTGAATGCCGTCACGCGCGAGCTGCGTCACGATGCGGATGGGCGGCTCGTGGTCGACCAGGAACCCATCGACGACAGCCTCTCGGTACGAGTACGAGAAGATGGGCGCGCCGAAGATTTCCTTCGTGTGGATGGCGGGCGTCGCCGTCAGGCCAATCTTGACCGCATCGAAATGGTCGAGCACGCGCCGGTACTTCGAGATGTAGTCGTCCTCGTCGCGGAAGGCGAACTCGCGGTCGGACAGCTCCCGGTCGAGCAGGTACCCGCGGTGGCACTCGTCGACGACGATGCAGTCGTACTGGTCGACGGGCGGGATGTCCGTCTCGCTGGCGTCGTCGTTGAAGGGCCCCAGCACGCGCTTGACCATCGCCTGGATGGTCGCAATCTGGAGCTTCGTCTCGCGCTCCGGCTTGAGGTCGCCGATTTCCTTGACGTCGAAGATATCGGTGAAGGCCTGAAGGTTCTCAAGCCGCAAGTCCTTGAAGGCATCGGCTGTCTGTCTAGCCAGCGCGTTTCTGTCGACGAGGAACAGAACCCGGCGGAAGCGCTTCGTCTTCAGAAGCCTGTAGCAGAGACCGATGCACGTGCGGGTCTTGCCGGTGCCCGTCGCCATCGCAACGAGTAGCTCGCGCTTGTTGGCTTCAAGCCCTTTCTCGATGGCGAGGATGGCGTTTCGCTGGAAGTCACGCTCGATGTACGGCATCGGCTCGACTTTGAGCTTGGCGTACGCCTCGTCGACGTTCTGGCGCAGAAGGTCGAGCAAACCTTCGGGCGTGTACCAACCCTCGAGCGGGGCCGGATGATTCTCGGCCCGACGGGCGTCGAGAAACCAGATGCCGCTCTTCGTTCGCAGCTGCCGGAGAAAAGGTCGGCCGTTGGTCGCAAAAAGAAAGGGCACCTTGTACGTGCCCCACGGGCTGCCTTCGGGCAGTGATTCGCTGCCGTGGATGACGTAGCCGGTCGAGTAGCGTTTGGCCTGCGGAATGACGCCCGCCACATCCTTGTGCTTGCGTTTGGCTTCGACGACGGCCATCACCTGGAGGCCCGCGAAGAGCACGTAGTCGGCCCAGCCCTCCTTGCCGTCGGCGAGAGTTGGCCACTCGGCGATGGCGAGGTTCTTGCCCTTGGTCGGCCGAATGCCGCGCTCGAACGTGAGCGCTTGCGAGTCCACTTCCCAGCCGGCAGCACGAAGCTGCCTGTCGATGAGCACGCGTGTCGCCGCCTCGTCGAGCTCGATGGCCTCGCTCGCTTCGGCGGCCTGCTCGATGGTGAGAGCCAGCTGCGCGGGCGGCATGGCGATGGCTGCGGCCTGAAGCGCCGCCAGCTCGGCTGCGAGCTTCTTGTTCTGTTCCGCCAGCGTCGCGCTTTTCTGCCCCTCGGCTTGGGCCACGGCTCGATGAACTTCTACTTGCTCACTTGCGACCGCCTCCCAGATGGCCGCCTCTTCCTTTGCCTTGGCTGCGCGCTCCCGCGCGGTCAGCTTCTCCGCAGCCTCTGCCTCGGCGCGCTTCGTAGCCTCCTCGATGGCGCGCCGCGCAGCGTCGAGTTCCTTCTTTCGGACCTCGACGTCTTCGCGCAGGCGCTCGAGCTCCTCGTGAAGCCCCGGCTCGCCCTTCTTAGGCTCTGCCGGAGGAATGAAGGGGCCGGCTCGAACTTCTTGCTATTGCCGAAGCTTCGCTGAAACCAGACCGCGAGCTCGCGTGCCATCCGCAGCTGGTGAAGGGCCTCGCGGTGGTCGCCGACTCCGTCATGGACCGCGGCGTTTCCGACACGGCGAAGGTCGTGGAAAAGCGAGCGCTGCGTGGCGCCGATGACGTTTCGATCCCAGAGCCGGTCGATGAGCTGCTGCTGCCCTTCGTCGCTGACGAACAGGCCCACCTTGGCCGCGGCGCGCTGCGCCAGAAACTCCCCGAACTGTCGCAGCTTGAAGAGGGTGATGATGGGGTCTGCCGCGAAGTGCTCCTCCGCCTGCGTCGCCAGCGCGACCAGCCGCGCGTCGTGGTACGCGAGGTAGGCGAAGTTCGGAGAGGGCTTGGTGTTCACGGAACGGCTGGGCGCGCGGACAGGGGTCTCTCCGGCATACGACCCAGAGTAAAGCAGCGCGAGGCGGGCCCATCGGCAAATGCGATCCGTGAATCTGCAGGCTCCGAGTTGCCGCCTTCCCGAAGCCGCTAAGCCCTGCACCGGTCACGCGTTGGGGGGCGGTCCATCCGCGTATTGCGCCGCGACCAGAGTACATGGGCTATTGGCGGCGACGGTGTCCGTGCAGTCAATCAGCGCATGCACCTCAGACCCGATACGAGCCTTCTCCTCGCGGATGACCGTCGCTGTTCGGTGAGCGTTCCAGAGATCGGCGTAGCCGAGCATCAGCCGGTCGGCGCTCCACCAGAGCGTCCACACATCGAACACGGGCACCGTCGGCGCCGTTTCGGTGCCCAAAGGAACCGAACTCGTGAGGTGGAGCGCGAGAGGCCACGTGCACGCGAGCGCCGTCGCAAGGCATGCACCGATCACCGCACCGCGCCAAGCTCCTCGGGACCAACCGTCCATGGGCGCGAAGGTGGCCGCGGTGTACCGCCGCTACGGATGGATGGCTACCACTTCCTTGCTGCTGTGGTGATACATG
>WNFJ01289785.1_pt1 | contig 11401 bp, 10 predicted proteins | sample 5400461 | NCBI WGS metagenome assembly WNFJ01 (sample SAMN13153349, study PRJNA577476) | soil metagenome | isolation source: 115 cm saprolite on Douglas fir-dominated hillslope | place: USA:California | collected 2013-09-17 | reverse complement strand
GAGCCGCCGCACTGGAGCCGGTTCTTTCGCACCGTCGAGACGCGCAATGCGACCAGCCCTCCGGTGATGACCGGCGCCGACGGAAAACCGCTGCTGCTGCTGTCGCGATTTGGCGAGGGCCGCGTCGCCTTGCTTCTCACCGACCATATCTGGTTGTGGGCGCGCGGCTATGAGGGCGGCGGGCCGCATCTCGACCTGTTGCGGCGAACGTCGCATTGGCTGATGAAGCAGCCCGACCTCGACGAAGAGGCGTTGCGTCTGCAAGTCCAGGGAAAAGACCTGGTGGTGTTGCGCCAGACCATGGCGGACAGCGTCGCGCCGGTGACGGTGACGTCGCCCGCCGGCGCAACGCGCGAGCTGACGTTGAGCCAAAGCGAGCCCGGCACATGGCGCTCGACGATCCCCGCCAACGAACTCGGCCTGTGGCAGGCAACCGATGGCACGCTGAAAGCCTTGATCAATGTCGGCCCGACCAACCCGAAGGAATTTTCGGAAGTTACCTCCACAACCGAAATGCTGAAACCGCTGTCGCAGGCTACCGGCGGCGATGCACGGCGGATCGTGGATGGCTCCGGCGTCGAGCTTCCACGCATCGTACCGGTGCGCGCCGCCAGCGTGTTCCGTGGCGACGGCTGGATGGGCGTGAAGATGCGCGATGCCAGCGTCGTCAGGGGCGTCGGGGTGCTGCCACTGTTCGCCGGCCTGATCGGCTTGCTGCTGCTGCTCGGCGCATTCGCAGCCACCTGGCTGCGCGAGGGGCGTTGATCGCCACTGGCTTCGCTTGGCGTTGCGTGAATCACACACCCCTTCCAAATTGCCAACACGCGGATAGACCACGGTTGACACCCTGCAGCGATCCCTGATTGTTATATTATAACATCGGAGCGGCCGAGATGCCTTGGCCACCTGCGATGCGGGGCGTCTATCGGCATGAAGTGGTTTCGGTCGAATATCAAACACGGGTCTCGGTTCGCTCTCTTCGCGCTGGCTGTCCAGTTTGTGTTGTCGTTCGGGCATTTCCACGGGGGCTCCGCGCAGGCAGCGCCAGCCATCCAATCCGATCTGGCGCAATCCGGCCTTTCTGGCGCCAGCGGGCTCCCCACAGCCGACGCAATCGGTCTGTCCGCACAGCAGCGATCTCCGGCTAATCACGATTCCGACCAGCAACCGAGCGATGCTTGCGCGATCTGCGCCGTTATCGCGCTGGCGAACGCAACGCTGCTTGCGACGACGCCGCTGTTGTTGCTTCCGCAAGCGGTCGAATTTCTATACCTGACCACCGACGCCGAGTTCGTCCATCTGAACTCAGCTCGCGTCGCGTTTCAGCCTCGCGCTCCCCCCATCTCCTGACATCGATTGATTGATGACCCCCGGGGTTCGCCACGTGATGCGTGGCCGGTCCGCCTGGGGGATAAATTGAAATCGGTCCGTCGTATATCGACGGCAGGCGCTTCCGAATTCGTTGACGATGACGAATATGGCCGCGGCTTCTATCAGGATCTGGTCCATGGCTTTTTTTGTGAGACGTGCTTTCCACATCAGCAGCGCGAGCTGGCTATTGCTGTGCGGAATGGGTAGCAGCGCGATGTCACAGGAAGCCGCTCCGCCGCCGTCTTCCACACAACTTCCTGAAATCACGGTGACCTCGCCAAGTCCGATCGTGAGGCGAAACGTTGTCCCGTCACGAACGCCCGCGCGCGTCGCACGCGCGGTTCCCGGCCGCAATCGTGCGCCGACGCCGCAGGCGCAGCCGACGCCTGTCGCAGCCGCGCCTCAACGAGGCGTACTCCCGGTCGTGACCGACCAGTTTGCAACGGTCACGGTGGTGCCGAACGAGGAACTCCGCCGCGAGGGCGGCGCCACGCTCGGCGATCTCCTGTTTTCCAAGCCCGGCATTACCGGCTCCAGCTTTGCGCCCGGCGCTTCAAGCCGGCCGATCATCAGGGGTCTCGACGTCAACCGCGTCGGCATCGTCGAGAACGGCGTAGGCGGCGGCGGCGCCTCCGATCTCGGCGAAGACCATTTCGTGCCGATCGATCCTCTGGCGACCAACCAGGTCGAGGTGATACGGGGACCCGCTGCGTTGCGTTACGGATCGACATCGATCGGCGGCATCGTCAGCGCGACCAACAATCGCATCCCGGACGCCCTGCCCTCCTGTCCGGCCGCGCCGTTCCAGAGCTATGGACTGCCGGCCAAAGCGCCGCTTGCAGGCGTGGAGTCGCCGTCCTGCGTAACGGTTGAAACGCGAACGGCGGTCAGCTCCGTCGATCGCGGTGCCGAAGGCGGCATCCTGCTCGATGCCGGCGGAGGCAATTTCGCGATTCACGCCGACGCTTCCGGCCGCAAAGCCGGCGACTACAATATCCCCAGCTATCCCTACCTGTTCGACCAGACCCGACCGGTCAACGGCCGCCAGCCGAATTCCGCCGCGCAGACCGACGGCGCCTCGATCGGCGGCTCGTATATTTTCCACGGCGGCTTCATTGGCGCCGCGATCACCCAGAACGATGCGCTCTATCATATCCCCGGCATCGACGGCGCCGATCACCTGACCCGCATCGACGCGCATCAGACCAAATTCACCACCAAGGGCGAGTACCGGCCCGACGCGGCGGCGATCGACGCCATCCGCTTCTGGGCCGGCGCCACCGACTACAAGCACAACGAGTTCGGCCTGGCGGATCCCAACGATTTGACGTCGGATGGCGTGCGGCAGGTCTTCACCAACAACGAGCAGGAAGGCCGCGTCGAAGTGCAGTTGATGCCATTCAACGCGCGCTTTGCCACTGTGACGACGGCACTTGGCCTGCAGGCCGGCCATCAGGAACTGACCGCGCCGAGCCCGGACGATCCCGGCTCGCTGTTCAATGGGCTCTATAGCCCAAACAACAACAACCGGGTCGCGGGTTATGTCTTCAACGAATTGCAATTTACGCAGTCGACCAAGGGCCAGATCGCCGGCCGCATCGAACACGTCGAGTTGCACGGCTCGACGCCTGATTTTCCGTCGGACTTCCTGCCCGACGGAATTCCGCAAACGAGTATCGCGCGAAATCCGGCCTTTACGCCGAAGAGCGGCAGCGTCGGCCTGCTTCAGAACCTTCCCGGTGATCTCGTCGCCAGCATCACGGCCCAATACGTCGAGCGCGCCCCGAAGCCGGCGGAATTGTTCTCCCGCGGCGCCCATGACGCAACTGGAACGTTCGACATTGGCGATCCGAACCTGACGATCGAGACCGCCAAATCGGTGGAAATCGGATTGCGCAAGGCCACCGGGCCGCTGCGCTTCGAAGCGACCGCCTATTACACCCGCTTCAACAACTTTATTTTCCGGCGGCTGACCGGCGTGCTGTGCGGCAGCGATTTCAATTCCTGCGGCAACGGCGATCCCGGCAACGAGGGCAAGCAGGCGGTCTACTCGCAACGCGATGCCACGTTCCGCGGCGGCGAATTCCAGAGCCAGCTCGACATCGCGAAATTATATGGCGGTACCTGGGGCATAGAGAATCAATTCGATATCGTTCGCGCCACCTTCACCGATGGCACCAACGTTCCGCGAATTCCGCCGGTGCGCATCGGCGGCGGGGTGTTCTGGCGCGACGCCAACTGGCTGGTACGCGTCAACCTGCTGCATGCGTTCGCACACACCGACGTCGCGGTCATCGCCGAAACGCCAACCGCTGGCTATAATCTGCTGAAGGCGGAATTCAGCTACAACACCAAGCTCGATCCCGCGCGTTTCGGAGCCCGCGAGATGACGGTTGGTGTCGTCGGCAACAATCTGTTGAACGAGAACATCCGCAATTCGGTCTCCTACACCAAGGACGAGGTTCTGATGCCGGGCATCGGCGTGCGGGCTTTTGCGAACTTGAAATACTAGAGCCTTTTCCGTTTCGATCGAATCGAAACGGGGCTCTAGATTCTTGATTTGACGCGTTTTCTTGACGCGAACCGGGCTCCACTTCGCTTGAAAACGCTCTAGCAAGTTCGACCGGAGTAGGCGTTACCGCGCCATGCTCCAGTCCGGGCGGATCGCGCCGGAAACCCCGGTGAACGCGCCATCGACAAGTTCCGCGACCAGCAGGCGGCTATAGTCGACCGGTCCCGGCATGATCGCCCGTCCCTTCGGGACAGCCTTGAAGCCGGCGCGGCTGTAATAGATTTCGTCGCCGACCAGCAGCACCATGCGATGGCCTTTTGCCTTCGCGTCCTTCAGCGCGCGATCCAGCAGCGCGCGGCCGACGCCGCGGCCGCGAAACGGCGGCTCGACCGTCAGCGGCCCCAGCAGCAAGGCTTTGGTATCGCCGATGCAGATAGGTAGCTGGCGCACCGAGCCTACCAGCAGCGTGCCGATCCGGGCTGTGAACGACAGATCGAGCAGGTGATCGACGTGCTCGCGAAGTCGATAAGCGCTCAGCACGAAGCGGCCAGGCCCGAACGTGCGCTCATGCAGGCGTTCGATCGCCTGGGCGTCGTTGGCGGTCTCGGCCAGTATTGTCAGAGAGAGGTCGCTCATGGTCAGGCGGGGGATAGCATCTGGCGGACGCGCGGTCCATCGTCCCGGCAACGCGAGATTTCGGGCCGCATCAGGTCTTGTTGAGAGGGGCCTGAGACAAATAGGCCAGCAGCTTCATCTCGCGGCGTCCGCGCGTCACGGTGTCGAGCACCAGCCCCGAGGACATCGACAGCACCGCCAGGATCATCAGGCCCATCGACAGAACCGCGGTCGGTAGCCGGGGAACGACGCCTTGCTCGAGATAGGTGATGACGATGGGTATGGCGAGGCCGATCGACACCAGCGTCAAAAAAATTCCGATTGCCGTGAAAAAACGCAACGGCTTTTCCGAGCGGTAAAGCTTCAGGATGGTGCCGAGAATCCGAAAACCATCGCGCCAGGTATTGAGCTTGCTGAACGATCCCTCCGGCCGGGCGTAATAGGGCGTTTCGATCTCGGCGACCGGCAGCGCCAGCTCAAGCGCGTGCACGCTCAGCTCGGTCTCGATCTCAAAACCGTCCGACAGCACCGGAAAGGATTTGACGAAGCGCCGCGAGAACACGCGATAGCCGGAAAGAATATCCTTGAAGGCCTGACCGAACACCGAGGCAAGAAAGCTGGTCAGCATCCGGTTGCCGGTGCGGTGGCCGGGCCGATAGGCGGCCGCGGCCTGATCGACCCGAAAGCCCACCACCATATCGAGATGATCCGACACCAGCGCGTCGATCATGCGCGGTGCGCTGGCGGCATCGTAGGTCGCGTCGCCGTCGACCAGCACATAGATATCGGCGTCGATATCGGCGAACATGCGCCGGACCACGTGACCCTTACCCTGGCGGCGCTCGCTGCGGACCTGCGCGCCGGCTTCGCGCGCGACCGCGACAGTGCGATCCGACGAGTTGTTGTCGTAGACGAAGATTTCGGCCGATGGCAGCGCTTTCCGGAAATCGGCGACGACGCTTGCGACCGCGGCCTCCTCATTGAAGCACGGCACCAGAACCGCAACCCGCATCGATGATGGTGTCATATCTGAAAACGCCTGCCCCGACCAAGCCCGCCGACTCAAACTCCCATATCATGATCAGGCTTTTGCTGCCTGTCCAAGAAGATCGTCGTCCACTGCTTCCACCGGCTGCATCAGCCAATTGAACAGCAGAGTCCAGAATGAAAGCGTGACGATGGGGATCATGTAATAAGGCGTGAAAACGGGATGGGTCATGAAGAATACAAGATTAACCAGGAGATTGGCGATCACCATCAGCGCTACCCGCCTGATGCCCGCCGCGCGGCTCATGTACAAATGAAACACGAGCGATGCGACCACGAAGCCCAGCAGCGCCAATTGCACGTCGGCTGCGTACTGCCCGGCGATGTCCCGGCTGAAGTCAGGCGGCGCCACGTCCTGACCGCCATAGGTCGTGACCAAAGGATTGCCGGCGTTGATCGTATTGGCAAGCAGCGTAGGCGCCATCCCAACCACCAAAGCTACTGTGAAGGCGACGCCGTGCCGGGCAACCTTTAGCGTCGGCGACGACAGCAAGGAAACGAGGAAATACAGGAAATAGCCCGGCGAGAGCAGCAGGTTCGGCAATCTGAAATTGACCGCGAGGCCGAGCAGCAGGCCGAGCAACGCTGTCAGCCAAGCGCCTCGGTTGCTCATTAGCCGTTGGCCGAACAGGCAGGCTGTCAAATAGCCCGCGATCGCACAGACCACCATAGTCGGCGCCATCGAATAGCTCGCCTTTGCGGGGTTGATCATCAGACAGATGGCAAGGCAACCGATCGCGCCGGCGAACAGGGTCAACCATGCCGCGCTGGCATAGCTGATGGAGAGCAGCGCGAAGCCGAATACAACGAGCGTCGCCGAAACGTAGAGCGGGATCACCTGGTGTCCCTGCGGGAACAACGCCAACAGGAGGCCGGTGCCCGGCGGATATTGCAGGACCCGCTTCTTCGTTGCCGGCATCGGCGTGTGGCACGGCGCCTTGGCGGGATCGTTCCAGTCCGAAAACCCGATCTCCTTCAGCCTCGACGCCAGATAGCGATCGTCATCCCGGGAGATGTCGGTGTCGAAGCCGCCAAACCCGTACCGCTGGAACAGATGAGCCTGCCGCAAATAGCAGACGTCGTCGTAGACCCCGCGGGCTTCGTTCCAGCGCGATATCGACCAGACGCTGCTGGCCAGGATCAAAAAACATACGAAGCCGCAAACGACCTTCAAATATGGCATCGCTTTGTCCCGGCCCACGGTGTCGTACAAGCCTTCAGCGATCGAATTGTTTGGCGTGAAAATCTTCACAGGATTGAATTGGCGGTATCCAAGCGTAATCAGAGGTCTTCGGCAATAGCACGCGCCAAGCCGGGCAAGGGCCTAACGCCAGGTCGCCATTGGCGCTTTGCCCTCGAGCACTTCTGCGATCCGCAGGCGCGTGCCCTCGGTCGTCTCCGCCGGCAGCGCACTCGCCGCGAAGAAACCACAGGCGACGATCTCGCGGTTTGGCTCCGGCAGGCGATCCTGCCGGAAGTGCCTGATCAGGTAGACCGCGACGTGGTCGCGGCGGGAAACGTGGCTGTTGAAGAACAGACCGTGCAGGACCGGCTCGCCCGAAAATTCAATTCGTCCTTCCTCCGCCAACTCGCGCCGCAACGCGTCGCGGAACGTTTCGCCGACTTCGACGCCCCCGCCCGGCAGGTGCCAGCCGGCGACATAGCTGTGCTTGACCAGAAACACGCGGTTGTTGCCGTCCAGCACCACGGCGCGGACCCCAAGCGTCATGCCTCGGGCGAACTGCCAATACAGATGCAAAACCCGCCGCAGCAGCGGCTCAAGGCTCTTTCTCAAGTCCCGCAGGTTCATCGCCATCCAAATCCCGGATATCCGGACATCCCGTTTGATCCTTGCGTCGTGGCGGCCAGCTTGCCATTACATTCGGAAGGTTCACAGGGTATCACGAGGTGATCGTGCAGCGGCTCCATCTCGCAGGCCACAGAAGCGGATTGATGTGATGGCAGCCTTTACGCTGGCGCACCTGTCGGATCCGCATCTGCCGCCCCTGCCCACACCAAGGCTGCGCGAACTCGCCGGCAAACGCGCGCTCGGCTATCTCAACTGGACGCGCAACCGCCAAAGATTCCATCGGCGCGACGTGCTCGATGCGCTGGTGTCGGACATCCAGGCGCAAGCGCCGGGCCATATCGCGATCACCGGCGACCTCGTCAATCTCGCGCTCGAAGCGGAGTTTGCGCCCTCGTTGAAATGGCTGGAGAGCGTCGGCGCACCTGATCGTGTCACGGTGATCCCCGGCAATCACGACGCCTATGTTCGGGCTACCCAACATCGCTTTGCGGAGGCCTGGGGGAATTATCTTGACAGCGACGAAGCCCTCGATGGCAGCGCCGTATTTCCTTCGTTGCGCCGGCGCGGCCCGCTGGCGCTGATCAGCGTATCGTCGGCGGTCCCGACGCCACCTCTGATGGCGACGGGATGGCTTGGGCGCACCCAGCTTGATGCGCTTGAGCGCATGCTGGCGGGGCTATCGGCCGAGCAGGCGTTTCGAGTGCTGCTGATTCCGACTCGCGAGAGGTGCTCGCGCTGTTGAAGCAATACGGCGTGGAGTTGATCCTGCACGGGCATGATCACGTTCATTCCACGATATGGGTCGACGGGCCGAACGGCCCGATACCCGCGGTCGGCGTGCCCTCGGCATCCGCGCTCGCGCACGGCCGCTATCCGGCCGCGGCCTATAACCTGTTTTCAATCGAGCGCGACGGCGCCGCGTGGCGCTGCGAGCAGACGGTTCGGGGTTTGACCGACGGGATGCGCATTCAGGAATTGCGGCAGGTGCAGTTATCGTAGCCCTAACGATCAGAGATTCCGCAAGGTCGCGAACAGCGCCAGGCCGAACAGCGCGACCACGCCGACAACGAACCCCAGCGCGAAGGTCCAGAACCCGTGGCGACGGGGCTTCTCGATCACGGCCGGTTCGGGCGCCGGGGTTGCGACCAGCGCGTGTTCGCGCTCGATCATGCGGCGGGCGACATAATCGGTGACCGCATCGACAATTGTCGCGATGTCGTGGGATTCCGCGATCACGATGCGGCCGAAACGGGTATCCTGCACGAAGCGGTAGATGCGCTTGTCGCGTCCCATCAGAACATGGGCAACCACGTCGATCCATAGCCGCGGCGTATCGCCCTGGCTGATGCCGCGATCGAACAGATCGACCCGTTCGGGAATTTCCAGAAACAGCGGGTCGAGCGCCTCGTTCAGAATTTCGAGCCGGGCCACTTCGGCATCGCGCAGGTCGACGACGACGCCGATGCGATCGGCCGCCTCGATCCGCGCCTGCCGCAGGGCATCGCGCAAACGAAGCGGGCGGGTATCGCTGACGGCATTGCTCCCGGTATTTTGCGCGTCTGACATCCGCTGGTGGCCTTTGTCCTGAGGGGTCCGAAGGCCCTTAACCTATCAGTAACCGCGCTGTGCGCAAAGGCCGTTTATTCCCAAGGGGTTACGCCATTGGTGGTTTCTCGCCTCTTCCGCTTGCGGCGGGTGGCGGCATCAGTCCGTGTCATCATTTTCGTCGGGCACCCCCACCCCCGGCCCTCCCCCGCTAGCAGGGAAGAAACGCGAGCGGCCCCACCGGGGTAACCGGATGGAGCCGCTGTTGTCCTTGGACGTTTCTGGTTGATTGACCGCTCAGGCCGGAACGCGCGAAGGCTCTTCCACGATCGAGAAGCGCACGCCGGCTTTGTGGCGGTTCTCTTCCGAGACCGCGCGCCAGGCATCCTCGGCTTCCTTGCGGGTGGTCTTGAACGGACCCTGCACCTGGGCCGAGCCTTCCACGAGCTTGTGGAAGTTCATCGAACCGAACTCGCCGCCAATCACCCAGAAATTGCTGCCTGTAGTCATGATAAGCCTCCTGTTATTCGGCTGCCTGAACGTGGATGTCGGAACCGTGCGCCTTGAACTGCGCGGCTTCGGTCGAGTCGTGCAGCGCCGTGGTCGACGAGGTACCGCCGGTGATGGTGGTCGACACCAGGTCGAAATAGCCGGTGCCGACTTCGCGCTGGTGGCGGGTTGCCGAATAGCCGTGTTTCTCGGATGCGAACTCGGCCTGCTGCAGGCGGGAATAAGCCGCCATTCCTTCGGCCTTGTAGCCGCGCGCCAGTTCGAACATGCCGTGGTTGAGCGAGTGGAAACCCGCCAGCGTGACAAACTGGAACTTGTAACCCATCGCGCCGATTTCGCGCTGGAATTTGGCGATGGTCGCCTTGTCGATGTTGGCTTCCCAGTTGAACGACGGCGAACAATTGTAGGCCAGCATCTTGCCGGGATAGACTTTGTGCACGGCCTCGGCGAATTCCTTTGCCTCTTCGAGATTCGGGGTCGAGGTCTCCCACCACAGCAGGTCGGCATACTTCGCAAACGCGATGCCGCGCTTGATGCAGTGCGCGAGCCCGGTGCCGGGCTTGAGTCTGAAAAAACCTTCCGCGGTGCGCTCGCCGGTGATGAATTCGCGATCGCGCTCGTCGACGTCGGCGGTGATCAGCTTGGCGCTTTCCGCATCGGTGCGCGCCAGCACAAAAGTCGGCGTGCCGCAGACGTCGGCGGCCAGACGCGCCGCGATCAGATTGCGCTCATGCGCTGCGGTCGGGATCAGCACCTTGCCGCCCATGTGGCCGCACTTCTTCTCCGACGCAAGCTGGTCCTCGAAGTGAACGCCGGCAGCGCCCGCTTCGATATAGGCCTTCATGATCTCGAACGAGTTCAAGGGGCCACCGAAGCCTGCTTCGGCGTCGGCCACGATCGGCACGAACCAGTCGATCTTGGCGCCGCCTTCGGAGTGCTCGATCTGGTCGGCCCGCTGGAAGGTGCGGTTGATGCGGCGGCACAGCTCCGGACCGGCATTGGCCGGGTAAAGGCTCTGGTCGGGATACATCGCACCCGCGGTGTTGGCGTCGGCGGCGACCTGCCAACCCGACAGATAGATCGCAGGCAGACCGGCGCGCGCCTGCTGCATCGCCTGATTGCCGGTAACGGCGCCCAGCGAATTGACGAACGGCTCTTTCTTCAACGATTCCCAGAGCCGATTGGCGCCCCTCTCGGCCAGCGTGTATGCGATCGGCACGGAGCCGCGCAGCTTCTCCACCTCGGCCGGGGAGTAGGGACGGCTGATGCCATCGAAACGCCCTGCGGGCGCGGGAACCAGCTGTTCAAAGGTATTGGCCATCATTTTCTCCAATCGACATTCGTGACAGTGCATTGCGAAAAGCGTGACTAGAGCTAAACGCTAAACTTCTTAATTCGTACAGACAGCTTGCATCCTAATGATGATGTCATGTAACATACGAACATGTCATAGATGTCATGTTGTTAGTTTTGTCACAAATTCGGATCGGCGAGGCTGCCATGGCCGGTAATTCAGGCAAAAAACTCTTTGTCGGCCCCCGCTTTCGGCGGATCCGGCAGCAATTGGGATTGTCGCAGACCCAGATGGCCGAGGGCCTCGGCATTTCTCCGAGCTATATCAACCTGATCGAGCGTAATCAGCGCCCGGTGACGGCGCAGATCCTGCTGCGGCTGGCGGAAACCTATGACCTCGACCTGCGCGATCTCGCCACCGCCGACGAGGACCGGTTTTTCGCCGAGTTGAACGAGATATTTTCCGATCCGCTGTTCCGGCAGATCGACCTGCCGAAGCAGGAACTCCGCGATCTTGCCGAATTGTGCCCGGGTGTGACTCATTCATTACAACGGCTCTATGCCGCCTACACCGAAGCCCGCCGCGGCGAGACCCTGGTCGCGGCGCAAATGGCCGACCGCGACGAGGGTAGCGGCACTCGCTTCGAGGCCAATCCGATCGAGCGCGTCCGCGACCTGATCGAGGCCAACCGCAATTA
>WNFJ01262225.1_pt1 | contig 11401 bp, 10 predicted proteins | sample 5400461 | NCBI WGS metagenome assembly WNFJ01 (sample SAMN13153349, study PRJNA577476) | soil metagenome | isolation source: 115 cm saprolite on Douglas fir-dominated hillslope | place: USA:California | collected 2013-09-17 | reverse complement strand
CCCAGGGAATCGTGCGGGGCCTCGCTGATGCACTTCACAGAGATGATTTGACTGGACTTGCCCGCGCAGGAGCCATCATGTTCGGGTTAATGGTGACAATGGCGGGCTACCTGGCAGGAAGCACATTTTTACAAGTCGATAAGTTAAGGACGAAAAGAAAGAATTTCATCGCTAGAGAAGAAATTTTTCTCCATAACTTACCGCCATCTATCAGGGCTGAACCATGAGATAGAAAGGGAGTTGAGGAAATAGCATGAGAGATTACTTTTTGAGAGAGGAGTGTACAATGTTTGCCCCATCTGAAAAGAAAAAAGTGCCAATCCTTATGTATCATAGCATTTCAGAGCATGCCTCCCCGAAATATAAGCCGTTTGCTGTGTCACCGGCTTTGTTCGCCGAGCACATGGCCTACCTGCATCAACATGCCTACACGCCCATCACTGTCACCCAGTTCATCAATGCTCGAGTCAAAAGTTCATCTGCTCTGCCTGAACGACCTGTTATATTAACCTTTGATGATGGCTTCGCTGATTTTTTCACTGGAGCCTTCCCAGCGCTCCTGCGCTATGGCTTTCCTGCGACACTGTACGTTACCACCGCTTTTGTCAACGGTACGAGTCGCTGGCTGCAGCGCGAAGGGGAGGCTACACGCCCAATGCTTACCTGGGATCAGTTAACTGAGATCAGTGCAAGTGGCATAGAGTGCGGCGGGCATAGTCATCGGCATCACCAACTCGATACGCTTCCTCTCGCTCAAGCTCAAGAAGAAATTGTGTATTGCAAAAACCTCTTAGAAGACCACTTAGGTCAAGAGGTTTCGACCTATGCCTACCCTTATGGTTATCATAGTGCCGCCATAAAACGGTTGGTCCGGGAGGCGCGCTACACCTCGGCTTGCACCGTGAAAAATGAGATGAATTCAGAGGCAACTGATCCTTTCGCTCTAGTGCGCCTTACTGTGAGCGCAGACATCAATTTAGATGCTCTGGCCACTTTGCTCACCAGGCGCAGCCCGTCAGCTGTGGCAAGGATGTACGCAAGCATCATGGCTTCGGCATGGCAACTTGCCCGGCGCGGTTCAGCCTCGGTGATGCGCTATCAAGGAGTATTAGATTGTTACTAACCCGATATCCTTTCCTGATAAATAATCCTGTTGACGTTTCTAACAGACTTGTCTTGTCTGTGTGTGGATCAGATAAGGGAAAGAAAGATAAGTATGCCTCAGCACATGTTAGCAAAGAAGCCGGGAACTCCTGGCATCGTAGAGCAGGCATCGGACTTTGAACCGATGCGCATCATCGAAGTCGAGCTAGGCCAGCCACTCCCGGATGTCTCAGCCTGCGATGAAAATACAGATCGATACTACCGGCGTGCCCTGTGCCTGGTACGCTTGCACACGCAGCCCTTGGGCCTGGTGACGTTACAACTAGACGAGCACGGAGTGAGTGCAGAGGAGTATGCTGCAAACATCTGGCAGGCCTTGAGTGAGAAGATCAATGCGCATTTGCGACAGGACGGCTTGCCTGAAGTGACCGGACTGAGTGCGCTGGGCTTGTCCAACTCCAGCATCCCTGCCTGTCTTGAGGAGCGCGCACGCTTTGTCGCGCAGGCACCCTTCGTGAGCGTCATCGTGCCCACGCGTGACCGCCCGGAGCAGGTACGACGGTGTTTACAGTCGTTGCTGGCCTTGCATTATCCACAATATGAGATCATCGTCGTCGATAACGCCCCCAGTAGCTGTGCCACCGCGGATTTGATCCAGCAGACCTATGGCAATGTGCCGCAGGTGCATTATGAACGCGAAGATCGTCCAGGTTCTTCGTGGGCACGCAATCGGGGCATGATGGCAGCCAGGGGCGAGATTTTAGCGTTTGCCGATGATGATGTGATTATTGATCGCTACTGGCTGGTGGAGTTGGTCAGAGCCTTCGGTCGGGCGGACGAGGTCGCCTGCGTCACCGGGCTCGTCCTGCCGGTCGAACTGGAAACTTCTCCTCAATTGTGGTTTGAGGAAAAGCTCGGAGCTGGCTGGCTGGAAGGAAATGATGGCTCTGGTGGAAGATTCACCCGGCACATCTTCGATATGGCGGAGCACCATCCGAAGACACCCCTCTATCCCTATACTGTGGGAAATCTTGGTGGTGGGGCGAATATGGCCTTTACAGCGGCATTCCTGCGCAGTGTCGGCGGATTTGACCCGGCTCTTTCGGCCAGCAGTCCAGCGCGAAGTGGTGAAGATACCGCGGCGTTTTTCCAGGCGGTCACACGAGGTTACAAGTTGGTGTACGAACCGGCAGCCCTGGTGTATCACCTTCATCACCGCGACTACGCAGGTCTGCAGAAACAAATCTATGGCTATGGCGTGGGGTTGACGGCCTATCTCATGAAGATCGTGCTTGAGCAGCCGCGCTTTCTGTTCGACCTCGTCTCCAAACTGCCTTACGGCCTCTTTTTCATGTTGAATGTACGATCACCAAAAAATAGCCAGAAGTCGCAAAACTATCCCAAAGAGTTGACCATGCTTGAGCGCAAAGGAATGCTGTATGGACCGTTTGCTTATCTGCGTAGTCGCTGGGCAATACGTCACCCACGCAAGATAGCTGCATCAACCGGAGTGTACAGCGCCTCGGATCTGGAGGAGGAAGCCTAGAATATTGGCTGTCTCAATGAACCAGGGCTTATAACGTCAAAGGAGCTAATACCAATGGTCACTGCGATTTCATACAGTCGCGGTCACGCGAGCAGGGAGAGAAAGAGATGAGTATACATCTGCCCATAGTAGCACCAAAACGGGAGATGCCTGGCCCGATCGAGCAGGCATCCGACTTTGTACCAGCATGCATCATCGAAGTCGAGCTAGGCCAGCCACTCCCGCCTGTCTCAGCCGTCGATGCCCAGACCGGTCAGCACTACCGGCGTGCCCTGTGCCTGGTGCGCCTGCACACCCAGCCCTTGGGCCTGGTGACGTTACAGCTAGACGAGCACGGAGTGAGTGCAGAGGAGTATGCTGCGCACATCTGGCGGGCCTTGAGTGAGAAGATCAATGCGCATTTGCGACAGGACGGCTTGCCTGAAGTGACCGGACTGAGTGCCAGGGGCGTGTCCACACCCGATACCCCTGCCTGTCTTGAGGAGCGCGCACGCTTTGTCGCGCAGGCACCCTTCGTGAGCGTCATCGTGCCCACGCGTGACCGCCCGGAGCAAGTAGGACGCTGTTTGCGGTCGTTGCTGGCCTTGCACTATCCGCGCTATGAGATCATCGTCGTCGATAACGCTCCCAGTAGCAGTGCGACAGCAGATTTGATCCAGCAGACCTACCGCGCTGTGCCACAGGTGCGCTACATCCGTGAAGATCGTCCAGGTTCTTCGTGGGCACGCAATCGCGGCATGATGGCAGCCAGGGGCGAGATTCTGGCGTTTGCCGATGATGATGTGATTATTGATTGCTACTGGTTGGTGGAGCTGGTCAGAGCTTTCAGTCGGGCTGATAGGGTCGCCTGCGTCACCGGGCTCGTCCTGCCGGTCGAACTCGAGACCCCACCTCAGTTCTGGATTGAGGAGTATGGTGGGTTTAGCAAGGGGTTCACCCGGCGCATCTTCGATATGGCAGAAAACCATCCGAAGACGCCCCTCTATCCTTACACAGCGGGACGCCTCGGCACTGGTGCGAGTATGGCCTTTACAGCGGCATTCCTGCGCAGTGTCGGCGGATTTGATCCCGCTCTTGGGCCGGGTAGTACAGCCCAGGGCGGTGAGGACCTCACCTTATTCTTCCAGGCGGTCACACGAGGCTACAAGTTGGTGTACCAACCGGCAGCGCTGGTGTATCACCCCCATCGTCGCGACTACCCAGGTCTGCAGAAACAAATCTATAGCTATGGCGTGGGGTTGGCAGCTTATCTGACGAGGTGCATGCTTGATACTCCTCGCCTCCTCCTTGATCTCGTCACCAAACTGCCTTACGGCCTCTTTTTCATGTTGAGTGCTCGCTCACCAAAAAACAGCCAGAAGTCGCAAAACTATCCGAAGGAGTTGACCATGCTTGAGCGGAAAGGGATGCTGTATGGGCCGTTTGCCTATGTGTGGAGTCGATGGGCAGTACGTAACGCACGCAAGGCTGCTTGGTCGACCTGATATTGAGGGAAATTTCATGTCCGAAACACCAGTGGATAAAAGTATTGATCGCAAATCCAATGTTGTGATGTTTACGTTCGACCAATCACAGCCGGATGATTCGTTCGTTCACAACTTGCTCCAGGACAGGCCGTCCACAAGCCTGGCAGACGAGTTAGACATAACGGAGAAGCGTCCAGCGCTTCGACTGCAAATGCAGCCAGGTTCTAACACGTTACTGAAATCGAAGAAATTTAGCACAGGAGGAGCGTGGCTGTTTCAATGGATCAAGACTAATGTCGTTATGTTAGTCAATGCCGGGTCGTTAATCGGCACAACAGCAGTAACGTCCGTGCTCGGCTTCGTGTACTGGTGGGTAGCGGCAAGGTGGTTCTCGCCAGAGGCTGTAGGTCTTGGTTCCGCAACTATCTCGGCTATGACGCTGCTTGGAACAGTCTGCATGTTGGGATTAGGCACCCTGTTAGTCGGTGAGTTACCACGTCGGCCAGGCGAAGAAGGACCACTCATCAGCGCGGCTTTGATTGTAGTTGGGGGAGCAGGAGGATGCGCTGGTGTTGTATTTGCACTACTCGCACCTTTCGTAACGACTGACTTCCAGGTGCTCAGAGCAAGTATCGAAGATATACTACTTTTCGCGGCTGGAGTCAGTGTTACTGCTATCACTTTAGTGCTTGACCAGGCGCTTATCGGACTACTGCGTGGTGGACTGCAGTTCTTGCGCAACGCTTTTTTTGCTGTGGTAAAACTTGCCGCGCTTTTCGCGGTGAGCCTCTGGCTATCACACAAGATAGGACTGACGATTTATGCAACGTGGTTAGTCAGTAATGCACTCTCGTTGGTGGTTCTCAGTGGGTCTTTCGTGTTGAAGAAGGGATGGTCGCGAAGAACTTATCTACCGCAATGGGCATTGCTACGGAAGCTAGGGCGCGCTGCTCTACAGCATCACATTTTCAATCTGATACTTTGGTCGATACCCTTAGTCTTACCAGTGCTAGTCACGACACTGCTCTCGGCGACGGCAAATGCCTGGTTTTACGTTTCCTTTATGCTTGCAAATTTCACGTTTGGTGTGTCTTATGCCCTTACGACTACACTCTACGCAATGAGTTCTGCTAATCCCGCTATCCTGGCACGCAAAGCTCGCCTGACATTAGGCCTCGGAGCAGTGACAGGTATCCTGGCAAATTGTATATTTCAGTTTGCTACCAGTCAGGTATTGGGAGTGTTTGGTCACATCTACGTTGAACAGGCTGCGTGGAGCTTGCATATCCTGGCACTGGCAGTTTTCCCACTCATCATCAGGAGCCATTATTCAACAATATGTCGTATTCAAGGTCGAATAAAACAAGCTATACTGCTCATGGCGGTTGGTACGCTTATTGAACTGAGTGCAGCAGCACTTGGTGCTCATCTCGGCGGTTTATCAGGATTGAGCCTCGGCTGGGTTGTAGCAATATGTGTTGAAGCGGTGTTTATGTCACGCACAGTATACAAGGCTGTTCTCGGCCAGACCCATAAGCAGAGTAAGGAAGCATTCATTATATGGAACAATTGAAGTATTCACAACTATCAACTGCACCAGATGTGAACAAGGAACCAATCAGGCTGCATTTCCTTAATTTTGTGAAGATGCTGAAACCTGTGGAAGTTGCAAGTGTTCTGTTCCCTCTATGCGCTCTTTTTCTGTGGGTTATCTCGCTCAAGTATGTGAACATACGAGCAATGACTGACCTGGGCCTGATTTCAGTATTACCTCCTTCAATCATTGTTGCTCTTGTTATCTTGACGATTAGTTTCTGTCTTACCTTGCGGAAGCCTGAGCTGCGAGTGCCTATCCTCCTACTCCACCTTTTCCTGCTGATTTTTATGTTGTATGGCGTCACTACTCTTGTTGAAGAGGCGCCCCGCTTTGCCGTAGTATACCGGCACGCAGGATATACTGAATATATTATGCGTACTGGCTCAGTTAATCCAGATTTGGACGCTTACTTTAGTTGGCCGGGCTTCTTCGTGTTGAGTGCTTTCGTGACAAGGGTCACCGGATATCAGGATATACTTCCCCTTGCCGCATGGGCGCCAGTATTCTTTAACCTGATCTACCTTGGGCCGCTTTACATGATCTTTACCTCGGCTACCACCGATAAGCGCCTCATATGGCTCGGGCTGTGGTTCTTTTACCTGACAAATTGGATCGGGCAGGATTATTTTTCGCCACAAGGTTTTAACTTCTTTTTGTACCTGATCATTATTGCCATCTTGTTGAAATGGTTTAAAGTAACAACGCAGGCACATCCACGAATACCGGGGCGACTGGAGCGGCATTTGGGGCGTTTCTCGCCTCTGGCTCAGAGGCTCTACACGTGGTTGACAGTACCAGATACCTTAAATATACCTGCCCAGCCACGGCAACGTATAGCTCTGCTCATTAGCCTTGTAATCATCTTCGCGCTCGTGGTCTTTAGTCACCCTCTTACACCTTTTTTTGTGTTGGCGAGTGCCACCGCCCTTGTCATCTTTCGTCGCTGTACTCCACGCTGGCTGCCTATCTTGATGGCTATCATGATTGGCACATGGATCATTTTTGTGGCACAACCCTATTTAGTTGGACACTTGAATGATGTGACTGGCAACTTTGGCCAGGTCGGTAACTCTCTTACAGCAAATTTGGCTGCTCGTGTGGCAGGTAGCTCGGAGCATATATTCGTGATCGTAATGCGCGTTATTATGACCGCTGCCGTATGGGGGCTTGCAATTATGGGTACAGTTTTTCGTCTGCGTAGAGGGTATCGTGATGTGAGCTACATTTTACTGGCAATTGTGCCATTTTCACTAATTGTGGCGAACTCATACGATGGTGAAATGCTGCTGCGTATATATCTCTTTTCGTTGCCATTGATGGTCTTTTTTGCCGCCGCCATCTTTTGCACTACCTCTAACTCTGGAATGTCACGAAAGATGACAGCAGCAGTTGCAGGTGTAAGCCTGATATTACTTGGCGGTTTTCTTTTTACTCGTTACGGAAATGAACGCATGGATAATATGACCTATGCCGAGGTTGATGGCGCTCACTACATCTACAGCATAGCTCCTACGAACTCGCTTCTCATTGCAGGCTGGGATGATGGTCCGTTGCAGTTTCAAGATTACGAGAAATATAACTATGCATCATTAGCTGATTTTCCTTCTAACGCTATTACGACCCCAGACGTTACCGCTATTACCCGGTTTATAGAAAACCAAAAGCATTCTGACGCATACCTGATTTTCACGCGCAGCCAAAAAGCCGAGGCGGAATTATTATCGGGACTGCCACCTGGAGCGCTCGATCGGTTAGAAAATGCCTTACTGAGGTCCAGGAAGTTTATACTGGTGTATAGTAATCCTGATGCACAAATATTGGAATATGCACCTTAAATCGATAGTATAGCAAGGAGCATGTTGTGAAGCGATTGCTGTGGTTGGGGCCTGCAATCATCATTCTTTCCACCGTTGCTGCTGGCCTTGTAACCTTTGTGGTCATAGATACAGCAGTGCGCCCATTCATAGTATTATGGTTTCTCTTTGTCTGTCCGGGCATGGCACTGGTGCGTTTCTTTCGTCTCGAGGAGCTGGTAGTAGAGTGGATACTCGCCCTTGCCCTCAGTTTTGCTGTTGATGCCATTGTGGCAGGTGTACTGTTATATGCTGGAAGGTGGTCACCTACGGCAACGCTCGAAATATTGATGGGCATCAGTCTCGGGGGGGCCATCCTGCAAATAGGATTAGCTCCTCTCAGAAGAAGGCGAACCCGAGTTTTGACCAAACGAGACTTTATTGCCGACCTGGAAACGGTCCGGTTGTCGGTGTGCGCGTGTGGGTACGTGGATACTCGTCCAGGAGGGAAGTTCTGTCCTCATTGTGGCAAACCAAAGAGTGAGCATACGCGCCCAGAATTTATTCCCACCTCTGTTCAGCCACTCATTGATGCATATCTTCATGCTCTTGAACCATTGCGCTCTCACTTCTACGGTATCTACATCTTCGGCTCCATTGCCCTTGGCGCATTTGAGGAACTAGAAAGTGATATCGACATCCTTGCCTTGACGCAAGGGGAATGGACCACCTCGGAGCTTGCGCAATTAAAGGCTCTTCATACACAGCTAATTGAGATGTATCAACTCGGCAAGCGTCTGGAAGTTCTCTACATTCCTTTGCGCGATCTTGGGAAGCGCGATAGTGAAATCGCACCATATCCCCTCATTGAATTTGGAAAGTTCTCCTCTGCCGGATTTTATGACCTCAACTACATCACCTGGTGGACCGTCAAGAACAAAGGCATCCGTCTCCTCGGACCGGAACGCTCTGCACTCCCTTTTGAGATAACCTGGCAGGATGTGCTGGAAACGATGCGCGACAATCTAAATGGCTTTTGGGTGAGCAAAGCCAGACGTCCCTACCTCTTCCTGCATGATGATTTGTTTGAGTTCGCCGTAGTCACACATTGTCGTATTCTGACAACCATCGAGGAAAAAGAGATTATCACGAAGTCGTTAGCCCTTAAGCGCTGGCGAGACTGTCTTCCCGCACGTTGGCATCCTCTGATCGAGGAGGCATGGCGCATCCGTCATCACCTCGGCTCACCATCATTGTACCGCTCGCGCCTCAAACGGGTGAGAGAGGTACTGGCATTCATCAAGTACGTACGCGAGCGAGGACGTAAAGCATTGGAAGCATCTGCTGTGATTACGCCATTAAGAAGGGAGATCTAAAACAATGCACGGCGTCGTCTCACTCCTGGATCACAAATATTATCAACTGGTTGAAGACCTCTGGGCCGAGTTGGCGCGGAAGTTCGCAATAAGACGCATCTACGACGCGCCCTATCCACATTTTTCTTACCAGGTTGCCAGCCGCTACAATCTAGAGTCGTTGGAGCCTGTCTTGCGGCGCTTTGCCGCAAGCAAAACATCATTTAAAGTAAGAGCCAGTGGATTGGGCATCTTTACTGACCCTCATCCAGTACTGTATATCCCTGTTGTACGCAGCTCTGAGCTAACGCAGTTTCATGAAGCACTCTGGCAGGAAATTTCCAGGACGGGCTCGGGTATCCAGGATTACTATGATCCTGCTCATTGGATACCACACATCACCATCGGCATCGACGATATAAATAAGGATAATCTGTCCCAGATCGTTCGTTTCCTGGCTGAGCGCGATTTTAACTGGGAGATCACTATCGATAACATCGCGCTGATCTACGAACCTATCCTGCCACTGTTTGGAACGAGGATCTCCATCTTCGCATTTTAGAAAAGTGCAAAGATAGAGTGTAATAGATACCATACCAAATTTTGTGTAATGGCACATAGCAGAAAAGTCTGGAAGCCAGGTCTGGACGGGGTTTAGCGCCTTCTCGTTGTACGCCGTTACACAAGATTCGATATGGCGTCGTGTAATATTTGTCTAAGGGAAACAAATCACGATGCAAATCACGTATTTACTCGCTAAACTAATGTGCCGGAGCATAGGCAACTACCCAGGCCACCTGCATATTAACCTCGTGTGGCGTCGAGGAATTGAGGCAAGTATTACCCGGTGAACATACAAGCGACTGAGATTGTAAGTCGAGGGCCATAGGTATAGACGGTACTTTAGAGTTGGTCACGGTTGCCCAGGTTGCATCGTCGATGGTATAAACCAGCTTGCCAGCGGTCCATTCAACACCAAGGGTATGCCACTGGCTGAAATCATAGCCGCTGAGGTCCTTTTGCACCTGGCAGTTATCGTTACCGTTCGAACCGCAATGCAGCGTAGCTGACATACTGCTCCGATCGCCGCCGCCATCTTCATAAAAGTCGACTTCCGGCGGCCAGACATCTGCTTGCGGCCACAACAGGGCAATGGCGGATATGCCATTACCCCTATCGACCCGCATCCGAACCAGGTATTTGCCGTAAGTTTGGGCATGAGCGTCTGTCATGCCGACCCCACCGGTGACAAATACACCTGATTTGGCAGCCGGGTCTTTGTAACCCTTGAGAGTAAGCAGGCAGTTACCGACAGCCACGTGTGAAGGATCCCACCACCCGGCCGAATCCCCCCCCGGCTGCCCGGAATAGGGATACCAGTTGGAATTGTTAAGTGCGGTGCCATTAAAATCGTCGGCAAATACCTGACGCCAACCTGGAATGTTGCCAACAGGCATAGGCTTTCCAGACGGAAATGTTCCGCAGGAGGACGCTATTGGTTTAGGAGCGAGAGTAATGGCTCTGATTGACTGGGGTGAGCAACAAGGAGACGATGTTGGTTTAATGACAGGAGGGACGGTTCTCGTTAGCTGGGGTGAACAAGAAGCACAGGTTATAATGATAAAAACGAGGCCGATGAGAAGCACTGGTCGAAGAGAAAACATTGCCTTTCCTATTGCTAGCTCTCCTTTGAGCAAATTGTAACGAACATAACAGATACTTTGTCGCCCTACATTTGTAGCGCTGTTGACCAACGAATGAGGCCTGACCATAAATAGCAGTCAAGCCAGGGACTTGCCCTGGCAATGATTTGCCTCTTTCATCTTAGTAATCACACAACAACTATAGGGGACAATTCTATGATATTCCAAACACAAAAAAACCCGCCTTTACAGGCGGGACAGGGCTGCCCCTGCAGTATCATCGGAGCTGAAAGGCTTAACTACCGTGTTCGGGATGGGAACGGGTGTTTCCCTTCCGCTATAGTCACCACCCCACCTGCATGTACAAGCGAGTAAGTTTTCCTGGGTGGAGATGAGGGGACTCGAACCCCTGACATCTGCCTTGCAAAGGCAGCGCTCTTCCAGCTGAGCTACATCCCCTTCAATCTCAAATGAGAAGCCGCTTCGTGTGCGACCCATATTACTGCCTAGCCCAGGAAGTATTTCAATCTCAGATGAGAAGCCGCTTAGGGTGGGCCTTCCTGGACTCGAACCAGGGACCTCAGTCTTATCAGGACTGCGCTCTAACCACCTGAGCTAAAAGCCCATTTCTTTCAATCTCAAATGAGAAGCCGTAAGCAGAAGCATCGATCCATGCTCCCCGCTCAACCGGAGAGTGATAAGCTTACTTGGTAACACCTGTACCTATCTCTGACAAACTCGGAACTTGTCAGTCAAGACAAGTATCGACCTGGGAGTGGACAGACAATGTGTGTCGGTCAAAGCTCCCTAGAAAGGAGGTGATCCAGCCGCACCTTCCGGTACGGCTACCTTGTTACGACTTCACCCCAATCACCGACCCCACCCTCGACGCCTGCC
>WNFJ01172510.1_pt4 | contig 11402 bp, 13 predicted proteins | sample 5400461 | NCBI WGS metagenome assembly WNFJ01 (sample SAMN13153349, study PRJNA577476) | soil metagenome | isolation source: 115 cm saprolite on Douglas fir-dominated hillslope | place: USA:California | collected 2013-09-17 | reverse complement strand
ACTGTGAAGTTGGGTTTAATCACCGCCCCGATCGTGTCGTCGAGCAAAGCGAATTTGTTCTTTTTCCGGCTGTAAAAATACGTGTTCCAATGCCAGGGCGAATGCCCGCCAGAGCTGCGTGTGCTGAACACGAAGAAATTGGAATCGGGCGTCCACGCAGAATGGACAACGCTGCGGCCTTGGTCACCTTTGGGCGACCCAAAATTGCGCGACGCAACCAGTCTGCCTGACGTGTCGCGAATATCGACGCGCGATTCGTTGAGCGGCGGCGGGAATTTCCCAACCTCAACCACGCATGCGCGCAACTGATGATCAGGCGAATCCGTTCCTGAGCAACCGAAGTTTGCCGGTTGCGGCGAGGGGTTGGCGCAGGAAACGAGCGTGATTACACCGATGAGTGGAATTGCGGCTGTCGGCATTTTCATTTACTCGTGATTTCTGCGCAGGATTGACGGGGAATGGCAAACAAAATCGCGCGAGCTTCTCGCACCAACGTAACTCGGACATCAGCCAGCTTGGCTGATTCGGCAACCTGGCAGCCTTCCAGCCGGAGTCAGGGCTGGCAGCCTGACCTCCATCTACCTACGCCACCTGCGCCATGCGCTGCCGGTCTAGCCAAACTTTGCAGATGCTTTTTATCCGCGTGAGCACGTAATACACAGTCTGGCTGCGGACTCGCACCAGTTCCGTGCCCACGACGCGCGTCACAAAATCACTCGGCAGATCCAGAATCTCCTGCGGCGTCGAACCGTCGAGCCCCTTGCAAAGAATGGCCGTCATCGCACGGGTGAGCGTTTGCACTTCCGGGCCGAGGGTCATGCGAATGTGCGCCTTGCCCTCTTCGTCGACGTGCAGATAAACGCCGACTGTGTCGGTGCACTCCTCGTCTTTGCGAACATCGACGAGATCAAAATTCTCGCCTTCACGTGGCTCCTGCCTTTTCGCATTGTCTGCATACGAAACCAGCGTCTCGCGCCGTTCATCTTCCTGCAGCGATTCAAAAAGATTGATGATCTTGCCTAATTTAACCGGATACATCGCGTCCAGAATCTATCGCTGATCTTCATCGTGTCATTCTGAGCGAAGTCGAGGAACCCCGTCGCGAAGCGTACCGGTAAGTTCACGGGATGTCTCGACTTCGCTCGACATGACATGTAGTTGGCTTTGGCTTTGCTCAACGAAACGTTTATGGCTAATTGCGCCATGAAAACTCCGATTAAAGTCGCTGTGACTGGCGCCGCCGGGCACATTGGTTACGCCCTCCTGTTTCGCATCGCTTCCGGCCAAATGTTCGGAACCGATCAACCGCTCAGACTTCATTTGATCGAGATCCCTGCCATGCTCGGCGGGCTCGGAGGCGTGGTCATGGAATTGGACGATTGCGCGTTTCCACTTCTTGAATCGGTGGTACCGACGGCCGATCTCGATGAGGGCTTTCGCGACGTGAATTGGGCGCTACTGGTCGGAAGCGTGCCGCGCAAGGCGGGCATGGAACGGAAAGATCTACTCGGGATCAACGGCAAAATTTTCATCGGACAAGGCCAGGCCATTCAAAAGAACGCTGCAGCCGATGTGCGCGTGCTTGTGGTCGGAAACCCATGCAACACCAATTGCCTGATTGCGATGAACAATGCGAAGGAAATTCCAAGCGACCGCTGGTTCGCCATGACCCGATTGGACGAAAATCGCGCGCGCGCGCAGCTCGCGCAAAAGGCCGGCGTAAGCATTCGCTCGGTCACGAACATGACCATCTGGGGAAATCATTCTTCGACGCAATATCCAGACTTCTACAACGCCAGGATTGATGGTCGCCCAGCCAACGAAGTGATCGGAGACGAGAAATGGTTGAAGGAAGATTTCATTACGACGGTGCAACAGCGCGGCGCTGCCGTGATCAAGGCGCGCGGCCTTTCTTCAGCCGGCTCCGCGGCCAATGCGGTTGTCGATACAGTCGTTTCGCTTACTGCTGACACGCCAACGAACGACTGGCACAGCGTGGCAGTTTGTTCGGATGGAAGTTACGACGTCGAGAAAGGATTGATCTCATCATTCCCGGTCCGTGTGCGCGCCGGAAAATGTGAAATCGTGCAAGGACTTCCAATAAATGATTTCAGCCGCGCAAAAATCGACGCGTCAGTCGCGGAATTAAAAGAAGAGAAATCGCTCGTTAGCGAATTGCTGTAGGGCGTTTCTGTGAAACGCCAAGGCGTCTGACACAGACGCCCTATAATTCTGCTGAGCGTCAATCACGGCCGAGGCGCCGGTGTAGGGCGGGGCCTTCCATTACACGGAATTCCTGAACACCAGCTAATCTCTACCGTGTCAACACGCCAGCCTTCACCGGAACCGCTGTTATCGCTGGCCATCCGCCAACGCAGCTTGTACTGTCCTGCAAGAATCACTGGCAAGTTGACCACGGTCGTGATGAAGCCCTGCGAATTGCCGCTCCATGCCTCACGACCTGCAATCGGACTTCCCCGATCGGTGGCGATAATGCGGTTGTAGCCGCCCGTAACGAAGCTACCGCCGGCCGTAAGAATATCTTCAAATGTATTTCCACCGTCGGTGCTGATCTCCAGGACACCACCGTCGAACCCGACATTGGGATCGATGTCGGAGGCTTCGAGATTGAAATTGTGCCGGAATGTTAACTGAGCGCACGAGGTGTACTTGGAAAAAGAGAACGGTATTGAGTCGAGCCGTTTATCACTTAGCAGAGAGGAGTCATCAATAAACGCTGCGTTAGGCGGTGTGTCCGCGGGCGGGTTGGGCACGCCGCTGTTGGACGTGACCCAGAGCGGCGGCGGTCCGAGCGCGTTCGTTGCTAACCACCCCGTCGGCAATGCCGGGGGCGTAACGTTATCAAAATTCTCGGTCAACGTGTGACGATGCGTACACGGCGGGCACCCACGGCTACAAAGCTGCGCTGCCGTCGGGCGGACGGCGACGCCAGCCGCGATAAGCACGATTAGGCTGATAACATTCCGCATCGCCCTCGTCGCGGATGTCCGTTTTAGATATTCTATTATAGCGGCATGCGTACAATCAATGCTTTACCAAAACTTGCAGAGTGCTGTCAATTTCTTCCGTCATTGCCTTCGGCCGACGACAGTGAAAAGAGTGTAGGGCCTTCCGCGGTGATGCTGTTGATGTCGCAGAATTTCTGAAGTGGTAAATTCCATCACCGCTAAAAATTGGGTGAAAAATTGCGTGCTGAAATGCCACCACGTGTGCCAGAGAAAATTTTCCGGCGTCGGTGCCAAACGACATACCGGCGCGCCTTCCAAATCCGGATGAAACTTGTCGACAATGATGAGTGATTTCGCTCTTTTCGCGCATTGCTCAACGATGCGCAGCGGGTCGCGACAGTGGAGCAGCACTGCTCCCATCACGGCGATGTCGAATTCTCCGAGCGCCGCAGGCAAATTGTAAGCATCGCCATAATAAACCCTCGCTTTGGATTGCATGGCGGCGTGACTGAACCAGTAGGAATTCTTCAACTGTTGCATCACGATCCGGCGCGGGCCGAAGACTTCTTCCAATCTTGCATCCGGATACGGAACAAAGTCCCACCCGTGCTCGTCTGTGACTTCGACGGAGATCACGTCGGCGCCGCGTTTTTCCATCTCGAACGTTAAGAAGCCGCTGGCGGGACCGATTTCCAAAACGCGTTGACCTGCAAAATCAACGTTGCCCAGGTACTCATCTACTTTGCCACGCAAATCCCAATCGCGACCCTCGATGACTCCGCGACCCGGGAGTTCCATCGTGTGGTAAAAATAACAATCGGCGACATCTTCCACCTTGCGCGGCGTCGCAAAAATCTTCTCGTCGGTCACGGCTGATGATTTTGGCTGAGCGCTCTTTCCAGCCCTGCGTTCCAAGTGAGAGGGCGGTTCTTGAACCAAGTGGAATTAAATCCGGGGGCAGCAAAAAGCGCCCACGTTTGACGTGGATGTTTCCAATCCAGAATTTCAAATCGCAGATTCACATCTTTGGCTGCGCGTTCCAATGTGGCCGGCGGATACTTTACGCACTCGGGATAGATCCAGCCCATTTGCGCGGAGTCTTCCTCGCCGATCAAAAACGTGGCAACCAGCACTCCGTCCTGAGCCAGTGAACGCGAAATCGCAGACAACCACTCCTTGATCAGATCGAGTCCGCAATGACTGAAGATCGATTGAGCCAGCGCGAAATCGAAAACGATTTTCGCCTGCGAAATCGTGTCCGGTGAGTTGGAAAAAAAGAATGTCGGGCGTTTGATTTGCACCAACGTTTCGCCCAGTTCCCGCCTGATTCCCTCATCGACCAACCATTCGTTAGGCTCTACGCCAAAGTATTTCCCCCGTTTCAGGTACGGAATCAAAAGCCGTCCGATCCGCAGCGAACCACAGCCGATATCCAGCAACGAATGATGCTGGCGCAGCCCGAGCGTAGTCAGCAGATTGAACGTCATCGCGGCGATCAGATCGTAATCTTCCGGTGGACCGACATAAGCGCGATACTGCGGGTCGCCGGGTTTAAGGCCAAGGCCAAGATCTTCTCGATCGGGTGAAGCCATCTCCATTTTCACTCCAACGATCTTAACGTGGCGCGGTCGAAGGTTTTCAGCGCGTCCTGAGGTTTGTCGGGAACCCCGACCACGCCGCGAGACCGGTCGAATTGATAGATGCGGGTCGGTGGCCGTTGACGGAACGGAAATGCCCGGAGCTTATTGCCGTCGATCGCGTCGGTTGCGCCCGGGACTCGGCACGCTTTCACCGCCAGAGCATATAAGTCGCTCGTGATCGCGGACGACGAGCTGACGCAGTTCGACAACTCGTTAGGATCCTTTTTCCGATTGAAGAGCTGTTCCCGTCCGCCGTTCGCCATGAAAATGTATTTCCATTCGTCCGTCAGGACCATGATTTTGAAATCATGTGAGCCGGGAACTTCAACCATTCCGATGAGATGCTGGCGCGGCGCGGATTCGCCTTGCAGCATTTTGAGAACGTCGATTCCCTCGCGCATCTCGCATGCGCCGGCAGCCCCGGTCGCAATGCCGAAAAGATCTGCCAGGCTTATGAACTCAGTTCGCTCGGTGCCCGCAGGCAGCGCGGTTGGCCAACTGAGCAGCAAAGGAACGCGGCAGGCCGCCTCAAAGAAGTTTTGTTTCTGCCAGCCGTGATGGTCGCCGAGCAGATCGCCATGGTCGGAAAAAAAACAGATGAGCACGTTCTCGGAGTTTGGTCGCGTTTCGACCGCATCGAGAATTCGCCCGAGGCAATAGTCCAAATAAGTGACCTCGCCGTAATAACGCGCTTTCACGATTTTTGTTAGCGCCGGATCAATTGCGTCCGCCCATATGGCGTGGCGCATGAACGGAATTTCTTCGTCAAGGTGATCTTCCTCGAGGTTTCCGAGGATCGCCTCTGGCAGTCGATCGGGATTGTACATCCGGTTGAAGGGAATCGGCGGAGCCAGTGGTGGATGCGGCCCAACGAACGACACAAATCCGAAGAACGGCCGCGAATCATCTGACTTTGCGATTTCCTCGACCGCACGATCAGCCGTCCACCACTCGCCGCCTAGATTCGCTGGAAGCGGGCTGCGTTGCGGAACGTAAAACATCTCAGTCCGTTCGCCCATGGGTTGCTCGAGGAAATCGAACTCCGGATGCTCCCGCCCCAGCCACGATCCGTAATCATCGCCTTCGCGATTTGGTGGATGGTAAGTTTCTTCGCAGCGCCACATTGTTTCGAAACCGAGGTCCTCGTTCCACGGATTCGTATGGAACTTTCCGATTCCAAAAGTTCGGTAGCCGAGACGCGACATCGTTGGGGCCAGGTAGGGCCCACAACGCGCTTCCATCTCCACGGCTTGATCCGCCACAGCATTTGCCTTGGCATTGGTGAACACTCGGGTCGTCGCCGGCTCGCATCCGGTGCGGATTGTGTAGCGCGCGGCAACGCAAACCGGGCAGCTCGCGTATGCGTTTGAAAAACTGATTCCCCTTCGCACCAGCCGGTCCGTGTTCGGCGTGTAGATGTGCGAGTTCCCGAGCGCAGCGATCGTATCGAACCGCTGCTGGTCTGTCATGATGAACAAAATGTCAGGCCGAGTGTGTGGCATCGTCGAAATGAAAATGTGCGAAGGACTGAATTTGGGGCGGCGCTAGTTTACAAGGCGTCTCGCAAATGTCATTCCGAGCGAAGCTCAACATGACGAGCGGAAACCAGAGATGTTTGAAAGCCTGGCCTCATGCTTCGCATTTCGTTGCAGCGCTCCGCTCAAACATGACAGCGCTGTTTTAGGATTCTTCTAGGCGGTCGCAATCTCGCTGCCCGTCAGGCGGCGAAACGCTTCGACATACTTCGCCGAACTTTTTTCGATCACTTCCTTCGGCAGACGCGGGGCGGGCGGAGTTTTGTCCCAGTCGAGAGTTTCCAGATAATCGCGCACAAATTGCTTGTCGAAGCTCGGTGGGCTCTGCCCGACGGCGTACTGGTCCTTTGGCCAGAAGCGCGAGGAATCCGGCGTCAGACATTCGTCGATCAAAAGCAAATCTTCACCGACGGTGCCGAACTCAAATTTCGTGTCTGCCACGATGATCCCGCACTGATCGGCGTGTGCGCGGCCGCGCGAATAAATGTCCAGGCTGAGCGTTTTCACGCGCTCGGCTAATTCGTCGCCGAGAATCTCGGCGCATCGTTTCATGTCGATGTTTTCGTCGTGACCGGTTTCGGCTTTCGTCGCGGGGGTGAAAATTGGTTCCGGCAATTGCGACGCCAGCTTGAGTCCTGCCGGCAGCTTAATGCCGCAAACGCTCTGCGATTCCTGATATTCCTTCCAACCGGAACCGGCCAGATAACCACGCACTACGCATTCCACCGGCAACGGCTTGGTTTTCTTTACGATCATCGACCGCCCGGCAAGCTGCTCGCGAAACGGCTGCAATTCTTTAGGGAACTCGTCGAACGTAGCCGTGACAAAGTGATTCTGGATGTCGTCGAATCGCTTGAACCAGAACTCGGAAATCTGATTCAGCACTGCGCCTTTGTAGGGAATCGGATCGGGAAGGATCACATCAAAGGCGGAGATCCGATCCGTGACGACAAAGAGCAGTGTCTCGCCCAGATCGAACACTTCGCGCACCTTGCCGCTGCGCAGTTTTTTTATTCCAGGAAGCTCGATTAAAGTTTGCGTGGCGATTTGCATGGACAAATGCTCAACGCTCAACGCACAACTTTCAACTGCTTGCTCTTTTGTTATGTCGAACGAAGTCGAGACATCTCTGGATTATGCGAGATTGAGAGAATGAGAGATTTGATTCGCTCACTGCCCGTTCGCTCAGCCTTCGGCCTTCCCGCCTATGTCGCGGCTTCCCAAGCCGCTCCGTTCTCGACTCCGCTCGGAATGACAGACTAATTGGGCGTTGGATCCATGGCCGGTATCGTCATCAAACCGCGTGCGCGAATTTTGCATGGACACGACTGGGTGTTTTCCAGCGAGGTGCTCAAGGTTTTCGGAAATCCAGTGGATGGCGATGTGATTTCGCTCAAGGACGGCAAAGATCATTTGGTTGGGAGCGCCATTTACAATTCGAAATCGCAAATTGTTGCCCGACGTTTTTCGCGGCGACGGCAGGACCTTGATCCGGATTTTTTTCGGCGCCGCATCGCGCAAGCTTCCGAATACCGCGACCGGCGAAACATCGATGCAAAGCTGCGCCGTGTGGTGTGGAGCGAAAGCGACGGTCTTCCGGGCGTGACCATCGATCGTTATGGCGACAATTTTGTCCTGCAAACGCTCACGCTAGCGATGGACATGCGAAAGGATTTCATGACGGCTGCAATGGTCGATCTCTTCGGCGACATCGCTATTGTCGAACGAAACGACGCGCTGGTGCGCAAGGCCGAGGGATTGGAATTACGCAGCGGCGTTCTGCGCGGAACTCCATCGCTAATGACGATCGAAATCGAGGGTGCGAAGCTCGAAGTCGATTTTTTGCGCGGACACAAGACGGGTTTGTATCTCGATCAAAAGCACAATTACGGAATTGTCGCGGACTTTGCTCGCGACCGGCGCGTGCTGGATTGCTTCACCAATCAGGGCGCGTTTGCATTGGCTTGTGCGCGCGCAGGCGCAGCGGAAGTTACCGGTATCGAAGAAAATTCGGAGAACATCGCCGCCGCGAAACGAAACGTCGCGCGCAATGAGCTAAAGGTCGACTGGGTGCAGCAGGATGTATTTCAATTCCTGCGCGGAGCCGAAAAAGCAGGCGCACAGTATGATCTGATCATTCTCGATCCGCCCTCGTTCACGAGGACGAAGAGCGGCGTGCGCGACGCATTACGCGGCTATCGGGAACTGCACATGCGTGCGTTCAAGCTCTTATCGAAAGATGGTTTACTGGCGACGTTCTCCTGCTCGCATCACGTGAATGAAGCAGCGCTTTTGGAAACAATCTCCGATGCGCTTGTGGACGCGCGCCGCTCCGCGCGCCGTTTGCGCCGGTTCGAGCAGGCGCCGGATCATCCGGTTCTGTCGACCATTCCTGAAACCGAATATTTCAGAGGTTTCCTTCTCGAGATGATGCCCGGGCGCTGAAAACAAGGAATGATGGCTTCCCAGCCGTCGTTCCTTGTCTCATTCTTCGCTCAAAAATTTTGCACCATTGGTGGAAATCTCTGGAATTCTCGAAGGAGCCACTTAATATCCGCTACGACGAACCTGGACGGCGACGCGATTGTCATGGCAGAAAAACCCCGACCGCTTGAACAAATGCTCGACCTGGCCCAGGAAGAGCCGTCTGCCGAGCACTTGGATAATCAGGTGCAAAAAGCGCAGGAGCAACTCCTCCAACTCAAGCGCCAGCAGGAGCAGATCGAAAAGCAAAAACGCGAACTGGAAGAGCTGAGCCGGCGTCAGGACGAACTAGAACACGGCCGGGGGGAAATGTCCGACAAACTGACGCGTGCCCTCGTTGTCCTTGAACGCGAAGCGTACAACGCGCAAAGCAGGCTGGAGCAAATCCGCGTGGCCCGCGAAAGTTTCGCCCAACATTTGGAATTGATCGAAGCGATCGATCCGAGGAACTGGGATCCATCGGATTTGCACAAAGAACTTAGCCGCGCTTTGAGCACGGTAGACGACGCCCGCACGGAGTACAACGAACACCGCAGCCGGTTGCAGGCAGCCGGTGGTGGTAATGGCGAGCAGTCGTTGCCGGATACCGCCTCGGGCGGTTACGAAAACGCCGAAGGGCGGTCATTTTCCGAATGGTTACAGATCGGCCTCGCGCTCACTTTGCCGCTGATCATCTTTGGCGCCATTGCCATTGTCGTTTTTGCTTGGCTGGCCGGTCGGTGATGGCGATGTTTCGGCGTTCGCGCAAACCGGCCCCGCCGCTTCACCGCAAGCAACAAGAAATAGCGCAACAGGAAGCACAGTTGCGCGAGAAGGTCGAAAGCCTGGAGCGCATCGTCACACAATCGCAGGCGCCTGCGCCAAAAAAATCTTCGCCGCGAGAGCCGGACCGCAGCGCAACCAACAATGTCGTCGAAAAGCGATTTCACATCTCAATCGCAATGGGCGCCCCGCAGGTGCTTGACGATGATCGAAGGGCCCGGCGGCCTCGTGCAATGCGCAAAGAGCGTCGGCAGGGGCGGATCGTCTTTCTGATTCTTTTAGCCGCTTTAGGAGTCGTGGTCATGTTGCTCATCAGCCATTTGCATCCCTGAGCGTCTGACATGGGTGGAAATTCGGATCTCGATGTCGCGTACGTCGCAAGGCTGGCGCGGATCAATCTGTCAGAAGACGAGGCGAAGATCTTCCAGAAGCAACTCGATGACGTGCTGAAGTACGTCGAAAAACTTCGCCAGGTGGACGTGACTGGCGTTGACGCAGCCGCGCACGGCTTTTCGGTTTTTAATGTGTTCCGCGCCGACGCGCCGCGCGACTGGTTCACAGCGAAGGAAGCGTTAAGCAACGCGCCCCGGCAGGCAAACGGCCTTTTTGTCGTCCCTAAAGTGGTGGAATGACTGGGAACGAGTTGCTGGCGGTAAGCATCGCCGATCTGCAATCGCTGTTGCGCCGCCGCGAAGTGTCGCCGCGCGAAGTGATCGACGCGTTGCGACAACGCGTTGAATCGATCGACCCGGATGTGGGCGCGTATCTTTCGCTCAATTTTGATGCTGCAGTTAAAGAGGCGGAGCACGCGAACGTTGATCTTCCTCTCGGCGGCGTTCCGATTGCGATCAAAGACATCATCAACGTGATGGATCAGCCGTGCACGTGCGCGTCGAAAATCTTGAACGGATATCGCGCTCCGTACGATGCGACAGTGATTCAAAAATTGCGCGCAGCGGGTGCGATTCCATTCGGCAAAACCAATCTCGACGAGTTCGCGATGGGCTCGTCCACAGAAAATTCCGCGGTGAAATCGACGCGCAATCCGTGGGACCTGTCGCGTGTGCCGGGAGGATCCAGTGGAGGTTCGGCAGCAGCCGTTGCCGCAGATGAAGCCTTCGGCGCGCTCGGGTCCGACACTGGCGGTTCGATTCGGCAACCGGCTGCGCTCTGCGGCGTCGTCGGGCTAAAGCCAACTTACGGCCGGGTTTCTCGCTTCGGCCTTGTGGCGTTCGCTTCGTCACTCGACCAAATTGGGCCCGTAACGAAGACCGTCCAGGACGCTGCGCTAATCATGAACGCTATCGCAGGTCATGATCCGCAAGATTCTACATCGCTCAACGAGCCTGTGCCGGACCATGTGGCGAGCTTCGGAAATGACTTGCGCGGCGTCCGGTTGGGCGTGCCCAGGGAATACATGATCGAAGGAATCGATCCGCAGGTACGAGGTGCAATCGATACGGCGGTGAAACAGCTCAATTCCCTCGGCGCGGAAATTGTTGAGGTCTCATTGCCGAGCACCGAATACGCGGTCGCGGTTTATTATATTATTGCCACCGCGGAAGCTTCCGCGAACCTCGCTCGCTTCGATGGCGTGCGTTACGGGTATCGCGCTGAAAATCCTAAAGACGTGCTCGATCTTTATGGCCGCACGCGTGCGGAAGGTTTCGGACCGGAAGTAAAACGGCGGATCATTCTTGGCACTTACGTTTTGAGCTCCGGTTACTACGACGCCTACTATTTGCAGGCGCAAAAAGTGCGCGAGCTGATTCGTCGCGATTTCGCCAGTGTTTTTGAGAAGGTCGATGTTTTAATCTCGCCGACGTCCCCCGTGGCAGCATTCAAGTTAGGCGAACGCGTTGCCGATCCGTTGCAAATGTATCTCGCCGACATTTTCACCATCGCAGCCAACCTGGCCGGCATTTGCGGAATCAGCGTCCCATGCGGTTTCGCCGAACTGGACGGACATCGTCTGCCGATCGGTTTGCAGTTGTTAGGCAAACCGCTGGATG
>WNFJ01252815.1_pt3 | contig 11405 bp, 6 predicted proteins | sample 5400461 | NCBI WGS metagenome assembly WNFJ01 (sample SAMN13153349, study PRJNA577476) | soil metagenome | isolation source: 115 cm saprolite on Douglas fir-dominated hillslope | place: USA:California | collected 2013-09-17 | reverse complement strand
CTCCCTATCAGGGAAGAGAAACCTGCTTTAAATGCTTGAAAGAAGAAAAAGAGCAAGCTCAGCCGCAGTTATATGGTACATAGTAGTGCGCCCAACGAGGCTGATGATCGTCTGTTGTGAGCAATCGCAACCTCACTCAGGCGAGGTGAGTAACGCAACGCCTTACTTTTGAGCCGAAAGGCCCAAGGGGACAGGAGCATGGTGGAAGAAAGCCGGTTGAAGCTCCAGCACCAGGAGCCAGAGGACCAGGCAGCGAGGCCGTACAGGATGAAAGCTGGATTGCCTGAACCCCAGTCATGGCGGACATTACCTGTTCTGCGGGAGAGTGTGATTGCCCGCATCCGGTGGGATGGACGAAAGGTACTATGCGTCCATACAGCCTGCACTGGAGCCAGCTTGCAAGGAGCAGGAAGTGACGAACGGGGCATCTACAGACGGAGCGACGAGTATCGGGAACTTGGGGATGGCCTAAACCGCGAGAGTGGCAAGGTCACGGAGTGGCGGTAGTAGTCTGAGGTTGGGAGAGCCAATCACCTGGCGAAGCGCCACAGGAGACCAAACTCAAAAGCGCTGGTTGGCCCGGATGGGCCAAAGGACCAGCATCTGGAGAGCCTGGTGCATCGAAAGGGTGCATGCCAGGTTCGGAGGAGAGCGGTTGGAAACGTGCCCGTTAAGGTAACGCGCTGGCCGCTTATCCTACCTTTTCCGTCAGAATCGCACTTACAGCCCACATTCCGCAGTATGATTGACAGTTTTTCGGAAAATTGGTAGTGTGGAGTCCACTACAGTGGAGGACTCCCGATGACAACAACCGAAAGCTACATGAATGAACGGCTCGACCACCTGGGGATGGTGGCGGGCGTGTGCCAAGAGATTGGTCTTGCGGCGTGGCTGGATGCCCAAGACCCGGGCAATCGGCAACAGGTGAGCGTGGGAACAGCAACGGTTGCGATGATTCTGAATGGATTGTGGTTTAGCAATCGGCAATTGTATTTGGTGCCGCAGTACTTCGCGAACAAACCGGTCGAGCATTTGCTGGGTGCTGGGATTAGTGCGGACATGCTCAATGATGATTGTCTGGGTCGCACATTGGATTGGTTGTACGCCCACGATCCGACGAAACTGTTTGCTGGGATCGCCAGCCAAGCGCGGCAAGTCTTTGGTATCACAGCCCGTCAGGTGCATGTAGACACGACTTCCTTCTCGGTCAGCGGAGCATACAGCAGCGCAGGCGAGCAAGTGCAGGAGTCAGGCACGTCAGCAGAGGGTCTAGAGGCACAGGCCGCACTGATCGCGATCACGTATGGTTATTCGCGCGATCATCGGGAGGACCTCAAACAGTGGATGTGTGCTCTGGCCACCACCCATGATGGGGATGTGCCGCTGTTTCTGCAGCCGCTCGATGGCAACAGCAGCGACAAAGTTAGCCTGCTCTCAGCAGTTCTGGCCATCCAGAAGCAATTGCAAGAGGTGGATGCAGAACCAAGTGTGTATGTGGCCGATAATGGGATCTACAGCGAGTCGAACATGCGACAGTTGAACGCAGCAGGGATGAAGTGGGTGAGTCGGGTGTCGGAAACCTCCACCGAGGCGAAAACGGTTCTGCAAGAAGGCAGTCAGGACTGGCAACAGTCCGAGGATGGCAGCATCCAATGGTATCGTCGGGTCATGGCCCTCCCGCAGGGAAGCGAACGCTGGGTGATCGTGCGCACCTCGACTTCAGAGCAGCGAGCACAGGCTTCATTGCAACGGCAGGGCAGCGGGGCGCAAGCCAGTTGGGAGCGGAAGTGCTGTGGGCCCAATCAGACCAAAAACTACGGGCAGTTCCTCATGGACCCAATCATCATCTTCCAGCCGATCGAAGAGTTCGAGCAATGGCTCANNNGCTCATGCTCGCCATGCAGGCAAGGGGCGTCCGCGCAAAGAGGTGAGCCCTACGACCTACCAGTGGCAGATCGTGGCGACCGTCACCGTCCATCAACAACGGGTGGACGAAGAAGTCTTGCGCAAGGCTTGTTTCATTATCGGCACCAATGAACTAGCGAGCGAGGCACTCTCGGATCAAGAGTTGGTGACGACCTACAAGGATCAAGGTGGGGTCGAACGTGGCTTTCGTTTTCTGAAAGATCCGTTGTTCCTGGCCTCCTCGGTGTTCGTCAAGAAACCGGAGCGCATCATCGCCTTGAGCTTGATCATGGTATTATGCTTGCTGGTCTATCGTTTAGCCGAATACCGGCTGCGAGCCCGTCTGGCTGAGACCGAGCAGACGATTCCCGATCAAGTCCACAAGCCCACTGCACGCCCGACCATGCGCTGGGTCTTTCAATGTTTTGAAGGCATTGAGTTGCTCCATGTACAGACGGCAGCCACTCCGCTTATCCTCGTCTTACGCCTGCAACCCGTCCATCGGCTGATTTTACAGCTCTTAGGGCCGCTCTACGAGCACATCTATATGCCCTCTGGCTGAAACTGCGGAGGAGAGACTCACGAAGAGGCGACGAGAGAGGAAGCAGCTTGATGCCTTCGGGCGACAGATCTTCCTCTGCGGAGGAGCTTAAGATGGAGAAAGACAGGAACACTCGCTATCAGCCTCCCCTGGAGAGATTGCTCACCTATGGAGAAAGTAATCGGATCACACCGGATGAGTGGCCTGATTACCGGGAGTTGGGCATTGGGCCAGAACAGATCCCTGAGCTGATCCGGATGGCGACGGATGAGGAATTAAACCTGGCCGCTGCGGAGAGCACAGAGGTCTGGGCTCCTCTTCATGCCTGGCGTGCGCTGGGGCAACTGCGCGCGGTGGAAGCTGTTGAGCCATTGCTCGAACTCTTCGATCGGCTGGAAGATGATGATTGGGTCCATGAGGAACTGCCCGTAGTTTTTGGTCTGATTGGGCCCACAGCACTTCCCGCACTCGCTGCCTATCTTGCAGACCTCTCGCATACGGATTCTTCACGGATTAGCGCGATTAGAAGCATTGAAGAGATCGGGAAGAGATGGCCAGATGCCAGGGCTGAGGCTCTTGCCATGCTGGAAGAGCGGCTGGAACGGTTTGAGGAGAACGAGTCCGATGTGAACGCTTTTCTCGTAGAGGCGCTGGTGGAGTTAGGGGCGAAAGAGGCCGCACCGCTGATCGAGCGGGCTTTTGCCCAGGGGTATGTCGATCCGATGGTGATGGGGGATTGGGAGGATGTGCAGGTCGAGCTGGGGTTGAAGTCGGCTGAGGAGGTTGCCCCGAAGCAAAGAAGCGAGTGGAGAGAGAGTCTTTTGCCCTCTCCTCAGGCTTCGAAAACATTCACTCCTGCTTCCTCTCAGGTGGCTCACAAGCAGAAGGCCATGCAGAAGAAAGCAAAGAGCAAGATGGCAAAGCTGTCGCGGAAGAAAAATAGGAAGCGGTAGAGGAACGACCTTCAGTCGAGAACCCATTCTTCTCAAGTTTTCTTGGGTTAAGGTGGGCAGCCATTCAATTATGGAGCGTTATCAAGAAGCTCTCTCATTGATCCTCTCTACAAGAAATATTGCGAAAAATGCAACTGCAAACTGCGGAATGTGGGATGTAGAGGGGATTCCCACAGTACATCGGTGCTCCATCCGTGTCATAGCCAATGAACCAGTGAAGTGCTGGCTTTCCCTGAGCTGCCGCCTGGATATCGATAACTCCTTCAATGATCCTACCCACATCTTCAACAAAACTGGTTGCGAGAACCGGGCAGCGGCAGCCGCCTTCGCGCTGCGTCACGGGCTGGCCTGATCTGCTCACCGCATGAGACATGTGGCGAGGTTCTGGGAGGACCCTCCCAGATCATGTCGCCTTCATCCCCTTCGACAAACCCCTCCAAAAATGGGAGGTTTCTCCGATGGCAAAGACTCCTTGAAGAGGATACAATTCCGCTAATACCTGAAGAGCCGTATGTGCTACCAGGCTTTCGTCTCTGTATACATGCAGGATTGCTCGAAAACGTGAGGAGAAAGAGGCGACGGAGATGTTCGTGACCGTCTCCACGTACCTGGCGAGGGCCGGCGAAGAAGATGCCATTATAGCCTTGCATGAGGGCTGACAGCGTACCCTGCAGCCAAAGGCAGCTGGCTATCTCTCGGGGGAACTGCTCAGAAACGCGGCGAACGCACGCGAATTCATTGCGATTATGCGGTTTGAGCGCCAAGAGTTCATCCAGGAGCTAGCAGATACTACTGAGCAACAAGTATGGACGCAGCGCCTGGAGAGCCTAGTTGAAATTGCACCGGTACATCGTGAGCATGTGAGCGAATGGCCGTGACACTGATACATTCATCAGCAATGCCTTTGGCCTGTCCTTCGTAAATAGCTGATGGGCTTCCGGTCTGAAAGTACGTCTTACAGTGCTCTTGGTAGCCTTATGAGTTGGCCTATAGAGGCAGTTTATAGCTTAGCTTATCGTGTTTTTCCGTTTCGTTGTTCCTCACAGGCCCTATGCGGCTTGACGTCTTGAGGTAAGTGGCTTACCAGCTGCTTCCTGTTAGATCCTGAACAAAGGAGGCAAATATGACAACTAGTCTTTTGTCCCTACCGGTGGACATTCCTTGGAACAGCTTGGCCATCAGCCAGGATATGTATGCTCCGGCAATAAATCAAGACCTCCCAGCCAAGTGGCATTCGTCCCTAGCAGTGTTCGTCTATGAGCCCCAACCAAACCCTGCCTTGGATGATCCTGACGAACTCACTACCTTCCTCAAGGTGGTAGCTACGATCACTGGATACGCGCCTGATAGGGGCATTATGCAGCTTCCCGACGGAACGCTGTTCGATATGGAAGACTTTATTGAAGCCATCCTAGGTCGACCTTCCGACGAGAATGTTGAGAGCCTGTTCGACGAGTACTACCCAGCGTATAGTGGACTGGTACAGGTGGCAGTCTTCCCCAATGGCCAGAACCCTGACCCTCAAAGCCACGGTAAATGGAACATAGATCAATACCCCTACCTGAGCGACTTCGAGCCGAAGAAACGCGAGATCTTGGAGCTGGTCACCGCCACTGGTGAGGTCATGACTCATAGCGCCAACGACGCAAACGTCCATAAAGGTGGAACTACTACTAACCGCATCGAGTCTGGCAAGGATTATTATAATAACACAACCGTGGGCACGGATGATCAAAACGTGAAGACGACGGATACATTACAAGAGAATCGGCAAACGAACTCCTATACCACGCAGCTATCGCAACTTTACCACCTGCTGGATAGTTACCACGTCGGTACCAACCGCGCCCTGTTCTTCATTAATGCTCGTCCACATCTCGCGGTTTCCGATTTCACTTTCGTCCATGGACCTAGGGCACTGGAGGGTATCCAGGAGTTTTTCCTAGTGGTGCGGCGTCCAAAGCAGATGCCAGGTATTTGCGTCAAGGCCGTGCTGGAAACGGCTCATCTTTTCAAGAGTACAACTACAGTGACGATCGGCGAAACCACCTACAGGCATGGCCAATCGGAGCAGCCTTTGTCACTCACTGCGGATGGGGGAACTTTTTCTGGGAATGAGGAGCATAAGACGTTTCACGTACCAATTCCAGGGGATTCCATCCTGGACCGGAGCATGGGTGGGGGTACTGAACAACTCTTTGGTGTTGATTTTGCTCTACCAATGGGCGTCTCCCTCCCACAATATGATGTCACGACCGATTCCGACCATGAAAAAGAAGCCATTCCGCAATTTTCTACTGCAGACGATCATGTAGACATCACAGTATCAGTTCACGGTTGGGCTGGAGTAGGCCAGACCAGTGGTAAATTAAATGGGAGGATGATCGTCTACTACATTTCGAGAGATCCCGTGACAACACCGACTACCACCACACAGCACTTTGTTGACCTGTTCATTACCGCTCGTGATGTGTCGGGCTGTCTTAGCCCCGAAGGCATTCAAATACTCCCAGCTGGGCCCTACACGCCCTACGTGGCGTATGAGCATGTCCTAGACCCAAATACCACTGAAGCTCTGCAGTTGGCACAAGGAGGGGGTAAAGAAGCAGTAGTAGCCGCAAACGCCGCCAGCCGGCAGGTACGCACTGCAGTTATCAACGGCTTCAATTCCAGCGCCCGCTATGCACCGGGGCAGGTTGACTTCCTGCACACTCATTTCGCCATGCGCAAGATGCTGTCACGCATCAAGCCAGCGGATTTGGAGAACCGGCCGGAGCTGCGAACCGCGATTGAGCAGGCATCGCCGGGGCAGGAACTACCACAATCACTGCAGAAGTTGGCCGCGCGTGTCAGTAGAACACCGCTAGAGACACGTCGCACACTGCTACGTGCGCTGGGCATCAAGTCAGGTGATAGCCGACGCATTGGGCAGAAGCAACAGTAACTAAATGAGCGTGGTGCTAGACTGTCCTCCAAGGAAGAGCAGACACAAAGTCAGAGGGGAAAAGGCTCAAGGAAAAAGAGATAGCGAGCACAAGCTTTCACAGGGATGACATCGACGTGACCACAGCAGTTCCATTGGAGACCATTTATGGCTGATGCAGAGCCTCCATCTATTGGAGATGGGGAACTTCAAACTACCACTGCTACCGATACGCCTGCTGAGTCGTTTGACAACCTCGGTCTTCAATTGCAAGAGGCCAATGCCTCTGATCCGGGGATCGAGGACCAGGTGCGCAGCTACGCTTCGCAATATATCGAGCAAAACGGAGGTCCATCTGTATTGGGAACTTCGAGCCAGGATGAGGAAGCTGTCGTGCAACAAATCGTTGAAAATCTCGGCGATACCGGGAAAAGTTTCGAACAGGATATCCGGGATCAAGTCGATGGCATCATTCGCGGTCGCACCGGAGACCTTCCAGATCCCACTCAGCGCAACCTGGACACGCGGGCTGACCCCGTGATGATGTTCAACGGCCAATACACTCATCAGTCTGAGGACTTACGCATCAACGGTGCTGGCATTGACTTCGTCTTTCGTCGCACGTATAAGAATCAGGTCGCTTACTACGGGCCGCTCGGCGTCAACTGGACCCACAACTACAACATGTATCTCCAAGAAGGAGATACAGAGCTCGTATTGACCACTGGGGACTTGAAGGAGGAAACCTACACGCGTCACCCGCGCTTTGGGGGAGCAAACTTCACGTACTTTGTGCCGCCAGATGGACAGGACGCGGTATTTCTCCCGTCAGGTGACTCCTTCGTTCGTCGTGCGCCTGACGGGTTACGTCACATCTTCCAGCGCGACCCAGACTCGACCGATGGCCACCGCTTAAACCGCATCGAGGATCGTTACGGCAATTTCCTACAACTCGGCTATAATACCGATGGCGTCAATCACCCCAATCGTGTCATTCGCTTCCAGTACGATTCCATCGGACACATGATTGCCGTCAGCGACTATACGGGTCGCATCTGGTGCTATGAGTACGACGGATCGGACGATCTTATTACCGTTACCAGCCCGCCAACTGACCGCTACCTGGCTGGACTTACCACGCAGTATGAGTACAGTACCCCTTATACTTCGGGATTATTGCAGCACAACCTGGTACGCATTCTGGACCCAGCTGGTCGGAACTACCTGGAGAATGCATACGGCGATATTGTAGATGATATCGGCTTCAATCGTGTGGTTCGCCAGCGGCAAGGCGGAGGTGAAGCGCTTTTTGAATACCAAATTGTCGATCAGGTCTTCGAGCATGACTACACCGATGCACAACGCCCTGCCTTCCAGACCAACTTCGTTGATCGCAACGACCACCCTATACATTTCGTCTACAACAAATTCGGCAACCTTATCTTAAAGGAAGAGCAGGTACTTGATGGGGACAACTTGCGTCTTCTGGCCTGGCGTTATCGTTACAACCGTGATGGCAACCTCATCGCCAGCCTGAGCCCTGAAAGAGTGCTGACCCAATACTATTTTGGGCGCGATGACTACCTGCGCAAATATGGTATCACAGATGATGAAGTTGCTACGCATGATCAGCTCACCATACAGGAGCGACTCGCCTTCGGACGCCTTCTCACTATTGTTCGCCGAGGCAAAAGATATTTACTTGGCTCTTTGAACCTGGCAGTTGGTGTGTGGGGTGATATTTTCCCCGATGTGCTTGGAGGTGTAGACCCTGAAGACATCGTCACGAAATTTACCTACGAACCGGATTACAACCAGCCATTGACCATATCTGATCCTCGCTTTACTGAACGAGCCGACCCAAATTTCGCCGAGTTACCAATCTACTATGCAACGCTTACTCAGTACGAATACGTCGGGCCCAAAAATAATCCTCCTAGCGATCCCCATCGGTTCCTCGCACGCGTGAAGCGACCTGATCCGACATGGCCCGACGGTACCAAACCTGGTCCTATCGTGCAACAATTTACAGATTATGATGACCATGGTAGGCTGGTGCAACAGATCGACCCGGCAGGAACTGTTACATTACTTAGTTATTATACTACCGCCGACGGCATTCATGAGGGCTACCTGAAACGGAAAGTGATCGATGTCGGTAGACTCTCAATCACCACAGAGTATGAAGTGGATGATCTTGGACGCGCGGCCGCCATGCATAATCCACGATCTATTGGTGCACCAGTAGGTCACTTTGTCACACGCTTTGTGTTCAATACACTCGATCAGAATACTCAAACCACAGTCTCTCCACCATTCAGTTATGTGACGCGTCGTTACTATGACCGGGGCGGGAAGCTCGAACGCGAAGAGCGTGATGCAAAAGACGAGGCCGGTGCTGACATTGTCGATGCACCGGAAGCGCGCACTTATTGCTATGATGAGCAGTTCAACCTCTTGCAGGAGACAATCGGAGGTAGTGATTTTACTAAACACCTCGTCACTCGCCATTTTTACAATGGTTCGGATAAGCGCATACTAACTATCCTGCCTAACGGCAACCGCATCCAACGTGACTACGATGAGCGCTTTCAAGAGATTGCCCTCACAGTCGGTGCTGGCACAGCAGATGCTGCCATAACTCGTACCACATACGATGGGGATGGTCGCCGTCGAAGTACATTGAGCGCATGTGGAAACCCCACGACCTTTGCATTTGATGTCTTTAGTCGAAACGCCGAGCAGCACGATGCACTCGGCAATATTCGACGCCGCACGTATGATAAGGCGGAGAACCTTCTTGTGGAACGTATTTTCGAGCGTCAGAGCGATGGGTCATACATCTTGATTGCTCGCAGCGAATTTGAGTACGATGTTCTGAACAGACGAATTCGTAGTGGGCGCAGCCTTTTCCTAAATCCTCTCCTTGCAGTTAATCTCGATACAGATTACCTTGCTTCTCCTGGTCCAGGTCGCTTACTCATTACCTCGACCTATTATGATGCCAAGAGCCGCCTTATCCGGTCTGTTGACCCACTAGGTAGAGAACGTCGCTACGAATATGACGTGCTTGATCGGATCAACGTAGAAGTCGATCCCAGCGGCAACCGGACCGAAAATCAATACGATGCCAATGGTAACCTCACTCGCCAGGATATGCACGAACTTGTCCGCGACCCAACAACCGGGGTCTTACTAGGGGAGCGGGTCTTCTCACGCACGCAGTCGTATGATGAACTTGATCGGTTGATGACCACTACTGATAGTCTCGGCAATAAGACACAGTACACATACGACAGCCGGAACAACCAAGTTCGGCGTGTGGACCCACTGGGCAACGGACGTCGCTATGAATACGATATTTATGGCAGGCGAATCACGCAGATACAGGAAAAGACTGACACAGGACTGGGTGGAGGCACTCCACTTGCTCCTGTGATTACCCGGTTCGAATATGACCCAAACCGGAATTTGGTCGGCATTGCCGATGCGCTTGGACGGCGAATCAGGCAAATATTTGATGCGCTCGACCGTCGACGTGCCATTGAATACCCTGACCTGAGTCGTGCTACATTCGACTACGATTCTGAATGGAATTTGGTTGCCACGCAGGACAATAATGGTTTGATCCGAAACTACACAGTAGATCCACTAGGGCGCACCACCCGAATCGATGTCGATCGCAGTGGTGTAATGGCCGGAATAGTCGTTGAAGGGGCAAATTTCGAGTCCTATACCTACGACGCCTTAGGCCGATATCATCATTCGGAGAATGATTTCGCGCAATTCGATATTCTTGTTAACTCACTCGGTTGGCCAGTTCAGGAAACGTTGATGTTTACGACGCCAACTGTGCCGTTTGCGCAAGCTCTCACACTCATCCGTGAATTCGACGATGCTGGCATGCTTACGCGCCTCACCTATCCAGGTGGAAGGGTTCTGCGCTACGACCGGAATGAACTCGACCAGGTAATCCAGATCGAAAATCTTGCACTTGGCTTAGCTTACCCGGGTTCCCCTACTACTGCTAACATTCATAAGTTAGCTACATTCAACTACATTGGTCGTCAACGCTCTCAAAGTCTGCTAGGCAACGGCGCAGAGATCGCCTGGAGTTATGACGGAGCTCGTCGCTTGATCGAAATTCAGCACCAAGCTGCTGGGCACAAGCCATTACTGACGATTCAACACCTCTTCGATGCCGCAGGGAATATGCGCTTCCGAAACGACCTTACCTTGGCAGGCAATTCAGGCGACGCCTTCCAGTATGACTCCCTCTACGGGCTTACTCGCTCTGTAACGCGTACAAACCTGCCAGTCTTCAATGCATTGAATTTCGTGCCTGCCTCTGTACCACCTCCAGATCCGATTCCTGATCGTCAGGCCGCAATCAATGCATTGATCGGACCACTTGGCCAGGCCGTTGGGAATTTTACATGGGCTTACGATTTAACAAGCAACCGACAGCAAGAGCATCCTCCTGGTCAGCCTCCAATTGCTTATACAGTCAATAATCTAGACCAATATACGGCGATCAACGGGAAAATATTGACCTATGACCGGAACGGGAATCTGCTGGGTGATGGTACACACCTCTACCGATATGACTCGATGAATCGGTTAGTACGTGCCATCAACTCTACTAGCGGTCTCGTCCTTGCCCAATTTTTTCATGATGCACAGGGTCGCCGCATCCTAGAAGTCTCTGGGGGCATCGCTACACATCTCGTTCACAACCAACTCAATGTCATCGCTGAATACCGGGCTGGTGTGCCCTTTGCACAGCTCGTCCATGATGATATGGTGGACGCTCCTGTCCAAATCGCGGCAGGGGGCACTGAGCACTGGTACCACAGAGACATCGTTGGCTCCGTTCGTGCTTTAACTGACAGAGCAGGTAAACCAGTGGCTAGCTACAACTATACTCCATTCGGTGTCATAACTAAAGCTAGCGGTCCGTATAATCCGCTGCGCTTTACTGGCAGGCGATTCGATACACTACTAGGAAGCTATGACTTCCGGACGCGCCAATACGATCCAGTCATTGGCCGCTTTGCACAACGCGACACGTCCGGTATGGCGG
>WNFJ01736996.1_pt1 | contig 11409 bp, 10 predicted proteins | sample 5400461 | NCBI WGS metagenome assembly WNFJ01 (sample SAMN13153349, study PRJNA577476) | soil metagenome | isolation source: 115 cm saprolite on Douglas fir-dominated hillslope | place: USA:California | collected 2013-09-17 | reverse complement strand
ACGACCCGCGAGCTCGACCCGACGCGACCGGTCGTCTCCAACGACGGTTGGGATCACACGACCACCGACCTGTGCACGCTCCACGACTACGCCACCGCGGCCGTCCTGCGCAACCGCTACCGAAGCGTCGAGACGGCCCTCGACCCAGCCTTCAGGTCGCGCCCGCCGTACCTGCCGGGCTATTCGTATCGAGGCGAGCCGATCATCCTGGGACGTTCTATTCAGAAGCCAGGGACGCGGCGGCCTTGCTCGAGGTCTACCAGGAAATGATCGAAGCTCTGATGGATCCAGGCCCAATTCAGGGATTCTGTTACACGCAGCTGACCGATGTCGAGCAAGAAAGGAATGGACTGCTGACCTTCGACAGAAAACCAAAAATCGACCCAACCCTCCTGCACCCGATCACGCAGCTACCAAAAGCTGAATAAAAGGATGCGAAAGAAGCGGCGCGAAGCGAGCCCGGTGGGGTGGGGCGGTCCAACCAACCTAAGCCGGCAAAGACCGATTCCTCGCGACCGATCCGAGCCACGCCGCGCTCGGTTTGGGCGACCGGGCGAACGTCTGCCGGTCCACCGCGACCAGCCCGAACGTCGGCGCGTAGCCGAAGCCCCACTCGAAATTGTCCAGCCACGACCAGTAGAGATAGCTGCGCACGTCGATCCCCTCGGCCAGGCATCCCCGCACCTCTTTTAGCGCCGCGTGCATGTAAGCGATGCGCCGCTCGTCGTGCGCCGTCGCGATCCCGTTCTCGGTGACGAGGATCGGGACGCCCGGGCAGCTCTTCGCCGCCCGGCGGATCGCGCCGCCCAGGGCCTGCGGGTAGTCCTCATAACCCATCTGGGTTGTCGTCTCGGTCTCGTTCACCTCGCGCGTGAGGTCGCTCCAGTCGGACCCCGGGCTGCGCGACCCCTCCGGCCCGATCCGGAAGCGGGTGTAGGTCTGGACACCTATGAAGTCGTCCGTGCGCGCCTGCTCCAGGAACCAGTCGATGACCCGCGACTCGACCTCCAGCGACGAGCTTCCAGGCTGCGCCCCGTCCTCGTACTGGATGTCGGGCATGGCGAGCGTCACGCCGACCGGTATGCCGGCCCGCGAGCGGATCGCCGCGGCGCCTCTGCGGTGCGCCTCCAGCAGGTTGTCGGCCGCTTTCTGGGCGCCCTCGCGGTCGTCCGTGTGCCCCGGCGGGTTGATGCCCAGGAGAAACCCGCTCGAGCCGAGACCCTGGGGCTCGTTGATGGTGCAGGCAATTCCGATCAGGTCGCCAAGCGCCTCCGCGGCGCGGTCGCAGTAGCGCTCGAACAGGGCTGGAAATCGTTCCGCCGCAAACCCGCCCGCGTCCTGCAGCCACCTGGGCAGCGTGAAGTGATGGAACGTCACGACCGGCCTCACGCCGCTGTCGCGGCATGCCTCCAGCACCCTCCGGTAGTGACCGAGCGCCGCCCGCGAGAACTCGCCCTCGGCGGGCTCGATGCGCGCCCACTCGATGCTGAACCGGAAGGCGTTCAGGCCGAACGCGGCCAGCATCGCGATGTCTTCGCCGTAGCGGTGGTAGAAGTCGCAGGCGTCGCCGGACGGCTCGTGCACAGGCGTCGCCTCCAGGTGCTCCCACCACCACCAGTCGCTGTTGACGTTGCCCCCCTCCACCTGGTGCGCGGACACGGCGGCCCCAAAGAGGAAGCCCTCGGGAAACTGGTTCACCTGCTTTTCCACCGGCGGAGTGTTCCACAGACAGGCTCCCCACCGCACTCCCCCGGAAATGCGGCCACTTGTGCCCGAACGGCCGCATCCCAACCCCGGAAGCCGGCCATTTGTGCCCGATTGGCCGCCCTCCGATCAGTCGCTCCGGCCATTCGTGCCCGAATGGCCCTATCTCAACCCCGAAGCCGACCATTTGTGCCCTTTTGGCCGCCTCACGGGGCTCCTGCGGCGCGTGGCCTCCCAACTTGCTTCTTGACAGGACGCCGGAATCGCTTTAGGATCGCCCCTAAACCGCTTTACTAAAGCGGTTTAATGACCGGGGGTAGTGAGGGAGTTGATTTGGGGTCAAGCCTGGATGGCTCGGGTCACCATCGCTGACGTGGCAATCGCAGCCGGCGTCTCGAAGACCGCGGTCTCCTTTGCTTTCAACAACCCCGAAAAGCTCGGCCAGGCGACCCTGGAGCGCGTCCTCGGCATCGCGCACGAGCTGGGCTACACGCCGCACCCGGCCGCCCGCGCCCTCTCGATGCGCCGCAGCGGGACCATCGGCGTCCTCATCCCCCAGCGCCTTTCCACCGTCTTTGCGAACCCCTTCACGAGCGAGCTCATCCAGGGTCTCGGCGAGCTTTGTGAGGAGCACGACCTTACGATGCTGCTCGTCCCACCCCTGGACGGTTCGCTCGAAGGAGCGATCCGGCAGGCGTCGGTCGACGGCTTCATCAGCCTCGGCCTGAGCCCTGACGATAGGGCCCTGGAGATGCTCGACCGCATCGGCATCCCGGCCGTGCTGGTGGACTCCGATGCCTCGCCCAACCACCCCGCGGTCAACGTCGACGACGAGGGCGGAGCCGAAGCGGCGGCGCTCCACGTCCTCGAGCTCGGACATCGCGAGGTGGCCATCATCGTGCTGCCGCCGACCCGCGCGCAGGTCGGCCTCACTCCGGCGGCATCCCGGCGGCTCGCCGGCTACCGCGCCGCGCTCGACCGCGCGGGCGCGCCCGAGCCCTACACGGTGACGGCGGGAGTCACGCTGGCCGCCGGAGCGCGCGCTTTCGAGGGCTTGCCGAAAGGCAGGCGGAGGCCAACCGCCGTGCTGGCCATGAGCGACATGGCGGCCATCGGCCTGATGGCCGCGGCCCGCGCGGCCGGCTTGAAGATCCCGGACGACCTGTCGGTGGTGGGTTACGACGACCTGCCCATGGCCGCCTGGACCAGTCCCGCGCTGACGACGGTCCGGCAGCCGATCGTCGAGAAGGGACGAGTCGCCGCGCGGCTGCTGATTCAGCGCATGAAGGGCAAAACGGTCGTATCGCCCGCGCCGCTCGGGACCAGTCTGGTGATCCGAGCGTCCACCTCGCGTCCCTTGAGCAAGGAGGTGAGCGACCGCAGCTCGTAGGCCACCAACCCATTCCCGGATTACGCAAATCAGGAGAGGTACATAGAATGTGTCATAACGGGGTAGCGACGCCGTCAGCTCAGCATTCGAGGGGGATTTGAGAATGCACCAGTTGTGGTTGAAGCGGAGCCTGATCCTCTCGCTCGCGGCCATCCTCACGGCCGTGGCATGTGGGACCAGCTCGTCAACGAACGCCGGGTCGGTGAAGGTCATGGCGACCTGGACCGGCGCAGAGCAGGCCTCGTTCATGGCCGTGATGAAACCATTCACGGACTCGACGGGGATCACGATCCAGTACGAAGCCAGCCGCGACCAGGACGCGCTCCTGACGACGCGCGTGGCGGCGGGCAACCCGCCGGACCTCGCGGCGGCCCCGAGCCCTACCTTGCTCACCAACTTCGCCAAGACCGGCAAGGTCGTCGCGCTCAACAACGTCGTGGACATGACCGCGCTCCAGTCCCAGTACTCGCCGGGCTGGATCACCCTCGGTGAGCCGCTCAACGACGGCAAGCTCTACGAGGTCTACTCGTGGGTCTCTCTGAAGGGCCTCATCTGGTACGACCCGAAGAACTTCCAGGCCAAGGGCTACAACATTCCAAACAGCTGGGACTCGCTGCTCAACCTGCAGCAGACCATCAAGAGCGGCGGCACCACGCCGTGGTGCATCGCGCTCGAGAGCGGCGCCGCGTCCGGCTGGCCGGGCAGCGACTGGGTCAAGGAGATCGTCCTGAGCCAGTCCGGGCCGACGGTTTACGACAGCTGGTGGCAGGGCAAGCAGAAGTGGACCTCGCCCGAGATCAAGCTGGCGTGGCAGACCTGGGGCACCATCCTCGGGTCGGGCGACAGCAACGTCTACGGCGGCGCCAAGAACATGGCCGCCACCAACTTCGGAGACGGCGGCACCCCGATGTTCCAGAGCCCGCCCAAGTGCTACATGCACAACCAGGCGTCATTCATCACCAGCTTCTTCCAGAGCGCCAACGCGTCGCTCCAGCCGGTGACCGACTTCAACTTCTTCCCACTGCCGGACATCACCTCCCAGTACGCCGGCGCCCACGTCGTCGCCGGGGACGCGTGGTCGATGTTCCACAACACCCCGCAGGCGCAGCAGATGCTCAAGTACCTGCAGACCGCCGCAGCCCAGGCCATCTGGGTCAAGCGCGGAGGCAAGATCTCGCCGAACAACCAGGTCAGCCTGGACAGCTATCCCGACGCGCTCTCGAAGTCGACCGCGCAGATCCTGGTCGCGACCAAGATCGCCAAGTACGACGCGGGCGACCTGATGCCGGCCGACATGAAGAACGCTTACTGGTCCGCGGTGCTCCAGTTCGTGGCAGACCAGTCAAAGCTCAATTCGATACTCGCCAACCTCGACTCGGTTCAGGCCAAGGCCTACACCTCGTAATCGAATAAGACGTAAGAAAGATGGACTTCAGCGTTCTGCTGACCGACATTCCGACACTGGTCGCAGTGATCGTTGGAGTGCCGCTGGTGCTCGCCGCCTATATCGTGGGCGGCGAGTACCTCGTCCGGCGGTTGCCGGACAAGGCGCGACCCGCGGTCCGGCCTTGGATCTGGGTCGCGCCTGCGCTGCTGCTCGTGACCGGGTTCCTCGTTCTGCCCGCGGTCGGGACTGTGATCCAGAGCTTCCAGGACAACCACGGCAACTTCGTCGGGCTCACCAACTTCGGCAACCAGCTGTCGGGTTTTCCGACCGGTGGCTCGTGGATCGCCATCCGCGACAACCTCTTCTGGCTCATTTTCTACACGCTCGGCGCCCTGGCGTTCGGCCTCCTGCTCGCGGTCGTCTTCGACCGCGTTCCGTACGAGAAGATCGTCAAGTCCTTGATCTTCATGCCGATGGCGATCTCATCCGTCGCGACCGTCGTGATCTGGAAGTTCATGTACGCGTACCAGCCGCCAGGCCAGCCGCAGACGGGCACCCTCAACGCGATTCTCAGCACGGTGTTCCGCCAGGATCCCCGCACGTGGGTCCAGGACGTGACCCCGATCCTCGGCCTCTTTCCACTCAACAACATGGCGTTGATCGCGGCGGCTGTCTGGGGAATCGTCGGGTTCTCGATGGTCATCCTCTCGGCGGCGCTCAAGGGCATCCCCGGCGACCTCCTGGAGGCCGCGCGGGTCGACGGCGCGGGTGAGATCACGATCTTCCGCCGCGTGATCTTTCCACTCATGATGCCGACCGTCGTCGTGGTCGGCACCACCCTGGTGATCTTCGCGCTCAAAGCCTTCGACGTCGTATATGCGTTTACCGCCGGGAACTACCAGACCGACGTCCTCGCCAACCGGATGTACAAGCTGCTGTACGACCACTTCCCGAGCGACTACGCCAACGCAAGCGCGGTGGCCGTCATCCTGCTCGCCACGGTGATTCCGGTCCTGATCTTCAACCTGCGTCAATTCCGGGCTGTGGAGGCAAGGAGATGAGCGTCGCAGCAGCATCGCCAACCAGTTCAGTCGCGGTCACCTGGTCGCCGCGGTGGATCACCGACAGGCTGGGCTCCGTCGTCCTGCACATCGTGGTCATCAGCCTCACGTTGGCCTGGACCGTGCCCACGCTCGGCCTGCTGATCACCTCGTTCCGCCTCCCCGCCGACATCGCGAACAGCGGATGGTGGACCGCCCTGGCGCCCCCATTCAGGTTCACGCTCGACAACTACTCGCAGATGCTGTCGGCCAGCAACCTGGGCCAGGGACTGTTCAACAGCTTCATGATCTCGATCCCCGCCGTGATCATCCCGGTCACGATGGCGGCCTTCGCGGCGTACGCGTTCGCGTGGATGAAGTTCCCAGGCCGCGACTGGATCTTCCTCGCCCTGGTCGGGCTGCTGGCTGTGCCCCTCCAGCTGACGTTCATCCCGGTCACGACCGAGTTCGTCAAGCTCGGTTTCACGCCCGACAACCTGCAGTCGATCGGGCTGCCGCCTTTCATCCCGCTCTGGCTCGCGCACGCCGGCTACGGGCTGCCGTTCTCGATCTACCTGCTCTCCAACTTCTTCAGGGCGCTTCCGAGCGACCTCTTCGAGTCGGCCGAGATCGACGGCGCCGGCATGCTGACGGTGTTCTTCCGCATCGTCGTGCCCCTTTCGGTTCCGGCCATCGCGTCGCTCGTGATCTTTCAGTTCCTGTGGGTCTGGAATGACCTGCTGGTCGCCCTCATCTATGTCGGCGGAACGCCGAACGTCGCGCCGGTGACCGTGTCTCTTGTCAACCTGGTCGGCTCGGAAGGCCAGAACTACCAGCTGTTGACCGCGGCGGCGTTTTTCTCGATGATCGTTCCACTGGTCGTGTTCCTAAGCCTCCAGCGCTACTTTGTGCGCGGCATCCTCGCCGGTTCAGTCAAGGGATAGAAAAGAAATGGCATCAGTCACCTACGACCACGTTGTGAAGCGCTACACCGCCGACCTGACGGTCGTCAAGGACTTCAACGTCGAGATCAAGGACAAGGAGTTCATGGTCCTGGTGGGCCCGTCGGGTTGCGGGAAATCGACCGCGCTGCGCATGCTGGCCGGGCTCGAGGCCATCAGCGAGGGCGAGATCCGCATCGGCGACCGCGTGGTGAACAACGTTGCCGCCAAGGACCGCGACATCGCGATGGTGTTCCAGTCCTATGCCCTTTACCCGCACATGTCGGTCTACGACAACATGGCCTTCCCGCTTCAGATGCAGCACATGAAGAAGGACGAGATCGAAAAGCGTGTCAAGAACGCTTCGCGGATCCTGGGTCTCGACAACTTCCTCAAGCGCAAGCCGCGCGCCCTGTCAGGCGGCCAGCGCCAGCGCGTCGCGCTTGGCCGAGCCATCGTGCGCAGCCCCAAGGTCTTCCTCCTCGATGAGCCGCTCTCCAACCTCGACGCCAAGCTGCGCGGCCAGACCCGCATCGAGCTGCAGAAGCTGCACCGCGACCTCGAGACCACCTTCATCTACGTCACCCACGACCAGGTCGAGGCGATGACGATGGGCGACCGGATCGCGATCATGAACGCGGGCATCCTCCAGCAGGTGGGCACGCCGGGCGACATCTACGACCACCCTGCCAACCTCTTCGTGGCAGGCTTCATCGGAAGCCCGACGATGAACTTCGTGCCCGCGACCGTGGACAACGGCACCGCGAAGGCTTCCGGCCTGGAGGTCAAGCTGCCGAAGCCGGTCAGCGCGGCCAAGGGCACGCTCGGGTTCCGGCCCGAGGCGGTCACCGACCGCGTGGTCGACGGCGGGCCGAGCATGAAGATGAAGGTCGACGTCGTAGAGCGGCTCGGCTCCGACCAGTTCTTGTACGGGCAGGTGGGCACCGACCAGGTGACCGCGCGGGTCGACCCTCGCATGAGCGTGCAGCCTGGCGACACCGTGCAGCTGGGCCTGGACACCCGCGGCCTGCACTTCTTCGACGCGGAGACCGAAAAGGCCCTGATCTAGCCTGATTTAAGCTTCGCTCGTGGAGCGGATTCGGGCGCTCGAGGACTTCGACGCCGCCCGCTTTCGCGCCTTCACGCGATCGGTCAGCTCGATCCTGACGCGGCGGGCTCGCCGCCTGCAGTCGATCGAGCCGGTGCTCGAAGCCGCGGGCCTCGAGGGCCGCTCCTACGGCGGCATCCAGGAGATCCCGCTCGACCAGGTGGTCGGCTCCGCAGCACCGCCTGGGAAGACCGGCGACTTCGACCCGCGCTTCCTGCCGATCAACCGCCGGCTGCGCGACCGCTGGACGCGGATCTACCAGGCCATGGTCGAAGGAGACGAGCTGCCTCCAATCGACGTGTACAAGGTGGGGGACGACTACTACGTGATCGACGGGCACCATCGCGTCTCGGTGGCGCGCAGCCTGGGCCGCGCCACGATCAACGCCCGCGTGGTCGAGGTCAAGACCCGGGCGCCCCTGGGACGCAAGCGTGACGCCGCCGCGCTGCTGCGCGCGGCTGAATATGCCGCGTTTCTCGAGACCACGCAGCTGCATCGCACGCGCCCCGAGGCAAGGCTCGAGTGCAGCCGGCTTGGCCGCTACGACGAGATCCTCAAGCACATCCTGGGACACGGCTACTTCATGGGCCTCGAGCTCGGCCGCCCGGTCCCTCTGCCCGAGGCCGCGGCCAGCTGGTTCGACCACGTGTACAAACCCGTGGCGGAGGCGATCCGGAAGCACAAGGTGCTCGAGCAGATTCCCGGCTGGACCGAGGCGGACCTCTACGTGGAGATCACGCGCCGGTGGCTCAAGATGAGCCAGGTGGGCGAGGCTTCCGGTCCCGACCCGGCCGTCCAGGAGTTGCTGAAGGAGCACGCCGACAACTGGTGGCGCCGCCGGCAGGCGATCCAGCTCCCGGACCGCCGCGTGAAGGATCGTCGCGGAGCGTGATCGGAATCATCTTCGGACCCCCTGGGAGTGGGAAGGGCACGCAGGCCGCCCGGATCGACGACGAGTTCCACCTGACCCACCTTTCGACGGGCGACATCCTTCGCTCCGAGGTCGCGCGCGGGACCGAGATCGGCAAGGAAGCCGCTCGCATTATGGCCGCCGGCGACCTGGTGCCGGACGGCGTGATCATCCGCATCGTCCAGGGCATCCTGCGCGACCCGGATGTGAGCTCGGACGTGCTGCTCGACGGGTTCCCGCGCACGCTCGAGCAGGCGCGGGCCCTGGACCAGATGCTGGCCTCCGAAGGCCATCGGGTCGACTTCGTGGTCGCCCTGGACGTGCCCGAGAGCGAGCTGGTCGACCGCATCCTGCACCGCGCCGCGGTCGAGGGCCGCGCCGACGACACCAGGGACGCGATCGCCGAGAGGATGCACGAGTACCACAAGCTGACTCACGCGGTCCTCGACCTTTACCGCAAGCAGGGGGTTCGGGTCGAGGTGGTCGACGGCATGGGCGACGTGGATGACGTATTCGGGCGCATCCGGCGGGCCGTCGGCATATCCTCTCGTTGACTGGGTAGACGGTGGCAAGAAAATCAACAGAGTCCGACCTGGGCCCCTCGATGAAACCGGCCGTGAACGGCGATCGCGCGCACCTCGAACCGGGTGGCGAGCTGGAAACCGAGATGGCGGTCGGGCGCCCACGCATCGCGAGCGCGTTCCCGCCGATCGCCGACTACGCGTTCCTCTCCGATTGCGAGGTCAACTGCCTGATCGCCCCCAGCGGGCGCCTCGAGTGGATGTGCCTCCCGCGTCCGGACAGCCCCAGCGTGTTCGCGGCGATGCTCGACCGCGCGGCGGGCAGCTTCCGGTTCGGGCCCACGGGCGTCCAGGTTCCCGCCGGCCGGCGCTACCTCCCCGGCACCCTGGTCCTGGAGACGACGTGGAGGACCAGGACGGGCTGGATGATCGTCCGCGACGCCCTTTGCATCGGCCCCTGGTATCACAACCAGCGCCGCTCGGGGACCAACCGCCGGCCGCCCACCGACTACGAGGCGGAGCACATCCTGCTGCGCACAGCGCGATGCGTGGTGGGCGACGTCGAGATCAGCCTCGACTGCCAGCCCGTCTTCGATTACGGACGAACCGCGGCCAGGTGGGAGTACGCGGGTCAGGACTACAACGAGGCGATCGCGAGCGGTGGCGAGATGGATGTGCCGCTCCGCCTGGTCACCGACCTGCGGATGGGTTTCGAAGGGCCGGGCGCTCACGCATCGAAGACGCTGCGCCAGGGCGAGAAGGCCTACGTGGCGATGGTCTGGCCGAGGTCGCGCCACTCGACCGCCCAGGAGTACTGGGCGGAGCACCCGGCGCCCGCGACCGCCGACGAAGCTTTCGTGCGCGTCGAACGAACAGCCGATTACTGGCGCGAGTGGATCAACCGGGGGGAGTTTCCTGAGCACCCCTGGCAGAGCTACCTGCAGCGCAGCGCGCTGACCCTCAAGGGGCTCACCTACAGCCCCACCGGCGCCCTCCTGGCGGCGCCCACGACCTCGCTGCCCGAGACGATCGGCGGCGAGCGCAACTGGGACTATCGCTACACCTGGATTCGCGACGGCACCTTCATGCTGTGGGGCCTCTACACGCTGGGCTTCGACCGCGAGGCGAACGACTTCTTCTACTTCATCGCCGATGTGGCGAAGGGGAAGAAGGACCTGCAGATCATGTACGGCATCGGCGGCGAGCCCGAGCTCACCGAGAGCACGCTCGATCATCTCAGCGGCTATGACGGTTCGCGGCCGGTGCGTGTCGGGAACGCCGCCTACTCGCAGGTGCAGCACGACGTCTGGGGGGCGGTGCTCGACTCGGTGTACCTGCACACGAAGTCTCGCGACTACTTGCCCGAGGTCGTGTGGCCGATCCTCAAGCGCGCGGTGGAATGCGCGATCGAGAACTGGAGGAAACCCGACCGCGGCATCTGGGAGGTGCGCGGCGAGCCGCAGCACTTCACGTCTTCGAAGCTGATGTGCTGGGTCGCGTGCGACCGAGGCGCGCGCCTCGCGGAGCTGCACGGTGATGACGGCCTGGCGAAGAGCTGGCAGGCGATGGCGGATGAGATCAAGTCGGACCTGTGCGAGAAGGGCGTCGACAGCCGGGGCGTCTTCGTGCAGCACTACGGGACGAAGGCGCTGGATGCATCGGTCCTCCTCATCCCGCTGGTCCGGTTCCTTCCTCCCGAAGACCCTCGCGTGCGGGCCACCGTGCTGGCGATCGCCGACGAGCTGACGGTCGACGGGATGGTGCTTCGCTACCGCACCGACCAGACCGACGACGGCCTCTCGGGCGAGGAGGGCACCTTCACGATCTGCTCGTTCTGGCTGGTTTCCGCGCTGACCGAGATCGGAGAGCTGGATCGGGCCCGCGAGCTGTGCGAGAAGCTGCTGTCCTACGCGAGCCCGCTCCAGCTCTACGCGGAAGAGATCGACCCGCGAAGCGGCCGCCACCTGGGCAACTTCCCGCAGGCGTTCTCACACCTGGCCCTGATCAACGCGGTCATGCACGTGATCCACGCCGAGCTGGGAATCACGAACAAATTCGCGACGGGAGCCGCCTCACCCCAACCGTAGATCTTCGCAGTCCGAGCCCGGTTCGTCGCACTCCGGCGAGACGCCGAAGCGATGGAACGAAGATCGGTTCCTCGCGAACCAGCGATAGACCGCTTCCTCAACCGCCGCGAGCAGCCACAGCCGGTAAGCCCGGGCAAGCACAGACCAGCCGCCTCCCATGTCTCGCCACACGCGATTCACCGCCGCAGCCCCCTCCGACCACACCCCATCCGGTCCGATGACCCAGGCCGCGCGATCAGCCTCCTCGCGCGTGATGCCGTAGCGAGCGAGCACGCCTCGCTTCTGGTTCGCGATGGCCAGCACACGGCCGGCCCGGTCGCG
>WNFJ01403876.1_pt2 | contig 11409 bp, 8 predicted proteins | sample 5400461 | NCBI WGS metagenome assembly WNFJ01 (sample SAMN13153349, study PRJNA577476) | soil metagenome | isolation source: 115 cm saprolite on Douglas fir-dominated hillslope | place: USA:California | collected 2013-09-17 | reverse complement strand
AATCATTTGAATTACTCCATGTCGATCTAACTAATCCTCTCGAATCAGCCAGGCATAGTGATCTTGGGCCCAAGCCAGTTCTTGCCGGATCGACGCCGAGATCGGTCTGCATCTGCTGGCCCCAACACGCGTAGCCGAGCGGCGGAGAAATCTGACCACCGGACTTTGGTTTCCCCGCTCCCTCTAGCATCTGATCCTCTCTTCCCGCCCTGCTATTTCGCTCCTTGCTTGATCTTCTCTACGACTTTGGCGAGGCTGGTTTGGGAATTGCCAGGGTCCACGCGCCGCCGAACACGATGGTGTTTCCTAGAGTATGCGAGTAGGACTTGTATTCGTGCTCGTACTTGAAGAAGAAACTTAGATGCTTCACCGGGAGAATGTACGTGACCTGACCTCCGACCGCATGGACAGAGTAGTAAGGAAGTATATTCGCGGGGCCGACAATCGGACCAATCGGAATTGTGCCGCCGTCGGCGGTTACTTGCCATTGGTCGTAACCAATAACGCCGAGTTGCAGGAGTTTGCTGAAATCTTTTTTCAGCGGAAGAATCTGCCCAATTCCCCATTCGTCGGTGAAGGCCTGCCCCGGCGTCTTGTAGGTGTTGTTCGTGCCTTGCCGCTGTCCGTGTACCTCCCAGTCCGTGAACAGGTTCACACTGGTCCCTTTGTTCTTGGTGAGGTAGAAGGTGCTTCCTGTTTGCAGATGGTTGCCAAAGTATCCCGTGCCAATGTTATTTGTGGCGCCAGGGGAGTATCGTCCCGTGGGGACCATAAACGCGTCCCCCACCAGGATGTCCGCTCGTTTCAGGTGCCAGCCTAGGGTAAACGGCTGAACCCACAGATCGGCAACTCCGTAGCCTCCCCCAGAAACGCCGAGATTCGGGAATCTCGGGAAATCGGCCACCAGGGAGCCGTTGGCAGGCGTAGGAAACATGACCATAAATCCTAGATTTCCGCCGAGAAATTTCGTCTTCGGCACGAAATAAAAGATATTTTCGAGGGCCCAGACATTGTAAGTACCGGAGACATGCACAGCATTCCCGTTCCGATCGTTAAACGATCCCGCGTCGTAGTTGATATCCATGTTCACATAGGTAAATCCGGGAGACGGCAGGATTCCTGCATTCAATCCGACTTGGCCGGGCATCCATTGCGGCTTTTGTTGCGACCACGCGGATGAGGCGCCTCCCAAGAAGACGCAAGCAAAGACGCTGGTCGCAAAGCTGATTCGAAAGCTCATCTTTGTGCTCCTCTACGTTCTGAGCATCAGAACTTCGTGACTTTGCTGGCGGGCGGATTCGGGTACTTCCAGAGCGTCTCTTTTATACTCTCCGACAACCTTGGCTTACACGATGCTCCATCTCGCTCCTCGCAGAGTAGCAAGAGCGATTTCACGCCGCGTTTTCGGTGGGCGGCTCTTGCGAGCCGCCCACCCCCAGTGAGCTACTGGCCTGTGCGTGGCTTGGATCGTCTCCTCGTTCTTAGCTGCTACTCGCCCACGTGACTCGCAGTTCTGGCCGCCTTCATTTCCGCAAGGATCCCGTCAAGGTTGTAGGTTTCCGGCGCCTGGAGCGGAGGGAACTCCTTATACGACATAAGCTCTTTCAGCCACAGCAACTGGCCGAGGGGCAGCATGTTCCAGTCGTAGAGGTAAGCAGTGCTCGGCGAGGCTATTGCACCGCCGATGGCCATCGTGGTCTTTATATCGTCCAGCCCGCCAGCGATCTCGAAGGGATCGCGTCGGATGTTGTCAACCATGGTCCAGCCATAGGTCGTCTTCCCCAACATGGCGGAAGTCGGGCCAGTGCCGGTCATGGTGTAGTACATCTTCCAGTTCTTGTAACGCACGGCCGATGGTGTTGCGTTTGAGTAGTAGAAGAAGACATCACGCGCAGATTTTTCCGACGTACCTTCGAGATAGGCGCGCTGATCGACACCGTCGAGCGTGGTCTTGACGATGCCGGGGTACTTTCCTGCCTCGCCCTTCTGGCCGCCGGCGATATCAACGAACGTCGGTACCCAGTCTAGCGACGCGAATATTTCGTTGAAGACCGTGCCCGGCTTGATGTGGCCAGGCCAGCGGATGACACACGGAGCGCGCATGCCGCCTTCCCAGGTGGTCAGCTTCCCGCCCTTGAAGGGGGTGACGCCGCCGTCCGGGAAGGTAATGACTTCGGCACCATTATCGGTAGTGAAAACGATGATGGTATTGTCGAGCTGGCCTAGGTCCTCGAGTTTCTTAATGACGTAGCCGATGTTGTCGTCCATCTGTTTCATCCCGGCTTCGTTTGCACCCCAGTCCTTGCCACCAGGCTCTCCAATCATCGCCAAGTACTTATCGGACAGCACGGTTGAGACGTGCATGCGCGCGGGGTTGTACCACACGAAAAACGGCTTGTTCGTCTTCTTGGGGTCATTGCGGTCGAGGAAGTCGATGACCTTGGCGGAGATTTCCTCGTCCACGGTCTTTGAACGCTCCAACGTCAGTGGGCCTTGATCCTGACAGGTCTGGTTCGCTTGCGTTCCATCGGAAGAATGACACCAGAGAACCGGGCGCGGGGGCGTCAGGCAATTGCCGTCCTTGGGATCAATCGCGCCAGGAACTTCCTGCAGGCCCGGGATGGGCGTGTTCTTGCAGGGCGGTGCGATACCCTGCACCAACGGGGTCTTGTTGAGGTCGGGGAAGCTTACTCCCTGCATCGCGTCGAGATGGTAGAGGTAGCCCCAGAATTCCTGGAAGCCGTGGGCCGTCGGCAAAGCCTCCACATGGTCTCCGAGGTGGTTCTTGCCGAACTCGCCAGTGTTGTAGCCGAGATCGCGCAGGAACCATGCAAGCGCCGGAGTGCCAGGCCGCAGATAAGACGGGCTACCGGGCAGCTGTGGCGGTATCATGCCCGTCCGCAACGGATGCATGCCGGTGAAGAAGGCGTTGCGTCCTGAGGTGCAGCTCTGCTCGGCGTAGTAGTCCGTGAAGAGCGCACCTTCATTCCCGATGCGGTCGATGTTGGGCGTTCTTCCGACCATCAAGCCGCGATGGTAGATACTCGGCTGCATCCAGCCGATATCGTCCCCCATGATGAATACAATGTTAGGTTTCTTTTCCTGCGCGAAACTGCCAGGCGATGCGGCCAAGGCCACCATCGCAACGAACAGTGCCACCGCAATAATCCTCAGCGTAATGCGCCTCATAACTGGTCTCCTCTTCTTTCTAAATTTCACCAAACTTCTCCGTGATCTCCGCAGTCCCGGCATTTGCCGCTTGCACGCAGGGGGAAGTCGAGCTCATCAACCAAAAGAACCACAGGGCGGGTTCCCATTGCACAAGATCGAGTAGTATCTAGCTGTTTCAAGCCGCGCTCCGTAACCAATTCGCAAAACCTACTTTCAGTTATCTCCGTTTTGCGGTCTGGAGATTTGTTGCATGACCTGGTCCAGGCTGAAACTCGCCGGCTTCTGCCGCGGCGGAAACTCCCTGAAAGACTGGAGCCACTGTCCGACAAAGGCCTGAGCCGGAACGAGCAGATACACCCGATCTATACGCCAGTGAGAGTAGTCGGCGGCTTCATCTTCGGCGCGCTCGAACGGATCGGCATGCAAGTCCACCAGCATGGGCACGCGAAGTGGAGTAAACGGCTCCTGCCACACATCGAAACCATGGGCGCGTTGAACGAGGAATAGGAGTTTCCACTTTTGGTATCGCAATCCGGCGAGATCGCCATCATCGGTCCAGTAAAGGAACTCTTTTCGCGGGCCCTGCTGCGTCTCCCCTTTGAAATAGGGAGACCAGTCATAGCCATCGAGGTGGACTTTGTAGGTCATGCCCCCGGCTGGATAGCCCTTGAGCAACTTCTCCTTGATACTGGGTTCGCCCGCGGCAGCCATGAGCGTGGGCACCCAATCCTCGTGTGCCCCAATGTCGTTGACGATCGTTCCAGGCTTGATGGTACCGGGCCAACGGATCAAAAACGGCACACGATAGCCGCCTTCCCAACTGGTATTTTTTTCGCCACGGAACGGCGTGGTGCCACCGTCGGGCCAGCTGAAGGTTTCTGCGCCGTTGTCCGAGGAAAAAATGACGATGGTGTTGTCCGCGATGCCGAGGTCCTGAATTTTTTTCAGGATGACGCCAACGTTGTCGTCTAGTTCGGTCATGCCGGCACCGTAAAAGCCCTTATCCGGGATCATGTCCTGGTACTTCGGCTCAAGGTGCGTCCAGATGTGCATGCGCGTGGTGTTGTGCCAGATGAAGAAGGGCTTGCCCGCCTTGACGGCACGATCCATAGCGTCGACGGTAGCAGTGAGGAACTCATCGTCGGCAGTCTCCATGCGCTTTTTCGTGAGCGGACCTGTGTCTTCGCAGGTCTGCTTACCCCAGGGGCCAAAGCGAGGATCCGGTGGAGCGGGATTATCGGTGGCTGTGGCCTTGCATTTGAGAACGCCGCGAGGCCCGAACTTGGCTCCAAATGCAGGAGTCTTCGGGTAGTCAAGATTTTCCGGCTCTTCCTCCGCGTTCAGGTGATAGAGATTGCCATAGAACTCGTCGAAGCCGTGCACGGTGGGAAGAAATTCATTGCGATCGCCCAGATGATTCTTGCCGTGCTGAAAGGTCAAGTAGCCTTGCACTTTCAACAACTCCGCAAGCGTGGGATCTTCTTTCTGTAGACCTAGGTCCGCGCCCGGCAGACCAACTTTCGTGAGGCCCGTCCGAATCGGTGATTGCCCGGTGATGAACGCGGCGCGTCCCGCAGTGCAACTCTGCTGAGCATAATAGTCGGTGAAAAGTGCGCCCTCGTGGGCGAGGCGGTCGATGTTGGGAGTCTTGTAGCCCATCATGCCCTGGTTGTAGGCGCTGATATTCCAATAGCCGACGTCATCGCCGAAAATAACCACAATGTTCGGCTTTTTTGCGCCAGCACTTGCTGTTTGAGCGCTGGTTGCCGTCGGGCCCAACAGCAAGAAGCTCGAGAGTACAAGGACGGCTGGGGAGCAACCGCTAACAAGTCTCGAAAAGACCATAAATCCCTCCTTGCGAGTATTGCCCTTTGGCCTAATTCGGCTACTCGTTCCGTTCTTCAACAATCGAACTGGCAGTTTGCTCGCGATGTTGGAGCAGCAACACATCATGGGTGAGCAGTCTATTTGTGCTCATCAAGAGCGCAACTGTCGCTTGCGACAGGTGGTGCGAAATCACTTGGGATGCTATTTCACGAGGAGATAGGAAAATGTGGCCTTCAGACACTTCGAGGATGGCGACAGCAGGCGCGCTCGCAGTTGGCGTTTTGTCACGCAGCGACGTCTCCGTGGAAAACGCCGCGCAAATTTAACCAATTTGCTTTTGAATGGCGAGGAATAGCAATCTCAGTGACAGGATGGCTGTCACATAAAGGACGACGGCGAGAAAGCCGACTCAACCCATAGTATTGACGGCTTCGGCGTCTGGATGCTTTCGGGCAATAGCGGCGCGGCCCGGTAGCCCAAGTACGAAAACAGTTGTTATGAGGGAAGTGATGCCAAGAATCGCCCTAGGTTAAAAACGTCGCATAATCCCACAAGTCGCGTTCAAAACCGAGCATCGTGCCTCCTAGCTGCCCGCTTATTCGCCGGGGCTCGAAAGTTGCGTAAGCTCTTCGGCAAGAATAGGGACGCCGAGATTGCAGGACTGGACGCCCTGGACTACGCAAAGCTTCAGGACTTCCATGATTTCGTCGACCGCCGCCCCGGCTTTCAGTGCTGCTTTGATGTGACGTCGCGTTCCGAACGCATACATGTGCGTGTAGGATGCATCGAGCGCGATGCTGATGAGTTCGATTTCTTTCGTCGAGAACACGCCGCTGGTGTAAATGGCTACCTCTGCGGCCATGAATTGATCGGCCCAGACCGGAGCAAGAGCCACGAGGGGATCCCAGGAGTCGTTCCATTGCTCTAGCGCTTTCATCTTGTCGATCGCCGGAGTTCTTTCTCCCGACTTCTTTAAGCGTTTTGCTCGCCCGACTCCGGCAGCATCCAAAGACGCCTCGCTTGCTTCCTCCAAGACCATAGGGCCTCCCAGAGCGCAGGAATGGATGGACAGGATGGAGGCCATCTTGAGCACCATCAGGATTTCATCGCGTGTAGCGCCTTCATGAAGCGCAGCGCGAATGTGCCGCCGCGTGCCTTCCGGGTTTAGATTTGTGCAAGACACATTTATAGTCACACCAATCAACTCCACGAACTTTCTGGATAGAACTCCACCGGTCCACGGGTTCGTAGTCATTGTGAGGCAGGTCTTTGCCCACTCAGGATCCCATTTCTGAAGCTGGGCCAAAGCCGAATCCCAAGGACCAGTTTCCCTCGGTCGATCTGTGGTGGTCGTGGTTACTCTCTTTGAACTGCTGCTCATACCGCCCCTTCTTTCATTCCCAATTCTTTAATTGGCGAGCGCGAAAATGCGCTTCCAGTCGTTCTTCATGCTGATCACTGACCAGCCCTTGGACTTAGGTGAGCCGTTCACTTCGCCGTAGCTGGAACTGACACCTTAGTTGGTTTTCCCGTTTTCCGAGCCTGCTTCTCCTGCGGCCCCCCCACCAGATATAGACCCGATGGATTTCCGCTGATCCAAATTTGCTTTAGGAAAAGGCTGTCTCCGTATTTATGGAAAGTCAATTCCGTTTTTGTTACTGGTGAAGTCGCGTCCAGGGGTTCACACGCGACCAATGCCGAGTGTTGACCATCCGCGCTGGAAATTTGCACTATTCCCAGATCGTCTTGCTGCTGTCTAGCCGTGTAGCTGCCGGCCGGAAAGGTCGCATTACCCGCAGAAAAAGAACTCGATGCCTTGAAATCAACCGCGAAGCCTTGCGCGTACGTGAGGCTCGGGCCCAGCGAGACCAAAAACAGCAGGAAAATCATCATTCTGTAAATGAGTGTCTTCATTTTGTTCCTCCATTCAGACTATGCCTACGAGATTCGGACATCTGAGCAAACACGATGCTAGGCAAATGTAAGCTTTGGGCCTGGCCTGTCCACTGTCGCTAGCGACAGGGTGTGCTGCTGACTGCGTATTTGGGCAATAATGCGGTTGTTCTGTACGAGAGAGATGATTGCGGTCCCTTCGCGGGCATTTAGAGAACTTACCGTTGCCGGTCCGTCATCAGTCTCGGTGTGTGCAAGGAGCCTCGGAGTAAAGCCAACCTGAGGATAAGTCTCCCGCTTGGTGCTCAGTTCCTTCACCCTGAAAGATCATCCCCGAAACCACGCTGCTCGTCGCTCAGGGTGATCGAGTCAATCCAGTGTCATCAGAAGGAGATGCGGAAGGGAGTTCTTTGTAACATCGCCCCTCCGCCGTCTCCCAAGGTTCCTCGGCCCTATTCCAATCTAGAACCGGAACTGGACGCCGGTCTGGAAGCGAAAGTTGCTTTGGCTGTTGTTGCCGCCGGTGAAGTTGTTGCCGAAGCGGGTCAGCTCATAATCCGCGTCCACCAACCGGATCGCGAACTTGCTGCTGACGGCGATATCCACGCCACCGCCGATTGCCAAGGCAAAGGCATTGTTGCTCGGAGACTTGCTTCCGCAGATTCCAGTGTTTTTGTTGCAGGCATTGGCGTAAAAGTTGGAATGGGCACCGCCTAGCAGTACTTCAGCAAAGGGTTCAAGTTTGCCGGCGCGGTACTTGATCTGGGGGCCGAACGTGTAGGTGAACAAGTTACCCTGAGCGCAGCCGGTGAATTCCGAACTCGACTTCGGGCACTGCGTAAAGCTGCCGTAGCCTTGCAGATCGGCTGCCAACGCAAGCCACGGCTTGAAGTACAGCGCAATCTGCCCGCCACCGCCATTCAGGTTCTGGCTATTCCAGACCGAAGGCAGGCCCGGGTTCAACCGAAAATAGGAATAATCCCCGGTGAGCTCAGCTTTGGGACTATCCTGGGCAAAGCTCACACTGCAAAGCAACAATGCAACTGCCAATAAGACTGCAAATCTAGCTTTCATTTCCTTCTCCCTCCCGGTTTTTTCTCTTAGTTCTGATGGCTCGCGAAAGCTGAGTTCACCCTTGAAAGACAAGCGATGGGACTGACGCACTTTGTGGTGGCAGTCCGTTATATCGCCGCGTGCCAACGGTAGGCGGGGACGGAGCGGGCACACTAATCTTCCAGGCTTGCTCTCACAACTGTCGCTTGAGACAGGTAGTGCGAAATTGATTGAGATATTATTTTCCGAGAGAGGGAGACAGGAAGGTATTACCAAGAAAAACTTCGTGAATAGCCACGGCCAGATCGCTTGCAAGTCGCCGTTTCGTAACGTAGCCGGAAGCTCCAGCGGAAAACGCGGCTGAAATGTACTCAGCCTGTTCGTTGATGGTGAGGAATAGGATTTTAGTGCGCGGGTGGACCTTGCGAATACGCGACGAAGCTTGAATACCGTTCAGGACGGGCATGGCGATATCGATCACAAGGACATCTGGATCAAGCTGGAGGACTGCCTGCACGGCTTCCTCCCCGTCGCCTGCAGTTCCTACGATGTCAAATTCCTTGCTCAGCTCCTCGCGAAGATCCGCGAGGATGTCTTCACTGTCATCGGCAAGCAATACCCTTATTGCGACCACAAAAGTCCCCTCATGGGACACGTAGCGCTTATTGGCGCTTCCGTTCTGTGAACATACGCTTTGCGTGGGAATTCTGGCACCTGTCGCTAGCGACAGGTGCCGAGGATAATCCAGAAATCTCGAGAGAAGTATTGAAGTATTCGGTTAGGAAGTGGTCGCTAAGCGGGCGAGATCATCCCGTGTTTCATGGCATATTTCACGAGCTCGGTATTCTTGGATATGCCCAATTCTTCCATGATTCTCAGTTTGTGGAACCGCACGGTCCGATAGGAAATCTGCAGGAGGGTGGCAATCTCTCCGAGCGAGCGCCCTTCCGCGAGCATTTGTAGCACCTCACGTTGGCGATCCGTCAAATGTTGCGGACGGCTTACGGCGTTCGGATCCCGAATGAACGTCTCGGCCATGGCCTGCTGAATTTCCGGAGCCACATAGGAAACACCGCGCAAGGCGTCACGAATGGCCCGCAGGAGTTCGGAGGAGAGCGCGTTTTTGAGGACGAACGCCGAGGCCCCAGCCTGGAGCGCCTCCCGGGCATATTCCACGTTGTTGTTCATGGTGAGGTAGATCAGCTTCACGTGGGGATTCGCCTGCTTGAGCCGCCGTCCGGCATCCAGCCCGTTCAGTGACGGCATTCCAATGTCTGCTATCACAACATCGGGCCGTAGCGAAAGTGCAGCCTTCAATAGCTCCTGCCCGTCGCTGACACTGCCCACGACCTCGTACTCCGGTTCCAATAGGTCTCGCAGCAGTGAACAGAACAGAGTGTGATCATCCGCGAGGAGAATCCTTATTCGTTTCATTTTTCCTTCCCCTCTTTCCCGGCATTTGGTTTGGACTCGATGCTGATTTTGCCATTCAGCATGAGGATGCGTTCGCGCATGCTGACCAGCCCCAGCCCTTCCATGTTTTCGCTATTCTCGACGTCAAAGCCCATTCCGCGATCGACGATTTCCAGTTCCATTCCGCCGGACTTCCCCTGCAGATTTACATCGAATTGTTTCACGCCGCTGTACTTTGCCGCATTGTGCAGCGCTTCTTGAACGACGCGGAAGAACGAGAGCGACACTTCGCGAGTCAAAGAATCCGGAATGTCGGAGTGTGAAAAGTGCACCGTGGCGCCACTTTGTTCAGAGAACTCGCGGCAAAAGCTCTTAATCGCCGTGACCAGTCCCAGATTGTCGAGAACGGAGGGATGGAGTTCGTGAGACAAGGCCTGCACATCGCCCGTGAGGTTGGAGCATTGTTGCCAGATTTGCTCCAACTGATCGCCAACCGGCACTTGCCCAAGGCTCCAACTTTTGGTCACTTTCTCAATTCTGAGCGACAGCATGGCGAGCCTTTGGCAAATGTCGTCGTGCAATTCTCTGGCGATGTGGCTTCGTTCTTTTTCCTGCGCGGCGATCAGTTGGCCGCCCACCTTTTCCAATGCCTCTCGAGCCAACTTTTGGTCGGTAGCATCAACGGCCGATCCTATGAATCCGACGAAGAAACCCTCGACATCGAAACGCGGGTTTCCCACATCGAACATCCAGCGATAGACACCGTCAGAGCGCCTGACACGGTATTCGCTGACGAATCGTTCGCGGTCTTGCAGGGCATGCTCTTTGGCTTGGAGGAACTCTGCAAGGTCATCCACGTGAATATAGTCGTACCATCCATCTCCGTTCGGTTTTTCGGCCTTCGCTCCTGTAAAATTCAAGGCTCGTTTGTTCAGGTAGGTGAGTTTGCCTTCTCGATCTGACGTCCAAATGAATGCCGGCGCAGTGTCGCTCATGACGCGGAATCGGGTTTCGCTCTCTAACAGAGCTTTCTGGCTTAGCTCCCGGGCAAAAGCATTGGCATACACCTGACTGGCCGCTTTAAGTTGCGGTTGTAGGTCCGTCGGCCAGAACCTGGCGGCCCGGATAATGACAAAACTCAGGACACCCACAAGGCAATGTTCAACGCTAAGCGGAAACACCGCGGCTGCGTACGGACTCATCTTTGCGAATAGTTCGCGTTCTCCCTTTGCATCAATCGGCAAGTCATCCAGTCCAGAGATGACAACGGGTTCGGCCCGGCCAATCTTGGCAAAGAGCCAGGGACAATCCTCTCTGCTCAACGCCTCGGGCGGCCCCGCCATCCCCTCGACTGTCGCGAAGTGACGCAGTCGTAAGCTCGTTTCCTTACCGGCGAGCTCGTATATACTGATTCGGTCAACGCCAAGAAAGTCTCTCAACCTCACCAGACTTTTCTGTATCCCCAATTCGATTTCGCTCAACGGGAGGTTTATGAACTCAGAGGATATATCTGAGATCAGGGCTTCGAAGCGAAGCTGTCGTGCGAGAGATTGTTCCGCCCGCTTGCGACGTCGACGGTGAAGGACCAGGCCAATAATCAGCAAAGTCTGCGTGAGTAAAAGCAATCCCACGCCGATCACGCGCCATTTGTAAAGTTCCCACATGGTTGGGGGCCGACTGCGGACTATAGTTCCTGGTGCGAGCAGCGCTTCGGAAATATTCCAGCGGCGCAGTTGTCGCCAGTCAACGACGTCGCGAACTCCGGAGCCGGCCTTTACAGGAATGTTTTCCGGTTTCTCACCCGAGAGCACACGTGCAGCAATTTCTCCTTCTTCCCTCCCTTCTGCTTCTTGATCCGGATAGGATCCACCCACGCCACCGTGTTCGATGCAGTAGTCGAAAATGCAGTACGTAGGGAAGTGCCGGCTGACTGCTGCAAGCAAGTCTTCGGCGCTAAGAACCGGTTGGGCGGAATCCTGCGTGGCGACCTGAACGAAAACGATGGTGTGCGAGGGGAGTGCGAAGACTTGATCGAGCACATGGCTGTCGGGA
>WNFJ01035912.1_pt1 | contig 11409 bp, 6 predicted proteins | sample 5400461 | NCBI WGS metagenome assembly WNFJ01 (sample SAMN13153349, study PRJNA577476) | soil metagenome | isolation source: 115 cm saprolite on Douglas fir-dominated hillslope | place: USA:California | collected 2013-09-17 | reverse complement strand
GGATGGTGTTCAAAGCGGGGACGAAGGAGAAGCAGCACGTCGTGGGAATCCAACCGAATGGGCAGGGGACGCTTTTCCAGTTGGTGTACGTGGAAGCGCAGGGCGACGATAAAGAGAAGAAGGCGAACTAAAGAAAAGCTCTGCGACGCAGCCTGGTGCTTCGGCTGCAATTCTTCCTCAACGCAAATAACCCCAGTTGTGGAGCTTGTCGGAGTCTTCGGCCCAGCGGTCGCCGATGTCGGTGCGGTAGTACATGTTGGGGATAAGGACGTTTTTGATGCGGGAATAGACCTGAGCTTGAGCCTGCTTCATGGTTTGGCCGATGCCGACAACGACCAGCACAACGCCGGAGGTGCCGGCAATCAACCACTGGCCGTTCACTTCCTTTACGTCTTCGATGTGAATGCCTTCCATGTTGGGTTTCTTGAAGACGATAGCGTTGTTCTTCGAGAAGGATTCGAAAGTGGCGTCGTCGTCAAAGGGAAACGGCGGGACGACGATGCGGATGCCGATCTGAAAGCCGCTGCGCGTGCGCCACTTGGGCTCGACACCGGTAGCGAGTTCCCAAAAGAAGTCGCTGATCGGGGTGAGCATGCCTTCTTGCTGTATGCTGATGGTCGGGTAGCCGAAGCGGGAAGTGAATTCGAGCGGATAGATTCCGTTGTTGTTCACGATGCAGTTGAGGTCGATGTAGCCGACGAAGCCTTCCTCGGCGAGCTTGGACTCCATTTTGAGAAGCGTGCGACTGAAGAGGAGGTTGGGCTCGCTCCAGAACATGGCGGTGCCCATTTCCCCAGTGGGAGGCCCGACTTCTCCGGGGAAAAGCTTCTTGTGCTCGAAGTTGATGTTGACCGGTGTGACGAATTTCTTGCCGTTGAAGAAAGCGCCGACGGCGACTTCGACGCCATTGATGCGGCGCTGAAGCTGAAAAACTTTGATTTCGTCGGAGAAGGCTTTTTTGTAGGCCTCGAGCATGCGGACGACGTCGTCACCGTCTTCTTCTTCCCCAACGAAAAGGCGGCGCTTGACGTTCTGCGCTTCCCCGCTCGGTTTGATGACGTAGCGGTCGGGATTCTTCTTGACAAACTCGATGGCGGGGTCGAAAGAATCGAAATCTTCGTAGGGAATGATGCTGACGCCTGCGGATTTGAGCTCTTCCTGGCCGAAGGAGCGATCGTCTTCGAGACGGTCCGCGTAAGGCGTGCCGCCGATCACGGGCTTACCGGAAGCGCGGAGGGCCTGGGCCTTGGCGCCCTGGCCGAGAGTGTCGTCGAAAACGACGATATCTGACCACTTGGCATCTTTTTCCCAATCTTTGGACTTGGGGACGAAGCCATCGGCGATGTCGCGCTCTTTTTCGGCTTCGATGTAGTAGCGGACGTCGTGGCCTTCCTTGAGCACCTGCCAGGCGATGTCACCGATGAGACCGGAGAGCGAAACGAAGAGAAATTTACGTTTGTCCATTTTGAAAGGATGCAAGCCCTAACTGCCAGCATGCGGATGATGGCATTGTAATTGAAAGAACGGCAAGCGATTGTTACGGTGATTTGAAAAACTCCAAAGGTTGTGAGAGATCGAAGGCAACCCTTCGTCCAGCGAGACGGCATCACAGAGAGGGGGTATGTTGGGCGGGGGGTGGCCGGCGGCAAAGTAGTTGTTCGGCCTGGCCTTTCGTTCAGGTTATACTTGAATGTTCCAAAGCCACCGAGAGTCCGGGCGAACCCCTGGGCTCTTTATGGAAGGTGGCGCGGAACCCGAGACTCGAGAGAGGTGAAGTTTGCACGGTACTTCCTTCCCAGCGGCCGCCAAGCGGTCGGCTCTATTTGTGATGACCGGACTGTTTCTGCTGAGCGCCACGCGGTGCGATGCTCAAGTCTTCCATAAGAAGAAGAAGGTCAATAAGTCGACCAGCGCGGAGAATACCGCGGAGCCCGATAAGATTCTGTATGACAAGGCAATGGATGACGTCAAGCACGGGCGGCATGAAGTCGGCCGGCTGAACCTGCAGACGCTGATCAACACCTATCCGGACAGCGAGTATCTTGCCAAGGCCAAGCTGGCAATCGCCGATTCGTTTTACAAAGAAGGCGGAACGGCGAATATGACGCAGGCAGTCCAGGCGTACAAGGATTTCGGCATCTTTTTCCCCATGTTGCCGGAAGCGGCATACGCGCAGTTGCAGGTGGCGATGACGCACTACAAACAGATGGAGAAGCCGGACCGCGACCGCACGCACGCCCGCGCGGCTGAGGATGAGTTCCAGACGTTCCTGTCAAAATATCCGAACGATCCACTGGCTCCGAAGGCGGAACAGCATTTGCGCGAAGTGCAGGAACTGCTCGCGGAAGGCGACTTCCGCATCGGTTACTACTACTACGTGAAGGAAGACAAGAAGGCCGCGGAATCCAGGCTTAGAGCGATCGTAAACCGGTACCCGCTCTACAGCAAATCCGACCAGGCGCTGTGGATGCTCGGGAACATTTGGCAATCCACGGAGAAAAAGGAGCTTGCCGCTCCGTATTACGCGCGGATCGTTCGCAATTATCCGCTGTCGCCTTTGGTTCCCAACGCGAAGAGCAGGCTGAAGACACTTGGAGCCCCTGTGCCGCAACCCGATCCCCAGGCCGTGGCGTGGATGACGGCGGAACAGAATGCGCCGCGGCAACGCGAAATGCTCATCAAGAAACCGCTGGCTCTGATCCGCAGCGGCCCGGGGCAGGAGATGCGGACGGCAGCCACAATCGGAAAGCCGACGATGACTCCGGAGTCGGAGAGCGAAGCGGGAATTGATGTTTTGACGGGGGGCGGGAAACCGCAAATCGGCGGCGCGGGCACAGGAATCGTCGCGACCGTAAGGGTAGGAGGCAGCAGCGCAACAACGGACGGGGCGGAGAATGTGGCTCCAACCGCGGGGGAAGGCGATGCGAATCCTCCGGCGCAACCGGATCCAACCGCGCCAGCAGCAGCGGGGAGTTCCGCGGGTGGTAAGGCGACGGCGGCGGGAACTGCCGACACCGCTCCGAAGACCGATGCAACGCCAACCGGCGAGAGTCAGACTACAGATGCATCCAAAACGGACGGCTCAACGGCGCAAGACGGAACGCAAAATGGAGTCAATGGGGATGGCAAGAAAGAATCGACTAGCAAGAAGAAAAAGGGCCTGAGAAAAGTATTGCCCTGGTGAAATTTAGCAACAGGGCGAAGATCAGGAGAAACATTACGGGGTGCGGCCGAATGGAGCTGCACCCCGTGCGCTTTTTAGCTCCAGCGGGCGGTTGGCAGGACCCAAAACCTTAGTATTCATTTCCGACACACACCTGCCCTGTTGAGATTGACGCGGAATCTAGCGGGTGCTCCAATACAATTGATGTAGGTGATGTAGGTCGTTCGGCATGGCCGCGCGCTGGGTGTGGCAGACGCAGGTAGAGTATGGTCGGAGGACTTTCAGTGGTCAAGATTCTGGTTGCGGACGACAACAGCAACATCCAGAAGATGGTGGGGCTCGCCCTGAAAGATCATGGGATCGACGTCGTTGCCGTTGGCAATGGCGAAGCGGCGGTGCGCAAGATCTCAGATATTCGCCCTGACCTGGTGCTCGCCGACGTATTCATGCCGGTCCGAAACGGGTATGAAGTTTGCCAGTACGTAAAGTCAGACCCCTCGCTAGCGCATATCCCGGTTATCCTGCTGGTGGGCGCGTTCGATCCACTGGATGAGCAAGAGGCGCAGCGGGTCGGGGCAGATGGGGTGTTAAAGAAGCCGTTTGTTCCCCCGGATCCTCTGATTTCCATGGTCAAGTCCGCTTTGCTGCGCGCAGGAGGGGCTCACGGGAACGCCAGCGCCGCAAAAACTCCGGAACCAGAGGCTTTGAAGGCCTCGGACCTCCTCAGGCCAAGTGCCGCGGCAGTGCCGACGCTCGCAAGCATTCCTGTGCCGGCGGGCCCACCCGAACCGACCATGGCAGAATTCGAACAGGAAAGTTTTGTGGATGAAGCGCCGGGGCGTCCGGAGCCTGTACGGATAGATAGCGGTTCGCAAACGGTGGCTTTTGGAAGCCTCCTGGAAACACACGCGGATGAGAAGGAAGAAGATGCCGATTTTCTGCCACCGGCGCTTCCAGAATTGGCGACGGAGCGCGATTGGCGCGATCCGGATCTTGAGGAGACGGAAGAGGAAACGGAAGAAGAAAAACCGGCTGGGCCATGGCGGCCTGAGGCAACTGGGAGTTATGCCGATGCCGGATCCACCGGCGGGGCAAAGGATTGGCGTTCCGGTAGTTTCGAGCAGATTCTAGCAAGGAAGGCAAAGGGAGAGTCGTGGGAACCGGTAGACGAAAAACCGGAACTCGTTGAGGCGGTCCCCGCAGCAAGCACCCTTGTGACGGAAGCGCCCACCGTCCCTGCCAGCATCCCGGAAGCAACAGCGCTCATGGGGCCGATTGCGACTACGCCATTTGTGGCCGAGGCGTGGGCGGCGGCGAGTCCGCCGGCCTCGCAGGAAAAGAGTTTGACGGAGAGTGCCGCGATTGTGGAAGAAGTAGCGCGTGTGGAAGAGCACGAACAATCCTCCACGGAAGCGGTGGTTGCCAACGCACCGGAAGTGACGCAAACCGAGCCGGAAAAGAAAGCTCCCAAGGAGTCATGGTTTTCTGTTCCATCAAACCCGTGGAATACTGAGATGGAGAAGGCGAACCGGCTTGCTTCGGCGTGGGATACAGCGGTGCCGGTGGCCGCTCCTCTGGCGTCGAACAATGGAGCGGAAAAAGCCACTGAGGCTGCCAGCGAGCCGACTCCGAAAGTGATCGAGGAAGCTGACTTGCCAGCGGCCGCAGTTGAGGCCATCCGCGGGGAGGCCGTGCAAGTTACCGAAGGCGCGACGCTCACGGCGGAGGAACAGGCCTCCAGTGAAAGCTTCTACGCACGACAGGAAGCAGCAGAGGCGGAGGCGGCCCAAAGCAGCATGGACGACCTGGTTGCCAAAGTGCTCGCTAACTTGAGTCCCGACGTTCTGCAGGCAGTCACGCGAGAAATCCTGAAGCCGGTCGTTGCAGCCATGGTTAAGGAAGAGATGAAATCGAAGAAGTCTTAGTTCCCTGTCCCGTCAGATCTTCGCTAGAGCGCCGCGATACACGTAAGAACCATCCTAGCTTATTAATTCATGCTGTGGCAGTTTTCGCGCAGCTCTCCCGCGGTTGTTTAACCTAGGAACCGCACTGAACCATCGACCAGTTACTCAGGAACACTAGGAATGATAGCGTTAGTTGGGAGGGCACAACGATGTCGCGACGCATCGAACTGAGGACAGCCGGAAGCAACCTTCTCGGGAGGATGGCTTGCCTCGCGGGCTTCATATCGCTGTTCATCCTTGGCTCCGCGCGAGCAACCGTTCCACAGACTTCCATTCAGACACCCGAAGTTTTTCATTGGGTTCATCCAGCTTCGGATCCAAGGCTATGGGAAGAAATCCTCCAGAAGTTTAATGAAGAGCTCACGCCGGACCAGGCAACACCAGAAACAAGCGGAATCGATATCTACGGATACAAGTACCTGCAGAAGGTTGGCACTTTCGAGCATTCAGCGCTGGTCATCGTGGGCCATCGCCCCGCCAAAGAGGTGAGCAAGGATAACGCGTGGAACGTGTACTATTCCGCGTTCAATCTCGATCTTACTACCGGGCGAAAGTCGAGCATCGAACATGCTGAGCGGCTCTGGCAGTGGAAATTCGTCAGGTTGGCCCGGTTTGGCCCGACTTCAGCTCCGGACGTGACATTTACCTATCTCAGCTGCACTGAGTGCGAACCAGATTCTATGTTTTCTTCCTTTTACTACGATGCGGGAAAGTCTGCGTGGCAGCTGCGTCCGTGGAGCGACGGGAAAGATTTGTGGTGGACTGCGGGCGATGGGTTGGTCGTGGAACTTGATCTCATTGGTGACGGTAACCTTACTTTCTTCGATTGCGTCTACGGCATTTTGAATTCGCAAGATCTCGGGTTTCAAAACCTAGCGGTGCGCTGCAAAGAATTCACGGAAACAGCCTCGGGTGAATCAAGTGTTGCAGACAATACGGTGCTCTATGGAATATCGGGCGGCCAATTTAAGGCGCGACGCGTAACAGACGCTTCGGAAGCCGTTCGCCTGACTCAACAAATCTGCAAGCCAAGCATGAAGAGTTTTTTGTGCCGCCTGTATGGAGATGCGTCCGTTACGGCCGGGCAAAATGAGATCCTCAAGACAGTGTTCCCCGAAGCGCCAGTCACGGCTCGCGATCTAGTAGATTTCCGCTCGTTAAATCGTACGATGACGATATCGGAAGTAGTAAACAGGTGCGGCGTGCCAGATGAGCTCAGTGGCAGCGGCTTCTATACTTTCACCTATCATCTGCGTGACGGATCGTTTGTGCACATTACGGCAACGGGCACGGACGATCGTATTCTTGACGCGAACCACCTAGATGCCAAGGGCTACGGCACTTCACTGTTTGCAGTCAAGTGATTCGCGCTCCACTTCGAGAGTTGAGCGATTGATGGACGCCAGCGCGAATTGACGCGACTGCTTTTCCCCTCGTATAGTCGAAGATTGCTCTGAACAAGAAATGGCGCATGTAGTGCAGCCGCGCCGGAACTCTTCTCTGGAGATGCGCACCGGATGGCTCGCGAGATAGCAAAGGCGTACGATCCGCAGCAGATCGAACCGCGGTGGGCAGACTTCTGGGTGAAGGAAGCGCTGTTCAAAGCGGATGCGAATGCACCTGGGCCGGTGTTTTCGATCGTCATTCCGCCTCCGAACGTGACCGGATCGCTGCACATCGGGCACATGCTGGACCACACGGAGATCGACATCCTCACGCGCTGGCACCGCATGCGAGGATACAACACGCTTTATTTGCCGGGAACGGACCATGCCTCAATCTCGACGCAACGTGTGGTTGTGCGGCAATTGGGGGAACAAGGAATCGATTACCGAAGCCTGGGGCGCGAAGAGTTCCTGAAGCGGGTTTGGAAGTGGAAAGAAGAGTCGGGGAGCATGATTACCCGGCAGATGAAACAGATTGGAGAGAGCTGCGATTGGTCGCGCGAGAAGTTCACCTTGTCACCGGAATTGTCGCGCGTGGTTACGGAAGTATTCGTCCGGCTCTATGAAGAGGGACTGATTTACCGGGAGAACCGGCTGCTGAACTGGTGTCCGGTGTGCCTGACGGTGCTAAGCGATTTGGAAGTGCTGCACGAGGAGCGGCAGGGGCATCTGTGGTACATCAAGTATCCGGTGGTGGGGACGAAGGATTTTCTCGTTGTGGCTACCACGCGGCCGGAAACAATGCTCGGGGATACAGCCGTGGCGGTGAATCCAGAGGACGAGCGGTACGCGCAACTTGTCGGGAAGAAAGCGTTACTGCCGTTGATGAACCGTGAGATTCCGATTATAGCGGATGCGATGGTGGATCGCGAGTTTGGCACAGGGGCGGTGAAAATTACGCCAGCGCACGATCCCAACGACTTCGAGGTGGGGCGGCGTCACAAGCTGGCGGAAATCGATGTAATGACCGACGACGGCAAAATGAACGCGGCGGCGGGGGCTTACACGGGGATGGACCGCTTTGAGGCGCGGAAAAAGATTGTTGAGGACTTGAAGGCGCTGGGCCTGCTCGAAAAAATTACGGAACACACGAATGCCATTGGTTTGTGTGAACGGAGCAAGACAATCGTCGAGCCGCGTGTATCGACGCAATGGTTCTGCAAGATGAAGCCGCTGGCTGAGCCGGCGATTGCGGCGGTGGAGCGAGGCGAAATCCAAATCATTCCGGATAACCGGCGCGAGGAATATTTCAACTGGATGCGAAACATCCGCGACTGGACGCTGTCGCGGCAGCTCTGGTGGGGGCACCGGATTCCGGCCTGGCATTGCGTCAATTGCAGGGAAATCATCGTGGCCCGGGAAGCGCCCGTGAATTGCACGAAGTGTGGATCTGGAAAACTGGAACAGGATCCAGACGTCCTGGATACGTGGTTCAGCTCCGGATTGTGGCCCTTTTCCACACTGGGCTGGCCCGCGGCCACCCCAGATTACAAGACGTACTACCCGACGAGCTTGCTGATCACCGGCTACGAGATTCTGTTTTTTTGGGTCGCACGGATGATCATGCTGGGCCTGCATTTCACAGGGAAAGTTCCCTTCCGCGCTGTTTACCTCCATTCCATCGTGCGTACCCCCGACGGGGAGAAGATGTCGAAGTCCAAAGGCACGGGAATCGATCCGATTGATGTCAACCGCAGATACGGGACGGACGCGATGCGCTTCACGTTGGCGGTTACGGCGTCGGTAAGCGATGTGATCTGGACCGAGGATCGCATTCAAAGCTCGAGGAACTTTGCGAACAAAATCTGGAATGCGGCGCGGTTTTTGTTCGTGAACCTGGATAAGTTTGAAGAGGGTGGGGCGAAGTTGGAGGAGCTCGCGGCGCCGGAAGTGCGTGCGAAAGCGCCGTATGCCTATTGTCGCGGCGTTCCCCTGGTGGATGCGTGGATGTTTGCGCGACTGGCTGCAACCATAAGGAACCTTGTCCGCAACATCTGGAATGCAGTGCGCTTGAAAGCGTCAGATGCAGCAGGCGCAACTGTCCCGTTAGTGGATGCCTGGTTGTTTGCGCGGCTTGCGGCGACGATTGAGATGGTAAACGATGCGCTGACGAATTATCGATTCCACGAGGCGGCGCAGGGGGTGTACGAGTTTTTCTGGGGAGATTTCTGCGACTGGTACATCGAGTGGGTGAAGCCGGAGCTGCAGAGCACTGACCGCGAACGGGCGGTTGTAGCGTGGAAGAATCTGTTCGCGGCGTTCGATGCGGCGTTGCGGCTGCTGCACCCATTCATGCCCTTTTTGACGGAGGAGCTCTGGCATCAATTGCCGCAAAAGGTCGGAGCGAAATCGATCGCGCTGGATCAATTTCCAGAAGCGCATGACCGTTGGAAGAACGCAAGAGCGATGGGGGATGTCGCAGCGATCCAGGAAGTGGTCACGGCGCTTCGCAACATTCGCGCGGAACTGAAACTCGATCCCAAAAAGAGAGTGGCGGCGGAATTCTCTACCAGCGATGTGGGTGCGGGCGCACTGATTCAGGAGAATCGAGGAGCGATTGAGAGGTTCGCGGTCTTGTCTGAACTTCGCATCGTTCCGCGCCAACAGTTCGATGCGAAAAGCGGGGCGGTGCGCTCGACGGCTATCTTTGACGTGCGCATCGCGTATTCCGACACGGTGGATGTGGCAACGGAAAAGACGCGGCTAAAGAAAGAGATCGAGGGTTTGCAGAGAGCCATTGCGTCGAAGGAACGGCAGCTCGGGGATGAGACGTTCCGGAGCCGCGCGCCGGAAAAAATCATTAAGGGGCTGGAAGCGACACTCGCCGAGCAGCGCATCGAACTTCGCAAGTTGCAAGATCGCCTGTCGCAACTCGAAAAAGATTCATAGTTCTTCGGGGTATTATGGATTGGAATTCTCGCTACATTGCTGAGCTTGTGCGGCGCGCGCTGGAGGAAGATATTGGCACGGGAGATGCGACTACCGCGGCGGTGGTGCCGGCACGGGCGACGGCACGGGGCAAAATCCTTACCAGGCAAACACTCGTTTGCGCGGGATTGCCGATAGCCGAAAAGGTCTTCGGTGCGCTGGATCCGGAGATTCGGGTCACCCGCCCGCACAACGACGGGTCATTTGTGGAACCTGGCGCGGAGATCGTGCAAGTCAGGGGAAACGCCCGCGCGATCCTGACCGGCGAGCGAACCGCGTTGAACTTTCTGGCACATCTTTGCGGAGTTGCCACGCTGACGCGGCGCTTTGTGGAACAACTCGCGGGGACGAGAACGCGGATCCGGGATACGAGGAAATCGACGCCGGGCTTGCGGGCGCTGGAAAAATATGCGGTGAAGACTGGCGGCGGGAGCAACCACCGTTTCGGACTCTATGACGCGATCCTCTTGAAGGAGAATCACATCGCACTGGCTGGAGGAATCAAGCAAGCACTGGACAAAGCGCATACCTATGTTTCACCAAAGACGCCACCGCCGCGAGCCGCGAGCGCCTACGATGCGGCCGGCCTGGATCCGGAAGTCGTCGGCCCGGGACCTTTGCCGGTGCAGATCGAGGTTCGCAACCAGAAAGAATTGTTTGAGGCGCTGGGGGCCGGAGCCGAGGCGGTGCTGCTGGACAACATGACACCGGAACGCGCCGCGGAATGCGTGGCGACCGCGCGCGGGATTCGCCCCGACTGCGTGATCGAAATCTCCGGAGGGATCACGCTCGCCAACGCGCGAGCTTATGCGGAGACTGGCGCCGACTTTCTTTCTTCGGGGATGCTCACACACTCGGCTCCTGCCGCGAACCTCAGCCTGCTTGTGGACAGCATCGAGGGAACGTAAGCTTAGGCGGCGCGAAGGGGCGCGACGAGATCCCGATGGCTCAGGAATCCTTACCAGGTACAACCGACCGACGGCTGGCAGGGTTGCTCACCTTGCTGGCAGAAAATGCAACCATCGTGATCAGCGGCGCGCGGATTGCAAAAGAGGTTGGCGTCTCGCGCTCCATGGTATGGCAGTGGGTGGAGCGGCTGCGCGAATTGGGCGTGAAAGTAAGGAGCCAAGCAGGCGCCGGATACTTCCTGGAGCAAGTCCCCGATATCCTGACTCCAGACATGCTGAAGCAACGGCTGAAGGGCAGTCTTTTCGGGAAACACATATTTCATTTTTTCAAGACGGATTCGACGAATCGAGTAGCGCTGGAATTGGGACATGCAGGCGAACCGGAGGGCGCGGTCGTCCTAGCGGAAGAGCAAACCGCGGGACGAGGCCGGGCGGGACGCTCGTGGCATTCCCAACGCGCGGCGGGCATTTACGTGACTTTGCTTCTTCGGCCAAAACTGGCGCCGGTACAGGCTCCGCTGCTGACCATGATGGCGGGACTCTCCGCGCATTCCGCGGTGCAGGCGCTTACTGGGCTGGATGTGGATCTGAAGTGGCCGAACGACTTGCTCATTGGGGAGAAAAAGGTGGGCGGCATCCTGACGGAGATGCACGCGGAGCCAAATCAAGTACGATTCGTGATTGTAGGGATCGGGGTGAACGTGAACCAGGAGAAGTTTCCTGGTGAGCTCGCCAACACAGCAACTTCCCTGCGCGCGGAAACGGGCAAACCGCAGTCGCGCATGGAGCTGCTGGTCCGGTTGCTGCGCGAATTTGAGAGCGATTACAATCGTTTCCTGCGGGAAGGCGTGGCCAGCGTTGTGGCGCGCTTCGAATCAGTATCGAGTTATGCAAAAGGCAAACGCGTGCGGGTAACAAACGGAACGGAAAGCTATGTCGGTACAACTGCGGGACTCGGGCCGGAGGGATTGCTGCAAGTGGAGCGAGAAGACGGACGAGTC
>WNFJ01263886.1_pt1 | contig 11410 bp, 12 predicted proteins | sample 5400461 | NCBI WGS metagenome assembly WNFJ01 (sample SAMN13153349, study PRJNA577476) | soil metagenome | isolation source: 115 cm saprolite on Douglas fir-dominated hillslope | place: USA:California | collected 2013-09-17 | reverse complement strand
GGCAGTAGAGTATCGCGTGGCCGCAACGGACGCTGCCTTGACAGTGCCGGGGGGCTCGGTTATCCGTTTTAGGGGACGCATCTGCGCCTGGGCGATCTCGGGGTCTGGCGCTCCGCTCACGAGCGGGCACCAGGCTTTTTTTTGGCCGCCGCCCATCGCGGGCGCGGGGCGAGTGTTGGTGAAAAACCCGGTAAAAAAATATCTGTTTACGCCCGGTCCCGCACCGGTTCCGCCCGAAGTGCTGCTGGAGATGGCGCGTCAGGCGCGCGAGCGCATACGCTCGCTGTTCGGCACGCGCCAGGAGGTGATCCTGCTCGCAGCCAGCGGCACCGGCGCGATGGAAGCGGCGGTGACCAACCTGCTCGCGCCGGGCGAGCATGCGGTCTACATCAACGGCGGCAAGTTTGGCGAGCGCTGGGGCAAGCTGCTCGCCGCGTATGGGATGACAGGCCATGAGATCCGTGTCGAATGGGGCCGCGCGGCGCGTCCGGAGCAGGTCGAAGAGGCGCTCCGCGCCAACCCCAATGCGCGCGCGGTGCTGATGCAGGCGAGCGAGACCTCGACCTGCGCGGTCCATCCGGTGGCCGAAGTCGCCGCGATTACGCGCGCTCGCGACGCGATGCTGATCGTCGACGGGATAACCTCGGTCGGCGTGTTCGAGCAGAAGATGGATGAGTGGGGTGTCGACGCGCTGCTGACCGGCAGCCAGAAGGCGCTGATGCTGCCGCCGGGACTCGCGATGGTGGCGTTGTCGGAGCGCGCGCTCGAGCGTGCGCGGGGCACGCGCACGCCGCGCTATTATTTCGATCTGATGCGCGAGCTCAAGGCGCAGCGCGACGAGCATACCACCGCCTGGACCGCTGCCGTCTCGCTGGTGTTGGGGCTCAACAAGTCGCTCGAGATGATTCACGCCGAGGGATTACCGCAGGTTTTCGCGCGCCATCGCGTGATGGCCGAGGCGACGCGCGCGGCCGCGCCGGCTCTGGGACTGAATCTCCTCGCGCCCGATAATCCGGCGCCGGGCGTGACCGGGATTCTCCCCCCGGCCGGGCTCGACGGATCAAAACTCGTGCGCTACATGCGTGACGAGTTGGGCGTGTCAGTGCAAGGCGGGCAGGATCAGATGAAAGGCAAGCTGGTGCGCATCGGCCACATGGGTTATCTGAGCCCCTTCGACATGCTGATCGCGGTCGGGGCGCTGGAGATGGCGCTCGCGCATCTCGGCCATCGCTTCGAGACTGGCGCGGGCGTCGCCGCGGTCGCGCGCCGCATCGCGGCGAGGGCCTGAGCGAACGCCATGGCGGAGACGACGTTGCGCGTTCTGCTGAGCGACCCCCTCAATGCGCAGGGCGTCGAGGTGTTCCGCCGCTATCCGCAGCTCAAGGTCGACGTCAAGACCGGACTCAAGCCGGAGGAGCTGGCCGAAATAATCGCGCCCTATCACGGATTGGTCGTGCGCAGCGCGACCCACGTGACGCGCGAGGTCGTCGAGCGCGCCGATTCGCTGCGCGTGATCGGGCGGGCCGGCGTGGGCGTAGACAATATCGACCTCGAAGCGGCGACGCGGCGGGGAATCGTGGTGATGAACAGTCCGCTCGGCAACAGCGTCACCACGGCCGAGCATGCGATCTCGATGATGATGGCGCTCGCGCGGCATATTCCGGCCGCCAATGCGGCGGTGCGCGCAGGGCGATGGGATCGGAGCAAGTTTATCGGCATCGAGGTCTGCAACAAGACCCTCGGCGTGATTGGTCTGGGCAATATCGGGCGCATCGTGGCCGAGCGGGCGATCGGGCTCAAGATGAAAGTGATCGGCTACGACCCGATTCTGACCGGCGAGGCGGCGGCGCGAATCGGGGTCGAGATGGTGACGCTGGAGCAGCTCTACCGGCGCGCCGATTTCATCACGGCGCACACGCCGCTCACCCGCGACACCAAGTCGCTGGTGGGCGCGGCGGCGTTCGCGATGATGAAGCCGGGCGTGCGGATCATCAACTGCGCGCGCGGCGGAATCGTCGACGAGCAGGCGCTTGCCGAGGCGCTCGCGTCGGGTAAGGTCGCGGGCGCGGCGCTCGACGTGTTCGTCGAAGAACCGCCGCCGAAAGACCATCCGCTGCTGCGCTTCGAGAACGTGATCGCGACGCCCCATCTGGGCGCGGCGACCGACGAGGCGCAAATCCAGGTCGCGATCGACATCGCGCAACAGACCGCCGAGTTTCTCATCAATGGCGTGATCAGCCATTCGGTCAATATGCCCGCGCTCTCGCCCAAGGAACTGGAGACGCTCGGACCTCATCTGCGCCTCGCCGAGCGGCTGGGCCGCCTCGCCGCACAGCTCATTGCCGAGCCGCCGGTGCGAATCACGGTCGGCCTGGGAGGCGAGGCTGCGGGGCTCAAGGCCGAACCGATCACGGCGGCGGCGCTCAAGGGATTGCTGAGCGGCTTTCTCGACCAGGATTTCAACTACGTCAGCGCGCCCTTCATCGCGCGCGAGCGCGGAATCGGCGTCACCGAGAGCCGCTCGCGCGAGACCACCGACTACATCAACACGCTCACGTTGAGCGTGCGCACGCCGAGTGGCACGCACGAGGTCGCCGGCGCAGTGATCGGCAACCGCGGTCTCAGGCTGATCCGGATCGACGGCTACCGGGTCGAAGCGGTGCCCGAGGGTTACTTCCTGATGCTCCATAACCGCGACGTGCCGGGTGTGGTCGGCGCAGTGGGCTCGATGCTCGGGCAGGCGGGGATCAATATCGCGGGGCTGGAACTCGGACGCGATCGCGCGGGTGGGATGGCGCTCAGCCTGGTGGAGGTCGACGGCGCGGTCCCGGCCGAGGTGCTCGAACGCCTCAAAACCATCCCGGCCATTACCTCAGCCGCGCTGCTCAAGCTCTAGGATGCGTCCGCACCGATTCCCGATGCGGCCGAATGCGAGGCGCCGCGCGGCATCGCCGCGCACGGATGTGACGCGATGAAGACAGTGGCGGTGGTCGGCACCCAATGGGGTGACGAGGGCAAGGGCAAGATCGTCGACATGCTGGCGGCCGACGCAGACGTCGTGGTGCGCTTCCAGGGCGGCAACAACGCCGCGCACACGCTGGTGGTCGACGGCGAAAAATTTATCCTGCGCCTGGTCCCGGCCGGCGCGCTGCATCCGGACAAGGTCTGCGTGATCGGCAACGGCACGGTGGTCGATCCGATTGCACTGGCCGAGGAACTTGCCGCGCTGCGCGCGCGCGGCCGCTTCCTGGACGACTCGCTGCTCAAGCTCAGCTGCGACGCGCACATGGTGATGCCGTACCATCGCGCGATCGACCGCGCGCGCGAGGCGCGGGCCGGCCGCCGTGCGATCGGCACCACCGGCTTCGGCATCGGCCCGGCTTACGAGGACAAGATGGCGCGTGTGGGGCTGCGTTTCGACGAGCTCAAGAACTTCGCGCGCTTTCGCGAGAAGCTCACGCGCAACATCGCCGACAAGAACAGTTACTTGCGCGCCGTGCTCAAGGCCAAGCCGCTCAAGAGTCCGGAGATCGTCGATCAGATGAAACGCGTGCGCGCCCGGATGCTGCCGTACCTGTGTGACACCGGCGCCTACCTGGCCGAGGCGGTTGCCGCCGGCAAGCGCGTGCTGTTCGAGGGCGCACACGGAACGATGCTCGACATCGATCACGGCACCTATCCGTTCGTGACTTCGTCCAATTGCATCGCGAGCGCGGTTTTTTCAGGCGCGCCGCTTGCTCCGGGCCGCCTCGACGCGGTGCTTGGCATCAGCAAAGCCTACACCACGCGCGTTGGCGGGGGGCCATTTCCCTCGGAAATAAAAGGTGCGCTCGCTAACCGCCTGCGCGCCGAGGGCGAGGAGTTCGGCAGTGCGACCGGGCGGCCGCGGCGGATCGGATGGTTCGACGCGGTGCTCGCGCGCCTCGCGGTGCGGCTTAACGGGATGTGGGGGCTCGCGCTCACCAAGCTGGACGTGCTGACCGGGATCGATCCGCTGCGCATGTGCGTCGCATACCAACTAGGCGCCACGCGCTACGACGAGATGCCGCCCGGGCGTGCCACGCTCGAACGCGCGCGACCGGTATATGAGGAGATGCCCGGATGGAGCGAAAGCTTAAGCGGCGCGCGCGCGTTAAGCGACCTACCGCCAAACGCGCGGCGCTACCTGGAGCGAATCGCGGAACTTGCGGGCGTTCAGCTCGCGATGGTTGGCGTCGGCGCGCCGCGCGAGGCGACGATCGTGCTCAGCAATCCATTCCTGGTGTAAGTTAAACTTCTGAGGTGAGCCAACGGTCCCTGTATGGCCTCGCCCGTAATTGGGTCAGGCGGCGCAGACTGCGGCGAGGCTGGAGATCGCGACGCCGCGGCGGCCCTGCCGGATCTCGTTGCGGTCGAAGCCGTTGGTGCAGTAAGCGAGCGAAATTCCGCTCGCCGGATCGGCCCATCCGATTTGTCCGCCTGCGCCGCCGTGCCCGAAAGCCGCGGGTGAGTTGGTCTTGCCGAAGCCGCGAAAGTTGGCCATCCCGTCGTCGCCGGCGACCACCACGCCGAGCGCGCGGTTGACCTTGTGGCCGAGATACGGATCGGTGTAGTCGCCCGAGCGCGGGCGCAGCGCCTCGGCGAGCGTTTCCGGCTTCCACAGCCGCCGTCCGTTCTTGCCGCGATTGCGCATCACGCCCTGGTAAAAAAGCGCGAGCTCAGCCGCGGTCATGATCCCGCCGCCGCCGGGAACCCCTGCTTCGCGCACCGCCGGCGTATTGAAGCCCAGGATCATCTCTTCTACCACTTCGGTTTCGAGCGCCGGCGGGAAGCCCAGCTTGCTTAGTTCCTCGGTCGAGAGCGGCTCGCCGAGGTAGACGAGGTCTGCGACGCGACGATTAAGCTCCGTTGGAAGTCCGAGGTACATCCCGGGGAGGCCAAGCGGCAGCGCGATACGCTCGCGCACGAACTGGCGGAAGTCCATCCCGGAGCGGCGCTCGATTATTTCGGCGATCACCCAGAAGCCGGAGGTCGGATGGTAGAAAAAACGGCTGCCCGGCGGAAACTCCGGACGCCACCTGGCAAAGCGCTCCAGCCGTTTGGCGCGATCGCTCCATTCGCTCTGGGCGTACGGCGCGTTGGGAAAGCCCGCGGTATGCAGGAACAGCTGTTCGACCGTGATCACGTCCTTACCGTTGGTGCCAAACTCGGGAACGATATCGGCAACGCGCTCACGCACGTCGAGCTTGCCCTCGCCGATCAGCAGCCACGCCGCCGCCGACATTATCGCCTTGGTGCAGGAGAAGATGGTGTAGAGCGTGTCGTTGGTGGCGGGACGGTCGGCGCCGCCCTGCACCGCGTGGCCAAAGGTGCGCATCGCGCCGACCTTGCCGTTGCGCGCAATCGCGATCTGGCACGACGGCAGCAGCCCCTCGTTGACTTCGCGTGCGGCGCGCTCGAGCAGCGCGTCGACCTTTTGCGGATCGAGGCCGGCTTCGCGGGGGCTTTCGGCAAAGAACTCGTGTGCGGACATCCTATGTTTCTCCCGTTGAACTTCTCTTCAGGCCTGAAGAGTTTGAGAGATAACATATCGGCAGCGGGGCGGTCTATTGTGCAAGAACGCTGCACGACGAACGAAGTTGTCACGGCGCCGGGTAACTCTACCATAGTAATCCAGTTGCATCATGCAACCCGGGAGTGCTATGGACTTTCATCGACACGGTTGCATGATGCAACTACGAGACAACTAAAGAATAAGCGCTGACCGGCACCCACGGAGGAATAGACATGGCCAGGGAAGTCGAGTTTTTCTTCGACTATGGAAGCCCATTCAGTTATCTCGCCGACAGCCAGCTCAAGGGCCTGGCCGAACGCACCGGCGCGCGCGTGATTTACCGGCCGATGCTGCTCGGCGGGGTGTTTAAGGAGACCGGCAACTCCTCGCCGATCACGATCGAGGCCAAGCGAAAATACTCGAATATCGATCTGGAGCGCTGGGCGAAGCACTACGGTGTTCCGGCGCTTCGAAATGCGTATTTTCCGATCAACACGATTCGCCTGATGCGCGGGGCGATCGCGGCCGAGCGCCTCGGCGTCTTCCCGGCGTACCATCGCGCCATATACGACGCGTTTTGGGGTGACGGGCTCAATCTCGGAGACGCGGCGGTCGTGCGCGAGGTGCTGGAGCGCGCGGGCCTCGACGCCGAGCGAATCGCGGCGGCGTCCGAGGAGCATGCGGTCAAGGATGCGCTCCGCGTGTCGACCGAAACGGCGGTCGCCCGCGGCGCGTTCGGCGCGCCGACGTTCTTCGTCGGCGATCAGATGTTCTGGGGCAACGACCGCCTGATGTTCGTCGAGCAGGCGCTGAGCGCGCTTTCGTAGGAGCGGAAATCGCATTGTTCAGGATGACCGCAGGGGGCATCCACTAGGATGGGTCGGGGCCTTGTGCGGTGACCCATCCGGCGCGGCCGGGCAGTGTCGCGCGCACGACTTCGCAGACCGGCAGTTCCGCACCACCCAGGCGCGCCGCGACTTCGTCGAGGCGGACGAATTTCGCTCCGCGTGCCTTCAACGCGCGAATCAGATTGGTGAAACTCTGCAGTTCTGCCATCCCTTCGGTCTCGGCGTGCACGGTATGAACGTTTAGGCGGTCGGCATTGAACTGCGTCAGATAAAATTCCAGCACCGCAGCGGCGTCGGGCAGGTCCTTGCGTCCCATCACTTCGTCCAACGTCGGTAGCGTGGTCGGAATCTCGGGCGTTTTGAGGATTTCGCCGTCGACACGGCATCGAAACGGCGTCCTGCCGCGCGTGTCGCTGCGATAGCTGAGGCCCATCGAGTCGAGCGCTCTGAGCGCGATCGCGTTGGTGCGCCATCCGGGGGCCGCGAAGCCGCGCGCCCTTTCGCGGAAGATCGCGCGGTAGGCCTCGAACGCTTCGCCCAGCTCGGCGCGGATTCCGGCTTCGCCCAGCTTGTCGATTCCGTCCTGCCATCGCACATGGTCCCAGCCATGCACGCCGACCTCGAAGCCCCCGCGTCCCAGGCCGCGCACGACGTCGGGGAGGGCAAGCGCCAGCAGCGTGCCCGAGAGCACCGTGCGCAGGCCGTACATCCTGACCGCCTTGGTGCGGCGCATCTTTTTCAGGAAACCGGGATTGCGCAGCACGCGCACCACCGCGCGCCCCGAGTTGTCCGGTCCCATCGCGATATAAAAGCTCGCTGCGACGCCCTCGGCGGTGAGCATCCGCGCGAGACGCGGCACGCCGGCCGCGAGTCCCTGATGCGTGTCGACGTCAATTTTAAGTGCGACTTCCAAACCGTTCCTCGAGTGCTTCGATTATTCGCTCCATCTGGATTCCCCGCGACCCTTTGACCAGTACGATGTCGCCCTCGTGCACGAGCGCGCGCACAATCTCCGCGGCGGCGCCGCTATCGGGTGCGATTCGCACGCGGCCGCTGCGGCCGGCATCGCCGGCCGCAGCGGCCGCGGCCGCCGCGCTCATCTCGGGGCCCACGGCGATGAACGCCGCGGGCCCAAGGCGCATCACGTCGGCGACGACCTCGGCATGCATCGCGGGCGCGAACGCGCCCAGCTCCAGCATATCGCCGAGCGCGACGACCAGGCGCGCGCCGGGCGCCTGCGCACATTCGTGCGCGGCGTCCAGCGCGGCGCGCACGGAGCGCGGGTTAGCGTTGTAAGTGTCGTCGATCACCAGCACGCCGCCGAGCGCGCGCATCTGCAAGCGCCCGGCGACCGGCGCGACGCTTTCGAGCGCGCGAGCGACGGCGACGAGTTCGTCCGCCGTAAGCGGGCGCGCGCGCAATGCGGCGGCGGCCGCTACGGCCGCCCGGCGCCGAGCAGCGCCAGCGCGGCCTCGAGCCGCGCCGGCGCGCCCGCGGCGACCAGCCGCGGGCGGAGCGCGAGCGTCACGTGCGAGCGCGCGGCGCCGGCAACGGCCGGCGCGCGCGCCGCGATTCGCACGTCGGCGTCCAGCGCGGCGCCGAAGGTCACGACCTCGGCGCCGCGCGGGATACGCTCCATCACCAGGCGCTCCTCGGTGCAGGCCACCACCGCGCGGCGCGCGGTGGTGAACAGCGCGGCCTCTTCGTCGGCGATTTCCGCGAGGCTGCCCAGCCCTTCGCTGTGCTCGACGTCGACGTTGAGCACAGCGGCGACGTCGGGCTCGACTATTCGTGCCAGGCGCACAATCTCGCCGCGCGTGTTGGTGCCGCACTCGAGCACCGCGGCGCTATGGCGCTCAGTGAGCGTGAAGATAGTCATCGGCACGCCGATAAGATTGTTGAGGTTGCCCGGCGTGGCCAGCGTTTCACCGAAAAGCGCACGCACCACGGCTGCGCAAAGCTCCTTGGTGCTGGTCTTGCCCACCGCGCCGCCGATCGCGACGCATGCGAGCGGATGGGCCGCGCGCGTGCGATGCAGATGATGGCGCGCGAGGGCGCCTAGGGCGGCGAGCGTGTCGTCAACTTCGACCGCTGCAAGGCCAAGCGCGTCGGCGGGACGGCGGCCGCGCTCGACTATGGCGGCGGCAGCGCCGCGGAGCGCCGCCTCGGCCAGATAAGAATGGCCGTCGCGCTCAACGCCGCGAAGCGCCACGAACAGGGCGCCGGCGGCGAGCGAGCGCGTGTCGCTCGTCACTCCACGCACGATCGTGTCAGGCGCGCCGAACATCTCGCCGCCGGTTGCGGCCGCGACTTCGTCGAGCCTGAAGGCGCACTGGTTGATTGGTATCGGCGTCGCCATCGTTGCGCCCGCGCCGGTCGTAGCCCCGAAACTGACACGGACCTAACAGTGATTACGTGTCCCGATGCGGCTTGACAACCGTGCGCCGGGCGGACAAGCCTCGTTTCGTCGAAAGCACGCGAGAGAGGAGTTCACCGATGGCCCAGGCCACATCGCCGCTCGTCGGCATAATCATGGGGAGCAAGAGCGATTGGGAGCACATGTCGGCAGCGGCCGAGGCTCTGAGCGAATTTAAAGTATCGCATGAAGTGAGGATTCTCTCCGCACATCGCACGCCCGACCTCACGCTGGAGTACGCCGCCTCCGCCATGGAGCGCGGTCTGCAAGTGATGATCGCGGGCGCCGGCGGCGCGGCCCATCTGCCCGGTGTGATCGCGGCCAAGACCATACTGCCGGTGATCGGCGTGCCGATGCCGACGACGGCGCTCAGCGGAATCGATTCGCTGCTGTCGATCGTGCAGATGCCCCGTGGCGTGCCGGTGGCGACGATGGCGATTGGAAAGGCCGGCGCCGCCAACGCAGGCTTGTTCGCAATCGCGATTCTCGCGCTCAGCCGCGAGGACCTTGCCGAGCAGTTGGTCAAATGGCGCGCCGCGCGCGCGCAGGAAGTGCTCCAGCAGAAGCTGCCCTGAATCACGGAGCGCCGCTACGGGGAGTACCGATGCGAGGACTGCCGGCGAAATTCCAAGATCGCATGCGACATGACCGCTTGCGATCGGTCGAGAGCGCCGTCGTCGTTGATGCCCTCTTTTTTGCCGCGCTGATTGCCGCGCTTGCAGGCGTTGGCGCAGAGCCGGCGCGCGCCGTTGAGGCACCGCAGATAGTCGTCAAGGTCGGCGGCAAGCTGCCCGTGCCCCCAACGATTCCGCTCGGCGTGATCGCGACCGACCCGGTGCTGCAACAGGTCCTGAGCCAGGACTTCCAGGTGGCGGGGCGGCTGGCGAGCGCCAGCGCGACCTCGGAATTGACCTTGACCGTCACGCTGACGCATCGCGCGCTGGAGCCGGGGATGTCGCTCAACGAGGTCGCGCCCGGCAATGGTGACGCGGTCGCGCTGCTCAAACAGGCTGGTGTCAGGCCGCCGCCGCTGCCGGAACAGGCGGCGCAAGATCAGGATCAGCCGAGGGCAACTCGCACTCGAAAAACGACGTCAACAGTTACGAGCAGCAGGGCCAGATGCAGCAGCGGCCCGATCCGATGAGCCGTCCGCCATTGCCGATGACGCAATGGCCGGTGCCGCCGGCGACGGCGCAACAGCGCTCGGCGATACCGCCCTACATGCAGCCGTATCAGCGCAACAGCCCGCTCGATGAGGCGCGCCGTGAACGCGAGGCGAGCGCCGTGTATGACACGATTTTCGTCGTGCGCGTGACCGCCGGTGGCGATGGTAGCGAGTTGACCGTCGTCGCGGTGGCGCATCCGGGCTTCGACTCCCACGAGGCGCGCAAGCTCATCGCCGAGGAAATCGCCAACAGCGTGCTCCACTAGGAGCGTCGCTTAAGAGCTATCGTTTGGAGTATCGCCGCGGCGATACCCACTGCGCGGCCAGCTATTCGTTCATGCTGTCGGCAGGTGTGGTCGCGCGCGAGGGAGGAGCCTTTCCCGCGCGTTTGGCAGCCGGCGCATCGGCGCAGGCGCGGCCATCGGCGCAGGCGCGGCCATCGGCGCAGGCGCGGCCATCGGCGCAGGCGCGACGTCGGCTGGTGGTATTGCGCCGACCGACGCGGCGGGCCCGGCCGGCGGCGAAGACTGATGGACACCGAATTCGCCGCGATGATGCTCGGAGGCGATGATGTAGAGCACGACAATCGCCGAGAGCACGACTATCACTGCGGCCACGCGTCCCCAAGGCGCGCGCTTGCGATCGTGCATGGCGAGCGGCTCGGACATCCGCGGCACCGCCGCGACCTCGGCGCGCTGCACCTCGCGCACGAAGCGCATCGCGACCTCTTCGCCGTCGAGGTTGAGAAAGGCGGCATAGCGGCGCAGAAACGGCATCAGGTAGAGCTGGTCCGAGATAAGGCTGTAATCGCTGCTCTCGATCATCTCGAGGTAATGAGCGGGGATGCGGGTCTCCGCGACGACGTCGGCGCGCGAGACGCCGCGCCGCTCGCGTGCCGCCGCCAACGTCTTGCCCAGGTTGGACTCGCTATCGGCGCCCGCTTTTGACGGTTCCGCCGACGACGAAAGAGCCGCGGCGGCACTCTCGGTTTTGATCGCTGCCGAGGGCTTGGTTTCGCCGCCGGGCTTGAGCTGATCGCTGGCGGCTTCGGTCCCGTCGCGAGACTTGGGGCCGGGATTGGTCTCATTTCCGGACTTGATCTCGCTCCCGGAATTCACGGTTTCTTCGGTTTCCCGTACGGCAGCCATCCACCGTCCCCTCCGCCGAATTAATGTAGGACGCGCAAGGCGGCGTCCGTCAGACAAACGTACAACATAACAAACTTACAATTAGCGCGCTGTGAAACCAAGTACCCATTTCAGGTAGGCGGATCCGGCTTGCAGAGGCGCGCCCCGGCCGGTTCGGCGATCGCCCGATTGTAGAGCGCGAGCTTTTTGCCCTCGCATCCGACGATAGTCGCATCCGTGCCCAATAAAGCGCGAATATGCGGCAAATCGCCCCGATTAACGAGCAGCACGGCGCATCCCGGACCATGCCAGAGTTGCGCG
>WNFJ01432158.1_pt1 | contig 11411 bp, 11 predicted proteins | sample 5400461 | NCBI WGS metagenome assembly WNFJ01 (sample SAMN13153349, study PRJNA577476) | soil metagenome | isolation source: 115 cm saprolite on Douglas fir-dominated hillslope | place: USA:California | collected 2013-09-17 | reverse complement strand
CCAGCGCCGCCGACACAAAACTGATTCTCCAACGCCTCAGCCAGGAAAAAGACCTGGGGCCAGGACGACGGGTACGTTTGATCGCGGGCGGCCATGTCGTCTTCGACGCCGGCGACCCCGGCGCGGACTTGCCCGACGCTCTAGCGGCGGCGGATTCGGGCGTCGACGGCGGGCGGCATCGCTACCGCTTCGCGATCGTTCCGCTGCGCGTGAACGGAGAGCCCGGATCGTTGCAGGATGGCGCCGACGCCGCGCCGGTGCGGCGCACTATCGCGCATCTGCGAAACGCGCTGCTACTGGTCATCCCGATTATCCTTGCGCTGTGCGTTGCCGGCGGCTACTGGATGGCGGGCTGGGCGCTCGCCCCGGTTAACCAGGTGACGGACGAACTGGCCCGCATCGGTCCGCGCGATCTGCGCCAGCGCCTGCCACTCCCACGGGTACACGACGAAGCGGGGCAACTGATCGCCGCCATCAACCAGTTGCTCGAACGCCTGGAACTCGCGTCCGCCGCGCAACAGCGCTTTGTCTCCGAAGCCGCTCATGAATTGCGCACTCCGCTGGCCGTATTGCGCAGCGGGTTGGAAGTTACGCTGCAACGGCCGCGTGGGGCCGAGGAAAGCCGCGCGGCGCTGGAGCAGGCGATGGGTGAAGTCGAACGTCTATGTGCGATCGCGGAAGACTTGCTCGCCCTGGCACGGCTGGACGCCGAGCCCGCGGTGGAGCGCACTCCGGTTGACCTGCGTGAAATCACGGCCGAAGCGTCCGCGATGGCGCAGACGCTGGCCGAGACCAGGCATCAGGAATTCACTGTCGATGCGCATAAGCGAATCGTTGTGCATGGAAGCGCCGGCGATCTGCGCCGGGTCGTGCTCAACCTGCTCGACAACGCGGTCAAGTTCACTCCCGAACGCGGCAAGATCGAAATCGGCGTTACGACCAACGGATCGACGGCGCTGATTTTGGTGCGCGATAGCGGTCCCGGCATCGATCCGCGCGACATCGATCACATCTTCGATCCGTTCTATCGCAGCCGCAGCGCCAACGGCGCAGGAAGCGGTCTCGGACTCGCGCTGAGCCGCGAAATCGTGCGCCGTCACGGCGGCGTCATCCAGGCCGCCAACCGCGCCGCCGGCGGCTGCGAGGTCCAGGTGCGCCTGCCGCTCGCGAGCAGCGCTCCGGATGGCCATTAGAAGCCGAGAAGTTTCTCGAAGGCTTCCTCGAAGTTCTCTTTCGTAAGCGCCTGGGCTCGCCCACGCTGAAGAACGTCGTCGGCCACTGGAGCGATCCTCCAGTTATGTATCAGGGTTCCGGCGCTGTCCCACAAGAATGCGTAGGCCATCGACTCGTTGGATAGATCTGCGCGGAACGGGATGCCGAAGACGGGGCCGACCGGCTTGAGTGTAATCTCGACGCTCCGCGCGACGATCGCGAGATATGGAAAGAACACGCCCTTGAGCGCTGGGTTTTCCACCTTCATCGTCAAGGGCCGGATCGTCGCCAGGCGCTCCTTTTCGTACTCGCCAAGGAAATCGTTGGCGACCAGATGGCAGAGCGAGCGCATCGCCTCCACCATCTTGTGCAATACGCTGTGCGAGCGCTCTTCGGCTTCCTGACGCTCGCGTGCGTCGCGCTCCTGACGCGTCTCGTTCAGCAGTTTGTCCCTAAGACTCATCGATTGCCTCGCGGATCCACGGGTTACGATTATGACTTCATAATCGGCGGCTGAAAAGACGCGTCCGGAGCGGGTTAACGGCTCGCCCGCGGCGCCCCGCGCCTGGGTAGGCGGCCCCACCAGTAGCCGAAAAAGTTGGCGCATTCCAACTCGTGGCAGAGCGCGCGCTCGCGATCGCCGCGCGCCGCCGCCCCCGCCATCCCTATCGCGTTGCGCACGAGCTTATCGAGATGATTGTGGCTTCGGCCGCCCGCCTGAGCCGTGCCTACGCCAAAGGCGAAGGCCTTGCGCAGCAGGTACTTGCGGTTCATCCGCGCGGCCGGCACCAGGTGAAAAACCCGCGCCTCGGCGACGAAGCCCATCGCGCCGCCCCCCGCGATAATTCGCGCGAACAACTCGGTGTCCTCGCCGGAAATCGGATTCCCGCCGACCACGCCCAGGTCCTCGCGGAAGCGGCCGAAGCGCGCGAAGCACTCGCGGCGAAAGCCGGTGTTGGCGCTGAAGTAGTTGCGCAGGACTTCCGCATCCTTAAGCGGCGCGGCCGCGATCTCATGCTGGTCGTGCACCGCAAAGCGCACGTACAACGACGGCCCCAGCCATCGCGGCGGCGTGACCTCCCATCGCGGCAGCACCATCCCGCACGCCGCGTCGAGGCCGCGCCGCTCGATCTGGGCGAGCATCAGCGCCGCCCAGTTGGATTCGGCCACCGCGTCGTCGTCGATGAAGAGGATGAAATCGCCGGCTGCTTCGTCGACCGCGCGGTTGCGCGCGAAGCTCGACCCCGGCCGCGCTTCGAACACGCGGCGCATCGCAAACGGCGCGCGCGCGGCCGCCTCCTCGACCACCGCGGGAGTGCGGTCGGTCGAGTTGTTGTCGATCACGATACATTCCGTCTCGATACCCTCGGGCAGGCTCTGCGCCGCGAGGCTCGCAAGGGTCTCGCCGAGCGTGGCCGCGCGATTGTGAGTAGGAACCGCGAGCGTGAGGCGAATAGCCAATTGCCTAGTGCGGACCGGGTGTCGCGCGCGGCCGGGGCGGCGGCGGGGAAGGCGAGGGCGAAGGATGTACAGGTGTAGACGACAGCGCCGCCGAGGGTTGCGGCGCCGGAGCGAGGTTTTCAATCGCGAGAGTTGGCAACGGCGCCTTGGATTGGGTGAAAACCATCGATCCCACAGTCAGACTCGGCTCGGCTTGCTGCTGAATTTGCGCCGGTGCGATCAGCTCGAAGCCGAAGTCGCGGGTCTCGCCAGGCACTAGCGGCAGCACCGGGCGAATGAAGCCGCTGAATTCGATCGGCGTCACGACGACGCTATGACTCTCCTGGTAGAGGAGCTTTTGCTGGGCGCCGCGCCCCGAATAGTAGCTCACCGTCAGCCGCACCTCGTCGATGCCGCGGGCGCCGGCGTTGTTGATGCGGCCGAAGATCGCCGGCACGCGCGCCTCCGACATCTTCACCGCGACGTCGCTCAGCACGAGCTTGGGGATGTAGGCGCGAGCCGCCGGGAGCTCAGCCTGGATGTCTTCGATCGTCTTGAGTCTGCGCTTGAAGAAAAACTTAAGGCCGCGGCTGCCGCTGAATTCCTGCTGGTCGAGCTGAGCGATCAATGCCTGGTAGGCCGCCGCCGCTTTCGGATAGTCCAGTTTATGATAGATGCCGACCGCCTCGCGATTGCTATCGCGAATCAGGTCGCGCCGCGCGAAGTCCGCCACTACGCGCCATTGATGTTGCTGCTTGACCATCAGCAGCGCGTCTTCGAACGTGAGCTTGGGATAGGAGTCGCTGTCGAGCGATTTGTCGGCGGCGGCGTTGAGCGAGTCCTGCGGACCGGCCTTGGCGTCGATCATCCGCTCCCACAGCGTGAGATCCGGCATCGTGACCTTGACCGGCACCACTGCGCGCTCGCCGTTGACTTGCGGATCGCGCGGAACCAGATCGGATCGACGTCGGGCGCGAGCGGAATCTCGGTTATGAACTGTTTGAGCGGACGTGCCGCCCGGTCCTCGTCGGTGAGCGTCGCGTAGCAGGCCGGGTAGTTGAACTCCTGCAGGTCGGCCAGATACCGCGTGGCCAGGCTCCGCGGCGACTGGCCGCATCCGGCAAGCAGAGCTGCGTTGAACAACGCGAGTGCGAGCAACGGGGCGCGTCCACTGCAAACTTTCGCGCAAACTCTGCTCAGCATGATGCGTGGACGATGCCTCGATCCCTGACCCGCGCGCTTCGGTGCGCCTAGCGCTCGACCGGCAGACGCGCGTCGTTCCAATCGAGCATCCCGCCCTTCATGCTGCAGACGTTGTCGAAACCGAGGCCGGTCAAGATCGCCGCCGCGGTCACGCTGCGCACACCCGCGCGGCAGATCACCACGATGTCCTTGTCCTTGAAGGATGCGAGTTCGGCCTCGGCGCGCTCAGGCAGCTCGCGCAGGGGGATGAGCCGCGCGCCCGCGATATGGCCGAGTTCGCCCACATATTCCTCGCGCTCGCGCACGTCGAGCAACAACGGCCGAGCCGCACTGTCGAGGCGCCCGGCGATCTCGGCCGGCGAAAGCTGAAGCACCGAGTTGAGCTGGGAGAGCGTCGGAAAATGGATCGCGGCGGCCTCGATCTCGGTCTGGTTCGGTTGCAGCGCCTCCTGGATTCCCTCGGGCAGCGGCAGTCCGAGATTGTTCATCAGGTCGACGTAGGCCTCGCGCGAGCGCCCGGCCACGCGCGGATTTGAGCCCTTCTCTTCGCCGATCGTGGAATGGATATGGCCGCGGTAGTCGTGCGCCGGATAGACCAGGGTGGAGTCGGGCAGCGTGAACAGCTTGCGCGTGATCGAGTCGTACTGGTCGCCCGCGTCGCCGCCGGCGAAATCGGCCCGCCCCGTGCCGTGAATCAGCAGGCAATCGCCGGTGAAGACGCGATCCTCGGCGTAGAGGCTTATCGAGTCGGGAGTATGGCCGGGCGTGTAGAGCACCTTGAGCTCGAAGTCGCCGAGGATCAGCCGCTGGCCGTCCTCGAGATGCATCGTGACGTGCGGCGCCGGGGCCCACCGATGCATCGCGACCGGCGTGCCGGTCAGTCCTGAGAGCTCGTGCGCGCCGCTACGATGGTCGGCGTGAGTATGCGTGTCGACAATGAGGTCGAGCTTGAGCCGATGGTACGCCAGCACGCCGAGATAGCGCTCGACGCGGTCCTTGACCGGATCGATTATCACCGCGCGCTCCATGCCTTCGGAAGCGAGCAGGTAGGTCTTGCACTTGGCGTTGTTCAATTCGCGAAAGAGCATGTCTCCCTCCTGGCCGGAACGTATGCCGCTATCCTCAGCACAATCCGATTGTCGTCCCGTCATGCCTCGCCGGCCCCGGCGCCAAAGACTATAGCGCCGCGTACGCTCATGTGTGAACGGCCTTCCAAATGTGAGCGGCTTTCATGGATGAATGAGCGCGGGCGGCGGCTTGACCGGCGGCGAACGCCGCCCGATGATGCCAGCGGTGGAATTACGCCTAGCCGTGCCGCTCGCTATCTTCGCGTTCACCTACTTCGTGTTCGCGGTCGGCAATTTTCCCGGACTCAAGCTCGATCGCACCGGAGCGGCGCTCGCGGGCGCGCTGTTGATGGTGGTGACGGGATCGCTCAGCGAGTCCCAGGCGTTGGCGGCGATCGACTTTCACACCATCCTGCTCCTGCTCGGGATGATGATCATCGTCGCCAACCTGCGCATCTCGGGCGCCTTTGCACTGGTCGCGCGATGGCTCTTGAAGCGCGCACACTCCGGCTACGGGCTGCTCGCGATGACGGTGCTCACCTCGGGCGTGCTGGCGGCGTTTTTCATCAATGACGTGGTATGCCTGTCGCTGGCGGGACCGCTCATCGAGGTCGCCCGCATTCTCGAGATCGACGCCGCGCCGCTGCTGCTCGCGCTTGCCACCGGCAGCAACATCGGCAGTGTCGCGACCATCACCGGCAATCCACAGAACATGATCGTAGCCGGCTACGCCGGTATCGGCTATTCGGCCTTTGCGATTCGCCTGGCGCCGGTCGCGCTGGCCGGCCTGTTGGTCGACTTCGCCGTTATCGCTTGGCTCTACCGCAGCCACCTAAGCCATGTTCGGCCGCGTGAAGATCATGAGTTGCCCGTGCCGCCGCCGGAACGCCGATACCATCTCGTGAAGTCATCGATCGTCGCGGCAGCAGTGCTGGTCCTGTTCGCGATGGGCTATCCGACGCACCTGGTGGCGATGGGCGGCGGCGCCGCGCTGCTGTTCACGCGGCGCACGCTGCCGCAGTCGATCTACGCGCAGATCGACTGGACGCTGCTGGTGATGTTCGCAGGACTGTTCATCGTGGTCAGAGGCGTCGAGACCACTGGCCTGCTGAAGGATTTGGTGCAGGCGGCGGGACCCGAGCGGCTGAAAAATGTGGCAGTGCTCTCGGTGGTCGCGGCGACGCTTTCCAACCTGGTCAGCAACGTTCCCGCGATGCTCCTATTCAAGCCGATCTATCCGCAGATCAGTCAGGGCATGAGCACCGGCCTTGTGCTCGCCAGCGCCAGCACTTTCGCCGGCAACCTCACTCTGCTCGGATCGCTCGCGAATCTGATCGTAGTCGAGCAGGCGCGCCGCGAAGGGATCGAGATCCGCTTCGTTGGATACCTGAAGGTCGGCCTGCCGGTGACGATCATCACGCTGGTCATCGATATCGCGTGGCTGCAGTTCTTTGGCTAGCGCCGGGCGCGTCGACTCGCTACGGAAACTTGAGGCCACTACGGAAACTTGAGGCGGACGATCTCCGCCTTGCGCACGGCGTCGGCCACCATCGTCTCGACCTCGAGCACGCTCTCTGCCGCGCGCACCTCGTCTAGGTTGGCGTGGGTCTCGGGATGCGGCGGAACGAACAGCGAGCAGCAGTCCTGGTCGGGCTGAATCGATGTCTCGAAAGTGCCGAGCGTGCGCGCCTGGTCGACGATCTCGTTCTTGTCCATCCCGACCAGCGGACGCACCATCGGCAGCCGAGCGGCCTCCTCGATGACCGTCATGTTCTCCAGCGTTTGCGACGCGACCTGCCCGAGACTCTCGCCCGTCACCAGCACTCGCGCGCCCGAGCGCCGGGCCAGCGCGGCCGCAATCCGCACCATGAAACGGCGGTAGAGCACGACGCGCAGCGGACGCGGCCCGCGCGCCACGATCTCGCGCTGGATGTCAGCGAACGCCACCAGCATCAGGGTCGATCGCGCCTGGTAGCGGGTGAGATGCTCGGCCAACTCGGTCGCTTTCGCATCATGCGATGCGCTGCCACCGGCGAGTCGATTCCGCCAGAGAGCAGCGCTATCCCATGGCCCGTGATACCCACTGGCAGGCCGCCCGCGCCCGGCCGCTTGCCGGCTGCAATATAGGCGGCGTCGGGGAGAATCTCGATTGTGATGACCAGCGCAGGATTCTCAAGGTCTACTTTAAGTCCGACATTGTCCTTGACCGCATCGTCCTTAACCGCCGCACCGACCGCCTGGTCGATTTCCATCGAGTTGAGCGCAAAGCCCTTGTCGGCACGGGTCGCGCGCACGCGAAAGCTACCGGCGCTCCGATGCGCGCGCGCGATCGCGATCGCCTCGCGCTTTAGCTCTTCGATATCGCGCGCAACGGGGCGGCTCAGCGAAAAATTCTGCAGGCCGAAAAGCAGCGCCGCGCGCTCGGCCGCGACCTCCTCGTCGATCTCCTCGGGAAGCTCGACGATAAGCCGCGGACCCTCGCCACGCATCGCGCCCAGCTTGAAGTCGGCGAAGACCGCGCGCAGGTTGCTCTTCAACTGATCGACGAAGCGCCACTGGTTGCGCCCCTTGAGCGCGATTTCGTGGTATCTTCCAATCAGGTAACGCATCGTGGTCGCTTACAGGAACTGATACGAGTCACTTCTGATACTGTCCACTTCTGATACGAAACACTTCTGATACGGAACAGGACTGATACATGAGCGCACTGGAACCAATCAATCAGCGCCTCGCGCGGCTGCGCGAGGGCCTCGAGCCGGCCGATCGGCTCGCGCGCCATCGCACCGGCAGGGGACGCGGCGCGGCTGTGCTGATGCCTATCTTCGAGCTCGACGGCGATCTGCACGTGGTCTACATCCGGCGCTCCGACCACGTCGAAAGCCATCGCGGTCAGGTCGCCTTTCCCGGCGGCCGGGTCGATCCGACCGACGAGACCTTGCTCCACACGGCGCTGCGCGAGGCTCAGGAAGAGGTTGGCATCGACCCCGCGAGCGTCGACGTGCTGGGCGGCTTCGAGGGCACGGTGGCGCGCACGAGCGAGATCCACGTGACGCCATTCATCGGGGTCATCCCGGCCACCGCGGGCCTGCGCGCCGATCCGAAGGAGGTCGCCGCGATCTTCTTCGTCCCGATGAGCGCGCTGGAGGACTCGAGCTACCGCGGCACCTACCGTTTCCGGCGCGACACCGGCCAGGTGACCGAGCATCCGGCGATCTTCTACAACGACCAGGTCATCTGGGGACTCACGCTGCGCTTTACTGAGGAAGTGTTGCGCCGGATGAACGGCACGGCTGCGCGCTAGTGCGATGGGTTTCGAATTCGTCCAATAAACTCTAAAGAGGGCCGTTCACGAACGGCCCTCTGTTATTAATTCAGGCTACCGGCCTCTCGTAGTATAAAGCGCGCGAACGTCCACGAGTTGATGCACAACGATTGAAGTCCGCCACGAAATCCGTCAAGCGAATTGGATGAGTCGCGCAAGACCGAAAGTATGCGAGGGCGCCGCTTTGTGCTTCGCGATCTTTTTTATGCTGATTTACGTGCCTTTTCTCGGCGCGCATTTGAACACGCGGAAGAATGATTTCAACGCCCTCTATATCTGGTCGGCGGCCGCTCGCAAGGGTATGAACCCTTATGTCGATGACCTCACCAAACTGGAGAGCCAGCTTGGTATCGACGACAATGGTAATCCCCACGCCAACTATCCACCGCCGCTGGTCGTCGCGTTCGAGCCGATTACCCTATTGCCACCGACGACCGCGTATTGGATTTGGTTCTGTGTGAGCCTGTTTGCATTAATGGCGTCGTTCGGATTGCTGCTTGGCAGAGAAGCCTTTCTATTCATGCTCCTGGCGCTGTTTTACGAACCTTTGACCGATCATTTGCTTTGGGCGCAAAGCTATACCGTGGTCTTGCTGCTCTTGGTTATTTCGATCCGTGCGATGGCAAAGGGGCGCGACACGGTTGCGGGAGTCAGTTTGGCCCTTGCGGGCGCGCTGAAAGTGTTCCCGCTAATCATATTGCTGTATTCCGTGAGAACCCGGCGGTGGCGGATTGTATTTTCTGCAGCGGCAGGGCTCTTGACGATCTCAGCGCTCACTATAGGCGTGTTAGGCTGGAACCAGATCCTCTCGTTTCTGGGGTCGACTTCAGCGGAAGTTTGGGAGCGCTGGACGTTTGCCAATTCGAACGTTTCGATTGGCGCGACGATTGCGCAATTGGTGCTCCCATTGATGGCAACAGATTCCCCGGGCGACCATCTACTGTTGTGGCAATTGATTTTCGCGGCTTCGGCGCTTGCGCTTGGCGCGGCCGTGTTCTGGGTGACTCCGGTGAGCGATCCAGATCTGAGAGCATTTGGGCTGTGGATCATAGCGGCGACTTGGATGTTCCCCGTCTGCTGGCCGGCTCACATGGTGCTGTTCCTAGCGTTTCTTGGGGTTTTGTTTTGCAGCAGAAATCGCGCCTCGCGCCAGGCAAAATGGGCCGCGGTTTCCAGCTATGCGTTGGGAGTGATGCTGCTTCCGATTCATTGGACACTTTTGATTGCCGGCCATATTGCTTGGCTAGCAGCGGCGGAAAGAACCTGCCTTGTCATGTTGGTGCTAAGCTCTTTCTATTCAGCTTGGCTGTTTTCCCGGCCCGAGATTCGACCCGCGGACACGAGACGCGATTGTAATTCACCCCTCAGGCTGCGCGAGCGTCGTCTTGTCCGTAACCATCTTCACGGACCGTGGCACTGACACAGCGCTGGCACAGCGAGCGATGCTGGCGCAGGCGGCCGGCACGCATTACCGGCGACGCCTCAGCGTAACGGTCGAACGTAACGGTTCCGTAACGGTGCTGATGTTGAGCGAGCCTAACCCACACCGAAACCAAGCGCCGAAACCGCCCTGAATCCGGGCTGGTTAGGGCTGGTTCGGTGTCAATCACGCTTCTGAAGCTACTTCAGGTAATCCAGCATTCCGCGCCGCAACATCCCTTCCAGGTAAGGAATCACGTCGCTCATCCGCGCGAGTTCCTCGACCGTGACCCATCGGCCCTCGACATGTTCGCCGGGCATCAGGACGAGCTCGCGGCGCGTATCCGCCGGCCGGCACGCGAAAAGCGCCTGCACGTACGGGTCCGGCGGGGCCTTGTAGAGGCCGAGCGCGCGCTCGATCTCGATCGCGAGGCCGGTCTCCTCGCCGACCTCGCGCACCAGGCACTCCTCGAAGCTCTCGCCCAGCGTTAGATGGCCGCCGGGAAGGTCCCAATGGCCCGGCCGATACGGCATCCGCGCCGCGCGCCGCAGCACCACAAGGCGGTCGCGGTCGGCGATTATGCCGTGTACTCCGATCCAGAACTGCGACTCCGCCATCAGATTTCTCTTGTGCCTGCCTGAAGAACGTTGCGCATCAGAGTAACCGCGCGATACCGCCCGCGCCAGCGCGCGTTTGTGATCGCCGCCAGAGCCGCAGTACGATTCCGCCTTCACTTATGGATGCGGCGTCATATCCGCGTCGGGAGTGTTGGTGAAGAGGGGACAAGGCTGGCTTCTCGCGTCACGTAAGGCCATCGATGCCGCATGGACAATAGAAGCAGAGGCGACAAACGGAGCCGCGCCGCGAATGTCGGTGAAAAGGTAAAAGGAATGAACAAAGATGATTTCTGGCGCGAGGCGCGCCGCGACCTCCCAGGTCCGCTTGGCGGACTGCGCGTGCTGGAGGCGACGACCAGTTGGGCGGGGCCGATGTGCGCGTGCATGCTCGCCGACCTCGGCGCCGACGTTATCAAGGTCGAAGAGCCTGGCGGCGAGGTCACGCGCCGCTTGCCGCCGTTTGTCACCGGCAATGTCGGGTACCTGCACGCGACCGTCAACCGGAACAAACGCAGCCTGACGCTCGATTTGCGCCAGTCCGAGGGACGCGACATTTTTCTGAAGCTCGCCGCGCGCTCGGACGTCGTGGTCGAGAACTTCCGCCCGGGGACGCTCGCCGGATGGGGCGTCGGCTACGAGGAGGTGCGGCGGGTCAAGCCGAATATCGTTTACGTCTCGATAAGCGGATGGGGACAGTGGGGACCGGGACACGAGCGTCCCGGCTACGACCCGGTGGCCGAGGCGGCCTGCGGTTTCATGTCGCACAACGGAGAGCCCGACGGCCGGCCGGTGCGATGCGGGACGTATATCGGCGACGACGTCGCCGGACTGCACGGTGCGCTCGCCGCCGTGGCCGCGCTGCGCCATCGCGACGCCACCGGCGAGGGTCAGCATATCGACGTCGCGCTGATGGACACGCTGCTGTTTCAGTCCAACGGGATGCTCACTTTGGGCGCGATGGGTCTCGAGCCGCCGCGGATGGGCAATGAGTCGCACTACTCGGCGCCGGTCGGGGTCTTCCGATGCCGCGACGGTGACGTCTTCTTCGCCGTGCTTCTCGACGCGCACTGGCGCAAGCTCGCTCGCGTGATCGGCCGCCCCGAAGTCGGCACCGATCCGCATTACGCGAC
>WNFJ01237006.1_pt1 | contig 11412 bp, 12 predicted proteins | sample 5400461 | NCBI WGS metagenome assembly WNFJ01 (sample SAMN13153349, study PRJNA577476) | soil metagenome | isolation source: 115 cm saprolite on Douglas fir-dominated hillslope | place: USA:California | collected 2013-09-17 | reverse complement strand
ATTCTCGGGTTGCCGGAGGAAGAATTTCCGCCACTGCCGAAATTTGAGGACGCGAAAGTCGTCACGATTCGACAAAAAGATTTGCGAGACGGTTTGCGCAAAACTTCCTACGCCATATCGACGGACGAAACCCGTTACGTGTTGAACGGCGTCCTTTTCACTTTCAAAGACAACAAGCTCACACTGGTGGCGACGGATGGCCGGCGACTTGCCATGGCTGAAATCGAGCTAGAATTCCCGCGCAGCCATGAAACCGACATTATTATTCCCACGAAAGCGGTCACAGAATTGCAAAGACTGCTTACCGATGACGGCGACGTGAAAGTAAGCATGGGCAACGGCCAAATCGCGTTCGATCTGAACAAGACGCTGTTGGTTTCAAAATTGATCGAAGGCAATTATCCAAACTATCGCCAGGTCATTCCGGCCGAAGCAAAGGAGCGAGTAAAACTCGAGCGCGAAACATTTTTGAATTCGTTGCGGCGCGTTTCGCTGCTGGCAAGCGACAAATCGAATTCGATCAAACTCAAATTCAGCAAGAACAACATCGATATCACTGCCAATACGCCGGAGGTCGGTGAAGCGAAGGAATCGCTGCCCGTCCAGTACAAAGGGCGCGAGTTTTCCATCGCGTTTAATCCGGAATTTCTCATGGCGCCACTGCGCGCCCTGACCGAAGACGAAATCTTTCTCGATCTTATCGACGAGATGAGTCCGGGCGTTTTGAAGATTCAAACGCCCTTTCTCTATGTCCTGATGCCGATGCGCATCAGCTCATAACGGTTAAGCGGCCGCTGAGTCGCCTCGCTCTGTCGAGGCGTTTTATTGCATCGATGCACGGCGGCAGAGCGCCGTGGCTACAGCCGCCTCGACCTCGACGATTCCCAGGTCGGTAAGCCTTCCGCTCGTTGCACGGAGAACTTTTACATTTTTATTCATCGGCGCCCAGACAGCCGGATCGGTCGGACCGAAGAGCAAAACGCATTTTGCGCCGGCGGCCGCGGCAAGGTGCGAAATTCCGCTATCGTGTCCGACGAAAATCGCGCGTTCGAACACAGCCGCTAGCTGCGGCAGCGGCAGATTTCTTGCAACCTGGACGCGATCGCTTTTCCAAACCGTTTGCAATTGCCTTGCCCGATCTTCGTCCGCTTCGCCAGACACGATTACGAGCGATCCGTGAAAATCGTCCGAGCCGAGCAAATGATTCCCGAGATCAATCCAACTCTCTAGCGGCCAATTTTTCCTTTCACTTCCGCTGCCAACATGAAGGGCGACAACTGGTCGCGCAAAATTGCGGAGAAATTCTTCTGCAATGTTTTGATCTTCGTTAGAAGGATAAACTTTCGCCGCAAGATCCTGTACGCATAAACCCAACTCTTGGATTGGTGCCGCGAGTTGCTGAGCGGCATGTCCAGAATTGTCGACCTTCGCCGGCCTATGGGCCAGATTTTCTACGCCGCATCGGCGAAGATTCATCTCAAAGATTCCGTCCGGGTCGTAGAGATAGCTAATGATCAAGTCAAAACTCGCGAAATAATCCGCGAGTTCTGCGGGCAAGTTTGAGTCTTTCGCGAAGAAGCTGGAAAGCGGCCCGTATTCGATCGACCGGACTGCTTGAGCGTAAAACCGGTTTTCCGCCAGCGCTGCGATATGTTTGTAACCAAGGATCTCAACGTGCGCCTGAGGATGAGCCCCACGCAAGGTCTTCAACGCTGGCAAGGTGAGGATAAAGTCGCCGATCGCGCCGCCGCGGATCACCAGAATCCGGTTCATAAACTGACTGCACCGGCGCTGTCCAAGCGTCGCATTGGTTCCGCTACAAATACTTAATATCGCGTTAACGCAAACGAGAGAATCACGCCGCCATAAATCAGCGCAAGAGCATGCAGGAACCGCCATCGGAAAACGCTGCGCGTGCTCCAGTTGATCTGATCGCGAAGCACGTACGGGATCGCCACCCAAAACAGCCCGGCAATGATGAGCAGATAAGCCAGCACGGTTACGAGCAACCGGCTTGTCTCGTAACGCAAAAACGCCGCATCGAGCAGCGGTTCAGCGGCCAGCAAGCAAAGAATTCCAAGCGCGCGAACTGCGAGAAATTCATCGACGAAACGCAGGGCGAGCCCGTAACCGATCGGCAGCGCGATGAGGAGCGGCCGCCGGAAAGCTGAGAATTCGCCCATCTGGATCGTGGCGACCAGCCAAAATGTCCAGATAAAACAGATAGTCAACAGAACGACTCCGGCGACATTAGAACGCGGAAACCGCTGCGCGATACTGGTAAGGTCTGGTTTCACCAACCCGGGCAAACTGATCAAAATGAGGAACCCACCTGCGATGATTCCCGCGGTTTGCAAAGACAGATGGTAAATCATGTTCGCCCCTGCGAATCCGTCCTGTGGTGGACGCGATCGCCGTTGGATGCGCGTGAGATTGGCAGGACTGGCGTGCCATACAAGCTAAAGCCATTGGCTTGTTGCACCCGTACGTCGACAAGTTCCCCGCCAAGTTCCTCGTCTCCTTCGAACACGACAATCTTGTTCGTGCGCGTGCGACCCATTAAGCGCGCTTGGTTCGTTTTGCTCGGCCCTTCACAAAGAACTTCCACATTACAGCCGACCAGCCGCTCGCCGGTGCGTCGGGTCGATTCATTCACGATCCGGAGCAAATCCTGGTTCCGCTCTTCCTTAACGTGTTCGGCGATTTGGTCCGGCATTTCCGCGGCCGGCGTGTCGCGTCGCGGCGAATATCGAAAGACGAAAGCATTGTCGAATTGGATCTGTTCAACCAGATCGCGTGTTTGTTTGTAATCGCTCTCCATCTCGCCAGGAAATCCAACGATAATGTCGGTCGTGATCGCGATGCCATCCCGCGCTTGCCGGATGCGCTGCACAAGATCGACATATTTTTCCGCCGTATAAGCGCGATGCATCGCTCTCAGGATCTTGTTCGAACCGGATTGCAACGGCAGATGAATGTGCTCGGCCATTTTCGACAAACGTGAAATCGCATCGATCAAATCGTCGCGGAAGCCGATGGGGTGCGGCGAAGTAAGACGGAGCCGTTCGAGACCATCGATTTCGTGCACGGCCTCCAGCAACTGCACGAAAGGACTCTTGTTGCGGGCGGGATCGTCGCCCCCGGCGACAGCCGGAAATTCGTGACGACCATACAAATTCACGATTTGCCCAAGCAGAGTGACTTCCTTCACTCCGCGCGCAACCAGATCGCGCACTTCGCGGACGATTTCAGCGATTGAACGGCTGCGCTCGGTGCCGCGCGTCTGCGGAACGATGCAAAAGGTGCAATGCATGTTGCATCCTTGCATGATCGAAACGAAAGCAGTCGCCTGCCGAGACGCGAGATGCTGATCGCGAATCGTCGATTGCGAGCCGGCTTCCTCTGCAACATCGACAATCGAAAAACGCAGATCGTCCATTCTGTTGGAGCCGGGATCGGTGATCCCGGCCGGGCGCGCCGTCTTTTTTGCGACCAATTCGTCGACATAATCGGCGACGCGATGGAATTTCTGGGTCCCGACGACAAGATCGACATGCGGGAAATTCTTGAGCAAAGATTCGCCGCGCGCCTGGGCCATGCAGCCGAGGAAACCAAACACCATATTCGGCCGCTCTTTTGCCATGCGGCCGAGCATTCCCATTTTGCCGAGCGCTTTTTGATCCGCCATGTCACGCACACTGCACGTATTCAGGAGCACGACGTCGGCGTCCGCCTCGTGCGCGACCCGCTCATAGCCGCGCGCGACGAGCGAATGCGCGACCTGCTCTGAGTCGCGCTCGTTCATCTGGCAACCGTAAGTCTTGATGAAAAATTTCGGCATGTGCGGGCGAAAATAATACACGGACAAGCCTCCTTCGCTATGTCAGAGATTTATCCCCTTTCCATCTTGTCGATCTTTGGGATTAAATCGCGACGTGTTGGGAATGAAAAACGAGCCTCCAGCGATTGGGATCATCGGGGGCAGTGGTTTATACCAGATGGAAGAGGTCCGCGATGCGATCGAACACAAGATCGAGACTCCGTTTGGGCCGCCATCGGACACGCTCGTTGGCGGAAAAGTAAGCGGACGCCAGGTCTATTTTTTGCCGCGACACAGTCGAGGCCATCGAATTCTGCCGCATGAAATAAATCACCAGGCTAACATTTACGCGCTGCGCTCGCTCAACGTCCGCTGGATTATCTCGGTAGCGGCCGTGGGTAGTTTACAGGAAAAATACGCGCCGCGAGATGTCTTGTTGCCTTCGCAGTTTTATGACCGCACGAGTCAGCGCGCCGCTCATACTTTTTTTGGGGAGGGCATCGCCGCGCACATCGCATTTGCTGAGCCGATCAGCACGAAGCTGCGTAATCTTCTGGCAGAATCAGCGAAGTCTCTCGGCGTCACAGTCCACAACGGCGGAACTTATGTGAACATGGACGGCCCGGCATTTTCCACGCGAGCGGAATCGGAATGGAATCGCCGCAACGGTTTTGACGTAATCGCGATGACGAATCTTCCGGAAGCGAAACTGGCTCGCGAGGCGGAGATCGCGTTCGCGACGATGGCGATGATCACCGATTACGATTGCTGGAAGGTAGAAGAGGAACCGGTCTCGGCACAGACGGTCCTCGGTCATCTAATGGCAAATGCCGAAACGGCGAGGAAAATTCTCCTTCATGTGATCCCGCGACTTCCGACGGAGCCGAATTGGCCGGAACATCTCGCTCTGGATTCAGCGCTGGTCACTGACCGCAAGCTTTGGCCTGCAGCAACAGTCCAGAAGTTGAGACCGATCCTAGGACGCTTTCTGGCGGAATAAAAAAATGACGAAGCACGAAGAGAGGCCGAGGTCGCCGCCGTCGTTTTCTCATTCGAGCTTCGTTATTGACTCGTCATTCGTCATTCCGATTTCGTCATTTTCCTAATCACTTTGCAAAGCGATCGGATTTGATCTTCCTCGTGTGCCGCCGTTACAGTTATGCGCAAGCGCGCGGCCCCTTTCGCAACAGTTGGATAACGAATCGCTGGAACAAGAAATCCTTCGCTTTGCAGCGCAGACGCCAGATCGAGTGTCGCTTGCTCGTGGCCTACGACCCACGGGAAAATCGCGCTGTGGGTGTCGCTGCCAGTTTTGTTCAATTCACTGCGAGGGAGAAATTCCTGCATTAATCTGATTCTCTTCCAAAGCAAAAGTCGGCGCTCTTCTCCTTCAGGAGATGTGAGGAAGTCAATCGCAGCCAGCGCCGCAGCGACGATCGCAGGCGGCGGCGCCGTGGAATAAATGAAAGAGCGCGCTCGATTAATCAGCCAGTCGATCAAGTTGCGGGAGCCGCAGATGTAGCCACCGCTTGCGCCGAGGGCCTTGCTCAGCGTTCCCATCTGTACATCGACATCTTCATTCAAGTTCTCTGCCGCGGCCAGGCCGGGGCCATTTGGACCGACCACACCGACAGCATGAGCTTCATCGAGCATTAAGAACGCGCCGAAGCGTTTTTTTAATTCAACCAATTCGCGCAACGGCGCGCGATCACCATCCATGGAAAAAACGGATTCGGTCACGATGAGGACGCGTTTGTCCTCCTGTTCGCGCTGTGACCACTGAAGATGACTCTCAAGTTTGCCCAGATGATTGTGCGGAAATACGCGCAGGATTGCGCCGCTCAATTTTGCGCCGTCGATCAATGAGGCGTGGCAGAGTTTATCGAGCAAGATGACGTCACCTTTGGTCACGAGAGCCGGGATCGTGCCGAGCGCGGCCGCGTATCCGCTGGTAAAACAAAGCGCAGCTTCAGTTCCTTTCCATTTCGCCAGCGCACGTTCCAAACGCAAATGTGGCGATTGTGTTCCGCTAATTAACCGGGACGCTCCACCGCCAACGCCAAATTCGCTGATGGCGGCGATTGCTGCTTCTCGCAATCGAGGATCGCTGGCGAGACCGAGATAATTGTTTGAAGAAAAGTTTACGAGCCGGCGACCGCCGGTTTCGATTTCCGCTCCTTGCGCGCTACAAATTTCGCGAAGATGCCGATCCAACGAACGTACACGGAGAGCTTCCAATTGCTCTTCGAAAAAATCGCGCACTGGAAGTTGGAAGGCTCGGAAAGCTATTCCTGCCCTGAATTACATCCAAAGACCCCAGGAAAGCAGCGCGGACGCGTCGCGCCACACGCCGGCTTTACTGTCACCGAGCACGACAACGATGATGTCGCGGCCCCCGCGTGAACCGCTGCAAATCAAGCAGTGCCCGGCGGCTTCGGTGTAACCGGTCTTCATTCCGTTGCAGTAAGCAAGGCGTCTAAGAACTTTGTTTGTATTTTCCAGCTCTCGCGTGCGGCCGTTGGCGTAGCGAAAGACAAGCTGCGGAAGGCAAACGATTGAGCGAATGGTCGGGTTCGCGTAAGCCGCGCGCGCGATCATCGAAAGGTCGCGCGCGCTTGAGTACTGGTCGGGCACGGGCAAACCGTTTGGATTCACAAAATGCGAGTGCACTGCTCCGAGTTCGTGCGCGCGTCTGTTCATGACCTCCGCGAAAGCTTCAATGCTGCCTGCATTGTCCCGTGCCAGACATCGCGCCACGTCATTAGGGCTTTTCACCAGCAATGCTCGCAGTAGATCGATTCGCTGATAGTTATCGCCCGCTTTGATATTCAGCTTCACCGGTTCGGCCATTGTATCGATTGGTTGAACCGTTACCGGCTGGTCCAAAAAGCCGCGCTCGGCGACGATCAGAGCCGTAAGCAATTTTTGCGTGCTCGCTGCAGCCCTTATCTGGTCCGCGTTCTTCTCGTATAATGTTTGGCCGCTGTGCGCGTCCACAACAATCACCGACGCTGCGCCAGTCTTTGGTATCCCTTCGGGAGTGAACTCTGTCGGCGCTGGTGCTGATTCTGGTGTTTCCTTCGGCTTTGCATGCGTACGGTGTGAGCGTGCACGAGTCGATTTCTTCGACGCCGCTTTCTCAACAGGACTGGGCGAGTCATCGAGATCCTGTTTATCTTTCGCTGTAACCGCTTGCGCCTTCCGAACGGGTCCGGGCGAGATACCGCCTGGCCGCACCACCTCGGAATCAACAACGTCCTGACTCCAGGCACTAAGCGCCGCTGCCGAGGCCAATGCGGCAAGGAACAGGATCCGATTAGGCCACTTCATCGGCGGAAACTTAGCGATAGAACTTAAATCGGCGCAAGTCCTCAGACATTTTCCCGGCGCGTACGGCGGTCGCGCCCTACCTGGCGCGCTCGATCAATTCGACCTCGTAACCTTCCGGTGCGTCAATGAAAGCAATTTTGCCGCTGCCAGTTGAATGCGGCCCATCCGACAGCGGATAACCTTTCGCTGCCGCTTCCCGTGCAAAGATTTCCAGGTTATCCACTTCAAAGGCGAGATGCGTAAGGTCAGGACCGACTACAATCGGCCCGGCCTCATCGAATTTGCAGATCTCAATCTCCTCGTCCCCCTCAGGCGCTTTTAGAAAAACCAGTTGCGAGCCGCGACCGGACGTCTGGCGACGCAGCTCCTTGAGCCCGAGAACATCTTTATAAAACGAGACTGTCTTCTCGAGATCCTTCACGCGATAGCGGGTATGTAAGAGTTTTTTGACCATACTGTATCTTATTGCTCCCATACCGGATTAAATTCAAACTCAGGATAAATTTTACGATGAAACTTGTCATCGCCGCGACTGGTGCCAGCGGTACGATTTATCTGCAACGGTTGCTCGAGCAGATTGATTCTGCGGCGCATGAAATTCATCTCGTCATGAGCGCGCACGCCAAACAAGTGGCGAAGCAAGAAGTGGGCGCTCTCAAAATTCCGAAAGCAATCGCTCAACATTCCGAGAGCGATCTTGATGTTCCATTCGTCAGCGGCTCAGCGCGTTTTGACGCTATGGTTATAGTCCCCTGCTCGATGGCCACGCTTGGGCGTGTTGCGTCGGGCTCCAGCGATAGCGCGTTGCTGCGCGCGGCTGACGTTTTTTTGAAGGAACGGCGGAAATTGATCCTAGTTCCGCGCGAGACGCCGTGGAACTTAATTCACGGGCGCAACGCGGTGACGTTGCTCGAGGCGGGAGCAATTGTTCTGCCAGCCATCCCCTCTTTCTATAGCCGGCCAGATTCCGTTACCGCCGTCGTCGACACAGTGGTTTGGCGCATTCTTGATCAAATCGGCTTGCCCAACCCGAGCGCGTACCGCTGGGGCCGTGACATGCCAAAACCTATCCGCAAACATTGAAGATCGAAGGTCGACCCGCGCGTTGGCTGATCGCGTTCGGGTTCCGCTTGTTGCGGCTCTGGGCGCGCACGCTGCGCTACGAAATAGAAGATCGCGCAGGCATTGTTGGAAAACCGATCGCTGAAAATTACATCGGCGCACTCTGGCATAATCGATTGTTGTTATTTCCATTCGTGCTGCGGCGCTTTTTTTCCAACCGCCACGGCGCAGCTTTGATCAGTGCCAGTCGCGACGGAGAATTGCTAGCCGACGCAATCAAGCGGTTCGGTTTCGACGTCGTGCGCGGCTCGAGCTCGCGATTGGGTGCGAGCGCAATTCTTCAGCTCACGGATGTGCTCGCATCCGGTCACGACGTTGTCATCACGCCCGATGGCCCGCGCGGGCCTGCCTACGAGCTTGGCGCCGGCATTATTTTTCTCGCGCAAAAATCCGGAGCAGCTGTTCTGCCCGTCAACATGGAATATTCGAGCTGCTCGCGTATTAGAAGCTGGGACCGATTTATCGTGCCGCATCCGTTCGGCAAAGTGCGAGTGATAATCGGCCAACCGCACCGGGTGAAATCGACAAGCACGGACGCGGAGTTTGAAACCGAGCGTTTGCGTTTGCAGAACGCTATGATGGCGCTGGTTGAACAACGCTGACTCAACTACCCTCTGCGCATGGCGAAGGTAATCAATGGCCGCGCAATTGCAGAAAAAGTCTATGTTGATCTCCGCCGCGAGATTGCGGAGCTAAAATCGAAGGACGTCACCCCGGGCCTTGCCGTCATTCTCGTTGGCGACAATCCGGCCTCGCGCGCCTACGTGCGCTCGAAAGACAAAATGTGCCGCGAGCTTGGGCTGCATTCGGTGAAATTGGAGCTGCCCGCATCGACCACACAAACGGAACTGTTGTCCCGCGTCGAGGAATTGAATCGCGACCCGAGCGTTCATGGCATTCTAGTGCAATCGCCGCCGCCTAAGCAGATCGATGAAGCGGCAGTGGTGCGTTCACTCGAACCGTGCAAAGACGTGGACGGTTTTCATCCGGCGAATGTTGCGAAGCTCGTGATCGACGATCCCAAGATCGACATCGCAGGCGCACACGTCGTGATCCTTGGCCGGAGCATGATCGTGGGCAAACCGCTCGCCCTGCTTCTCATGCAGAAAAACAAAAACGGAAATGCGACAGTCACGGTCGTGCATTCGCGCAGTCGCGACCTCGAAAAGATTACGCGGTCGGCAGATATCTTGATCACGGCGATCGGTCAACCCAACTTCGTAAAACCGGATCACGTCCGCGAGGGCGCGGTCGTTATCGATGTCGGCATCAATCGCCTGGACGACGCGGCGAGCGAACGCGGTTATCGACTCGTGGGTGATGTAGCCTTTGACGGAGTGTCACAGAAAGCGGCTGCGATCACGCCGGTGCCGGGCGGCGTCGGGCCGATGACAATCGCAATGTTAATGTCCAATACCGTAAAAGCAGCGCGGCAATTGATAGGTAGGGGCTGGTTCACCTGAACCTACCTGCGTTTGTAATTTTTGCGGTCAGCAACTTCAAGATCGAGGGATTAATTCGCGCCGCATGAACGAAAAACGACCCGACTCGCGGAGCCAGTACCGCCGCGCGGGACATCCGGTTTACCCATAACCGGCCGCGATACATGGCAGCGTGCGCTTTCGCGTAATCACTCGCCGGATCGGCATCATAACTTCCACGAATGATTTTCGCGATGGCCTGCGCCGCCAGTTCTCCTGAGCGAAGTGCGTAATAAATTCCTTCCCCGGTAAACGGCTCCACCACGCGCGCCGCGTCGCCGACTAGAAACAATTTGTCGTGCGCGGGCGCCAGAGTCACGCGGGTGAGCGGAGTAATCGTGCGCCAGGGATGATCTTGTTGAAGACCGAACCGCTGCTCGGCCCAACGACGAAGCGCCGATATGTTGGAAGGCTTGCCCACCAGGCACAAATTTAATTCATCGCGACTTACCGGGGCCTGGCCGGAATAGCCCTCAGGGAGAAATTGCAAAACGACGCGATCGCCAAAGCCCGCTGGCAGCGGCATGTGCGCCTGCAGCGCAACGCGTTCACGCACAGGCCGCGGGAGCAGATTGCAAAGACGCGCGATGGTCGAATTGCGACCGTCGGCGCCGACCAGTGTTCGCGCGGCAAAGACTGGTCCCCGATTTGTTTGAATTTTCCAATCCGAACCGTTCGTCCCTGCGGTCAATGCCGTCACCGCTGTTTCTTCGTAGATTTCCGCACCGAGCTCTCGCGCCCGCGATAGCAAGAGTCCGTCAAACAAGCTGCGTTTGATTGATATCTCGCCCTCTTCGCCCGACGGAAGATCTACAGCAACTCTTCGTCCGCTCACCGCGATGAACTCGACAGTATTAAGAATTGCGTGCGGCAATTGGCGGACACGCTCCCCAACTCCAAGTCTCTGCAATACCGGCCAGGCCGCTGGATTCAAACAGTCGCCGCAAACTTTTTCCCGGGGAAACGTTTCTCGTTCCAGAACGAGCGGTCGCAAACCAGCGAGAGCGCAAAATCCAGCGCATGCCGATCCAGCCGGGCCGGCGCCGACAATTGCAACATCGAAGGTTTGCATCGCTGTTAAGCGCACTCGGTCAAGTCAAGCGGAGCCGAGACATTCTCGCTATTCGATAAAGTTAACAATAATACGGGATTCCCTCGACTTTCGCTCGGAATGACGAAACCTCGCAGCGGATGCGTCTTTAACACTACTGGCGCGCGATCCAATACCAGAGCAGATTGATTGTTATGGGCTGGTCTCTGCCAATCTTCCGCATCGCTGGCATTCAATTGCGGATTCACGTTACGTTTTTGCTACTCATCGCCTGGCTTGCTTTCGGCTATTACGCGGAAGGCGGTTCGGCAGTGGCGGCGAGCCGGGTAATATTTGTTCTGCTGCTTTTCCTCTGCGTCGTGCTGCACGAATTCGGGCACGCATTTGCCGCGAAGGCATTCGGAATTAACACACCGGACATTACCTTGCTCCCGATCGGCGGAGTCGCGCGCCTGGAACGTATGCCGGAAGAACCTCTACAAGAACTGATCATTGCAGTGGCCGGTCCGGCCGTAAACGTAGTGATCGCGCTCGGTTTGTTTATAGCAGACGGATCGCAGGCGTTTCTGAATCCTTCAAGGGTCGAAGGAGGCGGTCTTATTGCGCAG
>WNFJ01224424.1_pt1 | contig 11412 bp, 12 predicted proteins | sample 5400461 | NCBI WGS metagenome assembly WNFJ01 (sample SAMN13153349, study PRJNA577476) | soil metagenome | isolation source: 115 cm saprolite on Douglas fir-dominated hillslope | place: USA:California | collected 2013-09-17 | reverse complement strand
ATAACGGGGCGCAGGGAACGACTGGACTTACCTACTACATGGGCGATCCCGCCTCAGTCGCTCCACGCTACCTCGGCAACGTGATGTATGTACCAAGCGGCAACAAAATGGAGGCGTTCCCTCCAGGCAATTTCTCGACGAAGGCGCCTATCAAGTATGTGGATTTGACCAATGGCAAATTTCTGTTGAGCGTGCCCGATGGGGCAAAAACGACTGACGGAAAAGCAGCCGGTATAGATACCAGCAAATTGAGCGCTGCAACGTCGGGATCTGCGAAGAATACATCGTTGGAGCACTCGGGAGATCAAAAAGGAACCGTGCCTAACCGAAAGGAATGATGGATGTGTTGAGCAGCATCTGGAACGTAGGCTGTGCGAACTCTGAAACCGAAGCTTTCATGATATCCGCCACGGAGATTCAGTTACGTCAGGCTGTGGAGCGCACGCCGGATCGTATCATCGAACGTTACCGGGCAAACCGCGACTGGGAAGCTATACCGAAGGAATGATCTACCGTAACTTTCCGCCGTTCGGCAAATCGCTTTTGATTTCGGTTTGCCGGACGGGAGAGATTGTAACCGAGCTCGCGCACCGTAGGCATCGATAACCCGGGCTAATCGAGCGGACGCGGTTGCGAGCAGAGGTGGATGGGATTGCCGATCGGATCAAACTGTATTGCGGCGACATCATGTCACTGGAGCCCGAACCGGTCGATAGCGTACTTTCGTATGCTGTATTGCATCATTTGCCCGAACACCTAGACGAGGTGGTTGCCATGATCCGGCGCTGGCTCACGCCAGGTAGTGTCTTCATCTGCCTCGAGCCCGTTTGTTCTCCCTCTCAGCCGCCTCAAGTCGCCGAAACGGATTCCAACCAATTCGACAGCCCCTAATTCGCCACCGCGGCATTACTTCATTCTATAATATATAGTTTACGCTTTCAGGAGGTGTGCGATGCCAAGTCTCGCTGCTACTTCCTCGATTGGATAATTCAGATCAATTTCGGCACCTATGTTCCTCCCAGTATCATAATGATGAGGTAGTTTCTTGTAATTCTTATTAGCAATTTCACTACAATGGCCTTCCTTAACTAAATGCATATCAATTGGCGTCACATGACCGTTATACTTCTTCTGCCAATAAAGTATGCCGACACCGTGGTCCCAACTATAAGCTTTACGCTTCCTGCGTTCCTCTTCAAGAACGCACTTTGGGTGTAGCTCAATGTGCCGCCACCACCCGGTGCCGTTATAGAACTGATTCTCACTCGCACTCTTGGTAGTGCAGCCACACAACTCCCAATAGCGATGAGTCCTAAAATTTAGTCGGTTCCTTAATCCTCTTCGATCGAATACCGCTGCGAGTTGTCCATCCTTAAGATTGTCAAACTGCTTCGCCAAACGTTCCATTACGGGCAACCTGCAGAGGAGGTCCGCATGCCAGAATGCGAGACGATCGGCAAACAGGAAAGCAAACTCCAGTGGAACATGCAGCCAAAGTACTGGCAAGTTCAGGGTCTGATTGAAGTCGATAAGGATGGAGCCCTCTGCCAGCGGCGGAGGCCCGCTTCGCGGGTCGAACCCTACAACTGGAGTCCAACCCACCGCTTGCACTAACTTCTGTTGTAGGTAACACCATCGCCCACTGACATTCCAGCACAGCCATGGCTTTTCAACTCCAGCCAATCTCTTCTTCCACAGTTTTGCCCCCTCAAAAATGGCGTCTACCAAAGGCGATGTGAACCATGTCCAAGTACCAGTCCCCGCTTTCGGATCGATCATAGGCTGATCGTCAGTTTCCATTCAATGAGCATCCTTTCACGTATTTGGCTTACCTCGAAACCAGACTGAGGCGCAGCTTGCGGCGATCTGGGCTGACCTATTAAAGAGACCAGCCGTCAGAATCAACGACGTCAATCTATGTTCTTGCTGGACTCGGCTTTAACGGTGGACTCTTTCTGTAGCTTTTGGTAATCCACCTTGTCTGTGGAAGTCCTGGGCAGAGAATCCTGGAACAAAAAAGCATCCGGGCTCATGAAAGCTGGCAATGCCTCGCTGCAGAAGACCTTCAAGTCCACGATGGAAAGCCGGGCATCGTGGGGTGTTGTAACGTAGGCGAGGATCTTCACGCCGGCATCAGCGTCTGGAATTGCGACCACCGCCGCTTCGCGAATTTGTTTGTGACGGTACAGGGCACTTTCAATATCACCTAGCTCGATCCTGTAACCGCGGCGTTTTACCATGCGGTCTCGGCGACCCACATAAATGAATCCATCGGTGGGGTCCTGTTTCACGACATCACCGGTGTTATACCAGCGGCGCCCGTCGCGCTCGAGGAAGGCAGTGGCACTTTCTTCCGTTCGTCCCCAATAACCCACGAATACCGAGGGCCCCGAAATGTACAGGATTCCTTCCTCTCCCCCAGTGACCGGCTCTTTGTCATCGTCCGCAACCAGCGCCGAACAATGCGAGCACGGCCAGCCGATCGGATAAGGCTTGGTACGGTCATCCGCGATGGGAGTGGGAATATGGGCATAGGTGCAAACGTTGGTCTCCGTGGGCCCATAGAGATTGAAGTAAGTCGGTGATGGCCACTGGCGCGTAATGTTTCTCAAGGGTTTCACCGGGAAAACTTCGCCTGCAAACAGCACCAGCCGCAGGTGACTAAAATTGTACCCCTTCAGATTTCCAAATTCGGCCAGCAGGCTCAGAATCGATGGTGTGGAATACCACACGGTCAGACGGTTCGAAGCGATAAAGCCAGCCATTTTCCTGGGGTTCTTTCCCAGCTCCTCTGAAATCAGATACAGAGTGCTCCCGTGTTTCATAGGGAGGTATATGTCCAAAATCGAGAGGTCAAAGTGGAAAGGTGCGTGGCTGCTAAAACGATCGTGTTCGTCCGGGTTGAACACGGAAGAGCACCATTCGACGAAGCTGAGTGCATTGGTATGGCTTAGCGTCACGCCTTTGGGAATGCCGGTTGAGCCGGAAGTATAAAGGATATACGCGAGATCGTCCGGATGGCGGGAGGCGAGCTCAGCGCGGCTGGGTTCGTTCTCCAGCACCTTCTCCCACGCGACCGCGCCTTGGGGCAGGTTCTGCGAGGCTGGCCCAGTGTGTTTTCCCGTCACTACAACGGTCTCAACGCCGGCCCCAATCTCCGCACAACGAAGGTCGGCGAACACGGCTCGCACCTGGCAGTTGTCCAGAATAGAGCGAATTCGCGCCGGGGGCGCAGTGCTGTCAACCGGGACATAAGCCCCTCGCGCCTTGAGAATGCCGAAGATGGCACACGCCCCAGTCAAGCCCTTCGGCTGGACTAATCCGACACGATCGCCTGGCTGCAATCCTCGCGCCAATAAAAAACCCGCGACACGGTCGGCGCGGTCATTCAGCTCCCGGTAGGTCACACTGCTGCCGTCCGGATCGACAACTGCCACCCGGTCGCTACAACGTTGGGCGCTCGCTTCTAAATACTCGCACAAGTTGGCAGCAGGAAACGAAGTCTCAGCCATTAGGCACCCGCCGGAAGCTTCTTCTGGATGAGGGACGCAATATCTTCAATTCGATCAAAATTCTCAACTCCTGCTTCATACGCGTCCACTTGTATGTTGAACCTGCCTTCAATGAAATCGATCAGCCGCAGCAACCCGACAGAGTCAATGATGCCGCTCGTACGCAGCGGAGTATCGTCGCGCAGGTTCGATGCTTTTTCACCTGGCAAGAACTCAGTCAGAATGTATTGCCGGATTTCCTCTCTGATTTGGTTCGCCATTCTTCTTGCTCCTTTGTCGCTCGGATTGTCAATCCATCGCAGATTAGATCGACAAAGACTACTCGTCCGCCCTTCCCGGCGACGCAAGCCCCATGCGACGCGCAAGGTGACGCAGGGGATAGGGCCGCCGCCCGTCGGCGGCCTCGAACTTGTGTGTGCCCAGCACAAAAGCAGAGAGCTTTCGGTCTTGCGTAATCTTGTGATACAGGTTCTCGAAAATCATCTCATGGCCCCGCGCGTTGAAGTGGGGATCATCGCGGCTGACCCTGAATTCGATTAGGTTCTTGGACGCCGCAAACGTATCCAGCAGATCAATTACCGGCACTCCTATCTTGTCGATGATCGGTCGAGCCTGGGTGAACTGCATGGCGATAACGTCGGGCGGTACAGGTTCGGGAACGAAGAGGATCACCATCTTAGCTCCTTGTTTCGATGCCTGCTCTTTCATCTGCTCCAGACACCACTGGAAGACAATGGGGGTAAAGGGTACCAGCTTTCTGTCCATCGCTTCCAGCGAGTCCGTCGGCCGAACGTGGGCGTCGGCGATCACCCGGCGGAGAAAGTCATACTTGAGGTCTATCTTTCGCGGCAGCAAGTGCCCGATGTGGTAGCTCCATCGGTGGCTGACGCTCACCGACGTGATCGCCACCATGTAGACATCGGGCTGGAAGCGAACTCCCCTCTCGACCATCGTCTCCATGACCTGGGTAATTCGGTAGCCGCCGACTGCGAAATTCAATACTTCGAATTTCTGAATGTCAGGGGTTAATTGGGTCTCGTTAAGGCGGCTTTCCAAGAGGGACTCATAGTTGTGTCCGAACGGCCCCAGCGCCATCGAATCTCCGAGCAAGGCGATGCGCCAGGTGTGGGGCGGCTTTTCCACTGTGTATTCTCGATCGTACATTCCAACACTGTTGGTGGTTCTCCCCAGGCCATGGCCACGCAGGTGCAGGTCCGGCTTGTAGTCATATTCCAGGAAATCGTTACGAAACCGCAGAGAAGGGTCGACGGAGCCTTCCTTGCGGAGTCCTTCGTAATACCCGGCGTCCAACGCCTCAAGGTCCTCGCCCTTGAAATGGGTCGTGCGAATTTTTGAGAACACCCGATCGGCCAGACCCCCTACACGGGTGTTCGTAATGGAAGCGGGGAGCTTGGCCACACAGAGCAGACCAAGGAGGATTGCCACAGACAAGATGGCGGTTCGTGCGAAACTGTCTTTCATTCCTACGATCTCCCGATCGGTGGCATACTCTAGCCGCCGGTTTGCCCTGCCCAGGCCCGGACCAGACAGTGTCTGTACATCTCGCTTTCCCTACTTCCTTCTCGCCCCGCGGCGGTCATCCGTTACAAGTAACCCGTCTTCAGAAAATTAACCCATTCCGCCAGGTTGTTGAAGCTCCAGAGGGACCACAGTACCATGAGCACGGAAATCGTGGCCACGATCTGCATGGCCTCCCGTGCTCTGGCAGTCCATCCGGCCTTAGGGAGGCGCTTCGTCTGCCTGGCGTCAATCCAGACATTCGCCACGACGAGAGTTCCCAAGATCGTCCAAAACAGCGTGTCATTCACAGTCATGCGGAATTTGCCCTGGAGCCAGAAAAACTGGTACGCGTGCAAAACCCAGGTCGCCAGAAAAACCAGAATCGTGGCCACGAGTTGCGCTCGAAGCTCCCCCGTTCGCCTCATTTTAAAGTAAACCGGCAAATAGCAGATTTTTACCATGAAGTCTTTCCAGTAAATATTGATCCGACGCCATAAGTCGCTGATGCTATGTGACAAGAGATATTTGCGGTTGGTCTCGGGCAAGTCATACCCGAACAAATGGAGCATCCCAACGATGATGTGAAACTGGCCTGATACTTGCAGGTAGAGGAGAAAGCCGAGAATGACCCTGGCGACTACCGATGTACTCACGGCCACCCTCGGCGGCACAAATATCCCTTCCAATTGATACACCAGTCGGTAAAGGAGGAGTTGGATGGTGCCGCGGAGGATCCACCAGACCCCCTGTTGTGCAACTGCATGGATGTTCCGCTGGAAGTAGCTTTTCCGCAATGTTTGAAAATCGATGACTGGAAAGAGCAAAAAGTAGTAATTGGGAAGCAAGAAGAAATAGCTCAGGAAATCGTTCAAACGGGGTGGCCCGGGCATGTGCTTGATGTCGTACAGATATATGATCATGCGAAACATGAAGATGGCGCCGAAGACCGCCCAAAAGTGATCTGGGATAGGGAACCGGCCGGTGGCCCGGCCGTAGGCACAGGCGACCGCAAACCCGATGATCGCCAAGACTCGCCAGCGGAAGTCAAGCCCGCTTCGAACGATCGCGAACAAAATCACACCCGCGGCGATCAACAGGCTGGCAACCGCTGCATCGAGGAGGAAATACGCCCCTGCCAATGAAAACACAATGAAGAAAGGTTCTTTGAAGCGAAACGGTAACCAGTAAGAAACAGCAAATCCGCCGAAAATCAGACAGCCTAAGGTGAAGAACCTTCGCGATTCGAGACCATATACGTGGAACGCGAGCAACAACAGGGCTAATTGGACCGCCAGCACCGCGAATCGCCGCAAGTCGGGTCTGGAGCGCTCCAGTTGCGATTCCAATACCGGCGCCCGTGCCGAGGGAATAACCGCTCTTAGAGTCCCAGACATCTGGAGATAAGATTTCTTTGGATTTCGCTAGTCCCCGAGTACAAGGTGCTTCCTATGGCATCCCGGAGCTCCCGTTCGATTTGTTGCTCGACCATGTAGCCGTATCCGCCGAAGATTTGGATCGCATCCTGGCAGTTGGCGACCAAGCACTCGGAGACATACAATTTCGCCACCGCCGCCTCAAGCATGGCGGGCTGGCCGCGTTCTTTGAGCCAGCCGATCTTGTAAACCAGCGGCCGGCAGGTGTCCAAACGCACCTTCATGTTGACGATGCGGTTTGCGAGCGACTGGAATTTCCCGATGGTCTTCCCAAATTGCTTCCGGGTCTGCGCGTACTGAATGGATCTCTCGAGCTGCCTTCTCATCAACCCGAGATAATTAGCTAGAATGCACCCCCGCTCCCATTCCATCGAGGATTCAAACACCGCCACGCCCCGGCCTTCACACCCCAGCCGGTTCGATACCGGCACGGCGCAGTTCTCAAATATCACTTCCGCCATGGGGGAGGTGCGCAAGCCCATCTTCTGCAGCCTCTTGCTGATGACAATTCCGGGTGTGTCCCGCTCAATGAGAAAGCCCGTAATGCCCATCGAGCCCAGGCGCGGATCCAGAGTGGCATAGGCGACGAACAAATCGGCCACCTGCGCGTTGGTGACAAAAGTCTTTTCCCCGTTCAGGACATAACAGTCCCCTCGGCGTTCGGCGCGGGTCCGCATCGAGAATATGTCCGAGCCTGCTTCTGGCTCTGAGGCTGCATTCGCCGCGATCCATTCTCCATTCGATAGCCGGGGAAGATAACGTTGCTTCTGCTCCGGTGTGCCGTAGAGCGAAATGGGCATGGTGCTTGTCCACATATGAGCATTGATGGAGAACAAGAGCCCTTGATCGCTGGTCCCATAGCCGAGCCCTTCCATGACTGCGATCACGTCCGTAATTTCAAGCCCCATGCCGCCGTACTCGGGAGCTACCGGCATCCCAAGCACACCAAAGTCTGCGCATTTCTTCCAGTCCTCGCGGCTGAACTCTTCTTCACGGTCGCGCCGAACGATATCTTTGCCCAGCTCGGATCGGGCAAATTCGATCGCGCCGTCTTGAAGCTTTTGGCGTTCGTCTGAGAGTTCGGGTAAGCCAATGGACACGACGGCAGCGAACCTCCCTTGCCACCGGCCGCCGACTGTGAACGCTGAGCCAGCGGTGCGTGGTAGCGACTTGAATCTTTGCCTGTGTGCGCGGGGCTCTCGCATTGCGCAACCACTGTTAGATCGAGCGCGCCCGCGAGCCACGGCAACCACAATTTTGCAATACTTAGCTCAAACTGACTATAGCAGGCTGAGGAAAAACCCTTGGAGCGATGTCATTCTGGGCTGGCGGGACGGACAATTTCAGATCAACAGCGCAGCCAGCCGTCATCGCCCCGATCCCTTGGCCTTGTTCAGCCATTTGCTGCATAGATCGCGGCTTTCCAGTCCAGGCCTGCAGCATCCGCTGTTCTTCGGTGCCTTGCCAGCACCCCTTCAAAAAATCGATCTCCACGGTCTGCTGACCAATCTGGCGTTCCAGTCGCGCCATTCGGCTTTCATCCCATCGCCGCTTGCCGGCACCAGGAAAGCATTGCCTGACCCGTGCCGAAATTCTCGCTGCCAGCCGTGTAACACGTTGGGATTGACCGCAAAAGCTCGCGCTACTGCCGCGATCGAGGTACTGACGCCAACTTCATTTCTCGAATAAAGGTTCGCCGTGAAAGGTCGATAACTCATTCCCCCATTCCATGAACCATGAGTCTTAACGGTTTGTCTCAATTTTGTGTCGTGTCGATTGCAGTGTCTCTTTGGTCTCGATTTAGGGGCAGCAGCCTCGGAAGCAAAACCTCGGTACTGGAATCGGAAGTTCGTGAGATGATCGCATAGTCCCCACGGAAGGGGTCAGCGGAAAGTAGAAATGGATTCGCCTCTGCATATCTTGGGGAAGATTCAAGCGACCATCGATTTGATGGCGGCAGTGTGGTTCGTTCAATTGTGCACAAGTGGAAGTCCCCCAGAGTGGTTGGGGCGAAGTGTCGAAGGTGGCGCATCAGCGTGATTCAAGGGAGGCCGTCATTAACGCATACCGTAGCTGCCGGAGTGGCTTGGATTTCTGCTTTTCAAGTGGCGAGGCAGGTGCTGCAAGTCATTTCCCTCTCCGTTCTGGCGCGCCGAGTTCCTCCCGCCGCCTACGGTCTCATGGCAATGGCCGTGCTCGTGACGAACTTTCTGGAAACCGTCAGGGACATCGGAACTGGCCAAGCCCTGATCCGTGAGCGCGAAGTCTCGGAGGAGTTGGCTTCCACGGTGTCATGGCTCAACTGGGGCCTGGGAGGGACGGTAACGCTGCTGGTCATCGCGGCTTCGTGGCCCGCTGCCGCGTTCTTTCATGAGCCACAAGTCGCCTCCGTTCTGCAGGTCCTTTCTGTGTCGTTCTTCCTGGGTGCAATCAGCGTGGTGCCCAGGGCGCTGCTCACTCGACAAATGGCGTTTCGCGAAGTAGCGTTGGCGCAGACAGTTGGAGCGATCTGCGGAACCATTGTTGCCATTGTGGTCGCGGTCGGCGGCGGGAAGGTTTGGAGCCTTGTGTTCGGGGCCTTAGCAAACAGCTTGACGACTACGCTGGCGACCTTGTTCTTTTCCCCGTTAAGGATGAAAGCACACTTTCGTGTGGCCGATGCGCGTCACGTCTTTTCATTCGGCCTGAATTTCTCGGGTCAGCAGGTGCTGAATTACATGTCCCGCAATGCGGACAACTTGCTGGTAGGTCGTTTCCTGGGTCCGGGCCCATTAGGCTTTTATCAGATGGCATATACGCTGATGACCTACCCAACCCAGAATTTCAGCATGGTCATCACTCAAGTCGTATATCCCGCCCTGTCAAAATTTCACGATGACCATGAGCGGTTTCGCTCGGCTTATCTGCGGACGTGCAGAATTATCGCGTTCGCAACGTTTCCTTTGATGCTGGGACTGGCGGTAACTGCATCGCCGTTTGTGCGAGTATTGCTGGGGGCTCGCTGGATGCCGGTAGCCACCCTGCTCATGATCTTCGCGCCCCTTGGCGCTCTGCAGTCCACAAATATCGCCGCTTTGATCTTCAACACCCAGGGCAGGGCCGACCTTAATCTCCGGTGGACGATATTCGCGAGCTCCATGTACGTGCTTTCGTTTGTCATTGGTTTACATTGGGGGATTCTTGGAGTCGCTAGCGCGTACTCGATTGTGTGGACGCTGCTGATGGTTCCGTCACTGCTGATCCCCTTCCGCCTGGTGAACCTGTCACTGAGATCTTATTTTCGAGCGCTTTGGCCGACGATCTGGATGTGCCTGACTATGGCAACAATCAGCGAGCTTTGGCTGTTAGGTTTGCGGCGGTTGGGTGTGCAGAATAGCGCTTTTCAGCTTATCAGTACAGCAATGATAGGAGGAACATTATACACGGCATTAGTGTTGTGGCGCAGACCGCTGGTGTTAGTGGAGCTGTCCACAGTAGTGGGGGGATCCTCCCATCCGCTGGCTCAGTTGCTCGCACGCGTTCTTTCGAGGTTCGCTCAGAAACCCCAACAGCTCGAGTGCAACACGACATCTACATCATCGGTGCTGTAATTGAGCACGTCGCCCAAACAGCTGCTGTAGTTGTGGTGAGGGCCAATCGAGATCCGAGAGAGATTCAAGCGTTTGCAACAATAATGAAAGATATCGTACCGCGTGCCCGACGGAGAGCTCTATTTTATTTGGTCTGAATCGTGGTGAATCTTACGTTCAGGAAAAAAGACCGGAGCCAGAAATGAGTTACATCGTGTCCGCGCGGCGGAGGAAACCGCGCGAAGTACTTCCACCCGGGTTTGCTGGTCATTCAGGAATCGACGACCTACCCGGAACCTGAGCTGCTTCTCCCCAGCTTCGAGAAGGACAGCCAGAAGGCGGGCGGAGATAAACCAAACACTGGGGAATCGAGACCGAGTTCATCGACTTGGTTGCTAAACTAACGGCAACATGCCACGTTTTGTCGCCAACAAGGTACAGAACGCACTAAACGATTACGGCAAGGCGGTAACAGGTTCGCACGTTCAGTTGCGGCGTCGCGTACGACCGCAATATTCGGGACATGCATGAGTCGACTGCCTGGCCATCATCCCGTTGCGCAGAAGTCGCGGCGCGGCGGTTACGTACAGCTGACCCGTTTGTACCCAGGCTCAAGCTGCACGGCATCTCCCTTGAATCAATAATGCTCGTCGCGTCGGCCGCCGGACTGCGGCGTGATCGTCACGAAACTGTTCGACTACGAGAGCCCGCTGGACTCCGCAAAATTAATCGTTGACACGCGCAATGCGATGAAAGTGTTCTCATCCAGAAGATCGTCCGGCTCTAGCGTCCTGACAGTGTCTATTCACAGGATTTCAAAGGTGGCGAGAGGGTCACCCCTCAACAAACCTCAACGGCACCTACAGACGATGGGAAGTGGTAGTCGCGAGGCACAGCCTGGCGCGTCGGGCCCGGTCAGCTGTGGTGAACCCTCCTCGTGGACTTTCGGGGTGGCAACCTGCAATAAGTACGAGATGTGTGCCGCCACTATCATTCGATTACATGGAGCATAAACCCTTTGGATCGTCTTGGGCGTCAGTCACCCATGTCTCCGGCCCTTTTGTTGCCAAATTATCTATTTTTTCTTACCAGATTCTTTTATGGCCTCACTTCTAGTCTTCTAGTGAGGCAGGGTGCTGTTGTTTATGCCAGATACTTGGTCACCGCTAGTGGTCCAATGGGGCGCCAACAGTTGATAATTACCATTTACCAGATCAACGTAAGTGAAAGGGGTCGTTGTCGATAAATTACCTGCGGGGAATGTCTCCATTTTGTTGTCGCTTGGTACATACATCACGTTGCCGAGGTAGCGTGGAGCGACTGAGGCGGGATCGCCCATGTAGTAGGTAAGTCCAGTCGTTCCCTGCGCCCCGTTAT
>WNFJ01224312.1_pt4 | contig 11412 bp, 12 predicted proteins | sample 5400461 | NCBI WGS metagenome assembly WNFJ01 (sample SAMN13153349, study PRJNA577476) | soil metagenome | isolation source: 115 cm saprolite on Douglas fir-dominated hillslope | place: USA:California | collected 2013-09-17 | reverse complement strand
TTGATTGATTGATTCGAAGGTTGAATTGTAACAATGCGGAGCGCTGAATTAGAACTTCGGTTGAGTTGCTAGCGAGAGCGTAAATAGGAGAGAGGCGGAATGAGCGGATCCCTTCGACGGGTGACCAAAATTATGGTTCTGCGCCACGCCGAAAAGCCAGCGAAGGACCTTGAACCATTCGGCGTAACGCTGGAGGGAGAGCGCGATAGCGAGTGCTTGACGGCTCGCGGGTGGCAAAGAGCAGGCGCTTTAGCAAATTTGTTTGCCCCCACCAACGGCCATTTTCAACACGCCTCGCTCGCCAAGCCGCAGTTGATATATGCATCCAAACCTCTAAAGCGGAAAGGAAGCAGACGCCCAATCGAGACGATGACGCCGTTAGCTGAAAAACTCGCGATTAGAATTAACAAGAGATTTCCCAGGTTTGACGTGGAAAGCATGCTGGAGGAGGTTTTCTTGTGCAAAGGAGCAGTCCTTATCTGCTGGCAACGAGAGTACATTCCGCGGATCGCAGCCCACATACTGGGTAACAAAACGAGAGTGCCGCAGGTCTGGCCTGAGGATCGGTTCGATTTGGTGTGGGTATTTGATCGCGATCGCTCATCAGACAGGTTTACTTTCAAGCAAGTTCCCCAGAGATTGCTAATGGGAGATTGGACGACTCCAATAAAATCATAAAGAACCGAATCGAGTTGACTCTTCTACAGACCGCGAACCGAGGCGACTTATGACTACGATTGATCACTTGATACTTAACGTAAATGAGGTGCCCGCAAGCGTAGATTTCTACGTCAATGTCCTTGGCTTTGTACTGGAGGGTAATGACGGACCCTTTACGGTGATCAGAGTCAGCGACGATTTCATTTTGCAGTTGGCGCCATGGGGCACTGAGGGAAATGAACATCTCGCTTTCGCACTGTCTCGCGAGGCCTTTGATAAGGCATTCGCGCTGGTACAGGAAAAAGGAATCCCCTACGGCGACTCGTACCACTCAGTCGGTAATAACTCGGGCCCTGGCATTGAGTCCGGTGCTAAAGGGCCAGCTCCAACTCTTTATCTGAATGATCCAAATAAGCACCTGATCGAAATTCGCACTTATGATTGACACGTCTCGCCGAACAGAAGGGATAGTTTGTATCGGAGATATCGGCCCGTCCTGGGCAAAATGCTCGGCACAGGTTTAATTCGAGCGTCATATTGCCTCTCGCGCGATAGTAGATATGCGTAACGATTCAGATTTCATTGATAATTTCATCGGCACTTTCGAGAAGCTTGGTGATTTGTGGACGTCATACGAGCTTGATCCAATTGCCTGGCAACTGGCCTCTGGTAATGTCAATGAGTACGGATTCAAAGAGTGGCGACCAATCCGCGTTTCGACCGAGCGATCATCGCTCGAAGCATTATATGCAAGTCTGCCGGCACGTTCTTTCATGCGTGGCAAATCAAGCCAAACAAGACCGGACCTAAACCTCCCTATCCCCTAAGAGGCTGATTAAAAACCAAGCTTAGCCACAGAGACACGGAGACACAGAGAAAGATGAGAACAATCAGAATAAGAATTTCTGACTGGTTCTGATCCTTCCTCTTCTCTGTGACTCTGTGTCTCCGTGGCGATTTTGCTTTTTTCAGCACCTTGCTAAGACCTAACCGTAACAATAATGATCTCAGGCGGAACACGAAAACGCACCGGCAAAATACTAGTAGCGATGCCCGTAGTGACGAACAAGTGATGGCCATCCGGAAATACGTGCCCGGCAGAGTGCGCACCTTCGCGAGCACGTGCGGCAGGTCCTCGAAATAAGGCCCGTCATATCCTTTCGATCCTCATAAACATCGCGGTACACTTTCTCCATGAAGTTTGACGAATCCAGACTCGTCCTCAATCCGTATGTGCAGATCAAACACGAGCGCGAGAATGGATCGATTACGGCTATTACGGTGCGGGCACCTGTGAAAGGCGAGAGTATGAGAGTCACGAAGATTCCTCGCAGCACGGATCCCCATATGTTTACGGCGCTTCTAATTCACTCAGGTACGGGAACGCTGGCTACCGCCAATTTCACGGATGCCGAAACTACTCGCCTGGCTGAGATGGGCGTCCTGCTGCCCCGGCAGCAGGTCTCGGCGGCTGTTTCGTTCTCATGCGACTTGAACAATCCACCAATCGAGCTCATTCCGGCTCGCGCGCGACGAACGGCTCGACCGTTCGAAGACGTCTCGGATTTGGTCGTGAATCCGACCCTCCGTCATCTGGGAACCGAAGGCCCAACGCCCGCCATGCGCGGCCACGTGAATCTACACAATGCCTTTCGTACCGATCGATCGTGGATCTCCGTCGACGATCCGCTCACCGGAGTGCCGTGTTTGTATTCATATCCGCAACAGATTGCAGACGAGGTAGAGGCACTACGTCCGGGTCGGCCCATTCGCAAGACCCTCGCCCCTGAGATTAGCGCATGTTTCTACAGCGCCGGCGTCACCGAGTCCTCCGCGGACAGCGCCCGAGAGAGAGATCGCTGCCGTCGCGAGCGATCGGCGTCGCGCGCAGCGCTTGAAGACAAACGGTACGTGGTGTTGCCGCATATGCTGCCACCGTTTCAACTCGGCGCAATACGACGGTACCATCAGACGCTCATCGCCGAAGGCTTCTTGCCCTTCGGCGACGAGGATTGGCCGAATCGTTTCTTTGCGGGACGCGACCCGATCGGGTACTTGTTTCACGAGCAACTGAAGAGTCTGGTGAGCGATATCGCCGGCCAACCCGTCAAGGCGTCCTTTTCCTTTTTTGCTTCATACCATCCGGGTTCGACGCTTCCGCCGCACACCGATCGCGAGCAGTGTGAGTGGGCTTTGTCGCTCCAGATCGATCAATCGCCGGAAGCCGACACCCTGGCGTGGCCGCTGTATTTGCAGCCGCCTGGCGCCGATCACGCGACCCCAATCTTCACGGGTATTGGGGATGGAACGCTCTACTACGGTCGTGAAGTGCGCCACTACCGCGATGCGCTGACGACATCGGACTCTTGCAGTTTCTGGTTTCTCTTTTACGTTCCGGAGAATTTCAGCGGCTCGCTCGACTGACACGGCACTCATCACCTAAGCATGGTTGCGCCTAAAGATGCTCGGAAAGTAATCTCGCCATCGCTCATCAACTAACTTCTTGATGTCTTCGCGGACGACAAGCTGATCTGGCAGGCTCGGTTTCCTGCGCGCGTCGACGTCGTTGGCACGAAATCACCCGAAGAATCGAACCCGCCTCAACTCTGGCGTTCGGCAACAGGCAAGTGAGGATCAAATCCATATTTACTCAATCCTAAGAATCACAATCTCTGGCGGGACACGAAAGCGGATTGGAAGAATACTCGTACCGATGCCCGTAGTGACGAACATGTGATGGCCGTTCTCGAAGACATGGCCGGCTGTGTATTTGGAAGCGAAGCGCGAGGGCACGATTGGCGTACCAATCAGCGGAATATTTACCTGCCCACCGTGCGTGTGCGCGGCGAGCAACAGCGGGACCGTCTGAGGGAGGCGAAGAAAAATATCCGGATTATGCGCAAGCGCGATTATGGCTGAGCCGGCCGGAGCTTTGGCAATTGTTTCGTCGACATGTTGCCGGCGAGTCATTAGATCCGCCAGCCCGGCCAACCAGAACGATTTGTCTTTCCACTTAACTTCGGCGACCTCTTCCTCCAAAACCTTGATTCCGTTTTGCTCAAAAGCGCCTCGGACCTTCTCGCCGTTGTACCACCAATCGTGATTGCCCAGGATTGTGTATACTCCCAACGGCGCCTTTAAATCTTTCAAAGCCGCTGCGGTGACTTCCGGCTCGACTCGATGACTGTGCCAACTGTTCGGCGACACGTAATCGCCCAGCAGGACGATTAGATCAGGGTTTTGTTGATTTGTTAACTCGACGATTCGTTTCAGCTTCTGGTCGTTGATGAAGGGCCGCCCGTGTGAATGTCCGCGATGACGGCGATACACAGCCCGCTCAGTTCCTTTGGCCAATTAGCAATTTGAATCGTCTGCTCGCGAACGACCAGGCGGTTCGGTTCTATAAAGACCCCCCAAACAAGGCACGCAAGGATCAGAACGAGAATGATTCCCAGCGCGATGCGGATTCGTTTTTTCCAGGATGGACGCATTTCAGCTACATCAAGATTAGTGAATCTAATTCCCGTGCACCCGCGAATGAGTTCGCGCGAGACGAGAATGACAACGCCGGTGAAACAAAAAGAGTTCCGTTAGGAACTGAATGTTTATAGAAGCCTTGTGCTGGGAGCGCGGACGTCTCGTCCGCAGTGAGCGCAAAGCACGAAGAACCTTTCAAGAAACCTGAGCGCCTGCGGCGCTGTGCGGACGGGACGTCCGCGCTCCCTGCATAAGCCCGCTCTCCAAACCATCACAATCCGCTTGGAAAATATTCACGCCAACGCTGATCCACCAGCTTCGCAATATCATCGCGCACAACCAGCTCATCCGGCAGGTTCGGTTTCTTGCGCGCGTCGATCACCAGCGGGCCTCGATAAGACAAATGATGTCGTACAACTCGAGTCTCTGCCGCATAGATGTCTCCGGCGGGTTCGAAGCGCGTCCAAGTCGACCAGAGAAAATCCGTCGGCGAACGAGCCACGGTGGCATCGTCATGCAGTATGACCATCGGCCATTTCGAGAACACCGGATTGCCCGCCAAGCGCGCGCCCTGTTCCGGCTCATCCAAATAAGGCGAGCCTTCGACTACCAGACAGCCGCCACAGAAAACTTCCGCGCGCTTAATTCCCTGCGGCAGCTCACCGGTAAATTCGCCTGGCAATTCACGCACTGCTTCGCCAAGTCCCATCAGGATCGCCTTGCTGCCTTCATTCACTTTCCCGCTGGTGTAATCGAGCGTATCCATCGACGTGTTCGAGAAAATGAAAAAGTCCGTCTCCCATTTCACGCGCGCGAGCACGTGCTCAAGCACTCGCCGAAAATCATGCAGGTCAATTGGCGAGTCGGTAAGGATCAAAAACTTGGTCAGTGCCAATTGACCTTCACCCAAAATCCGAAATCCGGCGACCAGCGCTTCGCGCGTGTAACGCTCGCGCACAACTGCCGCCGCCAGCGAATGGAATCCGGTTTCGCCATAGCTCCATAAGTCACGCACGCTGGGCATCACCAAAGGAAACAGTGGCGACAACAGCGACTGCAAGTAATCGCCGATGAAAAAGTCTTCCTGCTTTGGTTTACCGACTACCGTGGCCGGGTAGATCGCATCGCGCCGGTGAAAGATAGCATCGCAGTGAAAGACCGGGTAATCGTGTCGCAGCGAGTAGTAGCCATAATGATCACCAAACGGGCCTTCCGGCCTGCGCTCATACGGTTGCGCCTGGCCGACAAGAGCGAATTCAGCTTCCGCAACCAGACGATGCGCACCGCCGCTCGGATTCTTAGCCATCCGCAATTTCTTCCCCTCCAGCAGCGACGCCAGGACTAACTCGGGCACATCTTCAGGCAGCGGCGCAATTGCCGAGATCATCAACGCCGGCGGTCCGCCGAGGAACACAGTCACCGGCAGCGGCTGGTTTATCTCTTCGGCGGCGCGATAATGAAAGCCGCCTCCCTTTTGAATTTGCCAGTGAAGGCCGGCAGTCGTTTCGTCATAGACTTGCATGCGATAGACGCCGAGGTTGTGTTTGCTGGTGGTGGGATTTTCAGTGTAGACGAGAGGCAGGGTAATGAACGGCCCGCCGTCTTCCTGCCAGGTTGTCAGCACCGGCAATTCATCAAGCCGGCCGGGCCTTTGCGATTTTTCCGTCACCGGCGCGCGCGACACGGTGCGCGTGCCCAACTTGAGAAAATCACGCACCAGAGAACGATGCTTCCAGAGCTCCGCTGGTCGCGACGGCAACAGAGCTTCGGCCACGCTCACCAACTCTCTGACAAAGTGTTCGGGCTTTGGTCCGAAGGCCAGTTCGATACGTTTTGTGGTGCCGAACAGATTCGTCACTACCGGAAAGCGACCTCCCTTCACTCTCTTGAATAAGAGCGCAGGGCCGCCGCGTTCGATTACCCGTCGATGAATCTCGGCGATTTCAAGGTAGGGATCGACTTCAGCTTCAATAGTGACCAGATCGTTTTCGCGTCGCAGGAGGTCAAGGAAGGAACGAAGGTTTGGGTGCATTGATTCTCGGTGTTCCTCTGCGTGTCCTCAGTGTTGAAAATAATCTTAGCACGGAGAACACCGCAGAACACGGAGACTAATTCTTACTCACGGCGCGACGCAAACTCGCGGTATTCAAGTCGAGTTCACCAACAGGAATCACTTCCACTAGCGGAAACTGTTTCTGCAACGCGGGCAGAAACTTCCTGGCATCGCCCACGACGATCACGCTGGTGCTGTCGATGTTGAGGTGCTTGGCGGCAAAGTCCTTCACATCCTCAGCTTTAATGGCCTGAACATTTCCGACGAACTGATTGAGCTGATCGAAGTTGACGCCGTAAATCGCCAGCGAGCTGACCTGGGTCACCAGTCCACTGGTCGTTTCCAGGCCGCGGGCAAAGTTTCCGTTGAGGCTGGCCTTGCGCGTTGTTAACTCTTTATCCGGAAGATCGCCGGTCGCGAGTTTCGAAATCTCACCCAGCGTCAGCGCCGCCACCTCGGCGCCCGAATCATTTTTGGTTTGGGCCGACGCGCTGAACGATCCGGCCCAGCGCCGCGTGTCGAGCGTGCTGCCTGCGCCGTAACTAAGTCCCCGCTTAACCCGAATCTCCCAATTAAGCCGGCCCGAATATCCGCTCAACACTGCATTTGAAACGATGCCGCGGAAATAATCCGGGCTGCTGCGATTGATGCCAGTGCGAGCGGCCAGGACGGCGGCTTGTCCGGCGTCCGGCATGTCAATCACCAGGATGCGCCGATTTTTGGTGTCGCTAACAGGAGTTCCCACTGGCATCTTTGGCAGTTCCGTCGACGGCTTTGCCCAATCACCAAAGTACTTCTGCGCCAGCTCGAATCCGTTTTCCGGAGTCATGTCGCCGCCGATTACCAGAATGGCATTGTCCGGGCGATAGAACAGCTCGTGAATTCTGACGATGTCATCACGCTTGATGCGGGGCAATGATTCCGGCGTTCCGGAGAGCAGGTGGCCATAAGGCGCGTCGCGATAGACCAACCGCGCGGCGGCGAAACGCGCGATTGATCCCGGTTGGCCCATAGACACTTTCAAATTGTTAAGGTACTGCCGTCGCAGCCGTTCGATCTCTTCATCCTTGAAAGCCGGATTGCGTATCACGTCCGCCAGAATTTCCACGGCTGAATTTACGCGGGCGGTAGTGACGCCGACCGTGGCCCCGGAAGAATCCCAACCGGCACTTGATGCGATGGAACCACCCAGCGCTTCGACCTGTTCGGCGATCTGCGTGGCCGTGCGCGTCTTCGTTCCCCGGGTCAGCAACGCCGCTGTCATATCAGCCACACCGGACAACTCCGTTGGATCGACTTCACCACCACTTTTGATAAGAAGCTGCGCACTAACCAGCGGCATTTCCGATCTTTGCACGACGACCACGCGCAGACCGTTGGATAGCGTCTTTTCAACCGGCCGTGGAAACTGGACCGTGCGCGGCGCAGTCGGCGGTGGCGGCGTAGCCTGGGGCGTTTGTGCAGACACACAAACGGCCAACAAGAGAATTGCGAAAGGAAGCAGCGCCAACATTCTGTTTCTAATGGTCGTTGATCGGATCATTTCACGTCTCCTTTCGCTTGAACACGCGCTGAGGCCGACGCCGGCCGCATTGATTCCGGCAAAAAGAAAAATACATATCGATTCTGATCAGTGAAATACTTTTTCGCCACGCGTTGCACGTCGGCAGCCGTGACCGCCTGCAAACGCTCGAGTTCGGTATTCACGCGATTAGGATCGCCGAGCAGCAAAGTCGCGCCGCCCAGTGACTGTGATTTGCCGAGATTCGTCTCACGTTGACGCAATTGGGTGGTGATGATCTGGTTCTTCGCTTTCTCGAGTTCAGCCGCGGAGATAGGCCCATCCTGCAACTTCTTTATCTCGACGCGCAGGGCGGCTTCGGCGTCTTCCGGCTTCTTGCCGGCAGCGACAATGGCCGTCAATTCAAACAACCCGGCGTCTTCCTTCAGGTCCGCGTTCGCGTTGGCGCTTTGCGCGACCTGTTGCTGGTAGATTAAAGATTGATACAGTCGTGATGAACGGCCCTGCGAAAGAATCACATCCAACATCGTTAACACCGGCGCATCTTCACTTTTTTCTGACGGAACCAGATAGGTGATGCCGACACCGGGCAGCGGCACGTTCGCGCCGTATTCGGTAAACCTTTTCTCGCCCGCGCGTTCGGCCTCTTTCGTCTGCACCCGCGGCAAAGGGAGGTTTGGTTTCTCAATCGGCCCGAAATACTTATCGACCCAGGCATCAAGTTGTTTTGGATCGAAATCACCCACCACTATCAACGTCGCATTGTCCGGCCGATAATAGGTCGCATGGAACTTCTGGACGTTTTCCAAAGTCGACGCGTCCAGATCTTCGATACTTCCAATCGTCGGCCGCTGATAAGGGTGCGAACTAAAGGATTTCTGCTGCAGCATGTAGAAGAACTTGCCGTATGGTGGGGCCAGAATACTCTGCCGGTATTCTTCTTCAACTACGGCGCGTTCAGATTTAAAGTTCTCCTCATCGACAGTCAATCCTGAAAGGCGATCGGCTTCGGCCCAAAGCAGCGTCTCAAGATAGTTTGACGGGATCACTTCGTAATAGACCGTCACGTCGTCTTCAGTGAAGGCGTTGTTGTTCCCGCCTACGTCTTCGGTCAGCCGATCCATCATCTCGGCCTTCATGTTCCTGGTGGACTTGAACATGATGTGCTCGAAGAGGTGGGCAAAGCCGCTGCGATGGTCGGGATCGTCCTTTGAACCGACGTGGTACCAGACGTTGATCGCCACGGTCGGGCTCGACTGATCGACGACGCTGAGCACGCGCAATCCGTTCTTCAGAGTGCGCTCGCGAAAATTTATACGCGGCATTTGTGTCTGGGCTCTGATCTCAAAAGCGCCAGACAAGCCGGCTACCACAAGCACGCTAGCAATTAGGAATAAAGGTAAACCTCGTCTCATGCGCTCACCTCTGGCCTCTGACCTCTGTTCTTCCTAATCCAAATCCAGGGGATTCCGATAAATCTTCGTGTCTTTCTCGGCCTTCTTCTTGGCTTCCTGAAACTTCTCTTCCAGCAGACGGCCGCGGTCCTTCTGAGAACTCATCTCTTGCGCGAATATCTGCTCGCGAGTCAGCTTCTGCTTATCCAGATCTTTCTTCATATCTTCAAACGAGCCGAGCGGTTTGTGTTTCTCTTCATGCGACAGCAGCGCGCCGGTGTCGGCATCGATGTTAAGCGTCGCCTCACAGCAGGGACAGATGATGGTAAAACGGTTGGAGTCACTCATAGGTTTCAAATCCTTGGACGCGAAACTGCACCTCGCGGGTTGTTAAGGCGGGAATGATAGCAGCGAGAGGCGAGGGGAAGCTAGGGAGGTGTGGGACCCTCCGCCAGAGTGGATTGCAATCCAATTAGTCAGAACTTGCGATCGTCTCTAAGTGAGTGCCTCAGGTCAGCTCTCGAGGCCTCGCCGAACTGGTGCAATGGCCATAGAAGCTATCGATGAAAACTTCCGCCGAGAAAGTACCTTTGCCAATTCTGGAAGCCTTCCTGATAACCACGCAGAAAACCGTCCCGGTAGGCCTGCCGGTACGAGTCGCGGGCACCGAAGATCGAGAAGAAACCGGAGTCGCCGTGTTTGTAGAAGTGTGAACGCTCCGGATCATAGTTTTGATCGCGCCGCCCGTCATTGGCGCCGGTAAACAAGCCATCGCGGTAACCCCGTTCATAGGCGTCGGAACTGTATCGATAGCTCCCATAGTTCGAAGCGTTGTAACCCCTCGTGCTTTCGTAGATGCGGTTTCGATGCCGATCTCGATCTCGATCCCTGTCACGATCCCTGTCCCGGTCTCGCTGACGATCTCGATCACGGTCGTGATGACGGCCACTGTCGCGATCCCGGTCTCGATCGCGATCTCTGTCGCGATCTCTGTCACGGTCACGCTCTCTACGGCGATCTCGATCACGATCCCGGCCGCGACTCCAGTTCCGAGAATCACTATTGGAAGAGCTGGAAGAGCGGTCAGAGCTTCGCCCATCACGACTGACACGATCGCTGTCATTGCGACGACTTTGTGTGCGACGACTGTCGCTGTTGCCCCGGCGGCTACTCGAACTTGAATTACTGTCTCCGGTGCTTGAACTGCCGCTGCGGCTGCTTGAACTCGAACTGCTACTGCGTCCTTCGCCACCGCCACCACGCCGACCCTGGGCAAAGCCGCTGGGTGCAGCAAGCGTCAGTATTAAAGTCGCCAATACAAGTGTGCGCAGTTTGTTCACTTTTGAGAGGGTCTTCATATGCTGCCTCCTCGGCCAGAATTAACAGGCACTCAGCGAAAATGAAGGATTGCTATTTTGCGAGGCAGTATACGCCATCTCTACCTTACGTGAAGATTAAGGGATTGGCGTCCGGCATCGCGCCCGGCCGCGTGAGCCTGTCGCGCGCTTCGGGCGGCAAGGGGTGTTAGGGCGAGCCTTTGAAATTCGAGCCAAAGATCAAGCGAGCGAACGCGGAACCGGCAGAAAGACTCTGACTCTAAAGAACAAACAGCAACCAGGGCCGCTCTTGATTCTGACGTTGATTGCCTTCGCTTTAAGGATTCAGGATCTTCTTGATCTGTTTGCCAGTTTTCTTAGCGCCTTCTTTCGTTTCGTCGGCCACTGTTTTGGCTCCGGCCTTTGACTTGTTGGCGACAGTCTTGCTGGTGTCGACAGTCTTGTCGGCCACTTTCTTGCTGGTATCTACCGTTTTGTCGGCCACCGTCTTCGCGCCTTCCTTGGTTTTGTCGGCCGCGGTTACTGATTTGTCTTTGACCCATCCGGCCGCATCGGCTATCGCGTCGCCCGTTGCTGCCAAGGCCTTCTCTGGTTGGCTCTTCAGCTCACGCTCTTCACCGTTCGGTGAATAGACTTTCACGGTGCGGGTTCCGTTGCTGGTAGTGACCACGACTTTCGATACGCGCGGATTGTTACGAAAGGTACGGGTTTCAGTCTTCACACCATTCTTGTCCGTGGTCGTAGTGATGTCTGAATTGTCCGGACCGGCCGTCGTTGTAGTTGTTGTCGCAGTTTCACCGGCGTTCGCGTTGGCATTGGTGTTTGATTCGCTGGTTTGTTGACAGGCAACTCCAAGCAAAGCTATCGCGGCAATCGTAATTGGGGTTAAGAATTTCTTAATCATCCTCTCCTCCTTCGTCGTTATGGTTTTAGATTCTATCCGGCAAGCTATATGCCAGCAAGGAGGAC
>WNFJ01139820.1_pt1 | contig 11412 bp, 16 predicted proteins | sample 5400461 | NCBI WGS metagenome assembly WNFJ01 (sample SAMN13153349, study PRJNA577476) | soil metagenome | isolation source: 115 cm saprolite on Douglas fir-dominated hillslope | place: USA:California | collected 2013-09-17 | reverse complement strand
AAAACCGCATCAAGGAACTCAAGCAAGACTTTGGCGCCGACGGCTTTTGTCTCCATTCCTTCGATGGCACCGAAGCCGCCTTCCGCTTGATCTGTTTCCCGTTCAACCTCATCGCCGACTGCAAACGCGAGGTTACTCAGAATGAGGCGCCGCGGCTGATGACGCTGCGCACCAGGCTGTTGGTCATCGGCGCCATCAGCGGCGCCGACGGCCGCCAGCAGCTTCTGCGCCTGGGTCTGCGCGGTCACTGGCGCCAACGCTTTGCCGCCCTGCTCCAGCGCATTGCCGCGCTCGCCGTTGCAACTGTGGCGCAGTTTACCAACCACCAAAAAAATCCTCCGCCCAAGCCCTGGAAACCGCGTCAGTCCCGCTTCCAACCAAACTTGCTTCCAGCGTTCAAATGATGTTTTTGGGTTAAACCGGCGTGCTGCGTCAAAGAAACACAAAGGCCGGGCGCAGCCACAAGCCACGCCCGGCCCGAGATCAATCCTGACCGCGCCTTGCCTGGCGCTTATGCTGCGCGGCGCGGACGCGTCACGTCCTTCGCCATCACCTTCTCCGCTACCGGTGTGAAGGCGCAGGCGTTAGCACCCTTGAGGTCGATGGCGTCGCTCATCACGATATCAGCGGTACCGCGGCGCGCCGCCAGTTCCTTGAACACGTCAGCTAGATCGTTGGTTTCGATCTCGTACAGGGCGAGGTACTTGTAAGCCTTTTCATCACCGCCATTCTGCGTGTCGGCCAGACGGAAACGCTGCGCGCTTACGAAGCCCGTCACGTTGAGCACGTCGGGGATATGCTGCTTGTTGTACCGTTCGTTGTACTCGGCTTCCTTGCCGGGAGTTGGGTTGGTCAGCACCACAAACGTTTACTTTGCCATTGCTATTCTCCTCTGCCTGGTTTCGGCGGCCCAAAACGGCGCCGGTTGTGCAATTCCGAGCCCGTGCGATTTGCGAGCCGGATCGCAAAAGCCGGATCGCAAAAGGCATTGTTTTGCGGCCACCCTACGCCTGCGCTGCGGTTATCTCGACCGCTTTGAGGCGTGTTGCAATTTTTGGGTTAAACACGAGTAAGAAATTGCGACGCCAACTCGGATATAAGCACGAATTGCCAAAATGCACTCCGGGCGTTACACGGGAAAGATCCGGGTCGAGCGCATGCCGTAGGGCTCAGACGCTGGCGGCCACTACGACAAAGATATTTTCGATGGTGACCTCGGTTTCGCACTTGACCTGGAGGCCCAGGAGGTGGTGCTCAACTTCGATGGCCTCTTGGTCAATAACGACTTCGGCGAGCTCGATGAGATCTTACCCGCCTATGGGGGCACCACTCACAAGTCTCAGGGTTCGGAATATCCGGCGGTGGTGATTCCGCTCTCGACACAGCACACTATCCGATGCTACGGCGCAATCTCATCTACACGAGAGTTCGCAGGGCAAGCGGCTGGTGGGTGCTGGGTGGGGCAGCGAAAAGCGTTGGCAATTGCGGTCAGGGATGCGCGAGCCGAACGCAGATGATCAAAACTGAATCAATGGCTACGTGGCGAAGTCACGCTCGAGGCGTGAACAATGCTCTGCTGTTTCGTCTTGATTAGATTGTCCTGACCTTTCATCGAAGGCCGCCAGACAAACTTCGGTTAATAAGTACACGAGAGTGCAATACATGAGCTGTAGTTGGTCCGCACTGTGGATGAATGATTAGAACGGCGGACTCGTCACTTGGCAGCCTTTCTGGCCCGGGAATACGTAATTCATATCGCCAGAGTTGGAGGCGCGACAATGCGCAGCACGGGCGTTCGGCCAGGAGCGATGGATGCGATTCCAGATTCACCACTCTCGAATGAAGAGATCCGTGAGCTGGACGCCTTCCTTACCTCGGACGCGACGCCCGATTGGTGCATGGGCATCGTCACGCTGGATGGCTTTCTAAGCGCCTTGGCGATCGGGCCCGAGCTGGTGCCGCCCAGCGTATGGCTGCCGCTCGTCTGGGGTGGCGAGAAGGAACCCGTCTTCGAGTCTTCGGCACAAGCCAAGCGCATTATCGGCATATTGATGCACCGGTTTAACGACATCTGCCGCATGTTCGGTGAGAATGCCGCCGGTTTCGAACCGCTTCTGTATACGAGAGAAGTAGACGGGAAACGGAATGGATTGGCGAAGACGAGACTTGTTGCATAAGTAAGATAATCAGCGCTCTATGGGAGTATCGTAAATACGAACAGGGTACTTCTCTTGAATAGTATCTATGACAGATTGAAGAAGCGCATTCTTACCATCTGATTTGATTTCAAACTGCATTGAGCAAAAAGTGTCGACAGCTACTGTTTGCTCTTCCTGTGTGACATATATCCAAGCATCCCCCTGTATGCCGGATTCAACATGGGCAAAATGCCTTTTAATATAATCCAGCAACTCGTTATAAAAGTCATAATAACGTTGGCTGTGTTCAATGACCGCAAAAGCTATGTTCATATTAGACCTGCTGCAGTTGCAAAAGTCTGGTGGACTCACAGAGAATCCGTAATGTGATTCAATGTTAAAAGGACGTGGGGGTTCTTTCAACATGGCGGATTTAACAGCACATGGCTTCTTGGCAAGAAGCAGTTCCGGTCAATGACGGGGGTGACGACCGGACAGTTCCATAAAATGGTTTCCTCGCTGCGCCCGCACTGGCGACAGCGGATTGTGGAGCCGAAGAACCGTTCCGGACGTCCTTTTGGAGTGGGCGATCTGGGGGATCATCTTCTGGTCCTGCTGATCCTGTACCGCTGCCATATCACACAGGATTTTATGGGCTGCCTGTACCGGGTGGACAGAACCACCGGTTCCCGCAGCCTTAAGCGCATCGAAGGGCTGGCGCGGAGAATGCTGAGCGTAAAAGAGCGGATTAAGATGACGGCGGAGGAAGCGTAGGCCCTCATCATGGATTGCACGGAACAGCCTGTGCAACGCCCACAACGCAAGCAACGCTGCTGGTATTCCGGCAAGAAGAAGCGCCATACAAGAATGAGATCGTCATTACCGAAGCGGGCAAGATCGTAGCGCCATGGCTCGAATGACAAGCTGGCAAACTTTTGTCCATGGCGGGTGAATGTAATACTTATCCAGAGGCCGGGAGGCAAAATGGATATCCCGACTTAGCTGGAATCGCCGCTTCTTTCAGCCGAATTGGAAGGTTAAGTACAAATGACCGCGATGAAACGCCTGTCGGGCGGAAAAAACGCCCAGGAACAGTGGGTCGCCTATCACGAGGCGGGACATGCCGTCGCAGCCATAGTTGTGGGCATCAGATTGGGCGAGGTAAGTCTCACGCCGGACGAAACAGCGCGGCACCGAGCATCGACCACGGTACGGCTCGCACCAGGATCGCAGCAGCTCATCGAGCGGGGCGTGCTTCCGCCCGGGCAAGCCGATAGGCTCGCTTGCTTCTGTTTTGCGGGCGACGCCGCGCAATGCCGTTTCGCTCCGCGCTCGGTGCGCCTCCATCACAAGGCGTTTGATGTCCGCGCCGTTCTCGACATCCTCGAGCAGTTTCCGGCCCACGAGCGAAGCGAGCATATGATGCGCGCGAGGATCCGCGCGAAGGAGATAGTCGAGTCCCACTGGACGCAGGTCGAGGAGGTGGCGAACATGCTACTGCGCAAACGGAAGCTGGGCGAACCAGACATACGCCGAATCGTCAGACGGACTCGACGCGGAAATGGTCACACACTCGCTGCCCGCGATCCATTCGCGGGCGGCAGCCCCTTCGGACACGGCGAAGACCCGGACCTCGCCAGGCATCAGGAAGCTGAAGACATTGACTTTATGCCTGATCCAGTCAACGTCCGGGCAGGCCGGTTGAGGTATCAAGACAGATGGTGAGCAGCGACTCTGTTCGCAGGAGGAACATCATGCCCGAGACAAAGCCGCCAATGGGCCTAGATCCCAACATGGGCGCGCGCGAATTCGTTCTCGAAGTAGATGCCGAAGTCCTAGAAAAGATGCGTAAGGTGGGGCACGTAAAAATTCCACTCATCGGCGAGAGCTTCACCATTGCGTGCGACGAGGGAGAGGCGATGGGTGGAGACAATACCGCGCCGCCGCCACTGGCCTACTTCTGCGCCTCCATCGCGTTCTGACTGCTGACCCAGGTTGCCCGGTACTGGCACATGATGAAGGTGAAAATAGACAAGGCCCGGATGCATGCAACCGCGCCCGTTCGTCAGGAAGGATCGGTTTTGCAACAGACGATCCGAGTTCGCCGGGGATCGCGACTAAACTGGAACTCGAGTCCAACGACCCGCCGGAGCTCCTGCAACTGCTCTAGCAGGATGTTGAAAAATACCAAATGACGGATTTAGCTACATACTTACTGATCTCCAATGATCTCAAGACGCTCCTACGCTTCGCGATCAGAGACGAATTTTCAAAATTCACCCTTTCTTCAACACCGTGCTAGTCAGCGGACCCCGAAATCGCCGACCGCTCGTGCCGCAGCCGGCGGCGTAATTGTGAAAACGCCGTCGGAAGGAAACCGGTGATGGAACATTGCGGTTGTATGCTCCCCGAACGAATGGCTTAGTAGAGTCGAGATGTGGCGCGGTGGTTTAGGTGCGGCCTATCCGTGGCCGGCTCTTTCGTCTGCCGGTGCCTCACTAGCCGAGCCATGCTCCGTTTCCACATCCCGCTCATCGAACCGGACAGGCGGATTTACCGCATCCGGCTCTCGGAGAAGGCTCACGGTGTCGCCCACGGAAAGCTGGCGGTCCGCGGTGCAAGCCGGACCAGACCAAACTCCTCGTGCAACAGGTCATCCGGATACCGCGCGGCTCCGGGACCTGGCAGTTTGTGTTTGGCGCACAGCCACTGGCGGAGCCGCCGACGGGTGTGTTGATCCACCGCTCGGTAGGCTTTGCTGCCGGGACCGAGGCAAAAGTAGTTGGCCCATCCAATTATCTCGGTGTCGCGGAAAGTATGAGAGCCTATCGCAGTTTCACCTTTTTGCGGCAGATAGCCAGCGAGGTCAAGCCGAACCGGGAGCTATAATAGTCTATGCTTTCGTAATTTTTGGCCCCACGTAGACAACTTTAATTTTCTGTTGGCCCAGCGGGCGTTCCCACTCGAAATGGATTCGAAATTGCTCTCTTCGAATCTTGCCGTGCCACGGACAGAATATCCTAGCAGTCGGATTGGAGGGGTCGGGAAAGGTTAAAGACTGCCTAAAAGCATGCTTATTTGTGTCGGATTCATCGCTGAAAGGGGCCTTCTTGCCGACGAAAAACTGCTGGAACGTCTCGATGCCGACCTCACTCAGCGCTCCATTCTCATCTGTTTCCTCAGCGATCCTCTGCAGGATCCCGACCAATGTCAGAACTCGATCGCAAATGACACGATCGAATGGATAACTGCTCAGAACGGTTTCAATTGAACTTGATAAAATCACCTTGTCGAAGTCAGAGCGTGCCCGTTGGAGAAGATCAATCCAACTGCCCGGCTTGTCGATTAAGAGCGGCTCAAGCGCAAGAGGATCCCACCAGTTGGCAATCGAGATCTCGCCGAGCGGTTCCGCGGCAAGCCCGTGCGAGACTGCCAAAGGGCAGCGTGCGAAACGAGGCGCGTCCCCAGCGAAACTGAATGAACCCGCGTCGATAGTTCCAAGTCGGCGCCGTGCTGCCTCACCCAGCCCCTGGTCTGTTACATCTTAAGCGTACTCGCGGATTCACGGGCGTTTGAACTGCTCTGAGAACCAGGCCGGCGCGATGCTTCGGCGCGTCGCGCCGTAAGCGCATCGAGGAAATATCCTAAGGGGAACAACGTGAGACCCAGAGCCGCACTCCACAAATCGACGTAGTGGCCAACGCTATGGGGAAGTCCCCAATGCATCGAAGGAAATAACCGAAGTGTTTCTGCTACGTGCGTAAGGACGACGACCATCAGAAAACCAGTGCCGGATAGCTGTAGCAACGACCACAGGGTCTTTTCCCTGAGGAACAAAAGCACCGAGCCGGCCAAGAGCACGCCCGCCGGGATCGCGAGTCCGAGCAACAGAATACGGGCAATCTCGCTCATAAGTCCTTCCTCGCATCGGCCGCGAGCCGCCGCTGTTAAACACCAACGGCCTCACGTGAGGAGTAAAGTAATTTTCTGGTCGACGTTATCCCGATACGGCAGACCCCACCGGCTTAGAGATTCGTCGGCGCTGGAGGCGTTGCGCGGTATTCTGAGCGGATTCGCTCGATTCGTGACAGGGGCAAGACCCACCGGCTGGTTCAACGGCCCACTTCTCGTGTCGAATCTTATACCTGGAGTGGGGCCGCCCCGAATCGACTGTTCAGAACACAACCAAAGCTCGTCGTGCAGCCACAACCGCCATCGGTCAGCCGCAGAGTCCTTTTGGGCCGCGCTTGGAGACAGACGCGAGAACAACGGGGACAGCTGGTAGCTTGCCGTTTCTTCCCGCCACGGAATTCTTGAACAAGGGACGGGCGACCATTGGCGGCGGGAGCGGTTCGGGAGACCCCTTTGAGCCGTTCAGCTCTTTCGGCAGACTCGGGGAATCAGACTTTTTTCCAAGCAAGACTTCGAGAAGAATGAACTGCTTGCCCTGGCGCAGCAGGAGGCCCTCTTCGGTCATCTCTGCAATCAAGCGGCTGACCATCGGCCTCGAGCTTCCGATCATGTCGGCAAGATCAGCATGCGCGAGCTCGGGCATGAGGAGAACCCCGCGCGTGTCTCTCACTCCGAACCTTGCACCTAACTCCTTAAGCACGACCTCGAGCCGCTCCCGAAATGACATGCCTAGGAAGGTGCCGAACCATTGCGCCATCGAGGACCATGCCGTGTTCAAGCGCTCGATCATTTGCAGCAGGGCGGCGTGGTCGAGCGACTGCAGCAGCTTGATGACGTGCTCGCGCGTGAAGAGCGCAACCGAGCATTTGGTCAGTGCCTCGACCTCGAAGACTTGGGCGCGGCGACCTCTGGAATCGATGTAATCAACGTGACCGATAAGATCCCCCGGACCAGCGAGCTTGACCAGGATTCGGGTTCCATCGGGCCGCGGACAATAAACCTTGACCAAGCCGGCGAGGACCCAGAACATCACGTCGGCCGGCGAACCCTGCAGAAAGACCATGGAGCCCTTGTTGTAGTTGACCACCGTGTGATGGTCGATGATTTCATCGGTGAACTTACCAGGAATGCCAAAATCGCCAAGTCGCATCTCCAGACGGCGTGTTGCATCGGTAGCAGGTTCCAGTGGGTTCATGATGTGCCTCTTTTAGGAATGCGAAAAATCCCGGGAGTGATGAAGCGGTCGAAAAGCTGTAAGAGTGCTTCAACCTCATCCTGAAACCCTATGTCGCCCACTATTGGACGGTTTGGACAACGGAAGGTAAAGGAATATTGCTCTAATTTCGCAAGGATTACAATAGCGGAGAATAAGGATAATCGCGCTAAGATTCACCTGCGGAAGCCGCAGGGTCTAAAAGGTGGTTTTTGGGAACGGACTAAACCGGGTCAGCGCGCTCGCCCAGTTCTTCCTAAGGATCCACACGGGTGGAAAAGGCCTTTTCGGCTTGCCTAGCAGTTAACGACAGCGGTCGAGGCCTTCGCGCCAAGCTTGCTGGCCGGCTACCCCTTCAGACAACGAATCAGACGGTAGAGCTGCCCCCAGTCGCTATCGGTGAGGTTGAATTCTGTACCCAGTTCCGCCAATCGTTCTTGAGTGAACTCTTCGCCAACGGTCTGCTGCACATCTAGTCCAGCCAAAATCGTTTCAAGAAAATCGATCAAACTGCGGTTCGGTATGCAAGACACGCGAACCGGTGGCTGTCCGCGGAAATGTTCTGCCATGGTCGCTCACCATAATTTCTTCACGTTTCGCTTCTCGGCATGCAGCATAGCCCCACTTTCCGAGCAGTATCGATTGACGTGAGCCGTACCTTCAAGACCGATGCACGGCTGCCCTCTGCCGATCACCTAAGCCAACCCCTCTCAAATGAGCAACGGCGCGATCATAGCGAATTGAGAACGAACATGGCCATGGGTCTCTGTTCATTAATCCACAGGTAACTTTCGACAAGAGCGCTTCGGTCACTAAAGTCACCGAGGGGGAAGCGGTGCTGGAAGAAAAAGACGGATGCTGGCTATTTACAATTCACGTGTTGAAGCGGAGCGATTGGGGCATCCTCGTTTGCATGGCACAGAATGGCGGCACGTAAAACGCGCAACGGGCTCTCCTTCTCATCAGATTCGGATAGCAAGAGCATCTTGAGAGCCGACAAGAAAGCCGTCGAATCCAAGGACTGCCCCCAGTGAAGGGACCGCGTGGGGTGGGTACGCAGCCGGATCATAAGCGTTTGTCCCATGCCGTGGCATCTCTGGCTCACTGGCGCCGTTGGCATAGCTCTTTTGCTCTGTCCTGTGGCCCGTGCTCAATCGGCCTGAATTATCACGGCTCGCCGAACCGGAACGGAATCTACGTGATGCCTGGCCTCACTTGGGAAAGGGCGCGCGGGATTCACCTCGATACTAGCTTCGACGGGCACATTGACGGACACACCTACACGCAGCCGCTGTCCTGGCAATCTCCAAAAACCCATCGGCAACTTCTACTCATCGCCACCGAGCAGGACGTTGTCTACGCCTTATAATAGATGCGCATTCCGGGCAGGTAGTCTGGCGAAAATCGCTGGGCCGCCCCGTCAGCGGTTCGGCGCTGCCCTGCGGTAACATCAGCCCGCTCGGCATCACGGGAACCCCTGTGGCTTCTCAAAACCTGGTCCACGCAAAAGGCAACATCTTGATTCGCGTGTGATCGCGGTCTCGGTGAGGCCCGAGCTTCAGACGGTGGGCTTCGCACGGCAACGGCGCTCGGCGGACGAGTGCTACGCGCTTGATGGAGACTACCAAATACTGCGGCGAGCCGAGGCACTCGGTGCATCGCGGCTCGTTCGTGCCGGGCGGACTGCAGACTGATTATTCGAGCGTTCGGGGCGGACGGTTGGCGGCCAAGGCCGCGCCTGAGCCCGACACCGACCGCCGCAATCTGCGCAGTCGTGGATTGCATGAGCTTGGCCCAATAGGAGCGAACAGGCGGGCGCGCAGATTCCCGCGACCGCGCCTCGGAATACTGGCCGAACGCGCTAGCTTGATTGCGCAAGAAGCTCCGCCACGACTGGGTTGGCCGTCTGCCTGGTGCAGGCAGATAACGCGAGACGGTGGCTTGGGAAACGGTGAACCCCAGCATGAGAAGCTCACCGTGGATCCGGGGCGCACCCCAGAGAAAGTTCTCCCGGGCCATCTGTCGGATCAAATTGCGCACCTACCCTGATACCCGCGGACGCCCACCTCGCCAGCGACCTGATGACCGATATCGCCAGAGCGCTAACCAGCCGCTACGGCGCCAGCGCAAGACGGTCTCGGGCTGAACGATCAGCAGGCTTTCGCGCCATTGCGACCACCAGCGCGACAGCAAGATCCAAAACAGCCGATCGATACGACGGAAGCAGGGGCGCCGAGTTCGGCTGCGCTCCATTACGGTAATTTGATGGCGCAGCGCGATCGCTTCGAGCACCAGCGCGGTGCGGGTTCGGGGTTCGCTTCGGGCGACCGGGACCGCTCTGCTGGTCGGCGTCGCCATGAAGGCAGGCTATCGCCAGACGAGCGAAACCACCAATGAGTCCGCGCGGATTAAGTTTTGAGAAGGGACAGGCTTTGGAGCTTGAGGTCGTCGCGTTACGTCATCAGTTGGCGGTTTTGCGCCGCCAACGGCCCGGTCGTCCCCAACTCTCCTCCATCGATCGACTTCTGTGGGTATGGCTCTACCGGCTGTGGCCGGGCTGTCTGAAAGTCATGGTGCTGGTCAAATCAGCGACCGTGGTCCAGTGGCATCGTCAGGGCTTCCGGCTTTATTGGCATTGGTGCTCACGGGCGGGACGGCCGCGAGCAGAGCGCGAGCTCCGTGACCTGATCCGGCAAATGAGCAAAGCTAACCCCTTATGGGGCGCGCCCCGTATCCATGGCGAGCTTTTAAAGCTCGGCATTGAGGTCAGCCAGGCGACGGTCGCCAAGTACATGATGCGACGAGTCGGAAGGCCTTCGCCGACGTGGCGTAGTTTCTTACGCAATCAGGCTGCGGGAATCGCCGCCATCGACATGTTCGTGGTTGTGTCCGCGTCATTTCGGCTCCTGTACGTAATGATCATCCTCGCTCACGATCGCAGGAAAATTGTGCGGTTTGATGTCACCGAGCACCCCAGCGCAGTTTGGCTCTCACGCCAGGTCACCGAAGCCTTCCCGTGGGACACCGCTCCGCGCTATCTGCTGCGAGACCGTGACGCTTCATATGGCGCGCATTTCCGCAACCGGGTTGACGCTATGGGGATCACCGAGGTCGTCACCGCGCCACGATCACCCTGGCAGAACGCCTATGTCGAGCGTGTGATCGGCTCGATGCGGCGGGAATGTCTGGATCACATCGTGACTTTCAACGAGCGCCATCTACGCCGCGTCCTTTCATCTTACGTGGATTATTACCACCGCACCCGGACGCATCTTTCACTCGACAAGGATTGTCCGCACTCGCGTCCGATCCAGCCGCCCAGGAGTGGCAAAGTGATCGCCGTCCCGCAAGTCCGTGGGCTGCACCACCGCTATCAACGCCTCGCGGCCTGACTCACTGCAAGCGACTGCCCGTTGTCCGTGGAGCAATTGGCGGGACGCCGTCGTCTGCGCTTCTTTAATATTGAAGACGCTCCGATCTCGATCGGGCGCCAACCGTTGGGAGTTCAGATCGCAGCCAGCTTCGGTTGATCGCACCGCGCTTCTCGCGGCTGCACCAGTTTCGGCTCAGACGGAATTTTTAGTAGCGACAAGGGTCTTCTACAATAGGTCTCCTCATTCGGAGAGGGGGCGTGCGCCGTATCGCGCCCCCTACCTCTTACAAGTCAAACACCCGCGCAACTAAGCGCCAGGGGCAGCCTCTAAGCCCACTACCGGATCCCGCTTCCCGGAGGCCGGGAGTGGCCGGATTCCGGGGGTTTGCTCGTAGGGACCCGGCAGCTGCAACTCCTTCGCCATCTCGCGCATCGCAGGCAACACTTCCTCCCCGAACAAGCGTAAGCCGGTTCGACGGTCCTGGTAACTCATGGGTCCGTGGTGATACCAGGCGCCGAAGATGCCCGGGCGCAGGACCTCTAAGAGAGAGCGAATCTTGGCCACCACAGTCTTCGGAGTGCCGGTGATGATCAGTCCGCTTTCCTGAGAGGATTGATAACCCGTGTCGATGCTGCGCTTCACCGCCTCAGTATCTATCTCTCCCTCGGTAAAGCGTAGGATCTCCGCACCGGTTCGTGGATCAGTGAACGCCTTGGCCAATCGCTTGGTCGCTTCCTTGGAATTATAGCCGGGGGGGAACATCCATTCGGGGCGG
>WNFJ01063128.1_pt2 | contig 11412 bp, 12 predicted proteins | sample 5400461 | NCBI WGS metagenome assembly WNFJ01 (sample SAMN13153349, study PRJNA577476) | soil metagenome | isolation source: 115 cm saprolite on Douglas fir-dominated hillslope | place: USA:California | collected 2013-09-17 | reverse complement strand
GGTTTCCAGTGGAGCAGCCACTCTGATCTCCCCGCCGGTCCAGCATTTCGCCGCCACATTGTCCAGTGCGGCGTCCCAGTCGCTTGCCGCGCCGACTACACTCCGGATGAAGACCCCGACCATGTGGGGGTCCTGAAGCGAATGGATTCGACCGTGCCCGCAGGCCCATGCAAAGGTGGGAGCTTCCGGCCAGGCTGGCAGGCTTTTTGTTGCTACCCGCCCACAGTCTATGTTAACGCTCGCCGCCCGTGCAAGCCGCCTGCCGTACTGCCCAGCAACTCCGCACCAGGGGGCGTTATGTTTCGCCGCACTCTCGGAGTGCGACGCCCAGTGCATGCTGTGAGGACACAGGGGTCAGCCAGGGGGTCAGCCTGTGCCGGGCATCCAATTCACAGTGGCCGTGTTTTTAGCGGTACACCTCCTTCCAGTTCCAGGGAAGCGGGGTTCAGGCTGATTAGGTCATCGATGGGCCGGTCCTCGCCCGCAGGTCGGTCGGGCCATCGGTGGGCCAGCAATGCGCCCCACGAGGATCACACTAACCAGACGGCTGGTCGGGTTGGAGCAAAGCTCCATCCAAGTAACGTACCCAGTCCTCGATGACGACCTGCTGAAACCATTGCACGAATCGGGAGGGTGCATTCTGGGAGCGTGCGGTCGCGTGGCTCCAGTAGGCTTGCGTCAGGAAGCAGGCGAACGACCTCATCGCCAGCAGCGCGACGATGGCGGCAACGGAATGATGATAGTTGTGGGTGAGGGAGTAATCGCGCGTCAACACATTGAAGGTTCCATTCTCGATTCTCCAGCGCGACCGTCCCACCTCCCATCCTTGGCCGGCCGGAAGGATGGTGACGGGGACCGACGTCACCACCCGCAGTTGCTTACGTTCGTGCTTCCAGGAGGGCGCCGCATAGCGGCGTTCACAGTGAATGACGCGGAGCTTCCGCTTTAAGTCCCGGCTCCAGGCCTCGCTTTCCATCTCCCACACGGCGACGTCGATCCCCAGGACTACCCGCGGGTCATCGGTCTCCCTCAATAAGTCGATCTCCTCATCCATCTCGGTCTGTCCGGAGCTGATCGCCAGGCCGTCCAGGCCCGCTCCGCAGACGGTCTTGAAAAATGGCCGGCAGCAATAGAGCCCATCGCCTAGGAGCAGATCGAGACTCTTCCCCAAGCGGGGCAGAAGCCTTTCCAGAAGCCGCAGCGCGGCCGTCAACTCTCCTTCCCCGGGAGCCAGCACCTCCCATCCGATGACCAACGAGATCGGCCCGCTCACCCAGGTCAGTGCCACCACCTGGTGGTAATACTCCTGGACGATGCGCTTTTCCCCCTTCTCATCCTGGACGGTTTTCTCCCGGACCTGGCACTGCGGGCAGTGGATCGTTTCGCTGTTAAACAGCTCGTTCAGATCCAAGACGGCGCAGCGCTTTCCATACAGGCCATCGTCGGTCAGGAGGCCCGCGCGGCGGGCCAGGAAGAAGTCCTCCAGCATCATCTGCTGCCATTCCTCCGTCGCCAAGCCATCGAGAATCTGGGCCGCGCGGTCCGGGCTCCCGCCCTGCTCCGGCTGCAGACCCAGCCGCGCCCGCCAACGCCGGTCCTTCAGCAGATCGCCGATCTGTTCGGTCGAGGGCGTCTGGCGCAGCAATCCCCACTGCCAGGTCGCGAGCACCGCCGACAGCGGGAGGGTCGGGTTGCTCCGCCCATCGGTCAGCTGCGCCAGTCGGGCATCCTTTGCAAACACCTTTTGCGCATAGCTGCGCATCTGACGCATGCTCCCGTAGGCCATGGGTACGCTCCTTGTGCCCGAGATTTATCTGACCATCTTATAAGTGTCAGATATACATCAAACCAATCTGCTCCACGCTTCTCCCCTCGGCCGATCTCGGCCTACGAGGCTCCGCGTCGATTTTCCGACCTGGCCAGCCCCGCTATCCGCAGACGCAGCAGACGGCGGTTCACCGCCGCGACCTTCTCTAAGGCCGTCCACCAGCGTTTATAGTTGTTCAGGAATTGCCGGGCCACCGGCAGCATTTCCTCCGACAGCAGGATCTGCTCGGTCTTGCCCGCCTTAAGCGTGACCACCAGATAATGCGCCGGACCATGTCCCGGGCCTCGCACGCAATGGCAGCCGCCGGTATCGAGTCACCAGGCTGCCCCGCACGATTTCCGCAAAGGGAGGAAGTTCCGAGGCCAGGATTTGGCGCTGCTCTAACAACTTCTTGGCTTGAGCGCTCCGCTTCGTCATCCTGACATCTTAATACTGGTCAGATCAGCAGTCAATGCAATTTATCCCCGCCGTCTTCGTTATTCAAATCCCGGATTATCACCAGTTAGGAGAGTCGTGCGGAGTTGCTGCGTACTGCCGTACCGCCGCTTTCCAGGCGGCATCTTTCTCTTCCTTTTCTCTTTACTTCATTACTTCTCTCCTGCTGTAAACTCGTCTCCCTTGCCTTTCCAATCCGAACTCGACCGCTTGCGCATCGTACTTGTCAGTCCCCGCAATCCCCTCAACATCGGTGCCGCCGCCCGGGCGATGAGCAACTTCGGCTTTCTCCATCTTCGGGTGGTGAATCCCTATGAGTTGGCTTTTCGCGAAGCGCGCTCTGCAGTCGGCGCCGCGCCGCTGCTCGCTCGCGCCGAGGAGTTCAAGACCCTCGCCGAAGCCGTTGCTGACTGCACTCTCGTCGTCGGAACCACCGCCGTCGGCCTCCGTCAATTGCAGCACCCCGTCCGGCGCCTCGAGCGAGCCGCTCCCCTCATCCACAAACGCCTTGCGGCCAGCCCCGTCGCCCTTCTCTTTGGTTCAGAGAAGCGCGGTCTCTCCAACGAAGACCTCAGCCACTGCGATTGGTTGCTGCGCATCCCCACCCGCGAAGAGCATCGCTCCATGAACCTCGGCCAGGCCGTAGCCGTCTGCCTCTATGAACTCGCGCGCAATCCCCAAGCCGTCCCGAAACCGGAGAAACATAGCGCCGCCACCGCCGCCGATCTCGAGCGCCTCACCGCTCTCTTGCTCGACGCCCTTGGCTCCAGTGGCTACTTGAAATCGAGTCCAAGTGGCTCCCAGAGGAGGCGCTCCGGCGCTCCCACCGAGGAAAAAATCCGGCGTCTCGTCCGCCGCCTGCACCTCTCCGCCACCGATGCCGAACTCACTCTCGGCATCCTTCGGCAAATCTTCTGGAAACTCGGTTCCGCCAAGACTCCCTTGCCTTGACGATTTCTTTTCACTCGGCGTCTTGAAACAGTTTCCATTCTAAGAGAAAACTAATGACTTCTGCTGCTTCCCTCATCAGACTCTTCACTTTTCGACTTTCCACCCTTGGCCCCTTTTTCCATCGAAAATCACCTTCGACTCCCTATTCACTCTTTGTGTTCATTCTTGTACAGTTTTCCGGCGTGCTGCGCCGGAAAATGGTACTCTTATGATTGCCTATCACGTTCTGCACATCGGGCATCCACGCAGTCAACAAAGCAGATCGCCGGAGAGCACATGGAATTGACCGTAACGCAACAAGAGCGCCCCTGGGACCGGCCCTTCTGGAAACCCGTTCATGGCAAAGAAGGCGTCTTTGCTTATATCGTCCTCATTCACGTCCTCGCGGTTGTCGGACTGATCCTCTTCCCGGTGCCAAGCCTTAAGGTTGTCGGTATGACTTTGCTCAGCATCGCCCTAGGCGGTCTCGGCACGACCGTCTGCTATCACCGCATGCTCGCCCACAAAACCCTCAAGACCAACCGGATCGTCGAGCAAATCTTGATCTTCTGGGCCGTCTTCAACGGCTCCGGCCATCCCGCGAGCTGGGTCGCGTATCATCGCCTGCACCATTCGGTTACCGACACGCCCGAGGACATCTCCAGTCCCAAGCAGGGCGGCTTCTGGTGGGCACATCTTCGCTGGCTCTATCAAACTCAGCCGGCCGACAAGAAGCGCTGGGCTCCTGAACTCACCGGCGGCGTGTACAAAATCTGGGGATGGGCCGAAACGCCCGTCATTGTCTTCTCGATCTGCATCGGTCTGATTCTCGGCTTCGGATGGATGGGCTTCTTCTGGATGGGCGCTATCCGCCTCGTCTACTCGCTGCACATGCAGTGCCTGGTGAACAGCCTCACACATCTCAATCATGTCGAACAAGGCGATTCCAGCATGAACGTCTGGTGGCTCGGTCCGTTCCAATTGACCGCCTGGGGCGAGAACTGGCATCAGAACCATCACACTCACGCAGGTTCCGCGCGACTTGGCCTTCGCTGGTATCAGACCGACATCGGCTGGTATTTCATCTGGATGCTCGAGGCCGTCGGACTGGCCCACTCCGTCAAGCGCCCCCGCGCGTCGTAGCTCGCTGCATGCCACCCGGCCAGCTTTGTCCTAAACTGTAGATGCGGGCCTTAGCCCCGCATTTTGCGCTTCATGTACGCACAAAAGTTCAACGTCAGCGTAGTGATTCGTGGCGAATCCCGCGCTTGCCCCCTCGATTGGCTCGATCAATTCTGCATGCGCAACTTCACCAACTCCGCCGATTTTGACGACACACTTCCCGTGGCTGATGGCAAGGTCGAAGCCAGTTTCCGCCTCTCTCCCGAACGCTTCTCGGAAGGCCTCGCCGCCTGGCTAACGCAGCGCGGCAAAGGCGAAGGCCAGCCCGTGGCAGTACACGTCACTCGCGAATAGACTTTTGGAACTTCCCCGTGAGAGAACTGCCACAGAGATAAACAGTTCTAGGCTGCGGAATCCCGCTTTTCGCCCCGGAGCACGGCGCGAATTTCCGGCAAAGCCGCCAGCGTCGCTGCCTCGCCGGCTGCAATCATCTCCGGGGTCTTGCTGAAATCGTCCCACACAAAAGGTTTCACGTCCGGCTCGATGACTATGTCCGCCTGGGTGCGCCAGGAGAGATCGCTATGCCGCTGGATGATGTTGAAGGAGCGGCTGAGGACGTCCGTGAACGTGCGAGGCTGTTCGATGTTGTCCGCCTCTAGGTAAACGGCGATGACCACGTCCGCGCCAAGAAGCAAAACGCCCTCGACGGGCACCGGCGCGGTGACGAATCCGTCGACCAGCGTCCGCCCCTCAAATTGAATAGGCACAAAAAGGCCGGGATAAGCGCAGGAACCGCGCAGCGGCGGTGCGATGGGACCATGGGAATAGTAGACGGAAACACCTGCGGTGATGTCCGTGGTGGCGATGGCCAGCGGCGTCTGCAATTCTTCGAAAGTTTTTACGTGAGTAAAACGCTCGAGATACTTTTCCATGCGCTGGTTGGTGGCTAGTCCGAGCCAGGACGGCGTCCAGCGCCCGAAATCCGTGAAGTTCGTGGATGCGCCAACCCTGGCCATTTGGTCCAGCGATGCTCCCGCGCAGTAACCCACGGCGATCAGTGCTCCGACGCTCGTGCCGGCCACGCAATCGATGGGAATTCCAGCTTCGCGTAAAACGCGGAGGACACCCAGGTGCGCTATACCGCGCGCAAAGCCGCCCGCAAGAGCCAAGCCCACGCGCGGGCGCTCTCGCGGTTCGCTTTGCTCGCCGTAGGCGAAGGCGCGAAACTTGTCCTTTGCCGTTCGAAACCAGCCGAGAGTGCTGGAGACTTTACCTTCTTCCGTCATTTGTCCATTTTAGTACTATATCCAGGGATCCGCCGGTCGTTTGACCCGCGCATGCCGGTTTTGTAACCTGTCCCATCGAACTAAACGGGCCGTGTAAATCCTGTAAAAAGGCGTGCCATGAAACGTCGCATCGAGAAGGCAGTGGTGCTCGGAGCGGGAACGATGGGCTCGCGGATCGCGGCGCATTTCGCGAACGCCGGGCTGCCGTGCATTCTGCTGGACATTGTCCCCAATTTGCCCGCCGATGCGTCGGCCGGAGAGCGCAACAAAATTGTACGCGCTGGATTGGACGCGGCAAAGAAATCAAAACCAGCGGCGTTTTTCACCCCGGCGTTTGCGGAGAAAATTGCGATTGGAAACTTCGAGGATGACCTTGCGCGATGCGCGGAAGCGGACTGGATCATCGAGGTGGTCGCAGAGAATCTGGAGATCAAACGGAAATTGCTGGCGCGCGTGGCCCAGTTTCGTAAGCCCGGTGCAATCGTAACCACCAACACTTCCGGCTTGCCCGTGCACTTAATCGCGGAGGGTATGAGCGAAGAGTTTCAGCAGCACTGGGCGGGGACGCATTTCTTCAATCCGCCGCGCTACTTGAAACTGGTGGAAGTGATCCCGGGGCCGAAGACGTCAAGTGACGTGGTCGAGTCCTTGAGCGAATTTTGCGACCGGCGATTGGGAAAAGGCGTGGTGCTGGCAAAAGATACGCCAAACTTCATCGCCAACCGCATCGGAACGTTTTCAATGCTGAATGCGCTGCGCCTGATGGGCACGCTCGGAATGACGGTGGAAGAGGTGGACGCTTGCACTGGGCCGGCAGTGGGCTGGCCGAAGTCGGCGACGTTTCGAACGGCAGATATTGTGGGTCTCGATGTTCTGGTGCACGTCGTGAAGAACATTTACGAAACAGCGCCGAACGATGAATCGCGGGAAATGTACAAAGTGCCGGCGTTAGTGGAAGAAATGGTCAAGCGCGGCTGGCTGGGCGACAAGACCGGGCAGGGCTTTTACAAGAAGGTGAAGGGCGAAGGCGAAAAGGAAATCCTAACGCTCGATGTGAACACCATGGAGTATCGCGCGCGGCAGAAAGCGAGATTCGCTTCGCTCGAAATGGGTAAAGCCATTGAAGACACACGGGAGCGATTGCGTGCGCTGGTGGGGCCAGTGCTGGAAGGGCAGAAGGGTGACCAGGCGGAGCAGTTTTTGTGGGGCGCGCTTTCCGAGATGTGTTTGTATGCGGCGCGACGCGTGCCGGAAATTTCCGACAACGTTGTCGACGTTGACCGCGCGATGCGCTGGGGCTTTGCCTGGGAACTCGGGCCGTGCGAAATCATGGATGCCATTGGCGTGAAGGCGTTTGCTGGACAGGTGCAGAAGGAAGGACGCACGCTGCCGCCGGTCATCGAGAAAGTGCTGGCGAGCGGGCGGAAGGGATTTTACGAATCGGAGAAAGGCACGACGACCGTTTTCGATATTGGCAGCGGCGGAGCAAAGAAAGTCGAAGAGCCGAAAGGCGTCATCATTCTGAAATCGCTGAAAGATGCGGGCCGCGAAGTGGAGCGAAATCCCGGCGCGAGCCTGATCGATCTCGGCGACGGTGTGCTGTGCTGCGAATTTCACGCCAAGATGAACGCTATCGGCGCAGACCTGATCGCCATGCTGCACAAGGGCTTGAAGCGGCTGGAAACAGATTTCGACGCCATGGTCATTGCAAACCAGGCGGTGAATTTTTCCGTCGGCGCAAACCTGATGCTGGTTCTGGTGGTAGCCCAGGAGCAGGAGTGGGACGAATTGCACATGGCCGTAAAACAATTCCAGAACATCAATCTGGCGATCAAATACGCGCCAAAACCGGTGGTGGCAGCCCCGCAGGGACTGGCACTCGGCGGTGGCTGCGAAGTGAGCCTGCACGCGGCGAAGATTCAAGCGGCGGCGGAAGCATACATCGGCTTGGTGGAAACGGGTGTGGGGCTGATTCCCGGCGGCGGCGGCACGAAGGAAATGCTGATCCGCGCGAATGAGCACGCCAGTGGGACAGGCTTTAGCCTGCCCTCTTCTGCGGAATCCGACCTCGATCTTTTCCACGCCCTGAAGCCTATCTTTGAAGCGATTGCGATGGCTAAAGTTGGCACGAGCGCGGAGGAATGCCGCGACTTGGGATATTTGCGCCGCGAAGACGGAGTCTCCATGAACCGCGACCGGCTGGTCGCCGACGCAAAGGAAGCCGCGCTTGCGCTCGTGCGTGGCGGCTACAAGCCTCTCGCGGCAAACTGGCAGGAAGGTGCGCAAACCACGCAGATCAAAGTGCTCGGCGAACAATTTCTTGCCGGCGCCAAGCTCGCGATCCACTTGATGCTTCGCGGCGGCTATGCCTCCGAGTACGACGCGCATGTGGGCCGCAAGCTCGCAAACATCCTCGCCGGAGGGCCGCTGACGTCACCGCAATTGGTCAGCGAGCAGTACGTCTTGGATCTCGAGCGCGAAGCCTTTGTTTCCCTTTGTGGGGAAAAGAAAACCCAAGAGCGCATCGCGCACACGCTCAAGACTGGCAAGCCGCTCCGTAACTAATTTAGGAAGCCGATCTCACTGGAGCCACCGAATCAACGGTACGCACTCAACCGACGGGGACGGAAAAGTGTGTCTCTTTGAAAGACGTGGGTAGCGCGTACAAGATTGAGCTTTTCTTCGACACGCTTGCCGCCGCCGACGTCACGGCCGGTGGCCTGAAAATGAAACGTGTAGCTCGCAATGCCTGCATCGGAGCCGATCAGCACGACATGGATGGGACCGAGCTTTAATTCCATACACGTGTCTGGACGGAAGTATTCTCTGGAGCGGCGCATCGCGCCCAAACGGCCGGGTTCAGCGCGGCCCATGGAGATCTGAAAAATCGTACTTCCCGGTGCATAGTAGGAATTCAAGAGGTCTTCCGACTTGGCAAGAAACGTGGTCCAGAAAAGTTCAACCGCTTTGCGCATCTCCTCGTTCGTCAGCTTTTCCAAGAGGAACCCTCGCGGACGGCAACAACGCGCCGTTTCCATCTGTGCTTTTCTTATTGTAGTCGTTTGCCTCGCGGCCATTCGCTGGATATGATTGGAATGTTACCGTCGCGGCACACCGCAACTTCCTCCAGAGGGTAAATGCGGAAGAAAGACTTCTGAGGAACAAATATCCGAGCAAGAGGGCGTCAGACCAAGAGGAAGCCTCTAACCCATTCACAGGAGTGCACTTGCAAGTCGTTCCTTCCTTGCCTGAGCCTCGCATCGCGGCGCGGTTACTTCTAATCATATAAAAACGTATTGCTATGACGACCTTTAGTGCAGTATTCTGCGGATTCGCAGGAGGCGGATTGTGCAGAAGCTATTGGCGCCGCGGGAAGCGGCGAATATTCTGGGCATCAGCTATCCCACCTTGAAGCAATGGATCTACCACGGAAAAATCAAATCGCTGAAAACGCCCGGCGGGCATCACCGCGTGCCGGAGAGCGAGATCGACCGGCTGTTTCCAAAGAAGCTGGAGCGCGGGGACATCGAAACGCGGCGGGGAAATCTGCGGAAGATAAGCGGGCGAAACCAGCTGATCGGGCGCGTGGTGGCGATCAAGTTCAGCGGTCTGCTGGCGCAGGTCACACTGGCGATCGGGGAGCAGCATATTACGTCCATTATCACGGCGGATGCGGCCAAGGAGATGCGGTTGAAGCTCGGGGAGCGAGCGGCGGCGCTGATCAAATCAACCGAGGTAATGATCCTGAGAGTGTGACAAAAGCAACAACTTCCGATTGGTGACTGATGACTGGTAGAAAAGCAAACTCGTGCAAGGGGTTCCGCGTCCTTCCACTCATTCTTTTTGTCTTCCTTGCCCATTATGAGGTGCGAGCCCAAGGAAAGGAAATCCGCATAGCAGCTGCGGCCGACCTGAAGTTCGCGATGGGAGAATTTGCGGAAACGTTTGAGAAGCAGTCAGGAACGAAAGTGAATGCGACTTATGGATCGAGCGGGAACTTTTTCTCGCAAATGCAGAATGGGGCGCCTTTCGATCTCTTCTTTTCCGCGGACATTGAGTATCCGAAAAAGCTGGAGGCAGCGGGACTCGCGGAGCCGGGGACCCTATACGAATACGCGGTAGGGCGAATCGTGATTTGGACGCCTGCGGATTCGAAGGTGGATGTTACCAAGCAGGGATGGAAGACCCTGTTGGACGCAAGCGTCGAGAAGATTGCCATCGCCAATCCCGAGCATGCACCCTACGGACGCGCAGCGGTAGCTGCGTTGCAAAAGGCGGGAATCTACGAATCCGTCAAAGCCAAGCTGGTGTACGGAGAAAATATTTCACAAGCGGCGCAGTTTGTGCAGTCGGGAAATGCTCAGGCGGGCATTGTGGCGATGTCGCTGGCGGTTTCGCCGGAGATGCAGATGGGAAGCGTTGGGAAATTCCCGCGGAGATGCATCCGGCGATCGAGCAGGGAGCGATTGTTTTGAAGGACGCAAGGAAAAAGGAATTGGCGCGAGCGTTTCTGGAATTTGTGAAGAGTGCTGCAGGACACGCCATACTGGCGAAGTATGGTTTTGCGTTTCCGGAAAAGATGAGGAAAGGGGAAAAAAGATAACGCGGAGACGCTGAGCGCGCAGACGTAGCGCAGAGAAGAGTAGAAAAAAGGATAGCGAATGGAAGCGTTGTGGTTGTCGATGAAGTTGGCGGCCTGCGTGGCGGCGATATTGCTCGTGATCGGAACGCCGGTGGCGTATTGGCTGGCGTATTCGAACTGGCGCGGGAGATTCTTGCTCGAATCGCTGGTGGCGCTACCGCTTGTGCTGCCGCCGACGGTGCTGGGATTTTACGCGCTCGTGGCAATGGGCCCGCGTGCGCCGCTGGGAAAACTGTGGATCGCGCTCTTCGGCCACGGACTGGCGTTCACGTTCGACGGACTGATTCTGGCGTCGGTGCTGTACAGTTTTCCGTTCGCGGTGCAGCCGCTGATCGCTTCATTCGAGGGTGTCGATCGAAAATTGCTGGACGCTTCGGCGGTACTGGGTGCGGGAGGCTTGCGGACATTTTGTCGAGTAATCCTGCCGTTGTCGCTCCCCGGAGTGGTCACCGCGGCGGTGCTGAGTTTCGCGCACACTCTGGGTGAATTTGGTGTCGTGTTGATGGTGGGGGGGAATTTGGCGGGCGTCACGCGAACGGTCTCGATCGACATTTATGATCGCGTGCAGTCCCTGGAATACGCCGAGGCCAATCGCATGGCGCTGGTGCTTCTGGCGATTTCGTTCTCTGTATTGTGTGTTGTATATGCCGTGAATCGCCGCGTGTGGACTCCATGGCCGGCGAAGTAAACGCGACGATCCTCACCGCGCGTATCCGCAAAGAGCGGCGCGGCGCGGGCGCCTCCTCTTTTATCCTTGATGTTTCTATCGAAGCTTCTCCCGGCATTACGATTCTCTTTGGACCTTCCGGAGCCGGCAAATCCACGCTCCTGGATTCCGTTGCAGGGCTGGCGCGGCCGGACGAGGGGCGAATCGTGGCCGGCGGCGATGTACTGTTCGATTCCGAGCGCGGAATTAATGTTCCCGCGCCGAAGCGGCGAACCGCCTACGTTTTTCAGAGCCTGGCACTATTTCCCCATCTGAGCGCAGAAGAAAATGTTTCATACGGCTTGATGGATTTGCGGGAGGAAGAAAGACGGAAGCGAGTAGAGGCAATTCTCACAGCCTTTCGCGTCGAGAAATTGCGGAGACAAAGGCCCGGCGAGATTTCCGGAGGCGAGAAGCAAAGAATCGCGCTGGCGAGAGCGCTTGTGACCGAGCCGCGCGTGCT
>WNFJ01237560.1_pt1 | contig 11413 bp, 8 predicted proteins | sample 5400461 | NCBI WGS metagenome assembly WNFJ01 (sample SAMN13153349, study PRJNA577476) | soil metagenome | isolation source: 115 cm saprolite on Douglas fir-dominated hillslope | place: USA:California | collected 2013-09-17 | reverse complement strand
TCGCGCCCGTTTGATCCACGACTGCGATGTTGAAGAAGTTTTCGCCGAAGGTCATGGTGCCGAGACACAGCTCAGAGACCTTCAGGCCCGTGTTGCCCAACAGTCTGTAGTTCATGAAGACATCGTAAACCGTGGAAGCGCGAGCCGTCTGCGACCGCGCTGGGTATGTGCTCATCCAGGTAGAATCTAATCTGCTCCATTGAGCAGTTTCGTCTTCAGCTTTGAGGGAAATGACGCGCGCAACTGCTCCGCGACTTCGTTATTGCGAAGAATATCGTCACGTATTTCGTTAACATTATCGAAGTAGTAGGCGAGTGCTGCGTGAATGTCGCTGAGATTCAGCGCCGGGTACACTGCGATTATTTCATCCGGGCTCATTCCCAGATCTTCGTGCCGGATCACTATATCCATCACGCGTATGCGATGCCCGGCAATGCAAGCCTTGCCACCGCAAACGTCTGGAGCCTTCGTGATGCGATCTGTGATGACAGTTGACATGATCTAAACCCGCACGAATATTAACACGAAGCCAATGAAGACGACATTTCGGTTGCTCCGTCGCGGGTCTTAACAACAAATAGCGCGCTATTCGGAGACGTTGACGCGCCCGGCTACCGGTATTCGACCGTTACGCGGTTGATAACGCATCGCTAAGGTCATTGGCTGCCACGCACGTTGCGGAAATTACCTCCAACAGCTATCCTCGATCAGTCGAACGGTTTCCCCGTCCTTCCGAACGACACCATCAATCAGTCAAATTCAAGAACATGGAGAATGAAGAATAATGCGTGTTAACAGCAAATTCGGCAAACTTTTGATGTTTGCTACCGCTCTGACCCTGATGACCTTTACGGCTGGCTTTGCTCAGCCAAATGCGGAATACAAATTCAAGGTCCACAACAATACGAAGCACGACATCAAGAAGATCCTGGTGTCGGAAGATGGAAAGAAGTGGGGCTATTTCGACATCGGTGACGGCATAGCCGCCGGTGCCACAGAAGAGCTGGTCTGGGACAAATCAACGGACAACGGATACTGCGAGTGGCATTTCAAGGCAGTTTTCGATAACAAAGAAGAGTCCGAGGCGGTTGAGTTCAATTTCTGCGAGAAGAACCTGGTGCTGGAGTTCAACTAGACGAAAATCAAAACCAGCTCTTTTTGACAAAGCCTCTGCCTTTCGGCAGGGGCTTTTTGTTTTGGAGTGCGCCGGCAGAGCGAAGCGGCGACGGCGCTTTGGATTGCTTTCCCCTCTCCCACTGGGAGAGGGGTTAGGGGAGAGGGTTTTAGTGTGCTGCAGTACAAGCCCTCACCCCGACCCTCCCCCAAAGGGGGAGGGAACCGGAGACCGCACTCCAAATTAGAAATCCAAACGCACACCGAGACGAATCTGTCTTGGGCGCATGGTGCGCGTCGGCACCAGGAAGTTGTCTATGAACTTCTGTCGGGTGGCGGCTGTGGCCGTTGGCGAGAAGGCGCTGAAGTCGATGAACTCGCTGCCAAAACTAAACACGGTGGCGTTCAGGATGTTATCAAACTCGATTACCGGCCGCAGGTGAACTCTATCAGTGAGTTTGAAATCGCGCGTGACGTTGAGATCGAAAACGAATTGCGCCGGGCCGGTGCCGGCGTTGCGTGGCAAATTTCCCGTCTGACCGATCGGGGGCAGGCTGAACTGATTGATAATCGAAACATCACCCGGCGTGCCGGGGCGGCGCCACTTTAAAGTGCCCAAGTGGCCGTTGAAGTTAGGCCGGTCGTTGCCAACGTCATCCAGATTTCGATCGTCACCGCCGAGTCCCAGATTGAAGGGCGCGCCCGAGGCAAGGCGCAGGATGGGCGCGAACTGAATCCGCCCCAGCTTACGCGGCGCGCCAAGGGTGCCGGACAGCGCAAAGCGATGACGGCGATCGAGCAGGCTGCGCGAGATCTCGTGCTGAAAATCTCCCGGCACCAACGCATCGGAAGTATTCACGATGCCGTCGTCTTTCAGGAAGGAAAGAGTGTAGACGGCGCGAAACGAAAGGCTCGCGCCGCTCTTTTTCTCTCGAAAGCGGTAACGCATTTCCAAAGTCAAACCGTGATAGAAACTATTGCCGACGGGAATCAATTGCTCGATTTCACCTTTTGTCGGATCGAGCCGCAGAAGGTTCAACGCCGCCAGCGCCGCGTTCAGCGTATTCGTGGAAGAGACGCTGTTCAGACTCATCACGTTTACGCCGACGCCAAACTCATTGATGCGAGTGATCGCGTTTGGTTCGGCGGGATTCACCACCGTAGTGAAACGCACCAGATCGCCGGGCGCGGGACTGCCGCCGTTATAGAGCGGCCGCGAACCTCCCGGCAGACTGATGAAGTTGGGAAAATCGTGGGTGGCCAGATACTCGGTGAAATTCTTGTAGCCGTGCGGCAGCACGGGCGCGTTGATGTTGAACTCGCGCCATAAATGCAGACCGCGATTCCAGGTATAGTTCGCTTCAAAAACCAGATTGCGGCCGACCTGTCGCTCGAGGCCGAGGTTTGCCTGATAGCTCTCCGGAATCCGCAGACTCGGATCCAGGCGGCGTGAAAATCCGGAATTGAGCACGCCGAATTGCTGGACCATCGGTGAGTCGGCGGTCAGCGTTTGGGGAAAGTGAAGGTTGGCGGCGATAAAGGCGCGTTGCTGAGCGGCAGACAACTTCTGATGAGTCGTCGCGTTGGTTAACGCGTCCGTATCAAAGAAACGTTGTTGCGCGCCGAGAGTGAAATCGTCGATCGTCCGCAGCAGCGCGCGATTGTAAAAGATCCCCGCGCCGCCGCGAATGACAGTCTTACCGGTCTTGAAGGGATCGTAAGCAAAGGCCAGGCGCGGCCCCCAATTATTCAAATCGCGCACGATGCTTTCATCTTCGAAACGCAGGCCGTAACTAATCATCAGATTCGGCTTCACACGCCATTCGTCCTGAGCATAGAGGCCCGTATAGGTGTTGTGCTGGGTCGAGCTGGTGAGAAAATTCTGCCGGTAACGGCTGGGCGTGCTGGCGAGAAAGTCGCCGGCACTGTCAAAGTCCCAGGTGCCCGAGGCGTCGCTGAGATCGATGAAAGTCGATTTGATCTTCTGGATGTCGTCGCCGAACTTCATCGAGTGCGCGCCACGAATGTAGGCGAAGATTTCCTGGAATTGCCAGCGCGTCTCTTTGCGATTTGTAGCCCCGCTGGTCGACGTGCCGGCGACCAGGGTTCCTGAGTTCAAGGCCAAAGTATCTTTAATATTGATCAGGACCACCGGAGTGGCTGCACCGCCAGTGGCCTCGACCGCCGGCGTGAGGCGAGAAAACTGAAAACGCGTTTGGGCCACGGCCTTCGCCGAAAGCACGTAATTGTCTGAATAGGAAAACGCATCCGTGTTGCGGGTCTTGCCGATCAAGGCTCCTGCCAGGCGATGGCCGCCGCCAAATTGTCTCAGGTTGTTCAACCGGCCCAGTTGCCAGAGAAACGACCCGTTGTGCATATCGGTGAATTTGTGATCGAGGCGCGTCGTAAAGGTGTGACTGCGCTGCGGCGTGCTGAGCGATGAAACGAATGGAGCGACACCGTTGGCGGCCTTCAGCGCGGGAGCAGACGGATTTTCGTCCCTCTTCTCCGCAAGATTTGTCGGGGCCGGCAAGGGAAACAGCGAATTCTGATCGACGGGCACCAGCGCGTCGACCCGCGTTGAATCCAGCAGCGTGTCGTACTCGTACGCGGTGAAGAAGAAAGTGCGATTGCGGCCGTTGAAAAGTTTGGGGATGACGACGGGGCCACTCAGAGTAAAGCCGGGATCGTGTTCCTGCAGCGGCAGCCGCGGCAGTCCTTCTTTATTATTCCGCCAGGTGTTTGCGTTAATCGATTCGTCGCGAAAGAAATAGAAGGCCCGACCGCGAAGTTTGTTCGAGCCGCCACGCGTGCGCAGGTTGATGCGGCCGCCGGAAGCACGTCCATACTCAGCCGCGAATTGATTGCGAATGATTTGCACTTCATCGACGGCTTCGATGGACGGCGTGAAGCGTTCGCGCGCCGCGCGGTCGTCGTTATTGTCCAGGCCGTCAATCGTGATGTTGTTTGAGTAAGCAGCGCCCCCGGAAAGCGAAAAGTTTCCCGCTTCTTCCGGCGATGAGCGGGAGCTGGTTCGGTCTTCAGCCAGGTCGCGCGTCGACAGCGGTTCTTCACTGACGCCGCCCAGCGTAAATATCAAATCCAGCGGCGAGCGCGAGGTAACGGGCAGCGATTCCACCTCGCGCGTGGTCACCGTACCACCGACGACGGTGCGCGAGGTGTCGACTTGCGGCGGTTCCGCGGCGCTTACAATCACTGTTTCCGCCGTCACGGTGGCCGGTTTGAGAACGAAATCCAGTTGCACCGTTTGTCCGGCAATCGTCGTCAGATCAGTCTTTTCTTCGGTAGCGAAATTTGTGAACGAGGCTTTGATGCTGTAAACGCCGGGTGCGAGCTGAATCAATTTGTAATGGCCATCGCCGTCGGCTATGAGCGTGCGCTCGACTTTCGTCGCGACCAGCGTTGCCGCGACGCTGGCGCCGGGAATCACCGCGCCATTCTGATCAGTCACGTGGCCACTTATCGTTACGTTGTCGAGATCCTGGGCATGGACAACTGGTATCGCGAGGCACAGCGATGCCGTTAACAGGACGAACAGGAAGATGAGCTTTTCGAAATGCCGCATTGGGAAGCGAACCAAAACTTAATGTCCGACAAACTTCAGTTTGTCGATAACTGACCTGAGAATAAATATTGAGCGTAGCGACAGACTAAAAAGTTTGTCGGACACGGTCGTGTCAGTCTTTTAAGGCGGCACACTCTAGCATTATCGTTCGCGCAGTCAAGCACGATCCCCTAGCCAGAAATTTGCGGAGGTTCGAGTCTGTTGAGGGTGAATAGATTAGTGTGACTTGCCACCAGCAGCGCGGCGCTTTACCGGAACCGGACGATGGAGGCGGCTGACTGGAACCATCGCCCCGCATCGCCCCGGCTTCGGGTGGTGGTGGTTCGGTGAAGTGAGAAAACTCTTCGGCGTGGCTTTGCAGATATTCAAAAAAGCGCTCGAACTCGCGCTGCATGGCATCCATCTTTTCCCGCATGTTCAGAATGATTTCCACGCCGGCCAGATTGACGCCGAGGTCGCGAGTCAACGACAGAATAATTTCCAAACGCTCAAGATCCGTGTCCGTGTAAAGACGGGTATTGCCTTCGGACCGCGAAGGCTTCAACAATCCCTCGCGCTCGTACAGGCGGAGGGTCTGCGGATGCAGCTCGGCGTTTCATAAAAACAAAAGCTGAACTTTGGTCTTTGCGCTTTGTACTTTGATTTACTTCTCTCGTAAGTTCCAGGTTTTCATTGGATACGAATGGCTTCGAAAAAAATCAAAGATCAAAGACCGAAGATCAAAGACCAGAGTTCTATTCCAGTCCCATCGCAACTCGCGGATTCTCGTCATTCATCTGCGAGTACTTGCGCAAGAGATCTTTCGTCTCTTCCGAAATCACTTTCGGCAAAACTACCTGTGTTTCAACAAATTGGTCGCCGTGCACATTCGGATCGCGCAAAGAGGGCGCACCCCTGCGGCGCAGGCGAAATTTCTGTCCCGACTGCGTCCCCGGCGGAATGCGCAGTTGCGCTTTGCCGGTCACGGTCGGCACTTCAATCTTTGCGCCCAGGGCTGCCTCGGGCACGGTGATCGGAACCGTGACGTAGATGTTGTCGCCCTTGCGCGTGAAATACTGATGCCGGCCGACATTCGTGATGATGAAAAGATCGCCCGGCGGCGCGCCCAGTCGTCCGCCTTCGCCCTTCGCCGGAATCCGCACGCGCGAGCCGGTGTCCACTCCCGCCGGAATGCGCACCTTAACCGTCTCAGTTTTTGGTAATACGCCTTTGCCTCTACAGAGTGAGCACGGCGGGCGGCGTTTGCCGGTGCCGCCGCAATCGGAACACTCCTGGGTGAAACGCAAACGGCCGCCGGCGCGTTGCACTTGCCCGGTGCCCTTGCACGTCGGGCATTGCCCCACAGCGCCGCCAGTGTCACCGGCGCCGTGGCAGCGCGAACACTGGTCGGAGCGGTTTACGGTGATGTTCGTAGTTAGACCGGTAATCGCTTCTTCGAAAGAAAGCGAAAGCGGCATCTCAATGTCGGCGCCGCGCTGGGGTTGAGGCCGAGGGGGTTCGCGCTCGACTTTGCCGCCACCGAATAGATCCGCAAAGATGTCCCGGAAACTGCTACTGCTGCCCGCGCTTCCCGAGGGCGTTGCCGATCCCCAATCAAATCCGGAAAAATCAAAAGGCGCGCCGGTAGTATAGGTCGAAGACGCGCCGCGCGCGGCGGCGTCGGCAAGATTCTCGGAATACTGGCCGAAGCGATCGTAAACGGTGCGCTTTTTTGGATCAGAGAGGACATCGAACGCTTCGCTCATTTGCTTAAAGCGGTCCTCGGCGCCTTTGTCACCCGGGTTTACGTCAGGGTGATACTTTCTCGCCAACCGCCGGTAGGCTTTCTTGATCTCTTCGGGCTTGGCGTCACGTTTGACGCCCAGGATTTTGTAAAAGTCCTCTTTGGCCATCTTGGTCATTGCCGATTGCCAATTGCCGAATGACCTCTGACCTAAGCTCACTTGGATGTCAAGCGAGTCAGGTTAGCGATCAATCGGCAATCACAATTCGGCAATCGGAAATCTACTTCTTGTCGTCGACGTCGACGTACTCTGCGTCGATGACATTGTCTTCGCCGCCCGGCTGGGCGCCTGCCGACGCGCCTGCCGCGGACGACTCTTCAGTGGATGTTTCCGTGCCAGGAGTTCCGGAAGACTGCTGATAGAGTGCTTCGGCCATCTTGTGAGAGACTGCCTGCAAGGCATTGAACGCGTCATTCATGCGTTCAACTCCGCCTTCTTCGACCGCCTTCTTGGCGTCGGCGATGGCGGTATCGACCTCGCCGGCAACCGCGCCCACCTTCTCGCGGTTCTCGTTCAGCGTCTTCTCCATCTGATAGACCAGGCCATCAAGTTTGTTGCGCGCTTCAATCTCGTCGCGTTTGCGCGCGTCGTCCGCGGAATGCGACTCCGCATCGCGCATCATCTTGTCGATCTCGTCTTTGCCAAGACCGGAGGAAGAAGTGATGGTGATCTTCTGCTCGCGTCCCGTGCCCATGTCTTTCGCCGACACGTTCACGATGCCGTTGGCGTCAATGTCGAACGTGACTTCGATTTGCGGCATCCCGCGCGGGGCCGGCGGAATGCCGACCAGATGAAACTTGCCCAGCGTCCGATTGTCCGCGGCCATCGGCCGTTCGCCCTGTAGCACGTGAACTTCGACCGACGTTTGATTGTCTGACGCGGTCGAGAAGGTTTCGGACTTGCGCGTCGGAATCGTCGTGTTACGCTCGATCAATTTCGTAAACACGCCACCCAGCGTCTCAATGCCGAGGCTCAAAGGCGTCACGTCCAGCAAAAGAATGTCGGTCTTCTCGCCAGAGAGCACGCCGGCTTGCACCGCGGCGCCGATGGCCACGACTTCGTCCGGGTTGACGCTCTTATTCGGCTCTTTCCCAAAAAAGTTCTTCACGATTTCCTGGACTTTGGGAATGCGCGTCGAACCACCAACCAGCACGACCTCGTGAATCTCTTTCGCCTCCAGGGCCGCATCTTTCAGGGCCTGCTCCAGCGGCCCGGAGAGACGCTTGAAGATTGGTTCGCACAACTGTTCGAACCGCGCGCGCGTCAGCTTCATCACCAGGTGCTTGGGTCCCGATTGGTCGGCGGTAATGAACGGCAGATTGATTTCCGATTCCATAGTGGATGAAAGCTCAATCTTTGCTTTCTCGCCCGCTTCCTTAAGACGCTGTAACGCCATCTTGTCTTTCGAAAGATCGATGCCCTGATCTTTCTTGAACTCTTCGATAATCCATTCGATCAGGCGTTCGTCGATGTCGTCGCCGCCCAGGTGGGTATCGCCGTTGGTTGATTTCACTTCGACGACGCCTTCACCAACCTCGAGGATCGATATATCAAAAGTGCCGCCACCAAAGTCGAACACGGCAATTGTTTCGTCTTTCTTCTTGTCCAAACCGTAAGCGAGCGCCGCCGCGGTCGGCTCGTTGACGATACGCATCACTTCGAGGCCCGCGATCTTGCCGGCGTCTTTCGTCGCCTGGCGCTGGGAATCGTTGAAATAGGCGGGCACCGTGATGACCGCCTTCTCGACTTTCTGACCGAGATGATCCTCGGCAGACTGTTTCATCTTTTGCAGGATCATCGCCGATATTTCCGGCGGGCTCCACTCCTTGCCGCCGGCTACGATCCGGACGTCGCCGGCGTTTCCCGTGCCCTGCACTTTGTAAGGCACCTGCTTTTTTTCTTCGGTCACTTCATCGAAACGACGACCCATGAATCGTTTGATTGAATAGATTGTGTTCTCAGGGTTGGTAACCGCCTGACGTTTGGCCACCTGGCCGACCAAGCGGCTACCGTCTTTGGCAAAGGCCACGACTGAAGGGGTCGTTCGGCCGCCCTCGGAATTGGGTATTACCACGGGCTCGCCGCCTTCCATGACGGCCACGACTGAGTTAGTCGTCCCCAAATCGATTCCAATAATTTTGCTCATCTTCCTAAATTGCTCCGCTGATGTTGTGATTTCCACCCCTCGATCATGCGAGAGGCGGGTTGAATGCGCCCTCAATATAATACCTGAGTGCCTCGTTGTCAACTTTAGTTAAGCTTGAGCAGGGTGATCAGCAGAAGCTTCAGTTGGGTGGTGAAGGGCACCCCGAGAAAGGAGAGAGTGCGGGCTATAAGAGTCTACTTCCGGTCTTCGTTCAGCAGCCGCGAGACAAAGAAAATGTAGTGAACGCCCGAAAGCAGGGTCAGGGTAAAAACCGACGTGTAGATGGTTGGGAGGTAATAGCCCGTACCCACGCGCGTTTGCGCGGCCAGAATCACGGCAGCAACGGCAACGATTTGAACTACGGTGCTGACTTTCCCGAGGAACGAAGGTCGAAAGGCCCTAAAACCGCTGACCATATTGATCGCGGCGGCGCCCACGAGGATAAAGATGTCGCGGCTGATGACGGTAATCGTCACCCAAAAAGGGACCGGCAAATGCTTCGGGAGAGGCGTAGGAAAAACGCCCCGCATTGAGAGAACGACAAACGAGGTGACCAGCATCATTTTGTCGGCGATGGGATCCAGGATGCGCCCCAGTTCCGATTGTTGCTGGAAGCGTCGAGCCAGCAATCCATCCAGTCCATCAGTAATGCCGGCAACGACAAAGGCCGCCAGGGCCCAGACAAACTTTTGATAGAAGAGCAGGGAAACAAATACCGGCGTGAGGGCCATGCGAAAGATGGTCAGCACATTTGGCAGGGTGACGATTCGCGAGGACATTATAGACGTTCGACTTCAGGGTTGCAGTTGCCGTTCGGAGGTCTGGGGGCGGGACATTTTCAAAAGTCGGCGATCGGGATTTGTCTACCTTAAGAACGTTATGGCATTGAGTGCAGTTCAAGCACGGAAATTTCGGGCGGGCAGCCGTACCGGATCGGCAGCACCACGGTACCCAGTCCGCGCGTCACATAAATTTGGGTGTTTCCTCGCCGACCGAGTCCGCGCAGTAAGCGTCGACGCGGCCGTCCGGATCGGTTTTTCTCGGGACGTAACGTCACCTGACCGCCGTGCGTATGGCCGCTAAGCACCAGGTCGACGCCGGCGCGGGCGGCGCGGCGCAGGATGATTGGATTGTGTGCCAACAAAAGTCTCATTTCATCGTCACTGGACCCGGCCAGCGCCAGTGACAGATCTTCCAGCCCGACCATGGTGTCGTTTACCCCAGCCAGCCAAAACGATTCTCCACTGATGTCAAGGCGCATGCCTTCGTTCACCAGCATAGTTATGCCTTCGGCGCGAAACAGATCGGTGATCAGCGCAGCGTCTGTCCAGTGATCGTGATTTCCCAGGACTGCATAGACACCGAAGCGGGCGCGCAGACGGCCAATTAGCTCAGCGCAGGGAGCGGCGTAGACGCGATCTTGTGAAATGTAATCACCCGTCAGGGCAATCAGATCTGGGCGCAGCTCGTTTGCAACTCTGACCGCGCGCTCCAGATGCCTGGAATCGGTCAGCGGGCCGTAGTGTAAGTCTGAAAGATGGACTATACGCAAACCATCGAGCGCCTTAGGCAAGCGGCGCAAATAAATCTGCTGCCGCTCAATGGCCAGCATGAACGGTTCCGCCAGCGCGACTCGGGCCATCTCGCCGAGCGCCGACTTGATGACCGTCAAGGGACGCGACTCTTGTCTGGGGCGCCGCCGCGCCGCACGGTCCTGTTTCCAGCGAATTGGGGTTGGCATACTTGCTTACGAGGGGATTTCTAAAGCGGGCGCATTATATTGATCGGCCCTCAAGAGCGCAATGCGCGAACGGTTTTACATCGAAAGAATCAGTTTACAACAGCGATCCTGTAGGAATACCTAAGCTACGGTGATCTCCTCCGACAGATAAACGTCCTGTATGGCGTTCAAAAGCTGGACACCCTCGTTCATCGGCCGCTGAAAGGCTTTGCGTCCCGAAATTAATCCCATGCCGCCGCCGCGCTTGTTGATGACTGCGGTGCGCACGGCTTCTGCCATATCGCTGGCGCCTTTGGATTCGCCGCCTGAGTTGATCAAGCCGATGCGCCCCATATAGCCGTTCGCTACCTGATAGCGCACGAGATCGATCGGGTTTTCACTGGTCAGCTTTTCATAAACCAGCGTGCTGGTCTTGCCGTATGACTTGCCCAACTCCTTTTCCACGGCTGGGTAGCCGCCGTTACGTTCCGGCAGTTTCTGCTTGATGATGTCGGCCTGGATGGTGACACCGAGATGATTTGCCTGGCCGGTAAGATCCGCCGCGGTGTGCATGTCTCCTTCAGGAGTTTTGAATTTCGGATTGCGTAGATAGCACCAGAGGATGCAGGCCATGCCGAGTTCGTGAGCCTGGGCAAAGGCCTCAGCGACCTCGGTAATTTGCCGGGTCGATTCGTCCGAGCCGAAATAGATGGTTGCCCCCACCGCCACGGCGCCAAGATTCTTTGCCTCTTTGACGGTTCCAAACATGACTTGATCGAATTTGTTCGGCAGCGTCAGCAGTTCGTTGTGATTGATCTTTACTATGAAAGGAATTTTGTGAGCGTATTTCCGGGCAACGCTGCCCAGCACGCCAAAAGTCGAAGCCACGCCATTGCAGCCGCCTTCGATCGCCAGCTTGACGATGTTTTCCGGATCGAAGTACTGCGGGTTCGGGGCGAACGAAGCGCCCGCGGAATGCTCGATGCCCTGATCGACCGGCAAGATGGAAACATATCCCGTGTCCGCCAGCCGCCCATGACTTAGCAGCGATTGCAGCGACCGTA
>WNFJ01692127.1_pt1 | contig 11414 bp, 10 predicted proteins | sample 5400461 | NCBI WGS metagenome assembly WNFJ01 (sample SAMN13153349, study PRJNA577476) | soil metagenome | isolation source: 115 cm saprolite on Douglas fir-dominated hillslope | place: USA:California | collected 2013-09-17 | reverse complement strand
TGGAATGGCGATCCAACCCCGTTTGTCTGGAAAGCCTCTGCCGACGTCATTCTCGACAAGGTCCGGCGTTGTAAAGAATTATCCAAGACAGGAGACTAGATCGTTTCTCTGTATGGTCGATCGGCGTAAGGAAGACAGGGCTGCGCGGCTCTCTATGGCTGCCTGCGTGAGCCATACCGCCAGGCGTTCCAAGGTCTGGCGCATGTGCGCAGGATCGGCGGATCGACTCTCCAAAGTAGTGTTTACCAGCATCTTACTTGCCTGTACCGATTGCAGGAGCGTATCGTGAAGTTCACTAGACAGTCTGTTCCGCTCCGCCATACGCTCATCAAACCGCGCGGTCATCAACGCCGAATGCCGACGCAGCCGTAGTTCGTAGATCTTCCACAGTCCGAAAGCACCGGCACCCAGGCAGATCATCTGGAACCAGATGGTTTGATAGTAAGCAGGTGCAACGACGAAATTCCAGCTCGCTCCTTCCATATTCCAAACGCCGTCATTGTTTGACGCCACGACCTGAAATCGGTAGTTTCGTGGAGACAGGTCGGTGTAGAATGCCTGCCGACGTGTCCCTGCTTCTTGCCAGACATCGTCGCGCCCTTCCAATTTATACCGAAACCGAACCTTTTGAGGAACTACGAAGCTTAATGCTGTGTAGTCGATTTCCAGGTTTCTGGTGACCGGTGGCAAACGCAGATTGTCCTGCGAGACATAGTCCTTCCGGTCCGCTGTGACGTGTTCGATGTGCACGGGGGGCGGGAGTTGATTGTGCGCCAGCTGGTTTGGGTCAACTATCTGCACAAACTTACCATTGGTAAACCAAATTCGACCGTCAGGTGACTTTGCAACCACCGGGCTAAACGGAGACGCACCGGGTCGAGAACCGTCGAAGGAGTCGAGCAGCCCGGCGGTGATAAACGAGTCCGGTTTCGCCCACCACTTGTCGAGCTCCGAACTATTAATCGAAATGACACCACAGTTTGCGTAAAGCCAGAGTGACCCCTTGTCATCCCTGATGGTGGACAAAAAATTGTCGCACGGCAAGCCATTACGCAAGCCCAAGGTCTGTCTTCGGCCGCCTTTCCATCGGATAACACCACCCGTACTCGCAGCCCAGGCAGAGCCGTCAGAATCTACGAAGATGTGCCTGACCAATGCGGTGCCATCTCCGGCTGACAGGATCTCGAATCGCCCCGCGCGGTATCGTGCCAGTGTCCCGTTTCGAAAGCCCAGCCAAATACCTCCTCCCGGATCGGCAGCGAGCGAAACCGCCGTGTCGGGTAGCGAAAGCTCTTCGATAATTTGAAAATCCCGAATGCAGACCAACTTCTGCGGCCTGCCGACCGCCAGAGCCCAAACATTATGGCTTATATCCTCGGCGAGACCAAAAACCATTCCAAAGGAATGACGCTCTCTTAGTACATTCTGAAATTTGCCCTGCTCTAAGACGACGAGCCCAGCATCAAGTCCCAAAATGAGGCGTCCAGCGTGATCTTCCAGAAGCGAAGTCACTCTCTGTCCGGGCAACTCGCCACCAGTTCGGAACATCGATAGTTTGCCGCCGTCCAGCGCTTCAAGTGCACCACCATTGCCGATCCAGACGACTCCCGAGCGAAAAGCGACTATCGATGCGACGTGTTCACCGCTTAGGCCTTCTGGCTTCGCGAAGGTTGTCACAGGGACATCGCGAAAGCGGTCGATGCCCTGTGACGTAGCCACCCAGATGTTGCCTTCACGATCTTCATAGAAACTATCAACCGAATCGCTGGAAAGTCCCTCAGCTTGGCCGAAATGATCGACAACCGCGCCGTGGAAGTGGTATATCCCGCTTTTCTGCGTTGCGACCCACAACCCCCTGTTTCGATCTATTAGCACCGCCGCAACATCCATAGCGGATCCGTGCATTCCGGGGAGATCGTAGGTCATCCATTTGCCGGATACGAACCTCTGCAGTCCCAGACCCGGTCCACGTTCCCCTATGCCGATCAGGAGAGAGCCATCCGACTCGACAGCAAACGCCTGAATTCCTGGTGTTCCCTCGGCGTGTTTCAGGGAGTCGGGAACGTATGCTTTTGAGGAGTCCGGTTTCCAGTGGCGGAGCGCGCGGCTGGTGCTGATCCACAGCCCTCCCGAACGATCATCCGCCAGGCCCGTTGCACCGTCGGAAGCAAACGCGGTTCCGATGGCCTCTTCGTAGCAATGCAGGGCTGGACCGCTCACCCGACACAGCAGCCCCATCCGATCGGTGATCCTCGAGCGCACGATCCAAACGGTTCCATCGCGACTTTCGACGATGGCGTTTATCCGCCCGCGGGCGTCCAGGTAAGTCACGAGGTGTTCCTTCTGCCAGTGCGCCAAGCCGCCGGCAGTGCCGATCCACAAACTGCCGTCGCGCGCTCCCAGGAGCGCGGTTATGCTGGCGCCAGGCAGTGAATTGCCGGCCGGCGGGGTCCAAGTCACGAAACGCGCGCCGTCGAACCGAACCAGACCAGTCTCCGTACCGATCCACAGGTATCCGTCTGCGGTTTGCGTCGCAACACGAACGGCTCCGGACAGGTACCCATCCTCCGCTCGCCAAGCGGTGTGCCCATACTGCGAAATCTGGCGGTTCGTATCGAGCGCCTGCGCTAGACCCGCCCCTATCAGCAACAAAGCGAAAAGATGAGAAGCTCGACTGTCAATGCTCCCGGTGGTCGTCTTTTGCACTGCCTCATTGCTCCAGTGTGGGGTCGGCGTGGGCTCGGCGTTTCGCCGCAGCCACTGGGAAGCGGACCTGCTCCGCACAAGTGCCAGCCCAGAGAATTATTACGAAATCTCCGTCTTCACCTTAACGCTCGCCGGAGAACGAAACATCACCCAATCGAGTACATTTTTGCGCCTTGCAAAGCTCCATGCAGGATTCCGAGAGTCCTCGATGCACCGGTATCACACGAAAGAGGTATGGGAAAATGGCGACTCGAGGGGATTTGTGCCGCGAAAGGTTCCGTTAAGCTTTTGAGTGGGCATTGGCCCGGCGACCATGTTGAGCCGCATGCCGGACCGAATCGAGATACAGCCGCTCTTGGGTTTATGACAATGGCCGGCATGAACCGGGAAGTGAACACTCTGAACAGGATTCGCATACTGAGCGTCGACGATCATCCTCTTCTTCGGCAGGGGATAGCTGCGATCATTAACAACCAATCGGACATGGTGCTCGTTTCACAGGCCTCCAATGGAGCGGAGGGGCTCAGCCAATATCGGGAATACCGACCGGACGTGACGCTCATGGATCTTCGGCTTCCAGATCTGAGTGGAATTGATGTTGTCATCGCAATCCGGGCGGAATTCGAGGATGCCCGGATTATCATGCTCACAACCTTCGAAGGCGACGTTGAAATCCAGCGCGCCCTGGAGGCTGGGGCTCGGGGATACCTTCTTAAGAGCATGCCTCCAAGCGAAACGGTAGATGTCATCCGGCACGTACACGCGGGCAAAAAACGGGTGCCGGCCGAAGTAGCCGCCCATCTGGCCGAGCACATGAGCGATGACGATCTGACCGTTCGCGAGATCGAGGTCTTGCGACACGTAGCAGAAGGAAATAGGAATCGGGACATCGCTGACACGCTTTGCATTTCGGAGGAAACGGTCAAAGTTCATGTTAAGCACATTATGGACAAGCTTGGGGCTAAAGATCGCACCCAAGCCATCGCCGTGGCCATGCGACGCGGCATTATTCAGTTGTGATGATTTGCTCGCACGGGGCGGGCGATTGCGATCAGTCGTTTTCGACTCGCTGGTGTCCCAATTCTTGGCATTGGATGCAACAGTGCCTAGTGCCGCGGACCTGGAATCTAAGTCCCACACACCTCCTCCTTCCCCACGCGCCCCTCACAATGGCGTGCCGGAGACATCCCGAGTCCGCGCTAGAGGTTGCTTGCTCTTGGCCACGGGTCCCGCGGATATTTCAGGGCGCCATCCAAGAACACGGCCTCGTACCACGATGGTGTAACGCGGCCACACTGCTCCAGCGGTACTCGAAAACGATTCGTTTTAGTGATCCTTCATTCGATTAGATCGCGTAGCTTGGATGCTAGCTGATGGAGTTGCAAGTTAATCAACGCTCGAGAGTCACTTGCCGCAACAGTCACAGTGACTTTGGTCTCGGCATTCTCGGATCGACTGAATCATGTCGCAGGGAAGAGAGGTGATCAAGTGAATAGTTTACCGATAACCCCTGAGGGGCTAGGGCAGGCCTTCATTACTGCCCTCCTCGTTACTGGAAGCGCCCAGCGCGCAGAAGCTGCGGTACTGCAGGCCATTGAGGCTACAAACCTAAGCGAGCTGTCGGTCGAGACTCTCTTAGAAAGGACGGTGAGCGCGTCTTTAGCCGGACAGATTGCCCACCCGCGAGTAAACCTCAGACATCCGGCCATTAGTTCACTGCCTGTTGAACTTCGCAATGTACTAAATCTAGCTACGGATTGTCGTCGTTGCTTCGTTCTGCGCGTCCTGTTGGATCTACCAAGGGAGGTCACGGCGAGAATGCTGCAGACCGAAGTCTGTCGAATCGATGAACTGCTGTACGTAGCCGCGCGAGCGCTGACGTTTCCACCAATAGGGGCCAACCGATATGAGAGTACAACAGCGAAATCGTAAAAGGGCACTAACATATGCCAAAGACTTGAGAGACGATCTCAGCTATTACCTGCACGATGGATCTCATGCATTCCGCTTCCAACTGCGGGGAAAGCTGTCGCTTGAAACAGTTCGAGATTTAGAACAGAGCTGGCGAACTGCTTCCTCCACAATCGGAGAAAGGCAGGTGATATTCGACATAAGCGACCTGACGGAGATTGATGCTTCTGGACAAAATGTGCTCGTGGGTTGGCGGGAGCGCGGTGCTCTGCTGATGGCAAGCTCAAGTGATTCCCAAGCGCGACTCCAAATGATGACGGATCAGCCGGTCGGTCTACTTTTGACACTTAACAGAACGTTACCACGCCGCCGATTCCGGCGTTGGATTGCGTTCCTGCGTCAGCCCCGCTCCTGTTCCCGCGGAGCGCGGACCGCTCTCCAGCCACCAACGGGGTAAGGCGCGGAAGGACGATTTTCTCGGGTCGCCAAATCACGGGAGCAGCTCGCGACGAGTTCGTCAATCGATTCTGTGGGGTCGGCCCGAATTTTATCGCACAGGCTTCGGTGTCCCGTTGATCTCGATATTAGAGCCTCCGGCTCAAACCAGGAAGTTCGCGTCCTCCTGTTGTTGCCGATGAGACGGGCTTCCCGCGCTACGCGAGCACCCGACGTCGTTCGAAGCCGTCGATTACCCGCAAAATTTGTCCGACGAGGCGAATTTCTTTACTGATCCACGTACGCATCCCCGGTAGGCGGTTTTGTGGACTTGAAACGATGTTTGTTAATTCCAAGACTTGTGATTTTCGACTCAAGAGTTTGCCGTGCAATACCCAGCTTGGTCGCCGCGCCAGATGGACCGTAGATTCGCCCTTTGCATTCTGCCAAGGCGGTCTCGATGATTTCCTTCTCTCGACTTTCATCTAAGCGCAGCGTCCTTCTCAGGGCCATCGCCGAGGCGGATGACCGGGGTGACGACTCGTGAGCGAGCTATGTTTCATCCACTGAGAAGTCGCCGTCGCACAAAATCACAGCTCGCTCCACCACGTTTTGCATTTCGCGAACATTACCTGGCCACCCGTAAGCTTTGAATTGAATAGTTCCAGGGTCTTCGTGTCGATCTTTCTGATGTTCTTTCCAGCTTTCTTGGCGTACCCGAACGAGGTATAGAAAGATGGCGAATCGGGGGGATTCAACTTGCCGTCGCATCCGTTACTCTTCAAGCCATGGCATTGATGCGGCACAGGGCGTATTGGCGCGTGCCCGGCACGTCATTGCTGCCCGCTGATGCCGAGGAGGCTCCGTTGAAGACGCGAATCAGGCCGCTCGGATATCATTTGTTGAGAAGCTTTCCGCTACTGGTTTGCTGCAATGATTGTGGCGAAAAGCCCCCTTTTATAGGGCGACAGAATCGCTGTTCGCCGGGGGCGGAAGGCAATTTGCGCTTCGCACGCGATGATAAGCTTTTAATTGGCTTAAGGGATCGATGCGCCAGGATCACGTATGCATGTGAAGTCCCGGTTATGGCGAACGGCGTTCCGCCTCGCGACCGTCTTGGCGATGGCCTGCCGAGCTTCCGCACTCGATCCACGCCAGCCTGTCAGCACCTATCTCCGCACGGAGTTTACGGTCGAGGATGGTCTCCCCTCGAACGTCGTGAACAGCATCGTGCAATCGAAGGGAGGCTTCCTGTGGATCGCGACGAGCGAAGGATTGGCACGCTTCGACGGCCGGCACTTTCTCAGCGTCGAGCTGGTTCCGAATCAACCGCAGGTGCGCTCGATTGCTTGCCTGGCCTTGGGGACTGACGGGGATTTGTGGTTGGGAACGCCGACCGGCGCTATGCGGATATCGCGAGGGTCTCTGGATCGGCTCGGACCGCTGCCGACCGTTAATTACCCGGTCGGCTCCGCGGTTACGAACCTACTCGTCGCGCACGACGGGGTGTTGTGGGCAGGCACGACTGCCGGGTTCTTTCGCTTCGACGGAAGCGCATTCTCGCTGGTCATCCCGAACGTAGATGTCTCTCGAATCGGAGAGATGCAGGACGGTCACCTGTTCCTGACCACCGGCGAGGCGTTGATCGAATGGGACGGAGCTCATGCCCTAAGGCGACACCAGATGGCCAGGGAATTTGGTGGACCTAGGGAGACGGTTTATCACGTCTATCAGGACCGGTCTGGCGCGACCTGGTTCTGCACCGATGACGGGTTGGCGCGCGTGACCAGTGGAAAGACCGATTGGTTTAAGTCGCCGGACAAGGCCGGCAAACCCAATCGCGTATTCCGAATCCATGAAGACGAGAGCGGAAACATATGGGTTGCCATGTCGCGCGGCGTACATCGGCTCACAGGCAAGACATTCGAGCCGCTGTCGCCCATAACCAGCGGACGAGCCATGTTCTCAGACGCGGACGGGAATTTATGGCTCGGCACGAACGGAGCCGGCCTGATTCGCTTGCGAAACCGGCTGGTGCGTATGTTCACGCGCGCCGACGGACTGCCGAATGAACTCGTCATGTCCGTACTGGCGGCGCATGACGGCACGCTGTGGGTTGGCAACGATTGTGGCGGCCTGTCGCGGTTCGACGGAGAGCGTTTCCACATTTACGACGAAAAAAATGGCCTCAAGAATTCATGCGTGTACACCTTGGCGGAGGACCTGACTCACGATCTTTGGGTGGGGACATACGGCGGTGGAGTCTTTCGTTTTCACGACGGCAGGTTTACCCAGTACTCAAAGGCTCAGGGATTTCCAAGTGAAGTTGTGCAGGATGTCCTGGCGGCGCGCGACGGTTCCGTATGGATCGTGACAAACGCCGGGGTGAGCCGCATGCAGAACGGCAATTTACGAACCTACACGACCGCCGATGGGCTGTCTTCCAATGCGATTGTGAACGTCTTTCAGGACCGCTCCGGCACAATCTGGGCCGGGACAACGCAGGGGCTCGATCGGCTGGACGGCGACTGTTTTGTGAGCATCGCTCGGCAGAGTCATAAGTACACGGGCGTGGCCGGAGACGACGCGTCAGACAGCGTTTACGCATTCAGCGGCCGGGCGGGCGTGGCTCGCGTGGCGAACGGCGTTGTGACGGAACTCCCGGGCCTCTACGGCGAAATGATGCTCGCGCACGGCAACGAGCTATGGTTCACCGGTCCCAGCGGTATTCAGCGGATGCCGGCGGATCGGCTACGAATTTGGGACCCGGAACGCGACGGTCCGCTCGATTACGCCATTTTTGGGCGCGCCGACGGGATGAAGACGGCGGAAAGCGCCGCCGGTGTTCCGCCGTTGACGATTACGCCCGACGAAAAGCTGTGGGTGGCTACGAGGCAAGGGCTGGCGATGATCGACCTCAGGCGGATGGTGCGCACAACCGCAAAGCCCGTGACTTTTATCGGCGCGATCACTGTGGATCGCCGGACGCTACCGCCAGCGCGCGAACTGGTCTTGGCGCCGGGTCCGCATCATGTGGAGGTGGAGTTCGATTCGATTGAGTTAACGTCGCCTGAGCGGACGCGACTGCAGTACCGGCTGGACAATGTGGACGCCGTTTGGTTCGACGCGGGGCCAATCCACACGGCCGTTTACACCAGCATTCCGATTGGCAAGCATCAGTTCCATGTGCGCGCGACCAATCGCGACGGCGTCTGGGATCGGGAGGGGATCGTCTACTGGATTCATCAGCAACCGCACTATTACGAAACCACCGCCTTTCGAGTCGCCCTGGTCGCGACAGGATTCTTCCTCTTGGCTGGTCTGTACCAACTGCGGCTTCGCCAAGCTGCGGCCAGGCTGAACGCGCAGTTGGAAGGGAAGCTCGCAGAACGGGAACGAATCGCCTGCGAGCTACATGACACGCTGCTTCAGGGCTTTCTCAGCGCCTCGATGCACGTCCATATAGCTGCTGGCAATTTGCCTGTGGATTCACAAGCGAAGCCAACCTTAACGCGCGCTCTTCAATTAATGGGGCAAGTGATTGAAGAAGGCAGGAACGCCGTTCGAGGGCTACGCTCGTCGAGCAGCTCTTCTCTCGATCTCGAACATGCGTTCTCACCAATCCAGCGGGAGCTTGACCCCCAGGAACAAGTCGAATTTCGTGTGATTGTGGAGGGCCAGCGAAGGCCCTTACACCCCGTGGTTCGGGATGAAATGTACCGGATCGGACGGGAAGCGCTTATCAACGCATTTCGCCACTCGCGGGCGAAGACCATTGAGATCGATCTTATATATTCTTCCAGCCGCTTACGTATAGTGGTGCGCGACGACGGCTGTGGAATTGATCCTCAAATCCTGCAGTCCGGGCGTGATGGACACTGGGGACTCTCGGGTATCCGGGAGAGAGCGGATCGCATTGGAGCGCGATTCAATGTCTCGAGTGGGGCCGCTGCCGGCACCGAAATCGAACTTTCCATCCCCGGCCATATTGCATTCCAGGATCAGCGCGATCATAAACGGAGATGGTTCGGTAAGCAGAAAGCGAAGGACGGAACAGGTAAATGAGCAGTCAGACCCCCATCCGAGTACTCAGCGTTGACGATCATCCCCTTCTTCGAGAGGGGATTGCCACCATCATCAACAACCAACCGGACATGTTGCTCGTGTCCCAGGCAGCGAGCGGCACCGAAGCCATCCAGCACTATCGGGAGCATCAGCCAGACGTGACGCTCATGGACCTCAGGCTGCCAGACCTGAGCGGCATTGACGCAATGATTGCCATCCGGGCAGAGTTCCCTGAAGCGCGCATCATTATGCTCACAACGTTTGAAGGTGATGTTGAGATTCAACGGGCGCTTGAAGCCGGGGCTCGCGGATACCTCCTCAAGAACATGCCTCCGAGTGAATTGGTAGATGTGATCCGCCAGGTACACGCAGGGAAGAAACGTGTTCCGCCGGAAGTGGCGGCGCATCTTGCCGAGCACATGAGCGATGAAGATCTGACTGCGCGGGAGACTGAAGTGCTTCGGAATGTCGCCGGCGGAAATCGCAATCGAGACATCGCGGAACTCCTATTTATATCTGAAGAGACGGTCAAAGTTCACATCAAGCACATCATGGAAAAGCTCGGTGCCAAAGACCGCACGCAGGCAATTGCGATTGCCGTGCGCCGAGGAATTATTCAGTTGTGATTTTAAACACCTCCCCGAAAGTGGTAGTAAAAGATTCCGAGGCTTAGGGATTCATGTTTCCGCCACACTCACTACGCTAGACTAGGTGCCCTTCAAGAGCGCCAAAGATACGAGGAGACGTCTGCTGCAACGCCTATTTTCGGGATTCCTTGGCGGATTGCCAGGGATAGCCCTGCTGCTCCTGCGAGCGGTATTTGGTTTCGCGCTACTGATTCAGGGGGGACTCTATTTGCGCGAACCGAATCCCACGCCGGCAACGTGGTTCGTCGGTTTGACGGCACTCGCGGCTGCCACACTCCTGTTGATCGGCCTTCTCACGCCGATTGTAGGCGCAGTAGTGGGGTTGGGTGGCGTCGGCATCGAGCTTTCACTGCTTCCGACTTGTACATCGACCCTGTTCGATTCAAGACTACCGATCGTCTTTGCGGTCACGATGTTGCTGACCATCATCGTACTAGGCCCAGGAGCATTTTCGGTCGATAGGCGGCTGTTCGGACGCCGCGAGATCATCATTCCTCCTCGACTCTCCAGATCACGACGATAACTGCTGGTTGGTTCTCTCTACGCTCCTCACAATGACGCCGGGTGCTGTACAGGTCGCTCGTCAATGTTCAGGTACCACGATGGTGGTAGCCGCACGCACCCGCGTCAGTGTTACCTCAAAAGCCTTCGTTTTCGTGATGTTTTCTCGATTTGCATGCCGTAGTGTTGTAACGAGCTCGACGAAATCTGACAAGGAGAAGACGAGTGATGGCAGCTAGGCGGGGCTCGATACTCATCGCCCGCCAGTTTCCACGTTTTGAGTTTGTTCACACAACGGAAGTTAGAAGGAGTGATGGATGGCCAGCGTACCCATAACCAACGAAGCTCAGCGCAGGACGTTCACTACCGCCCTTCTGCTTACTGGGAGCGCAGAGCGAGCAGAAGGTGCGGTCTTGGAAGGCATTCGGGTGATGGACCGAAGTAGGGTCTCGGGCGAAGCTCTCTTGCGAACAACAGGGGAAGCTTCGATCGCCGCGAAAATCCCTTGCGAGCGAGTTGAGGGAAAGGAGTCTGCCTCGTCTCTGCTCCCGGTTGAACTCCGCCGCGTCTTGCGTCTGCCACCAGAGTTTCGTCGCTGCTTTGTCTTGCGTGTCCTCGTAGGCCTGTCACGCGAGGTCTGCGCGCTGATTCTGCAGACCGAGATCCATCGAATCGATGAACTTGTGTGCGTTTCGGCACGAGCGCTGGCGGGCCTGTCGAAAGAGGAAGCATCGCGATGGGAGTGTGTAACCGAAATGTCAGGCGTGAGACCAGGCGTGCGAGAGTGACCATGAATAACTCAATCCAGCGGAGAGACGACCTACACTGCTACATGCACGACGGGTCCAGTCCGAAATCGGATTTCGCGTCATCGTGACCGGGCGGCCAAGGCGATTGCGAGAAGTGCTCAGCGATGAAGTTTATCGTATCGGTCGCGAAGCGATCGTCAGTGCCTATCGCCACTCCCTTGCGACCACTATTGAAGCGGAAATCGACTATGCTCCTCACCGGCTACTCACAGTAATTCGCGATAACGGGTGTGGAATCGAGCGCGGAGTACTGCGGTCCGGGCGCGCCGGACATTGGGGTCTTCAAGGAATTCGTGAACGTGCGGAACGCATCGGCGGCCGAGTCCGAATCAGGAAAGCC
>WNFJ01459604.1_pt4 | contig 11414 bp, 12 predicted proteins | sample 5400461 | NCBI WGS metagenome assembly WNFJ01 (sample SAMN13153349, study PRJNA577476) | soil metagenome | isolation source: 115 cm saprolite on Douglas fir-dominated hillslope | place: USA:California | collected 2013-09-17 | reverse complement strand
GACGCCAACGGCGTGGCGACCGCCGCGACCTTCAACACCACCCAGCAGACAGCGACCAACCCGGGGGCGACAGCCGCCCCGCCCACGACGCCGGCGACGGCGCCGGCGACGGCGCCGCCAGTTCGAGGGCACCGGATCGGCCGCCACCACCACGGCCTGATGAACCCGTCAGGGGCGTAAGGGCCTGACGCAGAAGCTGCCGCCCTGGCGCTGTACCGGCCAGGTCAGCTAGCCACCTCCGTGGTGCGGTGCCCCCAGGAAATCTTGGGGGCACCGCACCTCCCGCGTCGGTACCGTCCAGCCGCGGTGCTGCATGCGGAGGGACGCCGCGTTACGGTAGCGCGGGGCCGCGCCCTGGACCGCAGCGCGACGGCTGAGCACGGTCGGCGTCAATCATCGCAGGCCAGCTCGCCGTGCCCGGCCGGGCACGGGCGCAGCGCCAGGCACGCTAGCAGTATCGGTCACCTCGTGTCGCCGCCTACGGTCAGCAGCTCATCGCATCGGGGGCGTGATCGACCTGCAATGTCGTGTGATCCAGGGCGAACCGCTCGCATAGGAGCTGCTCCAGCTCGCGCCGGACCGTGCCGCAGATTAGATCGGCGGGGCAGCGCAGCAGCCGCACGCTGCGCGATGTTGCTGGTCGTGGTGACCGGCGGCCACCATGGCGGGATGCATAAGACCGCAGGACTGCGTGACCCAGCCAGGCGCTGGCCTGGTTGGCTCAGGACCCGACTCGCGCGTCGCTTGCTTCGCTTCTGATGGCTCGTTGGCCAGTTCCGGTACGGGAGCACGCTGGCCAGGCGCGACGGGTACGGTGGCCCGGTGCTCGCGCTCGTGCTGGTGGCCCATCGCGCTGGGTCAGGCTGCCAGGCCCCAGAAACGGAGGGACCGATGATCACCCCGCACGGTGAGCTAGCCCGGCTGCGACGCCGGGGATTCTGGCTTGAGTACACAGCCGCCGGGTTGAGCTGCTGCCGGGGCCGCATGATTTCGCCTTGGTCGTCGCGGTGGTCATGCTGCCGCTCGGAGCGTGGCTGGCCCTCACCAGGCCGCAGCGCGTGGCCAGCGTCTCCCGCCCCTGGGCCCCAGCCGCCTTCGGCGCGCAAGCGCCGCCGCTGGGTCGTTCTTTGATCATTGGATCACTATGCGCAGCCGCTCGCGGGCAGCGCCGAGCGCCTTCTCCACGTTCTCGTGGGTGTCACTTTCGGCGAAGATGAAGCCCAGGTAGCGGTCCCCTTCGGGGAGAGGCTGGACGCGCTGGCCGATGGGGATGGTGATGGTCAGGCCGGTGATGCCGGGCGTGGCTGCGGCGTCGGTGCGGCCGTCAACTGCCCGGAGCACACCGGGCTGCGGTATGGGAAGCATGAGTACGCCGCAGGGCCGGGCGGCGTGGTGGCGGGGCGCGGGGCGGCCGAGGGCGTTGGCCAGCACCATCTCTTCCAGGCTGATGCCGTCGGGGAAGCGCAGCACGCGTGAGCAGAGACCGCCGATGGACCGGGCCGCCAGTTCGAGCATGACAGGCCTCGCCTCGCCGCTGCGGTCGTCGATTCCAGGACGGCGATGCCGGCCTCTACGGTGACGACGCGCACGGCTGCGCCGCGGGCGATGACCGAGGGGAGAACGCTGCGCTCCAGGGCGGCCGCCACCTTCGCGGTCGGATCCATCATGGGGCAGCTTCCAGGCCCGCCGCCGGTGCCGGTCAGCGGGTCCACCTCACCCAGCGCCTGGGCGGCCAGGGTCTCCGGCGACACAGATCGTCCATCCACTAGCCCCTGCCTCTCTTGCTTGCCCGCCGGCGAGCAGTTGTCGCATGTTCCGGCCAGCGCTGCGTCTTACTGGCGGCCGGCCGCGAGCTCGCCTGCCGCGCCNNGCCGCAGGCCGTTGCACGACCGTTCGGTGCCATAGGGAGGGTCGTTGCAGATGGCGAGGGTCTTCATGCCGGTCACTCCTGTCCAGCAGCGACCGGCAGGCCCGCCAGGCGCCACTCCGGGAGCCCGTCGGCCAGGCGGCGGGCCTTGTAGCCCTTGGCGCGGAGCCGCTCGACCGCCTGGGGGGCGAGCACGCAGTAGGGCCCGCGGCAGTAGGCGACGATCTCGGTGCGCTTGGGCAGCTGGGCCAGGGCGGCGTCGAGTTCGTCAAGGGGGACCGACAGGGCGCCGGGGATGTGCCCAGCATCGAACTCCTGGGCCGGGCGGACGTCCAGGATGACGACGTTCCCTCGCTCCGCCCGCGCCACCAGCTCCTCCCGCCGGAGCGGCTCCAGCGCGTCGCGCGCGGCGAAGTAGTCGCGCACCACCTGCTCGACCTCGGGCAGCCGGGAGCGGGCCAGATCCCGCAGCGCCGCTACGAACGCGGCGACGTCGTCGCCGGAGAGGCGGTAGAAGATCCTGGTGCCGTCCTTGCGGGCCGCCACCAGGCGGGACCGGGCGAGGACCTGCAGGTGGGCCGAGGTGTTGGTCACGCTCATGCCGGTGGCCTGGGCCAGCGACTCCACCGTTCGCTCTCCCTGCGCCAAGAGTTCCAGCAGCTCGATGCGCTTCGGGCTGGCGGCTGCCTTGGCCGTGCGGGCGAACGCCTCATACAGGCGGTCCTTGGCCTCCCGACCGTCCACCCGGCCGCTCCCTTCATCCAATCTTCTTTGGAATAGATCCTAGGGCTGCCCGACCGGGGGGCGGCCGGGATTTCCGGCCGCGGCGCCGGCCCGCTCGCCCTGACCATCGGCGCGGCCTCGCCTCGCTGCCCTGGCCCCGGAGGCTACGACCCTATTGTCTAGTGTTCCATAGAACATTAGAATAGCTCACACTGATTTGATCATGGTTGACAGGAAGCGGGGAGAGCGATGCCTGCAGCGGCACAGCCGGTCGCCCTGGTCGACGAGGGCCTGGGCAATTCCTCCTATCTTGTCGATCTCGGTGACGGCCGGGCGCTCGTGGTCGACCCTGAGCGCGATCCCGGCCCGTACCTGGCTGCCGCGCAGCGCCGGGGCCTCACGGTGGCCTATGCGGCGGAGACCCACTTGCACGCGGACTTCGTGTCCGGCAGCCGGGAGCTGGCCGCGCAGGGGGCTCAGGTGCTCGCCGCCGCCGCGGGCGGGACCGGGTTTCCTCATCGTGGGCTCGGCGACGGCGACGAGGCCGATCTCGGCGGTCTCACGCTGCGGGCGCTGGCCACGCCGGGGCACACCTCGGAGCACCTGGCGTACCTGATCCTCGACGCCGGCCGGCCGCTGGCGCTGTTCTCAGGCGGGTCGCTGCTGGTCGGCGCGGTGGCCCGCACCGACCTGATCGGACCGGAGCGCACCGGGGAGCTGGCCCGGGCGCTGTGGCGCTCGCTGCACGAGCGGATCCTCACTCTGCCCGATGACCTGCCTGTCTTCCCGACGCATGGGGCTGGGTCGTTCTGCTCGGCGCCGGCTGGCGCAGAGCGGACTACCACCATCGGCCGGGAAAAGGCAGGGAACCCGCTGCTCGCCGCGCCCGGCGAGGACGCCTTCGTGAAGATGCTGCTCGGCGGGCTCGGCAGCTACCCCCCGTACTTCCTGCGGCTCCGTGAGGTCAACCGCCGCGGCCCCGCCGTCTACGGCGCCGGGCCGCCAGCGCTCGCTCGCCTGGGCGCCGGTGAGGTCCGCCGCGTTGTCGGCGATGGGGCGCTCATTGTTGACGTCCGCCCGGTGGCAGCATTCGCCGCCGGCCATGTTCCAGGCTCGTTGTCGATCCCGCTGCGTGAGGCGTTCGCCACCTGGCTCGGGTGGCTGGCCGATGCTGGCCGGCCGCTGGTGTTTGTCCTCGGCCAGGATCAGGACCGGGACGATGTGGTGCGCCAGGCACTCAACGTCGGCTACGAGTACCTGGCTGGCGAGCTGGCCGGGGGCATCGCCGCCTGGCAGGCCGCCGGGCTCCCGGTTCGCCGGATCCCGCTCGTGCCCGCCGCCGCGGCTGGCGGCATGGTCGTCGATGTCCGCCAGGACGCAGAGTTCGCCGCGGGGCACCTGCCCGGGGCACGTCACGCCGAGCTGGGCACCCTGGCCGGGATACCGCCGGAGCCCGGGCCCCTCACGCTGATGTGCGGTCATGGGGAACGGGCCATGACCGCCGCCAGCATCCTCGCCGCAGCGGGGCGCGAGGACCTGGCCGTGGCTGTCGGCGGACCGGCCGGTGATCACCGGGACATCAGGGCAGGTGCGCCTGGGCCTGCGGGCCAACCTGGCCCAGTTCATGCTGCTGGTCGGGGTGAACGCCCTGGTCGGCGGGATGATCGGCCAGGAGCGCACTGTGCTGCCGCTGCTCGGCACCCGGGTGTTCCACCTGCATGCCTTTACCGCGGCATTGACCTACATCGTCGCGTTCGGGGTGGTGAAGGCCGTCACCAACTTCGTGGCCGGGACCCTGTCGGACCGCACCGGGCGCAAGCCGGTCCTGGTGGCCGGGTGGATCGCGGGCGTGCCCGTGCCGTTCCTGCTGGCCTTCGGGCCGGGCTGGGGCTGGATCATCGCGGCCAACGTGCTGCTGGGCATCAACCAGGGGCTCACCTGGTCCACCACGGTCATCATGAAGATCGACCTGGTCGGGCCGGCCCGGCGGGGCCTGGCCATGGGCCTGAACGAGGCCGCCGGGTACGTCGCGCTGGCCTTCACCGCGCTGGCGACCGGGTTCATCGCCGCCCGCTACGGCCTGCGGCCGGACCCGTTCTTCCTGGGCATGGCCTTCGCCGGGCTCGGCCTTGGCCTGTCTGCGCTGTTCGTGCGGGAGACCCGGGGCCACGCCCGTCAGGAAGCCCGCACCCATGCCGGCACGTCAGCGCAGGCCCACGGCGGGCTGTTCACCCGCGAGGTGTTCCTGCTCACCAGCTTCAAGGAGAAAGCCCTGTCGGCTGCCAGCCAGGCCGGCCTGGTCAACAACCTCAACGACGGGCTGGCCTGGGGCATTTTCCCGGTCTTCTTCGCCCGCGGGGGCCTGTCGGTCGCCCGCATCGGCATCCTCGTCGCGCTCTACCCGGCGGTGTGGGGCGCCGGCCAGCTCGTCACCGGCGCCCTGTCGGACCGCCTCGGCCGCAAATGGCTGATCGCCGCGGGCATGTGGACCCAGGCCGCGGCCATCGCCTTCATCGCCGCGGCCCACGGCTTCTGGCCGTGGGCCGCCGGCGCCCTGCTCCTTGGAACCGGCACCGCCATGGTCTACCCCACCCTGCTCGCCGTCATCGGCGACGTCGCCCACCCTGCCTGGCGGGCGTCCGCGGTCGGCGTCTACCGGCTGTGGCGCGACGGCGGCTTCGCCATCGGTGCACTCATCGCCGGGGTGATCGCCGACCTGCTCGGCCTGGCCGCGGCCATCTGGGTCGTCGCCGTCCTCACCGCCGTCTCCGGGCTCGTCGTCGCGCTGCGGATGTACGAGACGCACCGCCGCACCCCCGCCAGCGCCATCACCCACCCTCCTGTCCCGCCGGTTACCCCGCCCGCCGGCATGCCATGAGCGCTCCGGATGCGCCGCCCATGGTGATCGACGGCGGCGACCGAACCTGCGTCGCGCTTCTCATCGAGCTGCGCGGCCACATCACAAGGCTGGAGCCGGGAACCGTGATCCACCTGATCGCGAGCGATCCCGCCGCGCCCATCGACCTGGCCGCCTGGTGCCACCTCACCGGCCACGCCTACCTCGGCCGGGTGCACGAATCACCCGGGGCACCCGCCTACGCGCTGCGCATCAACGCCGCCTATCGCCAGACCCAGCCGCACTCGCCCTGGCGGCTCACCCATGACCCAGCAGGCCAAACCCGCGGTGACCAGCCGCCGGTGCCAGACGAGCAGCGTCGCCAGGGCCACGACGAAGCGTTTAGGGGCGACATGCGGTGACCAGCCAGCTGGCGGCCCCGATCCGTACGCCCCCGGCCGTGACGTAGGGTTCCAGCGCGTCGCTCACGGCGGCGACGGCCCGGTCCCGGGTCGCTATGTCCGCCCCGGCCAGCGCGGCGCGCCCCGTACGGCCGTGGCGGACGAACTCGACCGCGTCGGCCAGGGTGCCGCCTCCGCCCAGCAGGATCTCCTCCGTCAACGGCTCGATGGCTACTTTGGTGAGGCCCGCGCCGGCGACCAGTGACCGGATGCGCTCGGGATCGGCGAGCGCGAACATACCCGGCGCGCCGGGCGGGTCCGGGTCCGGCGGCGCGGCATGCTCGGCGAGCGCAAGTCCCGGGACCGTGATGAACGGGTTGGAGAGCAAGTCCTGCCAGCACACGAAGGCCAGGCGGCCGCGGGGCGCCAGCGCGCCGGCCAGGTTGAGGAAGGCAGCTTCGGGGTCGTCGAAGAACATGACCCCAAACCGGCTGATGGCCACGTCGAAACCGTCGGCCGGGAGCGGGTATGTCTGGGCGTCGCCGGCTACGAATGACACGTTGCTCAGTCTTTCCTCGGCCACCCGGCCGCGAGCCACCTCCAGCATGGACGTTGAGAGATCCAGCCCGGTGGCGGTGCCGGTCAGTGCCCGACGGCCGGCCTCCAGCGTGGTGGCACCACAGCCGCAGCCCACGTCGAGTACCCTATCGGCTCCGGCGACTTGAGCGGCAGCGAGCAGCCGGTCACCGAACGGGGCGAGCATGGTGTCGTAGCGCAGCTGGTGGGTGATCCAGTGGCTCACCTCCGCACTGTTCCAGTGCTCGGCCTGTGCCTCATTCGCCATGGAGTGGCCCCCCTGCCCGGCGCGGTGCCCGGACGTCCGCGGACGGCGTGCCACGATCGATGCGGAGCCGGTCCGCCAGTCCGGCCACCTTCGGGTCGGCCAGGCGGCCGGAGGGCTCAGCGAGCGCGAGGCCCAGCTCGTGGAGCAGCAGCCGGCTCGTCGCCTGTGCAATAGCTGCACGGTCGCCTCGTCGTCCGCCCGGTCGCCGAGCGCCTCCGTGAGCACCGCCGCGACCGCGCCGGCGATGCCCCGCACCCCGGTGGCAATCGCGCCCGCGACCGCCAGCGCGTCATCGACGGTTACGCCGTTCGCGATGGCGTCGTCCAGCAGGCCCAGCAGCGAGGGGGACGGCACGCAGTACTCGTCCACGCCGCGCTCGATGACCACGCCGAGCGCGACGAGCTCGCCGATCCGGTCGGCTGGCAGGCGCGATAGGGCGGTTTCGAGTTCATGTCGGCTCAGGATGGCCGGCGCCTCCTCCGCGAGCGCGCCGTCCGGGCCGGCGAGGACACCGGCCAGGTCCTGGCCGGTTGCCCATGCGTCGCACAGGTCCCGGATGCCAGCCAGCGAGTAGCCCCGCTCTTGGAGGCCGGCGATCAGTGCCAGCCGCCGAAGGTGCGCCTCGCCGTAGAAGGCGACCCGCCCCCGGCGCGCCGGCGGCTCGAGCAGCCGCATCGTCTGGTATTCGCGGATGGTGCGCACGGGCAGCCTGGCTCGGGCGGCCAGCACCTCAACCGGCCAGCCCGGCTCGGCGGCAGGCATGCTCATGGGCTCGACAGTACCGGAAAATACCGTTACGGTAAATACCGTGATTGTTGGTGCCGAGGAGATCGGGCGGCTGGTCGAGTTGCTGCGGGCCGAGCCCGGCTTCGAGCGCGCCGAGCTCGCCTGCCCGCCGCAGCCGCTGGCCGGCGGGTTCTGGGCCTCGATGAGCCTGCTACGCCTCGCTAATGTCGCGCCGGCGGCGGACACGCTCGTACTGCGTGTCATGCCCGACGCGGCCCTGGCCGCGAAGGAAACTGTCTTCCAGCGGGAGATCGGACGGCAGGGCTTCCCCGTGCCCGCCGTCCGACTCGCCGGAGGAGCAGGCGCTGGTGTCGGCGGTGCGTTCTTGCTGATGGACTACGCGCCGGGCGCCCCGCTGCTCGCCGGGCTCGACGGGATCGCCGCCCTGCGCCGCCTCCCGGTCCTCGTGCGCCAGCTCCCGGCCCTGCTCGGCCGCGTCACTTCCGGGCTGCACACCCTCGACCCGGCCCCGCTGCGAGCCGCCCTCGCCGATGCCGGCGTAGTCGCGTCCAGCGATGCGCCGGCCTTCCTGGCCACCCTGGCCGAATCCGCAGGCCGGCTCGGCCGCACCGACCTCTCTGCCGCTGCCCGCTGGCTCGCCGGCCACCTCCCGGCGGCCGGGCGAGCCGTCATCGGTCACGGGGACATCCACCCGTTCAACCTCCTTACCCAAGGGGAACGCTGGACACTGCTCGACTGGACCTCCGCGCTCATTGCCGATCCGGCATACGACCTTGCCTTTCCCACCCTCATGCTGCGCCCCCCGCCCCTCGCCGCCCCCGCGCCATTCCGCCCGGTCATAGGCGCGGCGGGCACCGCCCTCGCACGGCGCTTCCTCGACGCCTACCGACGTGGCGGGGGTGCGGTCCCGGGCCAGCGGCTGCTCGACTGGTACACCAGCCTGCACGCCTTGCGCATCCTCATCGAGCTTCACGGCTGGCGACACGACCCAGACGGGCTCGACCACTCTTTCCACCCCTGGACGGCCATGGGCCCAGTTGCCGCGCAGATCCTCACCCGAACCATGAACACGAGGGTCTCCTTGCTCGCCAAATGACCTGCACAAAGGGCAGCGCGATGGTGGCGATCGCCGAGTACCCGAACGCCACGGTGGTGCCGAGCGAGACCAGGGTGTCCATGTTGGTGGTGCGGTGCCGCGCCGCCTGCAGCGCGCCGCGGTGGAACAGCGCCCCGGCCCAGGCGTAGACCGGCAGCGTGAGCGCCAGCTGCGCCCACCCGGTCCACGCCGCGGAGCCGAAGCCGTAGGCCGCGACCAGGACACCGGCGGACAGGACCGCGGTCATCGGGGAGGCGAGGTACTTCTCCCGGCCCTGGGTGTCGATGAAGTACACGGCGGAGGTGTGCACGATGTCGGCATTGGGGTTGGGTGCTTGTACTTCGACGTTGTAGTCACGCCACACCGTCTGCAGCTGGGGGACAGGCCCGGTGAGGAAGTGCCAGTCCGGGATCGTCGTCAGCTGATGCTCGCTCGAGTACTGGGCCATGTCCCGCACGGCCGCGTGGTACTGGTTGACGTTGACGGCGGCGAACACGACTTTGCCTGCCAGCGGTCCGAGGTCGTGGTAGGCGTCGATGAACTCGTTCGACACGATCGGGCAGATGTCGGTGCAGTGGGGGTCCATGAACTCCAGCACGACGACCTTGCCGTGGAAGGCGGCCAGTGACAGTGTCCGCCCGCGCTGGTCGGTGAGGGTGAAGCCGGGCGCCTGCGTCGCGGGAACCGGGGTGAGCGCCATGAGGGTGGCCAGGCTGGTGGAGATGCTGGCCGGAATTCCCGATGGCCGCAGGAGCTGACCCGGCGCCGAGGACCGGTCATGGCGGACGATCAGGTACGCCGACGAGACCACCACAGCGGCAAGCAGCGCCGTCACGACGCCGGCCAACATCGCGGCACGCAGCAAACCACGGCTGCGGGGCTGCTGCCCGCCGCCGGTGGCCGCTGCGTCAATCTGGCCCGGCGGTGCGGCCTCCGGGGTCCTGTCGCTCATTCCGGGGCCGGGCCTGCCGGCCGGCGAACGCCGGGAGCTGATCGCCTCTGCGTCATCCTGTACCAGCTTCAAGTCACTAGTGGCCTGCCCGGGGAAACCGTCTCGCTCAGGCCCCAGAGCATAGCCGCAACCCAGTCCAGCAACCCGGCTTCGTCCCGACCCGGGGCGTGCCATCTCCATTAGCCCCGGGGGCGCGCCCTTTGTGCACGCGGACCCACAGCCGGGTCAATCCACCGGCCACCACGCGGTCCTGGCCTCTCACCGGTGACCCGATGCGCCCCGGCTGAGCTAGCAGCCAGCACCGGCCGCACGGACGCGACTTCGCTGCACCGGCCCGGATCATTGATGGCCGCATCGGCCACCCTGCCCCCGCTCGTGTCGGGCCGGGCCGGGGCGAACCGGACCGTCGCCGCCGGGATGGCCCTGGTCGCCGCGGCGGCCCTCATGCTGGCCGGCGGCGTCATCGCCCTGCGCACCCTCAGCGGCCGCAGGCCAGCCGCAGAGTTCCAGCCGTCGGCCGCGGTACACGCAGGCCCGCGCCAGGTCACGGACGCCATCCCGGTCGTCACCGCTTCAGCCGCACCACGTCACCTGGCGGCGCAGGCAAGGCCGTGCGCAGAGCCCGCGGCGGCCGCTGCCTGATGGCCGGCCAGCGCCACGCCGGGCGGGAAAACCAGCGACCACCACAACGGAAACGAACACTGCAACTGAAAGGATGTGCCCGGAGATGATGGCCGGAATGTACGGAATCGGCGTGGCAATGATGATCACCGGCTCGGCCGCCGCGCTTGCGGTTCTCACCCTGACCGTGCTCGCGGCCGTATGGCTGGCGCGCGGCCTCAGCATCGGCAACCGGTAAAAGGCCAGGAGCCATGAACGACACCCGCACCGCACCATACGAGGTGGCCATCGCCGGGCGCGGCCCGGCACGGCTGGCTGATTCCAGGATGGGCCCGCCGCCGGGCCCCAGTGGCCCGGCGCCAGTTGCGGCCATGACCCGCATCAGCAAGAAGGAAAGGGAACAGGCGATGCCGCAAGCAGGCCGCGAAGAGCAGCTGCGCCGCTACTGGGACAAGCACGCGCGCTCCTACGACAAGCAGATGGGATTCTTCGACCGGCACCTGTTCGCCGGCGGCCGCGACTGGATCTGCTCCAGGGCCACCGGGCACGTCCTGGAGGTCGCCATCGGCACCGGCCTGAACCTCGCCCACTATCCCGTCGGCGTGCAGCTGACCGGCGTGGAGTGGAGCCCGGCGATGCTGGACATAGCCCGGCACCGCGCCGGGCAGCTGGGCCGGGCGGTGGACCTGCGCCAGGGTGACGCGCAGGCAGTGGACTTTCCCGACGCGACATTCGACACGGTGGTCTGCACGTTCTCGCTGTGCGCGATTCCCGACGACCGCAAGGCCGTGGCCGAGATGGCGCGGGTGCTGCGCCCTGGCGGGCTGCTCCTGCTGGCCGACCATGTCGCGGCCTCACCCTGGCCTGCCCGCGCCGCGCAAGCGCTGATCGAGCTGATCAGCGTTCCGGCCCAGGGAGAACACTTCCGCCGCCGCCCGATCAGGCACGTGCAGGCCGCCGGGTTCACCATCGAAGACCACGACCGGTTCAAGCTGGGCATCGTCGAGCAGCTGGCCGCCCGCAAGCCATAACACAGCGGCGACTGGCAGGCCGGGCCGGTAACGCCGCTCATCGTCAACGGCCTCAATTGCAAGGATGCACTTAACCGCAGAGCGCCGGGCCCGGGCACTGCGCCGCGGGTACTGTCGGTACAGACCGGCCGGACGCCCGAACGGCCAGGAGGACAGCAAGGCCGTGAGCTTCAACCAGCTTCTCGTTGACCAGCCCCAACCTGAGATCGCCGGCTCCGCAGTGCTTCTGGGTGAGGCACACGTCGGTGCCGGCGCGATACTGGCGCAGGGCCTGGTCGTGCGGGCACACGGCGCAG
>WNFJ01026955.1_pt1 | contig 11415 bp, 9 predicted proteins | sample 5400461 | NCBI WGS metagenome assembly WNFJ01 (sample SAMN13153349, study PRJNA577476) | soil metagenome | isolation source: 115 cm saprolite on Douglas fir-dominated hillslope | place: USA:California | collected 2013-09-17 | reverse complement strand
TCTGGATTCAGCCTCGAAGGTTGTGCCGGAACGGGCTCCGCAGGCGGGAGCGGAGCGGGGACGCAGCACCGCAACGGGACACCGGAAGAGAACGAGGACGCGGCTGCGATCGCGGGCCGGGAGCGGATGTCCGAGCAAGTTGTCCGCACGGGCATGTTCGGTGCCGAGACCACCGGCGACACGTCAGGTTATGGCGGCCTCAGGGTCAGGAAGCAGCCGCCGCTGCCAAGCGAGCAGCCCTACGGCTCCTACTTTGACGACGTCGCCGACACGCTCAGCGGGGCGCTCGAGGCATCAGGGCTGAGCTTCGGCGACGCGATAGAACGGGTCGTGGCCGCCTACGGCGAACTGACCTTCTACGTCCGGCGCGAGCACCTGGTCGAGGTCGCCAGGAAACTCAGGGACGACCCAGCGCTGGCCTTCGAACTATGCCTCGGCGTCTCGGGTACGCACTACCCGTCAGATATCGGCACGGAGTTGCACGCCGTTTATCACCTGCTCTCGATCACGCGCAACAGGCGGCTTCGGCTGGAGGTCGCCGCGCCCGATGCCGACCCGCACGTTCCCTCGCTGACCGACGTGTACCCGACCTGCGACTGGCACGAGCGCGAGACGTGGGACTTCTTCGGCATCATCTTCGACGGTCACCCGGCGCTGACGAGGATCGAGATGCCCGACGACTGGAAGGGCCACCCGCAGCGGAAGGACTACCCGCTCGGCGGCATTCCGGTGGAGTACCGCGGCGCCACGATCCCGCCGCCGGAGGAGCGGAGGTCGTACGCGTGAGTACCGAAGCTGAGGGCCGGGTCTACAACGTCGGTGGCCAGGACTGGGACGAGATCGTCGCCGCAGTAGTTGATGCGGCCGACATCGAGCGGGAAGAGCGCCTGATCGTCAACATGGGCCCGCAGCACCCGTCGACCCACGGCGTGCTCAGGCTCGTCCTCACGCTGGAGGCCGAGACCGTCACCGAGCTCAGGCCGGTGATCGGCTACCTGCACACCGGCATCGAGAAGAACATGGAGTTCCGCACCTGGACGCAGGGCGTCACGTTCTGCACCCGGATGGACTACCTGGCCCCGTTGTTCAACGAGACCGCGTACTGCCTGGCCATCGAGCGGCTACTCGGCATCACCGACCAGATTCCCGAGCGGGCCACCGTGATCCGGGTGCTGATGATGGAGCTCAACCGGATCGCGTCGCACCTGACAGCGATCGGCTCCTTCGGCCTGGAAGTCGGTGCCACGACCGTCTTCCTGTACGGGATGCGCGAGCGCGAGAAGGTGCTCGACATCCTTGAGCTGATCACTGGGCTGCGGATGAACCACGCCTACATCAGGCCAGGCGGCATCTCCCAGGACCTGCCGTCCGGTGCGCTCGAGAAGCTGAGGGAGTTCCTCGGAATCATGCCCCGCCAGCTCGGCGAAATCCGAGCCCTCCTCGACGCCAGCCCGATCTACCTGGCCAGAACCAGGAACATCGCGTACCTGGATCTGAAGGGCTGCATGGCTCTGGGCATTACCGGTCCGATACTCCGTGCCACCGGCTTGCCCTGGGACCTGCGGAAGAGCCAGCCGTACTGCGGGTACGAGACGTACGACTTCGACGTGCCGACTCAGCAGAGCTGCGATGTCTACGGCAGGTACCTGGTCAGGATGGACGAGATGGACCAGTCGCTGCGGATCATCGAGCAGTGCGTCGACCGGCTGGCCGCGCCGCGATCGGCCAATGATCCCGTGATGATCGAAAATGCCAAGATCGGCTGGCCCGCCCAGCTAGCGGTGGGGCCGGACGGTCTCGGCAACTCCGCCGACCATATCGCGCACATCATGAGCCAGTCGATGGAGGCGCTGATCCACCATTTCAAGCTGGTTACCGAGGGCTTCAGGGTCCCGGCCGGGCAGGTGTACGCCGCGGTCGAGTCGCCGCGGGGCGAGCTTGGCTGCCACGCGGTCAGCGACGGTGGCACGAGGCCATACCGGGTGCATTTCCGCGATCCCTCGTTCACTAACCTCCAGGCCGTGGCGGCGATGTGCGAGGGCGGCATGGTAGCCGACGTGATCGCGGCGGTGGCCAGCATCGACCCGGTGATGGGAGGAGTGGACAGGTAATGGCCTTCACCGAACAGGAGCGGGCGCGCCTGGCCGAGCGCGCGGCCGAGATCATCGCCAGGTACCCGAAGCCCCGGTCGGCGCTGCTGCCGCTGCTGCACCTCGTCCAGGCGACCGAGGGGTTCGTCTCCACTGACGGGATCGCGTTCTGCGCCGATCAGCTCGGGCTCTCCGAGGCGGAGGTGACCGGCGTGGTCTCGTTCTACACGATGTACAAGCGGCACCCGGTCGGCGAGTACCACGTCGGCGTCTGCACGAACACGCTGTGCGCGATCATGGGCGGCGACACGATCCACGCCGAGCTGCGCGATCATCTGGGCATCGATGGCGACCAGCCGACAGCTGACGGCAAGGTCAGCCTGGAGCGGGTGGAGTGCAACGCGGCCTGTGACTACGCCCCCGTCATGGTGGTCAACTGGGAGTTCTTCGGCAACATGACGCCCGAGTCCGCTCGCGAGCTGGTGGACGGCCTGCGGGCAGGCGCGGACATCGCGCCCACCAGAGGCGCCAGCCGGCTGGTCAAATGGCGCGAGGCCGCGATGATCCTGGCCGGCTACCCGGACGACCTGGCCACTACCGGGCAGACCGCCGGGTCGCCCACGCTCGCTGGCCTGCGGATCGCCAAGGAGCACGGCTGGACCCCGGATCCGCCCAGCGATACCGCCCCGAGCGCGAGCGGCAACACCGCGCGGAGCGCGCCCAGCAACGGAGGGCGGCAGTGACAACAGTTCTTACCCCCGTACTCACCGCGCACTGGGACGAGCCTGACTCCTTCACGCTGGCCGGCTTCCGCCGGGCCGGCGGTTACCACGCGCTGCCCAAGGCCCTGGCGATGCCGCCGGACGAGGTAATCGCGACGGTGAAGGCGTCGGGCCTGCGCGGGCGCGGCGGAGCCGGCTTCCCGACCGGGGTGAAGTGGGGTTTCATCCCGCAGGGCGACGACAAGCCGCACTACCTCGTCGTGAACGCCGACGAATCAGAGCCGGGCACCTGCAAGGACATCCCGACCATGCTGGAGACCCCGCACTCGGTCGTCGAGGGCGCGATCATCGCCGCCTACGCGATCAGGGCGCACCAGGCGTTCATCTACGTGCGCGGCGAGGTACTGCACATGATCAGGCGCATGCACCACGCAGTCGCCGAGGCCTACGAGGCCGGGTACCTGGGCACCAACATCCTCGGTTCGGGATTCGACCTCGATATCCTCGTGCACGCCGGCGCGGGCGCGTACGAGTGCGGCGAGGAGACCGCGCTGCTCGACTCGCTGGAGGGCTACCGCGGCCAGCCGAGGCTGAAGCCCCCGTTCCCGGCCATCGAGGGCCTGTATGCAAGCCCGACCGTGGTCAACAACGTCGAGTCGATCGCAAGCGTGCCGTACATCATCGCGAACGGTGCCGAAGCGTTCGCCGCGCTAGGTACCGAGAAGTCGAAGGGCTTCGGCATCTTCTCCCTGTCCGGGCACGTCACCACGCCAGGCCAGTACGAGGCGCCGCTCGGGGTCACGCTGCGCGAGATATTGTCGCTGGCCGGCGGCGTCCGGGCCGGCCACCGGCTGAAGTTCTGGACTCCGGGCGGATCGTCAACTCCGATCTTCACCCATGAGCACCTCGACGTGCCGCTCGATTTCGAGTCCGTCGGCGCCGCCGGGTCCATGCTCGGCACCAGGGCGCTGCAGATATTCGACGAGACCACCTGCGTGGTCCGCGCCACCTTGCGGTGGATGGAGTTCTACGAGCACGAGTCTTGCGGCAAGTGCACGCCGTGCCGCGAGGGCACGTACTGGATGGTGCAGCTGCTCCACTCTCTGGAGCGCGGCGAGGGCAGCGAGGCTGACCTGGACAAGCTGCTCGACATCTGCGACAACATACTGGGCCGTGCGTTTTGTCCGTTCGGCGACGGCGCTATCAGCCCGGTCGTCTCGTCGATCAAGTACTTCAGGGACGAGTTCATCGAGCACTCCAAGCGCGGCGGCTGCCCCTTCGACCCGGCCGCCTCTACTGCATTCGCGGGATCCTGGAGGCACTGACCGCGATGACCGTGCAACCACAGAGCAGCCCCGCTGGCGGTTCCGGGGGGTCGTCCCCCCAGGCCAGCGGAGCTGGCGAGATAGCCAGGCCCGCCGACGGCGTGCGGGTGACGATCGACGGATTCGAGATCGTCGTTCCGAAGGGCACCCTGATTATCAGGGCCGCTGCGACCCCCCGCTGCTGGCGCCGGTCGGCGCCTGCCGCCAGTGCCTGGTGCAGGTCGAGGGCCAGCCCAAGCCGCCCGCCTCGTGCACCACTGTCTGCACGGAGGGCATGGTGGTGCGGACCCAGCTGACATCGCCCGTCGCCGAGAAGGCGCAGCGCGGCGTCATGGAGCTGCTGCTGATCAACCACCCGCTCGACTGCCCGATGTGCGACAAGGGCGGCGAGTGCCCGCTGCAGAACCAGGCCATGTCGACCGGGTCGGGTGAGACCAGGTTCAGCGGCCCGAAACGGAAGTTCGCCAAGCCGATCGCGCTCTCCTCCCAGGTGCTGCTCGACCGGGAGCGCTGCGTCCAGTGCGCCAGGTGCACCAGGTTCGCCGACCAGATCGCCGGGGACCCGCTGATCGAGCTGATCGAGCGCGGCCCGCAGGAGCAGATCGCGGTGGCCGAAGGGGTGCCGTTCGACTCCTACTATTCCGGCAACACGGTCCAGATCTGCCCGGTCGGCGCGCTGACGGGCACGGCCTACCGGTTCAGGGCCCGGCCGTACGACCTGGTCTCCACGCCGAGCGTCTGCGAGCACTGCGCGTCAGGCTGCCGCCAGCGGACCGACCACCGCCGCGGCGTCGTGACGCGGCGGCTGGCAGGCAACGCGCCCGAGGTGAACGAGGAGTGGAACTGCGACAAGGGACGCTGGGCGTTCACCTACGCAACCATGCCGGATCGGCTGGTCTCCCCGCTGGTCAGGAACGCCGCCGGGGTGCTGCAGCCCGCGTCCTGGTCTGAGGCCCTCGACGCGGCGGCTCGCGGCCTAGCCGCGGCCCGCGGCCGGGCTGGCGTGCTGACCGGCGGCAGGCTCACGCTCGAGGACGCGTACGCGTACGCCAAGTTCGCCAGGCTTGCGCTGGGCAGCAACGACATCGACATGCGGGCCAGGCCGCACAGCGCGGAAGAGACCGAGTTCCTGGCCTCGAAGGTAGCGGGCACTACGCCCGAGTCCGGCGTCAGCTACGCGAGCCTGCAGCATGCGCCCACGGTGCTGCTGGCCGGGTTCGAGCCGGAGGACGAGTCGCCGATCGTGTTCCTGCGGCTGCGCAAGGCCGTCAGGTCGGGCCACACCGCGGTCTACTCCATCGCCGCCTTGGCGAGCCGTGGCCTGATCAAGCTGTCCGGCACGCTGCTGCCCACGCTGCCGGGCGGCGAGGCCGATGCGCTCGGACGGCTCACCGGCCCGGCGGGCCTTGCCGCCGCATCTTCCGGCCATGACGTGTTCGCCGCCGGCGCACAGGCGCTCAGCAAGCCGGGGTCGGTGATCCTGGCCGGCGAGCGGCTGGCCGAGGTGCCAGGCGCGCTGACCGCGGCGGTCGCGCTCGCCGAGCTGACCGGAGCCGGGCTGGCGTGGATCCCGCGCCGGGCAGGCGAGCGGGGCGCGATCGAGGCCGGGGCGCTGCCGGTCCTGCTGCCCGGCGGGCGCCGGGTGACCGACGCGAACGCCCGCACGGAAGTTGCCAGGGTGTGGGGCGCTGCCTCACTCCCGGCCGAGCCTGGCAGGGACACCGGCCAGATCCTCGCCGCGGCCGCCCGGGGCGAAGTCGAGGCGCTTGTCGTGGCCGGAGTCGATCCAGCCGACCTGCCAGACCCGGCGGCCGCGCTTGCCGCACTCGAGAAAGCAGGCTTCATCGTGAGCCTGGAGTTGCGGGTGAGCCCGGTTACCGATCGCGCGGACGTTGTCCTGCCGGTGACGGCGGTCTCCGAGAAGCCGGGCACGTTCGTGAACTGGGAGGGACGGCCCGGCGCGTTCGAAGCGGCGCTCTCAGTGCCAGCGATCCGCGGCGACCTGCACGTCCTGGCCGGGATCGCCGACGCGATGGACGTGCACCTGGGCCTGCCCGACGAGGCGGCCGCCCGCAGGGAGCTCGCGGCCCTCGGGGCCGGGGCCCCCGGTGTCGCCCGCAGTGCCCGAACTGGCCAGGCGGCATCGAGTCAGGGGCCGTCCGGGCAGGCCGGGGCCGGATCGTCGCTGGTCCGGGGGCCCGGCCGGGCCGAGGTCGGCGGCGGGAGCGCGGGGACCGTCCCTGGCGCCGCGGAGGCGTTGCTGGCAACCTGGCATAATCTGCTCGATGCCGGCCGGATGCAAGACGGCGAGCCCTTCCTGGCCGGGACCGCGCGCCCGGCCGTGGCGAAGATGTCGGCGGCGACCGCAGCGGCCGCCGGTATCGCGGCCGGTGCGAAGGTCAGCGTGTCGACCAGCCGCGGCGCGATCCGGGTGCCGGTCGAGATCACGGCGATGCCGGACCGCGTGGTCTGGCTGCCCACGAATTCCGAGGGCTGCTCGGTCAGGCGCGATCTCGGCGCAGGACACGGCACCCTGGTGACGGTGAGGAGCGCGGAATGACCGCCAGCCCCGGCCTCCTGCAGCTGGCCAGCGCGAGCGCGTCGACCTCGGCGCTGATCGACCACGACCCCTGGTGGCTGACGGCGATCAAGGTAGTGGTCGTCTTCGCGTTCCTGATGCTGACGACGCTGCTGATGATCTGGGCGGAGCGCCGGATAATCGGCCGGATGCAGCAGCGCCCCGGCCCGAACCGGGCCGGCCCGTTCGGCCTGCTGCAGTCCCTGATGGACGGCATCAAGCTGCCGCTGAAGGAGGACATCATCCCCCGCGGCGTCGACAAGCTCCTCTTCGTGCTCGCGCCGGCGATCGCGGCGATTCCCGCCTTCATCAGCTTCGCGATCATCCCGGTCGGCCCGGTGGTGTCGATCTTCGGGCACCGCACGCCGCTGCAGCTCGCCGATCTGCCTGTTGCCGTGCTGCTCGTGCTCGCGATGAGTTCGATGGGCGTCTACGGGATCGTGCTGGCCGGCTGGTCGTCGAGCTCGCCCTACTCCCTGCTCGGCGGGTTGCGGTCGTCGGCCCAGGTGATCAGCTACGAGATCGCGATGGGCATCGCGTTCGTGCCCGTATTCCTGTACGCGGGATCGCTTTCCACGTCCCAGATCGTCGCCGCCCAGGCGCACGGCGCGCCGTTCCACCTGTTCGGGGCCATCCTGCACTACCCCTCGTGGTTCGCGGTGCTGCTGCTGCCTTCGTTCGTGATCTACGCGATCACCATGGTCGGCGAGACCAACCGGCTCCCGTTTGACCTGCCCGAGGGCGAGGGCGAGCTGGTCGGCGGCTACCACACCGAATACTCCTCGCTGAAATTCGCGCTGTTCTATCTCGCCGAGTACATCAGCATGATCACCGTGTCGGCGCTGGCCGCCACGCTCTTCCTCGGCGGCTGGCACGCGGTGTGGCCCATCTCGGTCTGGTCGGGCGCCAACAGCGGCTGGTGGCCGGTGCTGTGGTTCCTGGCCAAGCTGTGCCTGTTCTTGTTCCTGTTCATCTGGCTGCGCGGGTCGCTGCCGCGGATCAGGTACGACCAGCTGATGCAGCTGGGCTGGAAGATCCTCATCCCGGCGGCCCTGGCCTGGACCCTGCTGATCGCGACGCTGCGGGTCTGGCGCCGCGAGGGCGGCAGCCCCGGTGTTTACCTGATTGGCGCCGGCATCGTGGTCGTCCTGCTCGCGCTGGCCCTCGGCTGGGACGTCACCAGCGAGCGCGCGGCCCAGCGGCGCGCCGCCGAGGATGAGGCGTCGGCCGAGCAGGATGTCGGCGCCTTCCCGGTGCCGCCGATGGACCTGCCGCACTACCACGGCCTGGTGGCCGGCGAGCCTGCGCTGAAGGACCAGGCGCCGGACTCGGGGGTCAAGGAGGTCACCGGTGCTTGATTTCCTCAACCCGGTCAAGGGATTCGCCGTCACCTTCCGGCAGATGTTCCGCAAGGTGGACACCGTTCAGTATCCGGAGGAGAAGAAGCCGACCGCGCCGCGGTTCCACGGCCGGCACCAGCTCAACCGCTGGCCCGATGGCCTGGAGAAGTGCATCGGCTGCGAGCTGTGCGCATGGGCCTGCCCAGCGGATGCCATTTATGTCGAGGGCGCCAGCAACACCGAGTCTGAGCGGTATTCGCCGGGTGAGCGGTACGGCGCCGTCTACCAGATCAACTACCTGCGCTGCATCCTCTGCGGCCTGTGCGTCGAGGCCTGCCCGACCAGGGCCCTGACAATGACCAACGACTACGAGCTGGCTGACGACAACAGGGAGAGCCTGATCTGGACCAAGGAGCAGCTGGTCGCGCCGCTGCAGCCCGGCATGGAAGCGCCGCCGCATCCGATGCGCCTCGGCGACGAGCAGGACTATTACCGGCTCGGTCCCTCGTTCGCCGCCGGCCAGCCCGCTGACCTGCTGAGCATGCTCGCGCGCAGCCGCGGAGAGGCCCCGGGGGACCCCGGAGCCGGCGGTGCGGGCAAACCCGGCGGGGACGGCAGGTCGGGCAGTGCCGGCGAGTCCGCCGGCGGTTCGCCCGCTGACGGCGCGGGAGGTGCGTGATGGCTCATGCGGTCGTGCTGGCCGGCAGCGCAAGCAGCAACACGGAGGTCGCCGCCTTCTGGGTCCTCGCCGTCATCGCCGTAGCCGCGGCGCTCGGCATGATCCTGACCAGGCGTGCCGTGCACTGCGCGATCCTGCTCGCGGTCGTGATGCTGATCCTCGCGGTGATGTACGCCATGCAGGGCGCGCCGTTCCTGGCATTCGTGCAGGTCATTGTCTACACAGGTGCCGTGCTTATGCTGTTCCTCTTCGTGATCATGATCGTCGGCATTACCGCGTCCGACGCGGTCGTCGAGACGATCAGGGGCCAGCGGGTCTTCGCCGGACTGGCTGGGATCGCGCTGCTCGTGCTGCTGATCCTCGTGGTCGGGCATGCCACGATCGGCAACGCTGCCCCGGCCAGCGCCCAGAACAGTAGCCAGAATGTCACTGGCCTGGCCAAGCTCATCTTCACGACCTACGTCTTCCCCTTCGAGGTGACCAGCGCCCTGCTGATCACCGCCGCCCTCGGCGCCATGGTGCTGGCGCACCGGGAGCGCACGAGCCCGAAGCCGACGCAGCGGATGCTCTCCAGGCGGCGGGTGGCGAGCGGGCGGCCGACGCCGCTGCCCGGTCCGGGAACGTACGCGCGGCACAACGCGGTGGACATGCCTGCATTGCTTCCCGACGGAACGCAGTCGCGACTGTCCGTCAGCGGGGTACTCGCCGCCCGGGCAGCCGAAGCCCGCGCATCGGCCAGGCCGGCGATCGGCGGCGAGGTCATCGGCGCCGAACCAGAGCGCACCGGGCCAGACTCCGGGACCCCTGCGCAGGCCAATGGGCAGGAGGAGGAACGGTGATCAGCCCGGCCAACTATGTCGCGCTCGCGGCGATCTTGTTCGTCATCGGCGGCGTTGGCGTTCTGGTTCGCAGGAACGCCCTGGTCGTCTTCATGTGCGTCGAACTGATGCTGAACGCGGTCAACCTCGCCTTCATCGCGTTCGCCAGGCTGCACGGTAACCTCAACGGCCAGGTGATCGCGTTCTTCGTGATGGTCGTGGCGGCGGCCGAGGTCGTGGTCGGCCTGGCCATCCTGACTTCGATCTTCCGCGCCCGCAGGTCGGCGTCGGTCGATGATGCCAACCTGCTCAGGTACTGACCGGACGGAGTCAGGAATGAAGGACGTGGAGGGTAGACCTTGACTGGCTCCCTTTCCGGCGCCCTGGCCGGGACGGCCACGCACGCCGCGGCGGTGACGATGCTGCCGGCCGTCGGCGTGCAGCGGCTGGCCTGGCTGCTCCTGGCCTTCCCGACGGCCGGAGCGGTGGTGCTGCTGCTCGGCGGCAGGCGCACGAACGCCTGGGGTCACCTGCTCGGATGCGCGATGTCGCTGGCCGCCTTCTGCTACGGCGTGATCGCCTTCGCCGCCATGGTGAGCTACCCGGCGGGGCAGCGCAGCCGGGAGGTGCAGGTCTACACGTGGATACCGGCCATCGGGCGGTTCCACGCCAACATCGGACTGCTGCTGGACCCGCTGTCGATCTGCTTCGTGCTGCTGATCACCGGCGTGGGCTCGCTCATCCACATCTACTCCATCGGCTACATGTCGCACGACCCCGAGCGGCGCAGGTTCTTCGGCCTCCTGAACCTCTTCATCACCGCCATGCTGCTGCTCGTGCTGGCGGACAACTACGTCGCGCTGTACGCCGGCTGGGAGGGCGTCGGCCTGGCCTCCTACCTGCTGATCGGGTTCTGGCAGTTCAAGCCGGTCGCGGCGGTCGCGGGGAAGAAGGCGTTCATCGCGAACCGGGTCGGTGACGCCGGACTGTCGCTGGGCATCATGCTGATGTTCGCGACCTTCGGCTCGGTCAGCTTCGCCGGCGTGCACGGCCATCGGCTTGCTGCTGCTGCTCGGCGCGTGCGGCAAGTCCGCGCAACTGCCGCTGCAATCCTGGCTGCTTGACGCCATGGAGGGCCCGACGCCCGTCTCGGCGCTGATCCACGCGGCGACGATGGTGACCGCCGGGGTCTACCTGATCGTGCGGTCTGCGCCGATCTTCAACCTGTCGGCCAACGCCAGGCTGCTCGTCGCGATCGTCGGAGCCGCCACGCTGCTGTTCGGTGCGATCATCGGCTGCGCCAAGGACGACATCAAGAGGGCGCTGGCCGGATCGACGATGAGCCAGATCGGCTACATGATGCTGGCCGCGGGGCTCGGCCCGGCAGGCTACGCGCTGGCGATCGCCCACCTGCTCTCGCACGGCTTCTTCAAGGCCGGGCTCTTCCTCGGCGCCGGAGCGGTCAAGCACGCGATGAACGACGACGTCGACATGCGCCGGTTCGGCGGCCTCGCCACGGCCATGAAGATCACGTTCGTGACGTTCACCTTCGGCTACCTGGCGATCATCGGCGTGCCGCCGTTCTCCGGTTTCCTCACCAAGGACCCGATCATCGAGGCCGCCTACGCCAAGGGCGGGACCTCGGGCGCCATTCTCGGCACGGCAGCGCTGATCGGGGCAGGCATCACGGGCTTCTACATGACCCGGGTGCTGCTGCTGACGTTCACCGGCAAGCGCCGCTGGGAGGACGACATGCATCCGCACGAGGTGTCGACGGTCATGACCTCGCCGATGGTCATCCTCGCGATTGGCTCGCTGTGCGCGGGCGGCTTCCTGATGATCGCGAACCGGCTGATCAACTTC
>WNFJ01330989.1_pt1 | contig 11416 bp, 10 predicted proteins | sample 5400461 | NCBI WGS metagenome assembly WNFJ01 (sample SAMN13153349, study PRJNA577476) | soil metagenome | isolation source: 115 cm saprolite on Douglas fir-dominated hillslope | place: USA:California | collected 2013-09-17 | reverse complement strand
GCCTTGAACGCCATGCCGAGCAGCCCGACGGTCATCCGCGAAAGGTCATAGCGCCGGCGCAGATCGTCGCAGACGTGCAGCACCAGGCCTTCGTTGACCAGCATGGCAGCGTTGCCCAGGCTGAACTGGTTCTGGGCAAAAGCCGCGAGCTGCATCGTATCCTTCATCAGGCAGGGACCCGCCGCGAGCCCGGGACTCGGAATGCCGCGGGCGCGCGGGTAATTGCGCTTCATTGCGTCATAGACTTTGCGGTAATCGAGGCCCGCCGACTTCGCGATCAGATAGAATTGATTCGAGGTCGCGAATTCGATGTAACGGTAGGCGTTGCTGAAGAGCTTGGCGAATTCCGCCTCGCGTGGCTTGACGACGATGAGCTCGGGCGCAATCGCCGAAAACAATTTGGCGGCCTCCTCCTCGGCCGCGGCCGTCGTGCCGCTGATGATTTGCGGCGTTTCCTTGAGTTCCTTGATGCCTTGTCCTTGCACCATGCGCTCCGGGCAGAACGCGACCTTGAGATGGCGATTTCTGCGCCGCAGGTAGCCATCGAGCCAATCGGTCGTGCCCGGAAAGACTGTCGAGCGCAGCACCAGGAGTTCGCCGTCGGCGAGGTAGGGCAGCAGCGCATCGATGCAGTCTTGCACCACTTTGCGGACCGGATTGAGGAACTCGTCGATCGGGGTGCCGATGGTGATAATGACCGGGCCGGTTCGGAAAACATCTGCCGGCGAGGACGTGAAAACGAGCCGGCTCCGCTTGAGCGCTCGTACCAGCAGCTGTTCTCCGCCATGTTCAATGAACGGCATGCGGCCCGATTGCAACGTCGCGAGGGCGTCGCGATTGACGTCGTGCACGTTGACGCGATATCCGGCCTCGGCGAATGCCAGCACGAGCGGAATACCGACGTGACCGGCGCCTCCGACAACCGTCAGATCGCCGCAATCGAGGCGCGCAGGTATCGCTGCAGTCGGCTTGGTACCGGCGATATTCACGCAAATGCTCCAAGAGTTGACGTCAAGAGAGACTCGCAGCGACAGCGCCGAGTGATAGCCCAGTCCCCGCCGCAGTACAAAGACTTCGCGCGCACCACGGTTAAAGCTCGCGTGGAACCGGCAATGGCGTGATGAGCTTGCCGCGGTAGCCTTTCGCCCGCAGCTTGGGTGCAAGCTCGTCGGCAATATGCCAGGAAAAAATAACCGCGCATTCGGGCTGATCGGAGAACAGCCGGCTTTCCTCCACGACCGGGATCGAGGTTCCCGGCATGCATTTGCCGATCTTGAGCGAGCCCGCGATCTCGCAAACATAATCGATGATCGCCTCGTCGAGGCCGAGATAATTCACGAGCGTAGAGGCGCGCGAGGGCGCGCTGATCCCGCAGATACGGGCGCCCTTCTCCTTGAGCTCGCGGATCATGGCCAAGAGCCTGAGCTTCGAGAGCATCACGTCGTTGCGGAAGGCTTTCAGCCGCGCGAGCATCGCCTCCCCGCGCGGTTCCGCCGCAAGCATGCTGGCGACACTCTCGTTGACCGGGCGCGCGCCTTGCCGGCCCGCATGGACGCGGATCGATCCGCCATGGGTCGGAATTGCACGCGCGTGGAAGACTTCCAGGCCGTGCATCTGCAGGAGATTGGCGAGGCTTTTGAGCGAGTAGTAACGCAGGTGCTCGTGGTAGATGGTGTCGTATTGCAGCTTGTCCAGCAAGCCGATGAGGTAGTGCGACTCGGAGATGAACACGCCGTCGGGGCCCAGAAGATCGAGAATCGCTTCCACGATCGAATGCACGTCCTCGATATGCGCGAAGCAATTCGCGGCCGTCACGACGCGCGCGGGGCCGTGCTCGCGCTTGACCTCGGCCGCCACAGCGCGGGTGAAGTAGCGCATCAGGGTAGGAATACCGCGGCTGTTGGCGATCTTGCCGACCTCGGTCGGCTCGATGCCGAGGACACGGTGGCTCTTGAAATTCGAGAGCAGCGTGCCGTCATTCGAGCCTATGTCGATGACGAGATCCCGCGGTTTCAGCTCGAGCATTGCCGATGCTTCGGCATAGAGCTCGGCAAAATTATCCCGCAGCAGTTTGGTGGTGCCGCTGGTGTAGGGATATTCGGGTGGGAAGATGATGACGGGGTCGACCGCCAAGCCGAGCTGCACCAGTTCGCATTTCGCGCAGTAGAGAAGGTCGGTCGGGAACCAGGGCTGCTGCCGCGACACCTCGCCGATGGCAACCATTTGGTTCACCGGCGGCATGTAGCCGAGCGAGAGCACCTTGGCGAGCGGCGCATGGCCGCAGACCTGACAACACTCCACCGGAACGCTTGCTCCGCTGCCGGCGGCACGGGCGACTTTTGCGGGAGCCAATTCCACCTCCTTGCGGCTCATGCTGCCGGCGCCATGCTCGCGTGATCCCAGTACCATTTGACCGTCGGCGGCAATCCTTCGTCGAGCGGGACCCGCGGTGTGTAGCCGAGTGTGGCGAGTTTCGAAATATCGGGGCAGCGGCGCGGCGTGCTGCCCTCGAGCACCGCGGAGGTACCGAGCACGAGATCGCGGCCGGCAATCTTGGCGATGCGGCGGGCGAGATCGGCGATGCTGACCTCTTCCGCGGTGCCGACGTGGTAGATGCCGAGATGCTCGCCCTTTGCGCGCATGATCATGACGCCCTGCACTAGATCGTCGATGTGGCAGAAACTGCGTGTCTCGGCGCCGCTGCCCTGGATCGGGAACGGCACTGCACCGCTCGCATGCTTGCTCATCGTGCGTTTGAGGCGCACGGCGAATTGGGGGATCACGTGGTCGAATCCCATATCGGGCCCATAGATATTGTGGGGCCGAAAGATCAGCACCCGCTCGAAATGCTTGCGGCCGTGGTTGATGACCATCATCTCGCTGATAATCTTGCCGGCGCCATAGGAGAGGCGCGGATTGAGCGGATCGGGAACGACGAGCGGAGCGCTTTCATCGGTCGGCACGCACGGCGGCGACTGGTAGACCTCGGAGCTCGAGGCAAGCATCAGCCGCCCGATACCGTGCCGGCGGCAGGCGTCGATGACGTTGACGATGCCTTTGACGCCGACGTCCAGCACGAGGTCGGGGGCGCTATAGAACGTCGCGGTGCCGTTGACGAAGGCGAGATGATGCACCTCGTCGATGCCGCGCATCGCGCCATCCACGGCCGCGGCGTCGCGGATATCGCCCGTGACGAACTCGATGTCGCGCTCGACCTCCGACAGCCGGCGTAGCGCTCCGCGGGAATTGTCATCGAACACCCGCACGGCCTCGCCCTGACGCACGAGCGCCTTGACCAGGCCCGAGCCGAGAAAACCGCTGCCGCCGGTGACCAGAATCCGCGCGTTCATCCGTCTACTGCTTTCCCCTTTTCCCCGAGCGTCCGCATAGCACATCGGCGGCACGCGCGGCACACCTGGATGGGCCCCGTACAGACGGGCGGGAATAGGATAGGCTTGCCTGGTGGACCATCGGCAATGGTCACTAATTACTCTCAAGGGGAGGACTTGATCATGTCTGTGCTGTCGTATCGCTGCGGTGCCTTCGCGCTTGCCTGTGCCTTGGTCACGCCCGCGAGCGCGCAGTTACTCACGCGCAAGGACGTATCAGCGGCCATGGCGCTGACTATCGCGCAAACCGCCATCGCCACCTGCACAGCGAACGGCTACCGGGTATCGGCCACGGTCGTCGGTCGCAACGGCGAGGTGCTGGTTCAGATCCGTGGCGATGGTACCGGACCGCATACCATGGAGAACAGCTTCAAGAAGGCCTACACCGCCCGCACTTTCCGCATCCCCTCGGGCGAGATGGAAGAACGATTGAAAAAGAATCCCCAGATGGGTGCCCAATATCTCACCGGCTTCACCACCGGGCGCGGCGCGCTGCCCATCAAGAGCGGCGACGAGGTGATCGGCGCAGCAGGCGTCTCCGGCGCTCCCGGCGGCGAAAAGGACGAAGCCTGCGTACAGGCCGGCATCGAGAAGGTCGCGGATCAACTCAAATAAAGCCGGCGACAGCGCCTGTCTTTCGAGAAAGCCAACACATGACGCGAGGCTCTCGTCGACTCTTCGGCATCCTGACCTCGGCGGGCATCGCGCTCGTGCTGACACCCTGGGGACCTGCGCTGAACGCGCAGACCTATCCGGAGCGCCCCATTCGGGTGATCGTGCCGATCGCGGCAGGCAGCGTGACCGATGTCATCATGCGTGCCACTGCGAATGAATTGGCGCCACGCCTGGGCCAGTCCTTCGTAATCGAGAACAGGGGTGGGGCGAGCGGCATCCCAGGAGCGCAGACCTGCGCGCAGGCGGCGCCCGATGGCTATACGCTGTGCCTCGTCTACCACAATACGTTGTCGATCAATCCGCTGCTCTTCAACAAACTGCCCTATGACGCGCAGCGGGATTTCACGCTGATTACCAATCTTTACCTCCTGGTCGAGGGATTGTTCGTGAGCAGCTCGCTCAACGTCAGCACGCCGGCCGAGCTCAAGGCCTATGCCGAGGCGCATCCGGCGGCGCTCAATTACGGCACGCTTGGGCCCGGTTCCAATCCGGAGATGTTCTTGAAGTGGATGAACCAGACCTGGAACGTAAATATCGTGGGCGTCCCTTATCGCGGCGGGGGGCCGATCGCGCAGGCGCTCGTCGCGGGCGAGCTCCAGGTCGCCAAGATGGGGTTGGGAAATTTCCTGGGCTTGCTGGGGACCGGCAAGATCAAGGCGCTTGCGGTCGCGGCCGCCCGTCGCTCACCGCTCTTGCCCGAGATACCCACTCTCGCCGAGGCCGGCATCGATTTCCCGCCGTTCGGCTGGTGGGGATTAGCTGCTCCCCGCGGAGTGCCGCAGCCAATCGTGGACAGACTCAACAGCGAATTCGTAAAGCTTTACCGGGAGACAAAATTCATCGAGTATCTCGAGAAGCAAGCGGTGCTAGCGGCGCCCGGAACGCCTGAGGAATTCGCTCAATTCCTCGAGCGGGACCGCCAGGATGCCGAGTTGCTGATCAGGATCGCGAACCAGCCGCGCGAGGACTACAATGCGCAACAATGAACCGCGCCGACAGGCCATGCGCGGCCTGGTGATCGGCGTGACCGCAATCGCTGGCGTTGAGCCAGCAGGTGGCGCTCCAGTCAGCGGTGCCCGTCCCTCCTGTGGCGAGCAAAGACTAGCGCCGCCTCATCGACGCGCGGCCCGCCCGCGGCGCGCATAAGCAGCCACAGCGCAATCGATATGTTCAGCAGGTTCCAGATCAGGCCGTTGGCGAAGGCGGCGCGGTAGGAGCCGGTCAGATCGAAGAGTGCGCCGGACAGCCAGCCGCCGAGCGCCATGCCGAATAGCGTCGCCATCAGCACGATGCCAAGTCGCGTGCCCGCTTCCTGTGGCGAGAAATACTGGCGCACGATGATGGCATACATCGGCACAATGCCACCCTGGAACAGCCCGAACAGCGCCGAGATCACGTAGAGCGACGCCAAGCCGTCGAAGAGAAGATAAAGCAACAGCGCCACGCCCTGCAGCGCTGAGCCTAGAACGAGCGTCGCCACGCCGCCGATGCGGTCGGCAACGAAACCCGACCCGATGCGGCTGAAGATGCCGAAGCCCAGCATCAATGACAGCATCTCGGCGCCACGGGCAACGCCGTAGCCGAGATCCCCGCAGTAGGCGACGATATGGACTTGCGGCATCGCCATCGCCACGCAACAGGCGACACCAGCTACACACAACGCCGCCTGCAGCGCGCTGGCCGAGAGGCCCGGCCCACGCTGCGCCCCCGCGATCAATGCATCCGCCACTGCACCGCCATCGCTCGGTGCGCGTCGTCGCAACATCGGCAAAACCAGCAGCATGACGAGCGGACATAAGGCGCCGACCCCGATATGGGTCGCCCGCCAACCCTCGACCGTGACCAAGTGGTGCAGGAGGGGCGGCCAGATCGCGCCGCCGATATAATTGCCGCTGGACACAATGGCGACGGCAATACCGCGGCGACGGATGAACCATTGCGATGTATCCGCCATCAACGGGCCGAACGTCGCGGAGGTGCCGAGCCCGATCAGGAGGTGCGCGAGCGCAAACAGCATGAGATTGGGCGCGAAGCCGGCGGCAATGTAGCCAGTGCTGAGCGCGCTCACGCCGCACAGGACGGGGGCCACGATGCCGAACCGGTCGGTGAGTTTGCCCATCACCACACCGCCCAAGGCAAAGCCGATCATCGCAAGCGTGAACGGTAGCGAAGCGTCGCCGCGGGCGACGCCGAACGCCGCCTGCACTGGCGGCAGCACGACCGGCACCGACCACGTGCCGACGCTGCCGATGGTGGAGAGCACCACGGCGGCGGTCAGCCGCAGCCAGGCGAAGGGGGACTCCACCCCGGCGTGAACTGTTCCGAACCTCGGCATGATCTGGGCGTTTTCCCCGACGCTTCTTTGCGGCGTCCTTTCGGGCCTTCCTTGCCAAGCCACTCGAGCGCGAGCAACCCCAATCGGACGCAAAGCCTGCATAGCTGCTGCGCCGTGACCACAGATGCCCGCTTTTCGAATTGCGTCTTGCGGGATGGCGACCAAGGCTCGAAGATCACGAATCTGCCGGCTCGGATCGCGGGGAGGAAATGTCGCAACCGACGGCCTTGCGTCTCGCGCTATCCGGCCATCGCGCGCCAGTCGACTATGACCGCGCGCCGACCTATTCCGGCATGATCGCGGAGAAGGACGTGCTTGTGCCGATGCGCGACGGCGTCAAGATTGCGATCGACATCTATCGTCCCGAGACGACGGACAGGCTGCCTGCGCTGCTCGCCTTCTCGATCCACAACAAGGACCTGCAGGGCCCCGAACCCGCCCAGGCCTCCCTGACGCATCCGGCGTGGTCGATGTTATGGACCGGCCCGGCGGAGGCCGGTGACACTCGTTTTTTCGTCTCGCGCGGCTATGTGCACGTGATCGGCAATCCGCGCGGCATCGGCAAATCGGAAAGCGGCGGCTCGCGCGCCTTCGACAGCTATGACCTCATCGAATGGGTCGCGGCGCAGCCGTGGTGCGACGGCAATGTCGGCATGGTCGGCATTTCCGGCTTCGGCGCCGAGCAGTTCATGGCTGCGAAGCTCAACCCGCCGCATCTGAAAGCGACCTTTCCCTTCGATCCGCGCGGTGCCTATGGCGAAGCCGGCGGCTTCCGCGACGAATATCCCGGCGGCGTGATCCACCTCTTTCGCTTCCTGCTGCAGGTCTATGCCGCGGCCCACCAGCAGAAAGGGCAGCCGAAGCCGTTGCCTCCGGAACGGGAAAAGTTGTGGCAGGAGGCGATCGCCAATCCCGACTTCAAGATGTACCCGCACGTCTACAACGTGCTGGCGCTCAAGGGGCAACACTTCCCGGTCTTTTTCGACATTCTCATCGATCCCTACGACAAGGAGGCGGCGGTCGAAAAAAGCGACGCGGAATTCTCGAAGATCGACATCCCGACCTATACCGGCTCGGGCTGGTACGGCTACACGTATAAGACGCATCTCAACGGGGCGCAGAACTGGTTTCGCAATCTCAAGACTGCGCACAAGAAGCTGCTGCTTGCCGGGCCTGCCCATCTCGACCGGCCGGTCAAGGCGTTCCACGACGAAATGCTGCGCTGGTACGACCAGTGGCTCAAAGGAATCGACACTGGAATCCTAAACGAACCACCGGTGCGATTCTGGGTCATGGGCGCCAATGAATGGCGCAGCGCCAGTGATTGGCCGCCCCCACAGACGCAGTGGATCAAGTTTTATCTGCGCGGCTGGGAGCGGCTCACCACCGAGCCGTTTGTGCCGTCGAGCGCGGACGATTACCAGGCGCCCGATGCCTTCGTGCAAATGCCGGCGAGCCTGACCAACCGTATTCAAAAGCTGCGTTATCTCAGCGACCCATTGGCCGAAGATGTCACCATCGCCGGCCCGAGCGTGCTTCATCTCTACGCGGCGATCGACCAGGACGACACTAATTGGATCGTCATTCTCAAGGACATCGGTCCGGACGTGGGCGTGCAGACCGCGCGCGAAGGCGAGCGCGACATTTCGCGCCTGCACGAACGGGAACTCACCCGCGGCTGGCTCAAGGCGTCCCACCGCGCAATCGATGCAAAACGATCGCTGCCCGGCCGGCCATGGCATCCGCTCACCCGCGCCGCCCGCAAACCCGTCGCTCCCGACGAGATCAACGAATACGCTATCGAGATCATGGCGACCGCCAATGAGTTCAAGCGGGGCCACCGTATCTGCGTTGAAATTGCGAGCCTCGACGTCGCAACCGGCGTCGGCGGCGCTACCAATGTGGAATACATTCCTTACCACATCTGCAGCAGCAAGACCGTGCTGCACAAGATTTATCACGACCCCAAATATCCCTCGCATCTCTTGCTGCCGGTCATTTCTATTGCGTGAGATGCGACCCACAACGCTATGAGGAGCCACCATGTCTGAAATTACGATCGCGAACCCCGACGCGCTGGGCAAGCCGCTTGGTCAATATTCGCAGATCTCGCGCGTCAAGGCATCCGAGCTGCTGTTCATCGCCGGGCAGGTGGCAACCGATTCCAGCGGCAAGCTCGTTGGCGCCGACGACTTCGATGGGCAGTGCCGACGGGTGTTTGCCAACATCGAGATCGCGCTGAAATCGCAGGGCGCGAGTTTTACCGACGTGGTCGAGTTCACGACCTATCTCGTCCATTCGCAGGACATCGCGAAGTTCATGGCCTATCGGCTGCGCGAATTTCCTCGGCTCTTTCCGCGCGGCGCCTATCCGCCCAACACGCTGCTGATCGTCGACCGCCTCGTGCAGGAGCCGTTCCTCATCGAAGTCAAGACAATCGCCGCGCTGTAACACCCTGCGAGGACCAATAGCGATGCCCATTCATCTCGAACCCAGACCCGACAATGTGCACTGGGGATATTTCGACGCGCGGCTGCCGCCGCGAGTGACTATCGACAGCGGCGAGCGGTTGACCATCTCCAGCGTCTCGGGCGGCCCCGAGCTCATGCCGACGGCGCCGCTCAAAGTGCCGCCCGCGCTTCCCGCCATTCACCAAAAGGTGACGCGCCAGTTGGGGCCGCATATCTTGACCGGACCGGTTGCGATCAAGGGCGCGCAACCTGGGCAAGTGCTCCAGGTCGACATCGAGGAGATCGAGGTATTCTACGACTGGGGCTACAACTCCGTGCGTCCGCTCGCCGGCGCTTTGCCCGACGATTTCGCGGAGAACCGCCACATCCACGTCGTACTCGACCGCGCGCGCAAGTGCTGGCGGCTTCCGTGGGGACAGGAGGTTCCGCTGGCGCCGTTTTTCGGCGTGATGGGCACAGCGCCCCCGCCCGCCTGGGGCATGATCTCGACCGCGCCGCCGCGCAAGAACGGCGGCAATCTCGATAACAAAGAGCTCGTCGCCGGCACCACGCTTTATCTGCCCATCTTCGTTCCCGGCGCGCTGTTCTCCGTTGGCGATGGGCACGGCGTTCAGGGCGACGGCGAGGTCTGCGTCACCGCCGTCGAGACGGGATTGACCGGCACCTTCCGGCTTACGTTGCGCGAGGACATGCGGCTCGAATGGCCGATGGCCGAAACGCCGATGCATGTGATCACGATGGCATTCGACCCCGACCTCGACGATTGCGTGGTGATTGCGCTGCGACAGATGCTCGACCTCATTTGCGCGCGTACGGGCCTCGACCGCTACCAAGCCTACTCATTGGCGAGCCTCGCGGCCGATGTGCGCGTGACGCAGGTGGTCAACGGCAACAAAGGCATCCACGTAATGCTGCCCAAGCGTTATCTCACGCGCGGATGAAAGGCGGGATATCGGCGAGATGCTCTGAGCGCCGCTCGTGATGGCAGCTCAATCCGTGCCGAGTTTGATGACGTCGGCGACCTTGTTGTCCTTGGGGTCGACGATCACGATTTGCTGCGCGGTGAGGAAGAATCTGTGGCTCTTCACCTGCGGCACCTTCTGAGCTACGTCGCTCGGCATCGGTCGCGGGTTGATGCCTGCCTTGCGGGATGGGATCGCCAATCTCTGTCTTGACGTCGGCGGCGTCGGGCTTCATGTCTTTGACGAATTCCCTGATCGTATGACGCTGCTCCAGCGTTAGGTTGAGCTTCGGCGCAGGCGTCAGCACATCTTGCGGCTGTTGCGGCTCTTGCGGCGTCGTCTGCGCCGACACGGCCGAGCCGACGCACGACAGCATCAATGCGAGCCCAGCGGTGATCCACGCCTTGTGTATCGCCTTGTGCATCGAATCCTCTCGAATCGCCCGCCTTGGCGGCGCCAGCGTCAAAATCGCCGCTGGTGACGGTACCCGATTAAATTGAACTTTTTCCCAGTGGAATAGTTCCACCAATCGCGCTCGCCGGGGCGCATCGAGTTCCAGCATGGAGCGTTCCCATATGGCCCTAGCGCGCCAGCTCAACAAGCTGGCGAATAAGTCGAGCTTAAAAGCCTGATCAAAAAGTAACGCGTGATCATGAGTAGAGCATTCGTCAAAGACTTGGAGGACGCGGTCGAGGAGTTGCCAGATCGGCCGATTTCCCCGCATCCCAACCTCGTGACCGCCGAGGGGCTTGCGCGCATCGAGGCCGAAGTTACGCGCCTCCAGCAAGAGCACGCCGCGGCGCACGCGGCGAACGACCGCGCCGCGCGCGCGCGCGCGGCCCGCGACCTGCGCTATTGGACCGCCCGGCGGGCGAGCGCGCAGCTCGTCCCTCAACCCGGCGATCGCAGCAAGGTGCATTTCGGCGCGACTGTCACCATCGTGCGCGACGGCGGCCGCCGTCCATCGTGCGCGACGGCGGCCGCCGTCAGACCTTCCGCATCGTCGGCGAGGACGAGGCCGATCCTGCGCACGGGACACTCTCGCACGTCTCGCCGCTGGCGCGCGCGTTGTTCGGAAAACAGGTCGGCGATACGGTAGAGGTCGCAAACTCGCAGGCCGAGATCGTCGATATCGCTTGAGGCGCCACGTGCGCGCTCAAGGTTTTCCCGACCAAGCCTTGAAATCCGCCTCCGACACGTTCGGCAATTTCTTGAGGAAGGCGACGATCGTCCAGATCTCCTGGTCTGGGACCTCGACGAGCCCGAAGCTCGGCATGCCGGTCATGTGAATGCCGTTCTTGACGACCCAGAACAGATCTTGCGGCCTGCGTTGGTCGACGAGGTCCTTCAGGTCGGGCGGATCAGGGCGCAAGCCCTCGGAGAATTTGGCCCAATTGACGCCGGGCGCGCCGTGGCAATTGACACAGCCGCGCTCGGAAAAGGCGCGCGCGCCGGCCTGCACCATCGCAGGATCCTCGAGCGATCCTGTAGGCGTCTCCGTCGCATGCCGCCTGATCGAGGCCAAGCGGACCTGGACCAGCGCCCATTTGACAGAGGGCGGATCGTCGACTGTCGCAGCAACAC